>Ga0068859_100002357_pt1 | contig 19227 bp, 16 predicted proteins | sample KBSSwiS22_FD_66585 | JGI IMG/M metagenome (GOLD analysis project Ga0068859, IMG submission 66585) | Switchgrass rhizosphere microbial communities from Kellogg Biological Station, Michigan, USA - KBS Switchgrass S2-2 | ecosystem: Host-associated > Plants > Roots > Rhizosphere > Soil ...
GCGGAGACGCCGTGGGGCAGCGCCAGGAGATAGGCCCCCGCCGGACGGTCGAGCCCTGCCTCGTGGGCGAGGTGGCCGTTGCCGGTGCCGGTCGTGAAGGCCACGCGCACGCGCGGGTGCCCGGCCAGCAGGCGCACCACCTCCCGCCCGGTGTAGCCGGTGGCCCCGAACACGCCGACGTCGAGCGTCGTACCCTGCGTCGCACTCTCCGTCAAAAATGAAAAACCCGCTGGAGCCCATGCCCCAGCGGGTTCGTCCTGCCGTTCAGCTCGGCGATCGTCGCGAGCTAGACGGCGGCCCCCCGCCGGGCAGACGGGCCTCGCCTCATGCGGGCCTCGCGTCGCGCGGCGGGTCGCATCGTCATCGCACTCTCGATCATACGAGATGGCCCCGTCATGTCAAGCATTTCCGCGAAGATCCGCGCTAGCATAGCGGTCCACGTCCACGAGGTGCCCGATGCCCGAGACCATGGCTCCCGCGCGCAGCCTTCCGCTGACCGACCTCTCCGAGGACGAGCGGATGTTCCGCGACCAGGTGCGGCAGTTCGCGGAGAGCGAGGTCCGTCCGCTGGTGGGGAAGATGGACAAGGAGGCGCAGATCCCGCGCTCCCTCATCGACCAGTGCTTCGAGATGGGCATCATGGGCATCGAGATCCCCGACAACCACGGCGGGGCCGGCGCCACCTTCTTCATGTCCGTCCTCGCCGTGGAGGAGCTGGCGCGGGTGGACGCCTCGGTGGCCGTGCTGGTCGACGTGCAGAACACGTTGGTGAACAACGCGTTCCTCCGGTGGGGCAGCGAGGAGCTGAAGGCGCGCTACTTCCCGAAGCTGGCCGGCGGCTGGGTGGGGGCGTATGCGCTCTCCGAGGCGGGCTCGGGGTCCGACGCCTTCGCGCTCTCCTGCCGTGCCTACGACAAGGGCGACCACTACGAGCTGACCGGCCGCAAGCTCTGGATCACCAACGCCGCCGAGGCCGAGGTGTTCATCGTGATGGCGAACCTGGATCCGGCCAAGGGCTACAAGGGCATCACCGCCTTCGTGGTGGAGCGCTCGACCCCCGGCTTCGCGATCGGCAAGAAGGAGGACAAGCTCGGCATCCGCGCGTCCTCCACCTGCGAGCTGATCTTCGAGGGGTGCCGGGTGCCGCGCAACAACGTCCTCGGCGAGCCCGGCCGCGGCTACAAGATCGCCATCGAGACCCTGAACGAGGGGCGCATCGGCATCGGCGCCCAGATGGTGGGCGTGGCCCAGGGGGCCTACGAGCACGCGCTGCGCTACTCGCAGGAGCGGCAGCAGTTCGGCAAGCCCATCGCCGAGTTCCAGGCCGTCCAGTTCGTCCTCTCGGAGATGGCCACCGAGATCGAGGCCTCGCGCCTCTTGACCTACAACGCGGCTCGGCTGCGCGACAGCGGCGCCTCCTTCATCAAGGAGTCGGCCATGGCCAAGCTCTACTCCTCGCGCGCGGCGGAGTTCGTGACCTCGAGGGCGGTGGAGGTCTACGGCGGCTACGGCTTCACCCGCGAGTACCCGGTCGAGAAGTACTACCGCGACCAGAAGGTGGGCCAGATCTACGAGGGCACCACCAACATGCAGCTCCTGGTCATCGCCAAGCAGATCCTGGGGAAGATGTGAGCGCGGCGCCGGGCGGGGACACGCACCCCTCGCTGCTGGACCTGCGCGTGCGCGACCTGCTGGACCGCTTCGCCTCCACCGATCCCACGCCGGGCGGCGGGTCCGCGGCCGCTCTCTCCGGCGCCACCGGCGCGGCGCTGGTGGCCATGGTCTGTGCGATGACGAAAACGCGGACCGGCGGCCCGGGAGAGCGGGACCGGCTTGACACGGCACTGAGGTGGGCGCGCGAGTCGTCCTCACGGCTGCGTGGCCTGGTGGACGAGGACGCCGCGGCCTTCGACGCCGTCATGGCGGCCTATCGTCTGCCCAAGGCCACCGAGGACGAGAAGGCAGAGCGCAAGAAGGCGATTGGAGCGGCCATGTCCCGCGCCACGCAGGTGCCGGCGCAGACGGCCGAAGCCTGCCTGGTCGTCATGCGCGCGGCGGTGGAGGCCGCGCAGTACGGCAACCCGAATGCCCTGAGCGACGCGCGTACCGGCGGGGCCATGGCCTGGGCGGGCCTGATGGGCGCGGCGGAGAACGTGCGCATCAACGTGAAACCGGACGACACGGCCTCTGCGGGCTTGTTGGAGGTGGCGGAGACCGCCCTGCGCGACGCCCGCGCCCTGGCCGCAACGCTGGGGTTGACCGTCCAGTAGCAGGAAGGGGGTACGGCTCAGCCCCCAGCCATCAGTCAGAGCGGCGAACGGAGCGCGATTCACTCGCGCAGAGTGAGCGGGGGGGTCAGGGGGGGCGCGACGCAGCGCCCCCCTGCTCACTAAATAATCGGCTGATCCACTTCGTGTTTGAAGTGGAAGGTGCGCGTCCACCCCGGCAGCACCTCGATGGGCACGTCGTACTCGACCGAGATCCGCCGCGAGTTGTCGAAGGTGTTGACCTTGAAGTCCGAGCGCGCAATCCACTGGTCGAGGTTGCGCTCCCGGACCTCCTTCATCAGGGTGTCCAGGATCTTCTCGTCGGAGTGGTTGTACTTGGTGGCGCGGGCCATCTCGTTCATCTTGTCCACGAGGCTGTACCCGGAGAAGTAGACCGGGCCCACGTGCCACACCGCGTACCCGAACCCTATGAGAGCAACGAACCAGATGATCGAGGACAGTCTGGCCTCGCCCTTCTCGCGCCTCACGCTCATCGATCGAGCCTCCCGCGGCGACGGCCGCGTCAACGGATCAGGTGGAAGAACCGCTTCCAGCGGGTCTTCCCCAGTGCGGCCACGGTGTCACGGAGCCAGGCCGCGTAACCGGTGGGATGGTACTCCTCCCGGGTTGCCTCGTAGGACCAGTAGACGAGCAGGGCCCGACCCTTGACCTGGTCCCGGGGCAGGAAGCCCCAGAACCGGCTGTCGCGGCTGTTGTCGCGGTTGTCGCCCATGACGAACAGGTTGTCCGCCGGGACCGTCTTCGGGCCCCAGTTGTCGCGCAGGCCCTCCCCGCGCAGGCCGTACTCCGGGTCGCCCGGCTTCAGGGGCGGCTCCAGGAAGTGGACGAAGGCCGACTCGTCCTGCGGCTGGCCGTTGATGAAGACGGTCTTGTTCCGGATCTCCACGGTCTCGCCGGGCAGCCCGACGACCCGCTTGATGAAGTCGCGCTGGGGATCCTCCGGGAACTTGAAGACGATCACGTGGCCGCGCTCGACCGGGCGCTTGCCCAGGAGCTTGTCCTCCCACGTGCCCAGCGACGGCGAGTACACGATCTTGTTGACGAGCAGGTGGTCGCCGATGAGCAGGTTCGTCTCCATGGAGCCGGTCGGGATCTTGAAGGCCTGGACGACGAACGTGCGGATGAAGAGGGCCAGGATCACGGCCACCACGATGGACTCCAGGTACTCGCGTCCGACGGACTTCTTGAAGGCGATGGGCTCGAAGGCGGGGGCGGTCGACATTCAGCCGGGTATTCTAGCCCAACGCGCGCCCCGCGGGCGTCAGTCCACGCGCAGCACGGCCAGGAAGGCCTCCTGGGGGATGTCCACGCGCCCCACGCGCTTCATCCTCTTCTTGCCTTCCTTCTGCTTCTCCAGGAGCTTGCGCTTGCGGCTGATGTCCCCGCCGTAGCACTTGGCGATCACGTTCTTGCGCAGGGGCTTGACCGTCTCCCGGGCGATGACGCGCGACCCGATGGCGGCCTGGATGGCCACCTCGAACATCTGCCGGGGGATCATCTTGCGCATCTTCTCGACCAGGCTCTTCCCCCGCTGGTAGGCGGTCTCCCTGTGGACGATCAGCGAGAGCGCGTCCACGGAGTCGCCGTTGACCAGGACGTCGAGCTTCACCAGGGGCGAGACCCAGTACCCGGTGACCTCGTAGTCGAGGGAGGCGTAGCCCTTGGAGGCCGACTTCAGGCGGTCGTAGAAGTCCAGCAGGATCTCGTTGAGGGGCAGCTCGTACTTGATCATGACGCGGCTCTGGGTGATGTACTGGAGCGTCTTCTGGACCCCGCGCTTCTCCTCGCACAGCTTGAGGATGGGGCCCACGTGCTCGTCGGGGGTGAGGATGGTCGCGGTGATGATCGGCTCCTCGATGGCCTCGATGGACCCGGGGTCGGGCAGCTTGGCCGGAGAGTCGATCTCCACCACCTCGCCGTCGGAGCGCAGGATCCGGTAGCGGACCGACGGCGCGGTGATGAGCAGCTCCAGGTTGAACTCCCGCTCCAGCCGCTCCTCCACGATCTCCATGTGCAGCAGGCCCAGGAAGCCGCAGCGGAAGCCGAAGCCCAGGGCGGCCGAGGTCTCCGGCTCGTAGAAGAACGACGAGTCGTTGAGGCGCAGCTTCTCGAGCGCGTCGCGCAGCTCCGCGTACTGGTCGGCGTCCACCGGGTAGAGGCCGGCGAAGACCATGGGCTTCACTTCCTTGAAGCCCGGGAGCGCCTCGGGGGCGGGGCGGCGCTCGTCGGTCAGCGTGTCCCCGATGGCCACGTCCGAGATCTTCTTGATGCCGGCGATGACGAACCCCACCTCGCCCGCGGAGAGGGAGTCCTTGGGCACCGGCTTGGGCGTGAAGACCCCGAGCGCCTCCACCTCGTGGACGCCGCCCGAGGCCATGAGCCGGACCTTCATGCCCGGGGCCAGGCTGCCGTCGACCACGTGGACCAGGATCACCACCCCGCGGTACTGATCGAACCAGGAATCGAAGACCAGCGCCCGCAGGGGACCGTCGGGGTCGCCCTGGGGCGGCGGGATGCGCGCGACGATGGCCTCCAGGATCTCGTCGATTCCCACGCCCTGTTTGGCCGAGGCCAGGATGGCGTGGGAGGCGTCGATGCCGATGATGGTCTCGATCTGCTCCTGGGCCTTTTCCGGCTCCGCCCCCGGCAGGTCGATCTTGTTCAGGACGGGGATGATCTCCAGCCCGGAGTCCACCGCCAGGTGGGCGTTGGCCAGGGTCTGCGCCTCGACGCCCTGGCTGGCGTCCACCACCAGGAGCGCGCCCTGGCAGGCGGCCAGCGACCGCGAGACCTCGTAGGAGAAGTCGACGTGCCCCGGGGTGTCGATGAGGTTCAGCACGTAATCGCGGCCGTCCCTGGCCCTGTAGTCGAGGCGCACCGAGTGCTGCTTGATGGTGATCCCGCGCTCCTTCTCCAGGTCCATGGAGTCCAGGAACTGGTCGGTCATCTCCCGCTGGGTGAGCGCGCCCGTCCGCTCCAGCAGCCGGTCGGAGAGCGTGGTCTTGCCGTGATCGATGTGGGCGATGATCGAGAAGTTCCGGATGTTGTCCATGGGCACGCGCGCGTCAGCCGTTCGGGTGCGCCCCGCCCACCACAACGATGTCGAGGCGGGGCCGGCCGACGAAGAGGCCGCGCCCCTCGGGGTCCAGGCGGTAGGTCTCGTTGTAGCGGAAGAGGCGGTCGGCCAGGGCCTTCAGCAGGGGAAAGGCGCGCTCCCGCAGGGACTCGGCCTCCGGGCAGGCCACCACCAACGCCACCCGGCCGTTGATGAAGGCCAGGAGGAACTCGTCCTGCTGCCACTCCTCGAAGGCGTCGTCCAGGTCCGTCCCGTCGGCCATGGCCCGGGGGATGGCGAACAGGGCCGCGCACTTCTCCTCGAGGAAGCGCCGGAGGGCCCAGGCCTCGCGGCCCTCGGGCTCGGGGCTCTCGAAGAGTATGCCCTTGGGCTCCACCACGCAGGCGTACCGGCCCTCCGCGAGGCCGCGGATGGCTTCGAGGATCTCCACCACCTCGCCCGAGAGCCTGCGCGACGATTCAAACACACCTCACCCGCACGCATTATGGCACGCGAGGCGCGGCGCGCCGCCGCCTGAACCGGTTGAACGGCGGTGGTTTGCATGGTAGAAACCGGGCGAACGGCTTTCGACCAGAGGTTTTCACCATGCTCCGGAAGATCCTCGCGGTCGACGACTCCGCGCTCATCCACCAGATGTACAAGCTGTTCCTCTCCCGCTACAAGAACTGCAAGCTCGTCTCGGCCATGAACGGCCTGGAGGCGCTCGACAAGCTGGGCCAGGAGGAGGGCATCGACCTCATCCTCCTCGACATCAACATGCCGGTCATGAACGGCCTGGAGTTCCTGAGCCGGGTCCAGAAGGAGCCGGCCTACCAGGGCATCCCGGTCATCATCATCTCCACCGAGGGCAAGGAGGAGGACACCATCCGAGGGCTCAAGCTGGGGGCAAAGGGGTACGTCAAGAAGCCCTTCCAGGCCTCGGAGCTGCACGGCCTCATCGAGAAGATCACCTCCGGCTAGCCGATGTCGGACTTCCAGGCCTCCCCGGAGCTCCTGACCATCTACCTCGAGGACGCCCGCTCCCACCTCGAGGCCCTCGACCACTGCCTGCTGGCGCTGGAGCGCGAGGGGCTCGACTCCGCGGTCCTGGCGGCGGTGGTCGGACCGCTCCACACCCTCAAGGGCAACAGCGGGATGATGGGGTTTTCCGCCATCAAGGAGTACGTCCACCGGCTGGAGGACGTCTTCGGCCAGATCGCCGACGGCGGCCTCACGCTCACGCCCGCGGCCTTCGACCAGCTCTTCGCCGGGGCCAGCGCGCTGCGCGACGCGGTGGAGCGGGCCTGCGCGCGCCGCGGGGAGGCCCGCGACCTCGGGCCGGAGAAGGCCGTCCTGGACAACCTGCTCCGGCAGGCCGACGGCTCCGCTCCGCCTCGCCCGGCCGTGGCCGGCGGCGGCGCCCCCGCCCCGGCGGCCGCGCTGGCCGCGCCCGCCGCGAAGGCGGCGCCCGCGGCCCCGCGCGGCGTCGACGCCCACTACGTCGCCACCCGCTCCAGCACCGTCCGCGTCGACTTCTCCCAGCTCGACCACCTCCTGAACCTGGTGGGCGAGCTGATCGTGTCCCGGACCAAGCTGCTGCAGATCGGCAAGGAGCTGGCCGAGACGGTGACCGGCCGCGGGGCCGCGCGCGAGCTCATGGCCGCCGTCCATCACGTGGGCGGCGTGTCCGCGCTGCTCCAGGAGACCGTGATGGACATCCGCATGCTGCCCGTCCGGCACGTCTTCGAGCGCTTCCCCCGCCTGGTGCGGGACCTGGCCCACGAGCAGGGCAAGGAGATCGAGCTCATCCTGGAGGGCGAGACCACCCGGGTGGACAAGGCCATCATCGACGAGATCGGCGAGCCGCTCGTGCACCTCATCCGCAACAGCGTGGACCACGGCATCGAGGACCCGGAGACGCGGGTGGCGCGCGGCAAGACGCGCACCGGCACGGTGCTGCTCTCGGCCGCCCAGGAGTCGAACCAGGTGGTGATCACCATCATGGACGACGGGGCCGGGATCGACGCCGCGCGCGTGTACCGCAAGGCGGTGGAGCGGGGCATCCTCAAGGGCGACGAGGCCTTGAGCGAGCGCGAGGCGGTGCAGCTCGTCTTCGCCCAGGGCTTCTCCACCCGCGAGGCCGTCACCGACCTCTCCGGCCGCGGCGTGGGCCTCGACGTGGTGCTGAAATCGATCGAGCGGCTGAACGGGCTGATCGAGGTGGAGACGGTGCCGGGCGTGGGCACCAAGTTCATCATCCAGCTCCCGCTGACCCTGGCCATCATCTCCGTGCTCATGGTGGAGGTGGCGGGGAGGACCTACGCGGTGCCGCTGTCCTCGGTGGTGGAGACCGTCCGCCTGGATGCCGGAGAGCTGCACCGCATCAACAACCGCGAGACCCTGCGCATCCGCGAGCGCCTCATCCCCGTCCTGCGGCTGGCCGCGCTGTTCGACCTCCAGGCGGCGGAGAGGGAGGACGCGCGCCGCTACGTGGTGATCATCGGCCGGGGGGACAAGCGGGTGGGGATCGTGGTGGACGGGTTGAAGGGACAGCAGGAGGTGGTCATCAAGGCCCTCGACCCGGCGGTCACCGGCGAGCCGCCCATCGTGGCCGGGGCCACCATCATGGGGGACGGCCGGGTGGTCCTCATCCTGGACGTGGCCGCACTGTTCGAGGGCAAGCGCCAGACCCTGCTCCGCGGACGGGGCGAGCCGGGAGCGGTGGCGCTCGCCGAGGGCCAGCCGCGATGATGACCGACGGGCGCAAGCGGGCGAAGAAGGCCGACCGTCAGGAAGGGCCGGCGCGCGGGGACCGGATCGTGCTGCCGCCGTCGGGGCTGGCCGAGGACATCCTGGCCCTCCCCGCGTCGGCGACCGTCGAGCCGATCGACGTGGAGGCCCTGGACCGGCGCCAGGAGGACTCCGTGGAGCCGGAGGACCCCGCCGAGGTCCGCGCCCACAGCGTCTCCTTCTTCACCGCTCCCGCGCGCGAGGAGCGCAAGACCGTCGAGCCCACCGAGCACCTGGCCACGTTCTTCCTGGCCGGCGAGGAGTACGGTGTCGACGTGCGGCTGGTGCAGGAGATCATCCGCGTCAGCGAGATCACCCAGGTGCCGCGCTCGCCCGGGTTCGTGAAGGGCGTGATCAACCTCCGCGGGCGGATCGTGCCGGTGGTGGACCTCAAGCGGAAGCTGGGCCTCGGCGAGGTCGACGAGCGGGCCCGTCCCTCGCGCATCGTGGTGGCGAAGCTGCGGGACCGCCTGGTGGGCCTGCTGGTGGACGGGGCCTCGCAGGTCCTCAAGGTTCCCGTGGCCACCATCGAGGGCGCACCGGAGGAGGTGGTGTCGATCGACTCCAACTACATCCGGGGCGTGGCCAAGCTCGAGAAGCGCCTCATCATCCTGATGGACCTGAACAAGGTGCTGTTCCCCGAGCTCCGGGAGGGAGCGGCCGCGCCGTGAACGGCGAGAGGAGATCGATGACGCAGGCCCGGGCGGGCACGGCGGCGGTGCTGGTCTGGCTTTTGTCCGCCGCCGCCCCGGCCGCCGCCGCCGACGTGGCGCTGCTGCGGAGCACCGACGCCGCCACGTGGCGCCCGGCCATCGACGCGCTGCGGCGCGTGGCCGACACGCACACCGTGATCGACTACGACCTGAAGGGCGACCAGGCCGAGGCCAACCGTGTGGTGGAGACGCTCAAGGGCCGCAACGTGATCCTGGTCGCCCTGGGGCCGCTGGCCGCGCAAACCGCGCACGAGAAGGCGCCCGAGCTGCCCCTCGTCTTCTCGATGGTGCAGGACCCGGCCAAGGCCGGGCTGGCCGGGGTGGCCAACGCCGCGGGCGTGGCCTTCACGATCCCGGTGAAGAACCAGCTCGCCGCCTTCCGCATGGTCAACCCCCGCGCGCGGCGGATCGGCGTCATCTACAACGCCGAGAACGTGGGCCGGCTGGTGCAGGAGGCCCAGAAGGCGGCGGCCATCGTGCGCCTGGCGGTGGTGGAGCGGCCGGTGGTCACGGAGCGGGAGATCCCCGAGGCGTTGCGCGCCCTGCTCCAGGGCCCGGAGGCGGTGGACGCCCTGTGGATCCCGCCCGACCCGCTGCTCATGGGCAACGAGTCGCGCCGCTTCCTCCTGAGCGAGACGCTGAAGGCCGGCCGGCCCGTCTACAGCTCCATGGCCTCGCTGGTGGCGGAAGGGGCGCTGGCCAGCAACTCGCCCGACTTCGTCTCCATCGGCGAGCAGATGGGCGACCTCGTGAACCGCGTCGCGGCCGGGGAGAAGCGGTCCGAGATGCTGGTGCCCCGCGCCGAGCTGCTCATCAACAAGAAGATCGCCGACAAGCTCAAGGTAGAGATCCCCGCCGACGCCCTGAAGGCGGCCAACCGGGTCTTCTGACCGTGGCCATCACCCCTCGCGCCGTGCGCATGTCGATCCGCAAGAAGCTCCTGGCCCTGGTGGCGGGCGTAGCCCTCCTGGTGGGGGCCTTCTCGGCCCTCTACGCCTCGGTCAGCAACCAACACGTGCTGCGCGACCAGATGGTCAAGCGCGGCCGCTACATCGCGGCCAACCTCGCCTACAACAGCAAATACGGGGTGCTCACCGAGGACAAGCAGCTGCTGAACCAGCTGCTGGAGGGGGCCATGACCGCCGGCGGCGGACCCAGCTCCGACGTGGTGGGCGCCATGATCCGCGATTCCCGCGGCCTGGTCCTGGCCCAGAGGGGCGCGGGCATCAAGGACCTGCCGCAGCGCGCGGCCGCCCAGCTCGAGGAGAAGGACGCGGTCACCGATGCCGGCGACGAGGTCATCCTCTTCCGCGCCCCCGTCACCACCCGCGCCGCGGGTCCCGGAGGCGACGTGGCGGCCGAGCTGGGGCTGGCGGCGCCGGCCGGCGCCGCCCGCGTGGTGGAGGACCAGAAGGGCGGCGTGGAGGTCGCGATCAGCAAGAAGCAGACGGCCGAGCAGCAGCGCGACATCCTCCTGCGCACGGTGCTGGTGGGCCTGCTCCTCTTCGCGCTGGGATCGATCGGCGGCTGGTACCTGACGGGGAAGTGGGTCAACCCGGTCCAGTACATGGCCGAGATGGCCTCGGCGGTGGCCAAGGGCGATCTCACCGAGAGCCTGAAGATCGAAAGCGGCGACGAGATCGGGAACCTGGCCACCAGCCTGAACGAGATGGTGACCAACCTGCGCCGCATCGTGGACAACATCCAGGAGACCTCCGTCCAGGTGGCCTCCTCGGCGGGCCAGATCTCCGCCAACGCCAAGCTCATCACCAAGGGCGCCCAGAGCCAGGCCCAGGCGGCCGAGGAGACCTCCTCCTCCATGGAGGAGATGGCCGCCTCCATCCAGACCGTGGCCGGCAACTCGCAGAGCCTGGCCACCTACGTCGAGGAGACCTCGAGCTCCATCACCGAGATGGGCTCCTCCATCGAGGAGGTGGCCAAGAGCAGCTCCACGCTGGCCTCCACCGTCACCGAGGCCTCGGCCACCATCGAGGAGATGACGGTCTCCATCGACCAGATGGCCCGGAACCTGGAGAACCTGGCCGGGACCGTCACCGACACCTCGGCCACCGTGGAGCAGATGACGACGTTCATCGCCTCCGTGGCCAAGAACGCGGAGTCCCTCTCCCTCGCCGTGCAGCGCACCAGCCAGACCGTCTCCGAGCTGGCCGCCGCCGTCAGCGACGTGGCCAAGATCGCGGAGGAGGCCGACCGCATCAGCGCCCGGGCCCAGGACGACGCGCGCAGCGGGGACGAGGCGGTGGCTCGCACCATCACGGGGATGAAGACCATCTCCGCGAACATGGAGAACACGGCGCGCGTCATCACCGGCCTGGGCCGCCGCTCCCAGGAGATCGGCAAGATCCTGGAGGTGATCGAGGAGATCGCGGACCAGACGAATCTCCTGGCCCTGAACGCCGCCATCGAGGCCGCCCGCGCGGGCGAGGCGGGCCGCGGCTTCGCGGTGGTGGCGGACGAGGTGCGCAAGCTGGCCGAACGGTCGGTGGAGGCCACCAAGGAGATCGGCGAGGTGATCCGTCAGGTCCAGCAGGAGACCGTGGACGCGGTGGACGCCGCCAAGGCCGCGGCCGTGGAGACCAAGGAGGGCATCACGCTGGCCGACAAGGCCGGCCTGGCCCTGCGCAGCATCATCGAGTCGGTGACCCGCTCCAGCAAGCTCATGGGGCAGATCGCCTCCGCCACCGCCAAGCAATCGCAGGCCTCGGCCGACGTGCTGCAGACCGTGGCCAACATGAACGCCGCCACCAGCCAGGTCACCACCGCGGTGCGCGAGCAGGCCGAGGGCAGCAAGCAGATCCGCGCGGCCATGGAGAACATCAACAAGATCATGACCCAGGCCGCCTACTCCACGAAGGAGCAGGCCGCGGGCGGCCGCCAGGTGCGCGTGGCGGTGGAGAACATGAACAAGATCGCCTCCCAGGTGAACATCGCCACCAAGGAGCAGGCCGAGGGCAGCCGGCAGATCGTGACCGCGGTCGACAACATGAACCGCATGACCCAGCAGGTCTCCTTCGCCACCGCGGAGCAGAAGCGGGGCGGGGAGCTGGTGGTCAAGGCCATGGAGAACATCTCGGAGATCGCCCGGGACAACCTGGCCACGGTGGAGGAGATGTCCAAGGCCACGACCAACCTCGCCCACCAGGCCGAGAACCTGGCCAAGCTCATCTCCATCTTCCGGGTGCAATGATCGACATCCAGGCCGCGCTGCAGACGCTGCGCACGGGCGAGGAATCGCGGCGGCGCAGCGTGGTGGACGAGCTGGGGGCCTCGCGCCGGCCCGAGGCCGTTCGCCCCCTGCTCATGGCCGTGGCCGACGAGAGCTGGCCGGTGCGCCAGGCCGCGGCCGAGCACCTGGCGGCCTTCGTGCCGCCGGTCATCCTGCCGGAGCTGGAGGCCGCCCTTCGCGACGACGAGGACGCGGGGGCCCGCAACGCGGCCATGGAGATCTACGTCAAGCTGGGCCCGGTGGCGGTGGCCCCGCTGCTCCACCTGCTGCGCGACGCCGACGAAGAGGTCCGCAACTTCGCGGCGGTGATGCTGGGCTCGCTCCGGGACCGCCGCGCGGTGGCGCCGCTGGTGGCCTCGCTCGAGGACCCGGACCTCAACGTGCGGCACGCGGCCGCGGCCAGCCTGGGCCAGATCGGCGCGCCCGAGGCGGTGCTGCCGCTCATCGCCGCCCTCCGCTCCGAGGCCTGGCTGCAGTACCCCGCCATCAACGCCCTGGGCGAGATCGGCGATGCCCGGGCCGCGCCCGCCCTGTTGGAGCTCATGGGCGACGAGCTGCTGCGCGCGCCGGTGATGGAGGCCCTGGGCCGGCTGGCCGGGCGCGAGGCCCTGCCCCACCTCGTCCCCCACCTGTACGCCGCGGACGCCGCGGTGCGCACCGTGGCCATCCAGGCCGTGGTGGCCATCGAGCAGCGCGCCACCGCCGCCGGCGAGAGCCTGGACCCGGAGGTGGAGGCCGCGCTGCGGCGCGAGGACCTCGTGGACCACCTGATCGCCACGCTGCACGACGACGAGCCCCAGAACCGCCGCACCGCGGCCATCACGCTGGGCTGGCTCAAGGAGCCGCGCGCGGAGCGCCCGCTCATCGACGTGCTGGCCGAGCCGGGCCTGCAGGAGTACGCCACCCACGCGCTCGTCTCCATCGGGCTGCGCGACGAGGCGGCCTATCGGTATGGGCTGGGCCATCCCGACGATGCGGTCCGCCAGGCCACCCTCCGCTGCGTCTCGTGGATCGCGCCGCCCCGGGGTATCGAGCTGGTGGCCCCCCTGGCCGAGGACCCGGCGCCCGGGGTGCGGGCCGAGGCCGCCTCCGCCATCGGCCGGCTGGGCGACGAGGCCGCGGCCCCCTTGCTCTTCGCGATGCTGCGCGACGAGAGCGAGCTCATCCAGGAGAGCGCGATGGGGGCCCTGGCCCGCATGCCCCCCGCCGGGGTGGCGCCCCTCCTCCTGCGGGCCCTGGGCGACGAGGACACGACGGTGCGCGTGCGCGCCGCGGAGACGCTGGGGCTGCTGCGCGACCCGGCCACCGCCCCCGCCCTCATCGCGCTCTCCCGCGACCCCCGCGAGGCCGTTCGGCGGGCGGCCATCAAGGCCCTGGGCGAGATCGACGCCCCAGGGGTGCCCGACCTCCTGCGCGCGGCGCTCCTCGACGACAGCAGCCTGGTCCGGCGGCAGGCCGTGATCTCACTGGGCAACCGGGAGGACCCGGAGACCGCCGGCGCGCTCCTCCCGCTCCTCGAGGACGCCGATCCCAAGATGAGGTTCGTGGCCTTGCAGGCCCTGGGCCACCTGCGCAACGCGGACGCGGTGCCCCGCGTCCTCCCGTTCCTGGCCGACGGGCGCAAGGAGCTGCGCTTCGCCGCGGTGGAGGCCCTGGGCGACATCCGCGCCGCGGCCGCGGTGCGGCCGCTGACGGGCATGCTGGCGGACCCCGACCGCAACCTGCGGCGGGTGGCCGCGGACAGCCTGGGGTGGATCGGCGACCCGCAGGCGGTGCCGCCCCTGCTGCTGGCGCTGGAGGACGAGCACTGGAGCGTGCGTTGTGCCGTGGCCACCGCGCTGGGCCGCCTGCGCAGCGCGAAGGCCACATCGGCGCTGCTGGCGCGCGTGGGCGACGACGACCCCACCGTGCGCCGGGCCGCGGTGGCGGCGCTGGGCGAGATCGGCGATCCGCGGGCCGCCGGCCGCCTGGTGGAGATCCTGGGCGATCCCGGCCTGCAGTCGGCCGCCGCGGAGGCCCTGCGCCGGACGGGCCTGCTGGCCCTGCCCGAGCTGGAGCGCGGCTTCGCCGGATCGGGGCCCGAGGCCCGCCGGCTCATCGTGAACCTGACCGGGAAGCTGGAGGACCGCCGGGCGCGCCGGCTGCTGCTCTCGGCCCTCGCCGACGACAGCGCGTCGGTGCGGACGGAGGCCGCGCTGGCGCTGGGCGACGGCGGGTTCCTGGAGGCCGTGCGGCCGCTCATGGACCTGAAGGCGTCGGACCCCTCCCCGCTGGCGCGCCAGGCGGCGGCCGTGGCCCTGCGAAAGTTGGCGCCCCGTTAGCTACCGTCCCTCGGACCATGACGTGGAGCTGACCGAGGAGGAGTTCCGGCTCCTCCGCGAGTTCATCCACGAGCGCTACGGGCTCTTCTTCGACGAGGGCCAGCGCTCCTCGCTGCGCTCGCGGCTCGAGGGCCGGCTGGCCGGCCTCGGCCTGCGGTCGTTCGAGGACTACTACCACTACCTCCGCTTCGGGCCCCAGCGGGCGGAGGAGCTGGACCGGATGATCTCCCACCTCACGAACAACGAGACGTATTTCTTCCGGGAGTCGCCCCAGCTCCAGGTCTTCTCCGACCCCATACTGAAGGCACTGAAGGAGCGCAAGACGCGGACGGGCGACCGCGCGCTGCGCATCCTCTCCGCCGGATGCTCCACGGGCGAGGAGGCGCACACCCTGGCCATGATCGTCCACGACAGCGGCCAGTTCTTCTGGAACTGGGACGTCCAGGTCTTCGGCCTGGACGTGGATGCCGCCGCCGTGGAGAAGGCCCGGCGCGCGGTGTACTTCCACAACTCCTTCCGCTCCGTCAGTCCCGCGGTCATGGAGCGGCACTTCGTGCGGCAGGGGACGGGGGAGCAGGTCAAGGAAGGCATCCGCAAGCTGGCCCACTTCCGCCAGGGCAACCTCATGGAGCCCGCCAGCTACGAGGGGATGGCCCCGCTCGACGCCGTGTTCTGCCGCAACGTCCTCATCTACTTCTCGGACGCGTCCACGCTGAAGGTCGTCCGTCTCTTCCACGAGGCGCTGGCGCCCGGCGGCTACCTGTTCCTCGGGCACGCCGAGTCGCTCTCGCGCATCACGGACCTCTTCACGCCCATCCGCTTCCAGGGCGCGATCGTCTACCAGAAGGCCGAGGCGGCGTGATCCGGGTCCTGATCGTCGACGACTCCGCGTTCGTGCGCCAGGCGCTGGTGCGGATGCTGTCCTCCGTCCCCGACATCGAGGTGGTGGGCACCGCGGTGGACGGCAAGGAGGGGCTGGAGAAGGCGGTGGCGCTGCGCCCCGACGTGGTGACGCTGGACATCAAGATGCCGCGCATGGGCGGGCTGGAGGCCCTGCGGCGGATCATGACCGAGTGCCCGGTGCCGGTGCTCCTGCTCTCGTCGCTCACCAGCGAGGGCGGCGAGATCACGCTGCGCGGCCTGGAGCTGGGGGCCCTGGACTTCGTGGACAAGTCCAGCGTGCGGGGACACATGAACCTCCTGGAGCTGGCCGAGGAGCTGAAGGCCAAGGTCCGGGCCCTGGCCCGCGTGCCCCGCGACCGCGTGCACGCGCCCGAGGGCCCGCCGGCCGAGGCGCGCGTCGCCCAGCCCGCGGCCCATGCCCGCGGCGCCGAGGTGGTGGTCATCGGCACGTCGACCGGCGGTCCGCCCGCGCTGCAGGCGATCATCCCCAAGCTGCCCGCGGGCCTGGCCTCGTCCATCCTGGTGGTCCAGCACATGCCGGTGGGGTTCACGCGCTCGCTGGCCGACCGCCTGGCCTCCCGCAGCGCCTTGCCGGTGCGCGAGGCGGAGGACGGCGACAGCGTCTCCCCGGGCGTGGTCCTCATCGCGCCCGCCGGGCGCCACATGAAGGTCCAGCGGCGCGGCCCGACGGCGCGCGTGTGGCTGGACGACGAGCCGCGCTCCTCCCTGCACCGCCCCTCGGTGGACGTGCTCATGGCCTCGGTGGCCAAGGCTTACGGTCCGCGGAGCCTGGGCGTGGTCCTGACCGGGATGGGCTCGGACGGCGTGGAGGGCCTGCGCGCCATCCGCCAGACCGGCGGCCGGACCCTGGCCGAGAGCGAGGAGAGCTGCGTCATCTACGGGATGCCGAAAGCGGCGGTGGAGGCCGGGGTGGTGGACCGGTCCGTGCCCCTGGCCCGGATGGCCGACGAGATAATGGCGGCGGTGTAGAGTGGCACTCGCGTGACCCTCACCGGCAACCTCGAGGACCTCCCGCTCCTGGACATCCTCCAGGTCGTCTCCTTCAGCAAGAGGACGGGCTGGCTGACCATCGGCACGCCGGTGGGAGAGGGCGCCGTGGTCTTCAAGGGCGGCCTGGTGGTCTCGTGCTTCACGTGGGACAGCCCGCCCGTGGACCCCGCCACGCGATTCCTTCCGCCGGAGGAGCGCCACGCCCTCATCCGCCGCCGGATCGAGGAGTCCCTGGCCCAGCTCATCCGCCTCCACGAGGGGCAGTTCAATTTCAGCCTGGCCGAGGAGATCCCGGCCTTCGTGGAGTCCCACGACATCACCGACGAGACGCTGCGCGTGGGGATCAACCCGCAGGAGCTGCTCCTGGAGCTGACGCGCGGGATCGACGAGGACCGGCGCGACTCCACGGCGGCGGTCGAGGTCTCGTTTGCGGAGCCGGAGCCCGAGGCGTTGCTGGCGCTGGCGGACGCCGCGGAGCCCGAGGACATCGTCGAGCCCGAAGACGTCGTCGAGCCCGCGGATGTCGTCGAGCCCGCGGACGTCATCGAGCCCGACGAGGCCGCCGATCTGGAGGAAGCGCCCGCGGAGGCTGTGGTCCCGCCGCCGCCGCCCCCGGCCCCGCCGCCCGCCGAGGAGATCCGCGTCATCCTGCTGGTGGACGACGAGGACGAGGTGCGGCGCGTCCTGGCCGAGCACTTCACCCGGGCCGGCTACCAGGTCGTGGAGGCGAACGACCCGGACGCCGCGGTCAAGAAGGCCGGCAAGCTGGGCAAGGGCGGCGTCGAGTTCCTGCTGGTGACGGATCTGGGCATGCCCACCTCCGGCGGGTCCTCCTTCCAGGGCGGGTTCGAGGTCGTGAAGCGCCTGTGGAAGATGAACCTCCAGCCGCGCGTGCTCATGATGGCGGAGACGTTGGGGCCGGCGCTGCAGGCCCGGGCCAAGCAGATGGGGATCTCCAGCTTCGTGTTCAAGCCGGGGCTGTCGAAGCTGGACCCCGAGCAGTTCCGCGCGGACCTGGCCGCCTTCGCGGCCAAGATGGTGGCCGACGTCCTGCCCCGCGCCACCCGCTCGGCCCCGGCGCGGTCGGCGGCCCCGGCGGCCGCGCCCGCGCGCCCCGCCGCGCCCGCCGCCACGGCCGAGGAGATGTCGCGGCAGTTCGCCATGCTGCAGCGGCGCCTGGAGGAGCTCCGCCGGCCGAACGACCCCACGGACATCTCGCACCTGGTGATGACCGTGGCGCGCGAGTTCTTCGAGCGGGCGATGCTTTTCCTGGTCAAGGGCGAGGAGGTGCGCGGCCTGGGAGGCTTCGGCGCCGCCCCCCGCGACGAGAGCCTGGACCTGGCCGCCCGGGACATCGTGATCCCGCTCTCCGAGCCGTCGGTCTTCCAGGAGGTGGCGGCCACGCGCAAGCCGTTCGTCGGCCCGTGTCCCGAGGGAAAGTGGACCCAGTTCCTGATGGGCCGCATCGGCCGCTACAAGAGCGTCTCCCTGGCCGTGCTGCCGCTCTTGGCGCACCGGGAGACGATCGCCCTGCTCGTCGGGGACAACCCGGACACCGGCCGCGAGCTGGGGCGGCTGGACGCCCTCGAGGTCTTCGTGAGCCAGGCGGGAGTGGCCCTCGAGAACGCGTTCCTGCAACGAAAGCTCCAGGCGGCGCAGAAGCGGGAGTGATGCGCTAGAATCGACTGCCAGGTACACGGATGTCGACCCCCGACGACCCCCTCGAGAAGAGCCTGGAGTTCGCGGAGATGTTCCAGAAGGCCAAGGAGTTCACCGAGGAGCTCCTCAAGGAGAACGAGCGCCTGCGCTTCAAGATCGCGGCGCTGGCCAACGGAGCGGCGGCCGACGAGCGGTCGCGTGAGCTGGCGGGCCGGGTGCAGGAGCTCGAGGCGCGGCTGGCCGAGGTGGAGCGGCGCTACCAGGAGGTCGAGCAGGAGAACAAGGAGTTCGCGGACCGTTACGTCGAGATCGAGGAGCAGAACAACAACCTGGCCAACCTCTACGTGGCCTCCTACCAGCTCCACTCCACGCTGGACTTCAAGGAGGTGGTCCGCATCGTCCAGGAGATCGTCATCAACCTCATCGGGGCCGAGGCCTTCCACATCTTCATGGTGGGCGAGAAGACCGGCAAGCTGGAGCGCGAAGGGTCGGAGGGGCAGGAGGCGCCGGACTCGCTGGAGATGGGGGAGGGGATCATCGGGACGTCGGCCCGCACCGGTCTCAGCTACTTTGCCGAGGAGGTGGTGCACAGCGAGCCCACCCCGTTCGAGCAGCCCATCGCGGTCATCCCCCTGAAGATCAAGGACAGCGTCATCGGCGTCGTCTCCATCAACAAGCTGCTGGTCCAGAAGCAGTCCTTCACCGGGATGGACCACGAGCTCTTCAAGCTGCTGGCCGGCCACGCGGCCACCGCCATCTTCGCGGCCAAGCTGTACTCGACGTCCGAGAGGAAGCTCTCCACCCTGCAGGGCTTCCTCGACATGCTCAAGCAGCCAGCCAAGTAGTCGCTCGGGGTCCGAGACGTGCGCTCCGTGCTGATGCCTTCAGTCGGCGTCCGAGCGCTCATTCCTCAATGACCTGTCGCTCCCAGGCAGCGACCGCTTGCTCGACAACACGGCAGCTAGAAACGCCACATAGGCACATGCTGCCAGGACCGCTGCCAGACTAGCTACAGGATTCGGGAACTCGAGTAAGCGCCCGAGCGCCGAAGCGGCCAAGAGTCCCCACGTGAGGGAGTGCCCGCAACGCAAGACGACTGCCCGAACGCCTGCCCATCCGCGATCGGGTACGGAACGCGAGGCCGCGACCAGAAACACGGATGCCAGGATCAGGCACCCGACCACGGCGGCGGCCCACATCGAGCCCTAATCTCTGATAAACGCTAACGGCGGAATTCGCC
>Ga0068859_100002358_pt1 | contig 19224 bp, 13 predicted proteins | sample KBSSwiS22_FD_66585 | JGI IMG/M metagenome (GOLD analysis project Ga0068859, IMG submission 66585) | Switchgrass rhizosphere microbial communities from Kellogg Biological Station, Michigan, USA - KBS Switchgrass S2-2 | ecosystem: Host-associated > Plants > Roots > Rhizosphere > Soil ...
TTGCAGGTTTTATTTGTGCGGCAATTGCGCGAGGTGGCAAGGCGCCGATCGCTCTGGCGATTGTAGTCTTCGCACTCGGAATGTTGCTGGCAATTCCCACCTTGTTTGCCAATAAAGAAAATGCCAATCGCGTTCGTACCGGCAACATTTCTCAGATGGAGGCCATGCAAAACGCTACTCAACCTGCCTGGGTGCCGTTTACGTTTCCGATCCTTGGGGCCATAGGTGTTTTGATCGGTGGGAAGCTGAAGCGAAGAGCCTGACTCAATTCAAAGGAAGGCAGAGCCTTTCCGCACATCAAGAGGCGAAGCCGCCGGCACGCACATTTTGTGGCAGATCCCAACCGTAAGGAGATCGCTTTGGAAGTGAGCCCTCCCTCACGGTCGGGCCGCTGAGACAAATCAAAAGGGCGAGTCCTGAATTAACAGCACTCGCCCTGAATTTCATGGTGCGGATGAGAGGACTTGAACCTCCACGATGTCACCATCACAGGCTTCTGAGACCTGCGCGTCTGCCAGTTCCGCCACATCCGCAAATGGGCTCTGATCTTACGAACGCGTTTGTGGGGTGTCAAGCAACCATGTCCGACAACCTTTTGATTTGTCACCAGGTTTCGACCAGCTAAAGCTTGTCGGACATCAAACTGGCCCATTACCCGCAGCGCAGTTGCTTTTTGCATTTGATATAGCGCGCGAACCGTTGCTCGTGAATTTTAACCCACGGACCGGCCGCCGCCTCCAAAACCCAAAGGCTCAAACTTCAATTTGTATCGGTAATCCGGTTTTGTCGACGAACGCGTCTGTCTCGGTTTTCGCTGCCATCTCTGGAGCCCTGGCGCCGTAGCCGATAGTCGTCGCGGTCAACGTCCCCATCGCCGTCAAGGTCAACGCCGCGATTTCTGTCCCGCCGGTGACGAATGCGGTCGTCACGATCGATATCACCATCACCATCGCGGTCAATTCCTCGATTCCGCGTTTGCGGTGGATAGGGATAGTTGTTTGGATTGGGATAGTTGTTTGGATAGGGATAAGTGTTTGGATTGGGGTAAGTGTTTGGATTGGGATAGTTGTTTGGATACGGATAGTTGCTTTGAATCGCAGGTCCGCGACCGTCCACACGACCGTCGCGAGCATCGTGACAATTAACAAATTTTGCGCATTTGTCGGGCTTGCCGGCACCGCGGCCGTTCCCGCGTCCCTGCGCATACGAAATAATCGGCAAAGCCATCATTAGGATTAGCGCAAACAGAATTGCGACGGGCGCGTTCATTCTGGTTCTAAGGATCGACATAAACCCCTCCCGGTGATTCAAATGTAGGTGTGCTGAATTCGATTTGGTGAGCCTAATTCGGGAAAGCTCGAGCAGAGCCTGACAATTGCCGTGCCAGCCATCCTGTCGACGGATCCTCTTTACAGAGCAGGGTGCGCGCCGCCACCCTGGATTTCGCGCACACGATATCGTGAAGATGCACCCGATATGGGCAGATCGGAGAATCGAGAGAGGCTGTCTGGTTGGTTCTCGATTCTCCCGTGTTCCGGGCGGAACCATGTGGAAGCCCAACTATCTTGGGCGCCACACCCGGTATCTCGTACTCATCAGGTGGCGACGCCGCCAGTAATCGTCCGTGTTATAACGGCGATATCCCACGTTTGATCCGCGCGCGAAGAAATTTCCATTTCGCCAGAAACCCGTAGTCCGCCGCGACCCGCGTCCGTCCCAACGACCGTCGCGCGCGTCATGACAGTTTACGAACTTGCCGCATTTCCAATCCTGATTTCGGCGGCGGTTGCCGCGGTAATCTCGATCAGCGAAGACGTCAAATCTCCGGCCATTTCCGTTACCTCGGCCGCGACCCTGTGCGAGCGCTGCGGTAGTTGCCAGGCAAACGATCGCTACGCACAAAGCCAGTCTGACTAAAATCTTGTTCATGGGTTCTCCCGTTCAAGTCTTGAAAGTGGGGAGAGTGGGGGCCAACGCTCCGACGCGTTGTCCGCGTCGGGACGGCACGTCATTACTGCAATCGAATTCTTACGCGGAATCGATTGCGCTGATAGCAGGGGGTATGTGTTAGTAACCAGTTTATTCTACAGGCTGTTGTTAGCCTTCGGCTTGCGGCATTGTTATAGTTGGATTTCAGCGTGGTGATTTGTTGTCGAGCATGACCGCAGTAAGCACAGCGACGAGCCTGGCGGAACGCATAGCCGAGGTGCGGGCGCGATTAATCGCAGCAGCACACAGAAGCAATCGGCCGGTTGATGAAATCACCCTGGTGGCGGTTAGCAAGACGCACCCCGCCGAAGCAGTACGCGAGGCGATTGCCGCCGGGTTGGATAATTTTGGCGAGAATCGCGTACAGGAAGCCGAGTCCAAAATTCCTGACGTTGGCCGGACTGCGGCGCGCTGGCATTTGATCGGGCACTTGCAGTCGAATAAGGCCCGCCGCGCCGTCGAATTGTTCGATTGCCTTCATTCCCTCGATTCTCCTGACCTGGCCCGGCGGCTGAATCGGATCTGTGATGAGCTTGAGCGCCAGGAATTGCCGGTGCTGATTCAGGTTGATTTGGGTCACGAAACGACCAAGACGGGAGCTGAGGAAAAGGATGTCAGCGAATTGGTGGCAGTGATTAGCGACTGTCCCCGGCTATGGCTCAAAGGTCTGATGACGCTGCCGCCGTTTTTTGATGAAGCCGAAAGCGTGCGTCCATATTTTCGCCGGCTGCGCGAATTGCGCGACGGGCTGAAAGCAAAGGGCGCGTTTGGTGATCATCCCGGCGAGTTGTCGATGGGCATGACCCACGATTTCGAGATTGCTATTGAGGAAGGCGCGACGATGGTTCGCGTCGGCACCGCAATTTTTGGTGAAAGAGGGTAGTAGCCCGACTGTTTCAGATCTCAGATTTGAGATTTCAGATTTGAGATCTGAGATTTCAAACGGTCGGGCTACTGCCCCGAAAAGGATTACATGCTGGCTCTTGCCTTAACTTATTCATTGATTCGTTGGGCGGTGATCGCGACAATCGTGGCCGCGATTCTGCTGGTCATTCTGCGCTCCATCTTCAACTACATCGACGTCAACCCTTTCACCTGGCATGCGCGGAACGTTCGCCGCGCCACCGATCCGGTCATTATGCCGGTACGCCGGATGCTCATGGGGTTCCGCCTTGATCCAAAGGTGGCGCCTTTTATCCTCATCATTATGCTCATTGTGATTGGCTACCTCATCGTGCAAATCGCCGGTACCCTGCTCAATACGATTGCCGGGATTTTCTTTGCCGTGACTGAGCGCAAAGCCGGCGCGCCGATGGGTATTGCGGGCTATCTCTTGTTTGGTTTTCTCGGTCTGTATACGCTGGCTATCTTCGTACGCATCGTCATGTCGTGGTTTGGAACAAGTTACGCCAACCCGCTGATGCGCTTCCTGATTCGATTGACGGAACCTCTACTCGGTCCGCTGCGGCGGATGCTTCCGACCGTGGGCATGTTTGATGTTTCGCCGATTGTCGCGTTTCTGATCGTCTGGATCTGTCAGACTGCGGTGGCTGCAACTTTGTTGCATGGCTGGCCGATCAGTTTCTTCTAAAATCAAGTACGCACATAAAACCTCAAAGTCGTTGATCGCATTTACGATTTATGATTTACGATTTACTATTGGGTCTCGAGTGATCCAGTTTAGCGAAGACGGCCGTGGGATAACTTTTACGGTGCGTATTGTGCCGCGGGCTTCGGCCAGTGAAATCGTCGGCGATCACGAGGGCGCCCTGCGAATTCGCATAGCCGCGCCACCGGTCGAGGGAGCCGCCAACCGCGAGCTGATTCGGTTGTTGGCAAAAAGGTTGAAAGTGCCGCAAAATGCGGTGGAAATAGTTTCGGGAGCTAGTTCAAGAAATAAGATTATTCGCCTGAAGGGCGTCACTGCCACCGCCCTTGCACCGTTACAATTGAAATGGACGAGTCCCCCAAAGAAGAACTGAAGTCGATTTCTCGTTATCGAATCCTTGAAAAGCTGGGCTCCGGAGGTATGGGTGAAGTCTATCTCGCCGAAGACACCCGTCTGGGCCGCAAGGTCGCGCTTAAACTGCTCGCCGAAGAACTCACCCAAAACCGCGATCGTCTGAGCCGTTTCGATCAGGAAGCTTACGCTGCGTCGGCGCTCAATCATCCCAACATACTGACCATCTACGAAATGGGTGACGAAAGTGGTCGCCATTACATTGCGACGGAATTCATCGATGGACAGACCTTGAGGACCCATCTTTCTGGCGCGCCGATGGATCTAACGGACGTTCTTGATGTGGCGATTCAGATTGCCGGGGCTTTGGAAGAGGCGCACGCCGCGGGCATCGTTCATCGCGACATAAAACCTGAGAACGTGATGATCCGGCGCAACGGCCACGTCAAGGTGCTGGACTTTGGTTTGGCGAAGCTGACCGAGCGGCCGGCCGTGGACGATACCGACACTGAAGCGGTGACTCGCGCGTTGGTGCAAACCGATGCCGGCATGGTCCTGGGGACTTCACAGTACATGTCGCCCGAGCAGGCGCGAGGCAAACCGATTGATGCACGAACAGACATCTGGAGTCTGGGCGTGGTTCTCTACGAGATGGCGACCGGCCGGGCGCCATTTTCCGGAGAAACCAAGACTGATATCATCGTGGCAATCGCCAAGTCTGAGCCGCCCGCCCTGGCCCGTTTCGCCCCGAATGCCCCACCGGAGTTTGAGTGGATTGTCCTGAAAGCGCTGCGCAAAGACGTCGATGAGCGCTACCAGACGGTGAAAGAGCTCGAATCTGATCTGAAGAAGCTGAAGCAACGAATCGAGTTCCAAAGCGAGTTGGAACGGTCGATGTCTCCCGAGCAATACGCGTCGGCGATGAGTGGCCTGGCCGAGACTGAGATTCACGCCACCGGACCGCGTCTGAGTACGCAATCGATGTCGCCTCAGACTCTTCATACCAGTGTGGCTTCGAGCTCGATCCAAACTCGCGCGTCGAGTGCTGAATACATTGTTAACGGAATCAGGCAGCACAAGAAGGTCGCGGTGATTGTGGCTGGAGTTATCTTGCTCGTGATTGCCGCGCTCATCTTTCTTCCCTGGAGATCTAAGACCAAGCTGACTGATAAGGACACGATTCTGATCGCCGAGTTTCTCAACACGACCGGGGATGCGGTATTCGACAACACGCTGAAGCAGGCTTTGGCAGCGCAACTCGGACAGTCTCCTTTCCTCGACATTTTTTCTGAGGATCGAGTGCGCGACGCGCTCAAGTTCATGGAGATGTCCCAGGACACGCGTGTGACCCGCGACGTGGCCAAGGACATCTGTGCGCGACAGGGAATTAAAGCCATGCTGCTGGGAAGAATTTCCAACGTGGGCACGCACTATGTAGTTCAACTCGATGCTGAAAACTCGCAGACCGGCGACAAGATTGCGTCCGAACAATTTGAGGTTGACGGCAAAGAACAGGTGCTCAAGTCTCTGGGGGCGGCCGCTTCGAGCTTACGAGAAAAGCTGGGCGAATCCCTGGCGGACATTAAGAAGTTCGATGCGCCGATCGAAAACGTCACGACTTCAAAGTTGGAAGCGCTGCGCCAATACTCGCTCGGCGTCGAGCAACATTCCAAGCTCGATTACCGCCAGGCCATTGATTTTTACAAACGCGCTATCGAAGTCGATCCGAATTTTGCGATTGCCCATGCACGGCTGGCCTATTGCTACAACAATACGGGCCAGTTTGAAGCGTCGCGGGCGGAGTCTAAGAAGGCCTACGAGTTGGTCGACCGCGTCAGCGAGCGCGAGAAGTTCCTCATCCGGTCCAGTTACTACGGCGGTGTAACCGGTGAGTGGGAGCAACAGATCATTGAACTGGAATCCTGGAAGCGAACCTATCCGCGTGATTGGGAACCATTGAATCTGCTCGCCAGCAAGTACACGCTGGTTGGACCCTTCGAGCGGGCAGTCCAAGAAGGCAATCAGGCCATTCAACTCAACCCGAACGATGCGCGAGCTTTCGTTAATGTCGGGGTAGCTTTCATCGAGTTAAACCGGTTCGACGAAGCCAAAGACACTTTGCGCAAGGCCGAGAAGCTAAAACCGGAAAGCACCAACATGCACGCCCGCCTGTATCAGATCGCTTTTGTGCAGGGTGATGCCGCGACCATGAAGGAGCAGATTGATTGGGCCAACGGAAACAAAAAGATCGAAGATGCCTTGATTTGGCAGGCGCGCGTTGCCGCTTTTTCAGGACAATTGGCGGCTGCCGATGAATTGAATGATCGAGCCATCGGAATGTTTCGCACCAGCGAGGCGAAAGAATCGATGGCCCAGGTGATGCTGATGGAAGCCCTGCGCGACGCGACGATGGGTAACTGTGGACGCGTGGCCCAACTGGCGAAAGAAGCTTTGACCCTGTCGCGAGAACAAGGGAACCTGGTTAACGCCGCCAATGCTTACGCTGCCTGCGGCCAGGCTAACGAAGCTCAGGCTTTAGTGGATGATTTGACCAGGAGGTTTCCGGCGGACACTCTGCTGAAATCGAATTCCATACCAATCATTCGGGCCCAGGCTGAGTTAAGTCGAGGCAATGCCGCCCCGGCAATACAGGTGCTTGAATCAGCCCGCAAATATGAAGTGTTCGGTGATTTCTGGTCGCAGTACCTGCGCGGTCAGGCCTATCTCAAGAATAACAACGGCGAGCACGCTGCGGTTGAATTCAAGGTCATTCTCGATCACCGCGGCTGGTCTTTGCTTTCGCCTCTCTATCCTCTGGCCCAGCTGGGTTATGCCCGCGCCCTCGTGCTGAACGGTGATACTCCGGCAGCGCGCAAGGCCTATCAGGATCTGTTTGTGCTCTGGAAAGATGCCGACGCTACGCTTCCTCCGCTGGTCGCTGCCCGCGCCGAATACGAAAAACTGAAATAGCCTGACCGTACCGGCGGATTAATAAACTTAACTCACCCGTGGTACCGAAGTAGAGAGAGCTATCCGCAGATTCGCAGGTTAATTATTATCTGCGTAATCTGCGGACACTTCATCGATTTATCAGGGCCCGAACCGTTGCCGGTATTCAATAGAAGAGAGAAACGCTTTGACCATCTCAGCGTTGATATAGTTGCCATTAAACTGATTGAGCTTCGTCAGCCAGAAATCATAGCCGGTGTAATCGCGTGTTGCTTCCGGAGCATCGTTGGGATTGCGTCGCAAGTAACCAAAGTATTCCGCGAGCACGAAAGCTCGGTTGAATTCCGCGTTGTACAGGTCAGTGTCCTCGGCCACCAGTCGAACTGCCTGAGCGCGCGCTGTCGTGTTGCCGCTGGTCGCGGCGCCGCCGAATAAGTTAATGGCGGTAGTGCGCTCAGTCGCGGATAGCACATTCCCTGCTCTGGTGTTGAGTTGATCGACAAACTGCTCTGGGGTCATCGTCGTCTGAAATGCCGTGACGAAGCGCGCCGTTTGCACGAACTCTGTCGTGTGCAGCTGCTTGTTACTCTCGAGCAGTTGTTCCCATCCTGGGGCCAGCACGATCACTCCCTGACCAATTCGTTGCGTGTCGCGCAAAAACTCGTCAAAACGAACTATGGGAACGGGCAGTTGATGAGTCGACGGAAATGTCGATGTTCCAGTTGCATCGCCGTAGGCGGTCTTGTAAATCCGCTCGACCAGATAGCCGGTCTGTTGAAATTCGATTGAGAGGAAGAATGACGCGGAAACGTTGATGCGAGCAACTTCAAGGCACTGAGCATCCGCGCCGCAGGAAGTTATTTGTTTGGTCCAGAAATCCAGCCCATCGGGATCGGCCTCGCGGCTGAGAAAGTCGCGGTAGTGTTGGATGACCAGGTTAGCGGCTGTGTCAATGGGGTTAGGCAATAGACTGGTTATCAAGCGCGCTACCCCGCCGCGCACCGTGTCATTAACGGTGCTGAAAGAACCGCCTGCGATTATCCTGCCGTCTGTTTGGAGGGCTAACGCACTAACCCGACCATTTGCTCCCGAATTGAAATTAATGAAAGTCTCATCGAGCGAACCGTCAGCCTTCACGCGCGCGATGTTGCCGCGATAGGCGTCATTGTAGTTGCCAAACTCGCCCCCGATCACAATCCGGCCGTCTGTTTGGAGGGTGATCGCCCGCACAGAATAGTTCGCGCCTGCGGCGTTAATGAGGAATGCGGTGTCGAGCGTGCCGTCGGCGTTCAATCGCGCGAGGCGGTTGCGTGGGGCATTGTTCACGGCGGTAAATAAGCCCCCGATCAGTACCTTGCCGTCGGATTGAAGTGCCAGCGTAAACACCTGATCATTCGCACCCGTACCCGAGGAGAGAAACGCTGTATCCAGCGTGCCATCGGTATTTAGACGCGCGAAACGATTGCGCGACGTCCCATTGAAGCTGGTAAAGTCACCGCCAATCAGGATCTTGCCATCAGACTGCACCGCCAGAGTAAACACCGGACCGTTCGCGCCTGTGCCGGAAGCCAGGAAAGAATTGTCGAGCGAGCCGTCGGTATTCAAACGGGCGATACTGTGGCGGGCTGTGCCGTTGATGTTGGCAAAACTGCCGCCTACAAGAATCCGGTTATCAGCTTGAATAGCGATCTTTCTTACCGAAGAGTCTGCGCCTGTGCCGACCGCCAGGAACGCGGTGTCGAGCGTGCCGTCCGAGTTCAAACGGGCGATGCGGTTGCGCGCCGTATCGTTAACGCTGGTGAAGTTCCCCCCAATCACAATCTTGCCGTCAGACTGAAGCGCTAAAGCGGACACGTCACCATTCGCGCCCGAACCTGAGGAGAGAAAAGTAGTATCGAGGGTGCCATCGCCATTGAGGCGCGCAACACGGTTTCGGGCCGTACCAGCGAAACTGGTGAAGGTGCCACCAATTACAAGCTTGCCATCGGATTGGAAGGCTACGGCGGTGACATCGTTCCTGGCGACTCCGGTTCCCGCGTTGTCCAAATTCCCGAGGTCATCCAGACGGGCAACTCCGATGCGCACCGCTCCATTGACGGTTGTGAAGGCCCCGCCCAACAGAATTTTGCCGTCACTTTGCAGAGCCAGGCAGCGCACAATATTGTTTACGCCCGAACCCGAAGCGAGGAATGATGTATCAACCGATCCGTTCGCGTTAAGTCGCTGGATGCCGTCGCGCGCCGTGCCGCTGAAATTGGTGAAGGCGCCACCGATGACAATCTTGCCGTCGGATTGCAGAGCTATGGCGTACAGAGCTGCGTTGGCGCCGGAACCTGTGGCAAGGAACGACATGTCGAGGTTACCGTCGGGGTTGAGACGCGCCGCGCCGTTGCGCTCAGTCCCGTTTACGTTCGTGAATAGTCCGCCAATCACGACTCTGCCATCGGATTGGACCGCTATAGCAAAGACAGAATTATTGACACCTGCTCCCGCGGCCAGAAACGAGGCGTCGTTTGTTCCGTCCGAATTTAGACGCGCAATTCCAAGTCTCGCTGTACCGTTGACACTGATGAAAAAACCGCCAATCAAAGTCTTGCCGTCAGCTTGCAGAGCCAATGAAAACACCTCTCCATTGACGCCGCTTCCTGAAGCCAGAAACGAGGTGTCGAGTGTGCCGTCGGAATTGAGCCGAGCGATGCGATTACGGGTTGTGCCGTTGATCGAGGTAAAGCGGCCGCCAATCACAATCTTCCCGTCAGATTGAAGAGCCGCCGCGTTCACGGCGAAATTTGCCCCGCTGCCCGCGGCGAGGAACGTAAAGTCGAGCGTGCCGTCAGAGTTTAAGCGCGCTATGCGGTTGCGCGCCGTGCCGTTGACGGTGGTGAAGTCGCCGCAGATAACTACCTTGCCATCCGACTGCACGACCAGGGCCGACACATCTCCGTTTGCACCGACCCCACTCGAAAGAAATGTCGTGTCGAGGCTGCCGTCCGGGTTAAAGCGGGCGATGTTCCCGCGCGCTTGACCGTTGGCTTGACTGAAAGTCCCTCCAATCACAATTTTGCCGTCCGTCTGAAACGCGACCGCAAGCACTGTGGCCGCAGACCCTGATGCGCCGAGGCCTGGCTGGAAACTCGGATCGATGTCCCCGGCAGCCGCCCTTCCTGCGCCGGGAGCCAGCGTCATTATCGCCAGCAGGTAAATCCCGTTGAGAAGGGTTCGCCATGTATCGTGCGCGGACAACCTGCGTCGGTGGATAGGCGGCCTAAAGGTTTTCATGCTTCCTCCTCGTTCGCCTTACCAGATCGGTAAGCACAGAGTACAAGTCGCCCATGGCCAGTGTGGAGAATCGGGAATTCGTAAGAGGCAGCGACGTGGACCCTTACATTTTCGATTGTACTGCTGCGGTAATTATCCCTTCGAGGCTGAGAAACCTCAACAAGTGATCGGGTCTGCCTGCTCCTTGACTGCCATGATGGATTTCGGTGCGGGCCGGAGCGCCTCGCCATAACGTAACGCTCGTCGGACGCGAGAGTTTCTATTTCTTTTTTGGCGGTGCCTGCGGAATTCACACGCCGATCCCCGGTTATCCGAACTTAACGCCGGTTCGCTTCACCAATGCGGACGCCTTCGCGGTTTGAAGTCAGGCGCAACTATCGGCGGCCCGCGCCTGCCACTTCGGCAACTGCATCACTACGGCAGGCATGTGCTATATTTGGGCCCCTAAAAATCAATAAAAATCTGAAGTAAGGATCAGTGATTTCCTATGTCCGGACATTCGAAGTGGCATTCCATTAAACATAAGAAAGGCGCGCTCGATGCCAAGCGCGGCAAACTTTTTACCAAGTTCATTAAGGAGTTGACCGTGGCGGCGCGCACCGGAGGCGGCGATCCAGATGCTAACGCGCGGCTGCGCAAAGCAATTTCCGACGCCAAGGCCGGCAACATGCCGAACGACACCATCGATCGCGCCATTCGCCGGGGGACCGGCGCAGAAGAAGGCGTGAACTACGAAGAGATTACCTACGAGGGGTACGGTCCCGGGGGCGTCGCTTTGTTGATTGAATCTGTGACCGATAATCGCAATCGCACCGTCGCGGAGATTCGTCACATCTTCTCCAAGAATGGCGGTAACCTGGGCGAGGCAGGATCCGTCGGTTGGATATTTGATAAGAAAGGCTACCTGGTCGTCGAGAAGTCTGCCAAGGCCGAAGACGAACTTTTCGATCTGGCGATCGAAGCTGGCGCCGACGATATTCGCGATGACGATGATAATTGGGAAATCATCACGGCGCCTGAGACCTTCGAAGCTGTTCAGACTGCCATCAAATCTGCCGGGATCACCCCGCAGGTCGCCGAAGTCGAAATGGTTCCGCAGAACTACATCAAGCTGGAGGGTTCGCAGGCGAACCAAATGCTCAAGTTGATGGAGGCTCTGGAGGACCACGATGACGTGCAGAAAGTTTCAGCCAATTTTGATATTAGCGAAGCGGATATGGCCGCGGCGTGAGCTGTTGCAAGATTTTTGCCTTGCGTGGAGTGATAAGATGCGATTAGTGAGCGAATCGAACGAGAATCTTATTGGCTATATCGCTAGCACGATAGAAGCGATGCGCGACGAAATGGTCACGATCCGTAATGAAATGGCCACGAAACAAGATTTATCGGGGCTGGAAATGGCCACGAAGCAAGATCTCTCGCGGTTGGAAGGGAGACTTTCCGAAAGACTTGATGCGTCGACTACAGGCATTCGCGGCGACATCGAACAAGTCCACTTGCGGCTCGAAAGCATCGAACATGGGATGTCCTCACGTTTCGAGCATGTTGAAGGTGAAATTAGTCGGCTACGCAGCGCAGTATACCTTCTCGGCAAGGATCGCCCGGATGTGCTGCGGTTGCTCGGTCAATCAAGCTCATAACAATCTTCTGTTTTTTCGCTCAATCTCTTTTCCATTAATTTGCAAAGTCGCCTAATCCTTCTGCTCGGAAAGGAAGCCGAACATTTCCAATCTTCCTCTTGCACAATGCTGTACACTCTGAATCACTGTGCGCGTTTTGGGAATAGATCCGGGCAGCGAGACTACGGGCTGGGGTGTCGTCGAGGGCGACAGTAGCGGCCAGCGCTATCAGCTTGTCGAGTTCGGCGTCGTGAAGCTTTCGTCATCGGCCAGCTTTGCTTCCAGACTGTTGAAAATCAGTCGCGCTCTTCAGGAAGTTATCGATCGATTAAAGCCCGATGCCTGCGCTGTCGAAGAAGCCTTCTATTCCGTCAATCCCAAGGTCATTCTAAAGTTGGGCCAGGTGCGCGGCGTTGTGTTGCTCGCCGCCGAAAGCGCTGCTTTAGAAATCGGAGAATATTCCCCGCGTCTGATAAAGCAGACGGTCGCCGGCTATGGCAACGCCGAGAAGCATCAAGTGCAGGAGATGGTTCGTCTGCTCTTGTCTCTGCGCACTGTGCCGGAACCGCACGATGCCGCCGATGCCCTGGCAGTCGCCATTTGCCACTTTCATCATGCGGGAGTGAATCAGCGAATAATCGCAGCTGAAACCCGTACAAAACTCAATCCGATTGCGGCCGCCACTCGCCGCCGCGCGTAAGCGGTACGCACGCCTCCGGCGTGCTCGCGTTTTTTCAATCAGTTTCGCGCTCGCAAGTCTCGCCACTTCACCTTGAGGAGGAGCAGCACAAGTATGTCCGTGCAAACAGCGAAGAACCAGATCGAAAATAGGCCCGGGACTTGTGAACGAGGAGTCAAGTCTTCTGCGGCTTTGCCGCGCCGCTGTCCGATAAGGCTTCGCCTTACCAGACAGTCGGGTTCTTATCAGCGAGGCTACGCCTCCCAAAAATGGATTGTCTTTTCCGCTCTCATCTTCACGATTGCCGCAACCAATTCCTTTGCGCAAAAACCGCGCGTCCCGCCCGGCGGTCACCTCGCAGTGGTCGCGGATGAACGACTGGCCGCGTTGCGCAGCACGCCCGATCCTTCCGCACGTTTGCTGCGCCGGATAAGTCGCGGCCGCTTCGTTTCGATTCGAGGTGCCAGCCGCAGCCGCGACGGTCTGCTCTTTTATCAAGTCCTGGTAACTCGCCGCACGACGGGCTGGCTGCAAAGTGAGGCAGTCGTGTCGTCGTGGCGCTCTGGCGATGACGATCGTCTGGTCCGTTTGCTTGAGGGTGGAGACGAATTCGAACGAGTGGCGCGAGCCCGGATCTTTCTCAATCTTTTCCCCGGCTCACCTCTCCGGCCGAAAGTACTCTTAATCTATGGCGACGCCGCCGAAGAAGCCGCAGCGAAACTGTCGCGCGAAGCCGAACGTCGCTTCGAGCGACGCGAGTTACCGGCCGGCGGCGCGCCCGAATTCAGTTACTACCTGAATTACAGCAGCCTCGATCGCTATAACCGGCAAGGGATCACTTTCACTTTCGATCGCAGTAACAAGAGATTTCACTACGAAGGCTGGGCCTGGCGCGAGATCGTACGGCGTTATCCGAATAGTGCGGAAGCTGTAGAGGCCCAGAAGCGGCTGCCGATTTCCTCGAAAGTGAATGCCATGTCAGTTCGCTAAGACCGGGTCCGACTACACCCCGGCATTGGGCACGATCAACTTCACACCGAATAAGAGTTTGAAAGCAATCGCGCGTTTGAGCTGGCTGAGTACTCTGGTTGCCTGCCTCGCAATCCGGATGATGACTACACCGGGTTTGATTTCTGGTTGACGAAACTGAATCAATTCAACGGCCACTGAATCATGCCGGGATGGTCAAAGCCTTCCTCTCTTCGATTGAGTACCGGCAAAGATTTGGCCCGTGAAGAGTGGAATGGTGGCCACTTTCAGAGCCGTTACTGCTTCAAGGTTCCGGCTCGGGCAACCCGATCGTCCGGTATTGTTTCTAACTTCCGCGGTGTGGTATTTTTGCGCGTCGAATTGTGAGACCTGGCTGAAGCCAACGCCCCGACCTTACATCGATTCCCAGTCTTGAATGTTTTTGCATTGGCACGCCTCATGCTCGGCTCAACAAGACTGATTCTGAGTTAGGTGAAAGGCTGTTGAGTAAGTGCCCGATGCGGTTTTATGCAGTCTTTCCTCAACGATTTCCTATTGCACCCAACTGTCTTTGAGTGAGTACCGGTAGGGGCTCGTAAGGAATTAAGGTCTCAGTATGTCCAATCGATTTCGCAGTCTCGCCCTGATTACGTTGGCAGTCCTCGTCGTCTCGGCAGTGGGACGCGCGGTCCCGTTTCAATCAATTTCGGAATTGCTCGAATCGGCCTTGCATGGTTCTGCCGATGCACGAGCAGGTAAGCGCCGGCCGGCGAATGTCGCGCCTCCGCTCCAGGACACTGATCAAAAGCTGAAAGCGGGTCCGCAGTTCACCATCTACCAGGACGAAAACGGCGAGATCGTTTGCCGCGACGCTACGACAGCTGAAAGAAGGGAAATGGGCAAACCCGATCTGCAAGGGCTGGGGATGCGTCCAATTAACCACCTTGAGACTGTCGACAAGACCAGAGAGATTCAACCTTCGGCCGCGCCAAATCTAACCATCGTGCTGCGTGGCACGCAGCAGCTGCAACAGAATGCCGCGGCCTCGGCCGCGTTCACGAAGGCGGCAAAGAACTGGGAAGACATCATCAAGTCGCCCGTCACCGTTTACATGGATGTCGATTACGGCACGACTAGCTTTGGAACGCCATGGCCCAGCGGGGTGCTGGGAGCAACCGGCGCCCCCAGCCAGTCTTATCCGTATCAATCTGTCCGCACGAATCTGATCGCTGAAGCCAATGGTGAAGGCAATGCCACCAAGCAGGCGATCTTTAATGCATTGCCGGGAACGGCCGTGCCAACTGATCTGGGCGATGCGAATTCGACCGACGTGACGGATCCGGCAGCGCGGGCCATCGGCCTTTTGCCCGCCACGGCCCAGTCAACTGATGACGCAGCCAGAATAGCCTTCAACTCAAACAACACGTTTGATTTTGATCCGAGTGACGGAATCACCCCCGGACAAATCGATTTTGATGCAGTCGCGACCCATGAGATCGGTCACGCCCTGGGATTCAGTTCGGAAGCCGGTACGAACGTCGCCAAGCCATCGGTTTGGGATCTTTATCGCTTTCGCACCGGGACCACGACCGGAACTTTTACGACCGCACAGAGAATCATGACGATTGGCGGCTCGCCCGATCGGCTGCAATTCTATTTCGCCCCGGGCAACACGGAGTTAGGCCTCTCGACCGGTGGGCCGACCGCCTCCAGCTCAAACGGCGGCGACGGCTCGCAGTCGAGCCATTGGAAACACGTGATCGGTTGTGACCCGGCTTACATCGGCATAATGGATCCGGCGATTCCCTCCGGCTGTCGGCGAACGATCACCAGTAGCGACACGCTGGCACTCACCACGCTTGGCTACAATCTGACAAATAACAATCCACCGCCGCCACCACCGCCTCCGCCACCAGCGCCGGCAAACGACAATTTCGCGAGTGCGCAAATATTCAGTGGTTGTTCGGGTAGTGTGACTGGAACAAATGTCAGTGCGACCAGCGAAAGCGGAGAGCCGAGTCATGATCCGCCAGATGCGACGTCACTCAGTCCCAGCCGCTCTGTCTGGTATCAGTGGCAGGCGCCGTCCTCCGGCAACGTGACGATGACGACCTTGGGCAGCGACTTCGACACCATCATCGCGGTTTACAGTGGCAGCACTCTCGGCGGTTTGAGCCGAATAGTTTTCAATGACGATGTTCAGAACGGAGTCATCAGGACGAGTTCGGTTACCTTCAGCGCTACCAGTGGAACTGTGTATCAGATTGCGATCGACGGCTGGGGCCGCGAGCAGGGGACTATCAAGTTGAATTGGACCGGTTGCCCGGCGCCGAGTCCGACACCGACGCCAACGCCGACACCGACGCCCACACCCACGCCGACACCAACACCGACACCAACACCAACACCGATACCCTGTCCGTCTTCACTGCTGATAAACAGCAACGGGGACGCCGGCGATGCGAATCTCGGTGATGGCATTTGCGCAACTGCCGGAGGCAGCTGCACTTTGCGCGCGGCGATTCAACAATCAAATTCCTTGACCAGCTGTGGAACCATCGACATTAACTTTAGCGGTGTGACAGGCTCAATTGATCTCGGCACGTTTCTGCCGCAAATCAACCACAATGTGAACATCAATGGGCCCGGCGCAGATGTGTTGACGGTGCAGCGAGGCGCGAGCGCGGCCCCTGTCGGCATCTTTTGGATTAATTCCAATATCAAGGTCACGATGTCCGGCATAACGATCAAGAACGGATTTGCACAGATGGGCCAGGGTGGTGGCGGTATTCACAATGAGGGAACGTTGGTCTTACTCAACAGCACCGTCACGGGAAACCAGTCTATCGGATCCGGCGGTGGCGGAATCGTAAACGGTAATGGATTCAACCTAACCCTCGCGGCCATGACCATCGTAAACAGCACCATCAGCGGCAATCAGACAGTCGGCAGCGGCAGCCTCAACACCCGCGGAGGAGGCGGCGTCTTCAACTCTGGAGTTGGGCTGACAATAATCAATAGCACCATTAGCGGAAACAAAACTGGCGACTTCATAAGCGGAAGCATTCAGCCCGATGGCGGTGGTATCGAGAATTGGGTGGGGAATGTCTTTCTGGTCAATACCACAATTACGGGAAACCAGACGGGTGCGGGAGGACGAGGCGGCGGCGTTTCTACCGAGCCGGCCAATGCCGCTACAACGAAGGTGCGAAACACTATCATCGCAAACAACACTAACGCCGGCTCCAACTCAGGTTCCGATTTCTTCGGCACGCTGACTTCGGAGGACTATAACTTAATCACGATTCTATCAGGCGGTACTCTTGCCGGCACGACGACGCATAACATTGCGAACGTCAATCCACTCCTCGGGGCCCTCGCCTTTAACGGTGGCCGTACCATGACGCACGCACTCTTGGTCGGCAGTCCCGCCATTAATGCGGGCAACAACGTGTTTGCGGTAGATCAGAACGGCAGCGCCTTAACATCGGACCAGCGCGGACCGGGCTTCCCGCGGATTTTTAATGGAATTGTCGACATTGGCGCATACGAAGTTGTTAATCCCATCGATGAAGCCAGTTTTTTTGTGAAGCAGCATTATCTTGATTTTCTTAATCGACAACCAGACCAATCAGGTTGGGACTTCTGGACCAACCAAATCATCTCTTGCGGCGCCAGCGCACAGTGCACGGAAGTTCGTCGCATAGACGTTTCTGCCTCCTTCTTCCTCTCAATTGAATTTCAGAACAACGGCTATCTGGTTGAGCGTTTCTACAAAGTTGCCTATGGTGAGGCGCCTGGAAGTTCGACCTTTGGCGGAGCGCATCAGCTTTCAGTGCCAAACGTGCGCTTCAATGAGTTCAATCAGGGCACGCAACGGATCGGTCAGGGTGTAATCGTCCTGGCTGCCGGTTGGGAACAACTGCTGGAAAGCAACAAGCAGGCTTACGCGCTGGAGTTCGTTCAGACCGCGCGCTTCATCACGGCGTTTCCGACGAGCATGACGCCGGCGCAGTTTGTAGATCAATTGAATGAACGTGCCGGCAATGTTTTGTCAGCCGGCGAGCGCACGACAGTCATAAACTTATTCAGCGGCGCCGCCGACAGCAGCAACACGACCTTCCGCGCACAGGCTCTGCGAAAAGTAGCCGAAGACCCCGACCTATACAATTCCGAATACAATCGCGCTTTCGTGCTGGCTCAGTACTTCGGCTACCTGCGCCGTAATCCGAACGACGCGCCGGATTCTGATTACACCGGTTACGACTTCTGGCTGACCAAGCTGAATCAGTTCAACGGCAACTACATCAACGCAGAAATGGTTAAGGCCTTCCTTTCTTCTATTGAATATCGGCAGCGTTTCGGGCCATAATGTCGCCGCTTTCAGCAGTCTCAATGGATTCAGACAAGATTCGAACGACCTTACCTCGAGTCACCTCCGCAAAACAGGTCTGAGTCCACGTCATCACCGAGAAAACCGCAGGTCAATTTCCGCAATTCGGGCAGGCCGTTTAAAAACCTGCTGGGGGCAAATCAATACCTGTAATTAAATAGTTCGGTGCAGGTTCCTGTGTAGAAGGCGCCGCCGGGCGTTCGTCTGGTAACGTCGCATTCAAGCTGCGCGTGCCACTTCAAACCAAACCAATACCGATTTCATATCAGTGATTCATAGCTAAACAGGCTTTGTGGGTCGAATTGTAACCTTAACTTTTGAAAGGAAAAAATATCCAAACGCTACGGAATCCCGACGCCGTTTGTCGTAATCATTATTTCCACTATTTCACTCGGTCTCTGGCAGGTGCTGCCTGTCAGTCTTCGCAACAGGATTGTACCGGTGGCTCAGGCTGCGAGTTTTGTCGTCAATACCAATGACGATCATGACGACACTGTATGCAATGCAGCTGACTGCTCGCTGCGTGAGGCAATTAATGCCGCCAATGGAGATTCGCGCGTTCATCTCTCACCTCGCGGTTGCAGGAGGTATCACAGCATCGACCCAAACCGTCGCTTTGAGCGCGCTACTCTTTTGTATCGCCACGTCCTTAAAAAAGACTTGCCTTACGTTTTCTAATATCGAGCGCGCACGTAAGCCCAAACGGCTACCAACCGTCTTCCACCGAGACGAAGTGAGACGCATTCTTGCAAAGCTTGAGCCATTGGCTGATAGCCGGGTTGCTCTACGGTTCGGGTTTGCGACTAATGGAATGCTTAAGACTGCGCGTCAAGGACATAGACTTCAGTTGCAACCAGCTAACAATCCGGGATGGAAAAGGAGAAAAAGACCGGATCACGATGCTGCCGGCGAGTATAAAAGGGCCGTTGGCTCGGCACCTGCAAAAAGTGAAGCTGCTGCATGAAGAGGATCTCGCCGCCGGATACGGCGAAATATATTTACCATACGCTTTGGCGCGCAAGTATCCGAACGCTCCCAAAGAATGGGCGTGGCAGTACGTGTTCCCTTCATCCGGTCGATCGCTTGACCCGCGCAGCGGAATAAAACGCCGGCATCACTTTTCGGAGGACGCAATTCAAAAGGCGGTCAAGAAGGCAATCAGGGAAGCCGGGATTTCCAAGCCTGGAAGTTGTCACACGCTGCGGCACAGTTTCGCGACCCATCTGCTCGAAGATGGCTATGACATTCGCACGGTCCAGGAACTGCTCGGCAACATCGCGTGGGATGACGAGAAGGCTCGCTTGGACAACTTCGCTATCCAACTCATGCACGACCCAAATCAAATCGGCTATCTCTATGTCCGCTCTGGTCGCGTGTCATGCAGGGG
>Ga0068859_100002361_pt1 | contig 19217 bp, 24 predicted proteins | sample KBSSwiS22_FD_66585 | JGI IMG/M metagenome (GOLD analysis project Ga0068859, IMG submission 66585) | Switchgrass rhizosphere microbial communities from Kellogg Biological Station, Michigan, USA - KBS Switchgrass S2-2 | ecosystem: Host-associated > Plants > Roots > Rhizosphere > Soil ...
CAGGAACTGCTCGGTCACGCCTCGGTGACCACGACGCAGATCTACACGCTGGTGACGGTCGAGCGGCTGCGCGAGGTCTACGCCGGAGCGCATCCGCGCGCCCTGGCCCGGAAGTAGGCGGACGGGACAGGACGCGCCGATGGCCCTTCGGCGAGGCCGCCCCGCTGAGGTAGCCTCGGGCCGTCGGGGTGATCCGACGATCAACCTGCAGAAGGGCTAATCGCCAGATGGCTATGTCGACAATTGCGGGACGGTGGGCGTGACCGAGACTGCCCCGGATCCGGCGAAGTCGGCAGACCCGGTCGCGAACCGCGCGAAGCGCGAGATCCCCGACCCGGCCCCGCTGGAGCGGCACGGCCCGGCACGGATCATCGCCCTCTGCAACCAGAAGGGCGGCGTCGGCAAGACGACCTCGACGATCAACCTCGGGGCGGCGCTGGCCGAGTACGGCCGGCGGGTACTGCTCGTCGACTTCGACCCGCAGGGTGCCCTCTCGGTCGGCCTGGGCGTCCAGCCGCACCAGTTGGACCGCACGGCCTACAACCTGCTGATGGAGCGTGGCGTCAACGTCGACGACATCCTGCTGAAGACGTCCGTGCCCGGCATGGACCTGCTGCCGAGCAACATCGACCTGTCGGCCGCGGAGGTCCAGCTCGTCGGGGAGGTCGCCCGCGAGCAGACCCTGCTGCGCGCCCTCACCCCGGTCCTGGACGACTACGACTTCGTCCTGATCGACTGCCAGCCCTCGCTCGGCCTGCTGACCGTCAACGCGCTGACCGCCGCACACGGGGTGCTCATCCCGCTGGAGTGCGAGTTCTTCAGCCTGCGCGGTGTCGCGCTGCTGATCGACACGATCGACAAGGTGCGCGAGCGGCTCAATCCAGCCCTGAAGCTGGACGGCATCCTCGCCACTATGTACGACGGACGGACCCTGCACGGCCGCGAGGTCTATGCCCGTGTACTCGAGGCCTTCGGCGACAGCGTCTTCGACACCGTCATCGCCCGGACCGTCCGCTTCCCGGAGACCACGGTCGCTGGCGAGCCGATCACGACCTGGGCCCCGAGTTCGAGCGGCGCGGTCGCCTACCGCAACCTCGCCAAGGAAGTCATCGCAAGGAGTGCCGGTTAATGGCTCGACGTACCAGCCTGCCCGGGGCAGCCGAGCTGTTCCGGACGACCTCGCCCGCGCCGGAGCCGACGGCGGCGTCTGATGCGGCGCCCCCGCCCTCGCTCGCCGTCGCTCCGCAGCCCGAACCGACCGGTCCCGCCGAGCCCGTCCCGTCATCGGCCCCGGCCGTGACCTCCGAACCGGGCCGTCCTGCCCGCGCCGGGAGCGCCCGGGGCGTTCGTTCCACCCGCCGGGTGCGGTCGGCCGGCGACAGATCACCGAGCGGCCGGGAGCGGCACGAGGAGAAGATCACCGTCTACGTCTCGCCAGAGGAACTGGTGGACCTGGAGTCGGCCCGGCTTACCCTGCGAGGAGAGCACGGCCTGGCCGTGGACCGCGGCCGGATCGTCCGGGAGGCGCTCGCCGTCATCCTCGCCGACCTGGAAGCAAAGGGTGACGCCTCGATCCTGGTGCGGAGACTGCGCGAATCGTGACCGTCCCGACCGGAGGCCACGTCGAGGTCGAGACCCTTCCAGCCGACCCGAGCGTCTTCAGCGTCCGACTGGAGAACTTCGAAGGGCCGTTCGACCTGCTGCTGTCCCTGATCAGCCGACGTCAGTTGGACGTCACCGAGGTGGCGCTGTCGCAGGTCACCGACGAATTCCTCTCCTACCTCAGCGACACCGCCAGCTGGGACCTGGGCCAGGCGACCGAGTTTCTCGTGGTCGCAGCCACGCTGCTGGACCTGAAGGCGGCCCGGCTACTGCCGTCGGCCGAGGTCGAGGACGAGGAGGACCTCGCCCTGCTCGAGGCCCGCGACCTGCTCTTCGCCCGCCTGCTGCAGTATCGGGCCTACAAGATGGCGGCGGCGCACCTGGCTGATTTGGAACGGACCGCCGGACGCAGGCACGGCCGTGCGGTCGAACTCGACGCCCAGTTCACCCGGTTGCTGCCCCAGGTGGTTATCGACATATCGCTGAACCGACTGGCCGAGCTCGCGGCGGACGCGTTCCGTCCCAAGGCCGTGCCGGTCGTCTCGGTCGATCACGTCCATGCCCCGAAGGTGAGCGTGCGGGAGCAGATGGCGATCCTGCGAGACCGGCTCCGGCGTCAGGGCTCCGGCACGTTCCGGGCGCTGGTGGGCGATTGCGGTTCGACCGGCGAAGTCGTCGGCCGGTTCCTGGCGCTGCTGGAGCTGTACCGCGAGGGGGCGGTGGCGTTCGACCAGATCGAGGCGCTCGCCGAACTGCGGGTGCGCTGGACTGGATCCGAATCGGAACCGGACACCGAGGCCGAACCGGAGGGTTCGGCCGTGGATGAGGAGTACGCGTGAGTGACCAGGACGGGGCCGTGACGGAACTGGACGGCGAGATCGAGCAGGTAGCCGCCACCGAGCAGCCAGAGCCGCTGGATCCGCAGACCCTGGCCGCCGCGGTCGAGGCGATCCTGTTCGTCGTCGACGCGCCGATCGACATCACAGCGCTGGCCGCCGCGCTGCAGCAGCCGATCCCCGCCGTCGCGGAGGCCGTCGCCCGGCTGACCGCCTCCTACGCCGAGCGGGGGAGTGGGGTCGAGCTGCGCGAGGTCGCCGGCGGGCTGCGCTTCTACACCAGCCCCGCGTACTCGGCCTACGTGGAGCAGTTTCTGCAGGACGGGCAGCGCACCAGGCTCAGCCAGGCCGCGCTGGAGACCCTCGCGGTCATCGCGTACCGGCAGCCGGTCACCCGTGCCAGGGTTTCCGCGATCCGCGGCGTCAACGTCGACGGGGTGGCGCGAACCCTGCTCTCCCGCGGCCTGATCGTCGAGGTCGGCAGCGATCCGGAGACCGGAGGCGGTCTGTACCGCACCACCGATCTCTTCCTGGAGAAGATGGGGATGCAGTCGCTCGAGGAGCTTCCGTCTCTGGCTCCTCTCCTGCCTGAGATCGAGACCCTTGACTATGACCAACTCTGAACCTCAGGCTGAGACGCCGAGTGCGGAAGGCGTTCGGCTGCAGAAGATCCTGGCCGGGGCGGGCATCGGTTCGCGCCGCGTCTGCGAGGAACTGATCGCGCAGGGCCGGGTGACGGTCGACGGGCGCGTCGCCGAACTCGGCACGCGCGCCGACCCGGTGGACGCGGTCATCCACGTCGACGGGGACCGCATCAACATCCGCGGCGACCTGGTGTACCTCGTGTTGAACAAGCCGCGGGGGGTACTCAGCGCGATGTCCGACGACCGCGGGCGCCAGACGGTGGGTGACCTCGTGGCCGACCGACCTGAGCGGCTCTTCCACGTCGGCCGGCTGGACTACGAGACGGAGGGCCTGCTGCTGCTCACCAACGACGGAGACCTGGCCCACCGGCTTGCCCATCCGTCGTTCGGGGTGCAGAAGACATATCTGGCCACGGTCAACGCACCGGTCGGACGCGAGGTCGCCAGACGCCTGTCCGCAGGCGTCGAACTCGAGGACGGGCCGGTGCACGTCGACCGGTTCCGCATCGTGCAGACCTCGGGGGAGCGGGCGATCGTTGAGGTGGTCCTGCACGAGGGGCGCAATCACATCGTGCGGCGCCTGCTCGACGCAGTGGGGCACCCGGTCCAGCGTCTGGTCCGCACCTCGTTCGGCCCGGTCCGTCTCGGTGGACAGAAGGCCGGAACGTTGCGGGAGTTGACCCGCGCCGAGCTCGCCGAGCTGCACCGACTAGTCGATAAATAGGCCAACCGTCCAAGCTGCTTAACCGTAAGGATCTATACCGGTAAACAGCTGAGTCGTCGGATCGATTGGACCATATGCAGGTTCGACGCTTTGGGCTCTCATCGTACGCAAAGGCATCAAGGCAGTTCATCGACAAATCGTCTGCCCTGAGCAGCCGCTCTGGCTCTGGGCACCAGAATCCCAGGAGAGTAAGCATGGATAAGTCGACAAAACCCCATTCGCGCGTCCTCCGCATGGGAACCCGTCGGAAGAACAGCCAGACATAAAGAGCCGTTATAGCTATCTCTCGTGATAGCGCTGAACTGGTGTATCGACAAAACGCTTCATAATTCTGGCGCCCCATCGGTTCATCACTGTCTCTTCAGGGTGACAAGCCGAGGATCGCCCGGAGGGTCGTCGCCGCGCTCGCCTCCCCGGATGGGACACTGGGCGGCACGGGGTTCCCATCCGGGCCCCGGCGACGACGGGGCAAACGCCGACGCGCGGGAGCGGGCCGATCGGTCCGGCTCGCGGACGGGCAGGACGGACAAGGGGCAGTCAGGTGGCGGTGCGAGCGATCCGGGGTGCGATCCAGGTGGACGCGAACGATCGTGACCAGATCCTGGCCGGCGCGACAGATTTGGTCACCGAGGTTCTGAAGCGCAACGACATAGCTCCCGAGGACCTGATCAGCATCGTGTTCACCGCGACCCTGGATCTGAACGCCGAGTTCCCGGCCTACGCTGCGCGCCTGCTCGGGCTTACCGACGTCCCGCTGCTCTGTACCACCGAGATCGCGGTCCCGGACTCGATGCCGCGCGTGCTGCGCCTGCTCGCCCACGTGGAGACCGACCTTCCCCGCTCGGAGATCCGGCACGTCTATCTGCGTGGGGCGACCGCGCTGCGGACGGACCTGCCGCAGTAGGGGGTTGGTTGGAGAGACGGCGGCAGGACCGCTGGTCGGCCGCCCCGCACAAACGACCTGGCTTCGACGGGAGAATGAGACGCTCAGGCGTCACTAGGCTGATGCCGTACTTGAGAGTTGGCCGGAAAAGGGGTCAGGTGTTCACCAACGCGGGCTCGTTCACGGGAGTCGTGGCGCTGGACGGACCGTCCGGCACGGGCAAGTCGACCGTCTCCCGGCGGCTCGCCACCCGGCTCGGCGGCCGGTACCTCGACACCGGGGCCATGTACCGCGCGGTCACCCTGGCCGTCCTGAACGCAGGCGTCCCGCTCGAGAACCCCGACGCGATCATCGCCGTGGCCGAGAAGGCGGTTCTGGACATCTCCACCGACCCGGAGCAGCCGGGCATCCGACTGGACGGCGCGGACGTCTCCACCGACATCCGCACGGGCGAGGTCACCGGGGCGGTCAGCGCCGTCTCGGCCGTCCCGGCCGTGCGGGCGATCCTCGTCGACGCCCAGCGGGCCATCATCGGCGACGGAGGCATCGTGGTCGAGGGCCGCGACATCGGCTCGGTCGTCTGGCCGCAGGCCAGCCCCAAGGTCTATCTCACCGCGAGCGCCGGGGCCCGCGCCGCCCGCCGCGCCGGCGAACTCGGCGCCGAGAGCACCACCGCGGTCGCTGCCGTCGCCGCCGACATCCAGCGCCGCGACACGCTCGACAGCACCCGCGCAGCGAGCCCGGCCGTCCGGCCGGACGGCTCGGTCGAACTCGACACGACCGAACTCACCATCGACCAGGTGGTTGATCGTCTTGTCGACATGACGAGAAACAGCGAAATCCCCACATGAGTGACAACGTCCATTCCCCCGCCGGCTACGTCCGCACTGGCGGGGCCCCCGTTGTCGCCGTTGTCGGACGGCCGAACGTCGGCAAGTCGACCCTCGTCAACCGCATCCTGGGCCGCCGCGAGGCAGTGGTCCAGGACGTCCCAGGCGTCACACGCGACCGCATCGCCTACGACGCCACGTGGGGCGGGCGACGCTTCACGCTCGTCGACACCGGCGGCTGGGAGCCCGACGCCAAGGGACTGCAGGCGATGGTCTCGGCCCAGGCCGAACGGGCCGTCGCGACTGCGGACCTCGTCCTGTTCGTGGTGGACGGCCGTACCGGTGCCACCGAGACGGACCTGCTCGTTGCCCGCACCCTGCGGCGCGGCGGAAAGCCGGTCATCCTCACCGTCACGAAGATCGACGACGAGCGCTCCGAGTCCGACGCGCAGGAACTCTGGAACCTGGGCTTGGGCGAACCGCACCCCGTCAGCGGCCTGCACGGTCGGGGCAGCGGCGATCTGCTCGACGCCGTCCTGAAGGCCCTGCCCGAGGCTCCCGCCGAGACCGAGGAGGCGGGTGGTCCGCGCCGTGTGGCACTGGTGGGTCGTCCCAACGTCGGCAAGTCGAGCCTGCTCAACCGCCTGACCGGCGAGGAACGGTCCGTGGTCGACTCCGTTGCGGGCACCACCATCGATCCGGTCGACAGCCTCCTGGAACTCGGTGGAGAGACTTGGCGATTTGTCGATACAGCGGGATTGCGTCGCCGGGTCAACCAGGCCAGCGGTATGGAGTACTACGCCAGCCTGCGGACCGCCGCCGCCATCGAGGCCGCCGAGGTCGCGATCGTCCTGCTCGATTCCTCCGAGCAGCTCAGCGAGCAGGACCAGCGGGTCATCGGCGAGGTCATCGAGTCGGGCCGGGCGCTGGTCATCGCCTTCAACAAATGGGACCTGATGGACGAGGACCGGCGCATCGACCTCGACCGCGAGATCGACCGGGAACTGGCCCGGGTCGCGTGGGCGCCGCGGATCAACATCTCCGCACAATCCGGACGGGCCGTCGAGAAGTTGGCCGACCACCTGCGCACCAGCCTGGCCTCGTGGGACCGCCGCATCCCCACCGGCAGGCTGAACAGCTGGCTCACCGAGGTGACCGCGCAGACGCCCCCGCCGCCGCGCGCGGGCAAGGCTCCGCGGGTGCTGTTCGCGACCCAGGCCGACACCCGACCGCCCCGGTTCGTCCTGTTCACGACCGGGTTCCTCGAGGCCGGCTACCGGCGATTCCTGGAACGCAGGCTGCGCGAGGACTTCGACTTCACCGGCACCCCGATCGAGATCTCGATCCGGGTCCGCGAAAAGCGGGGGGCCCCGAGCCGGTAGGATCTCCCACGGTCAAAATGCATGGGACGGGCTGTAGCGCAGCTTGGTAGCGCACCTGACTGGGGGTCAGGGGGTCGCAGGTTCAAATCCTGTCAGCCCGACGTCTCGAAGGGCCCGCCGAACGGCGGGCCCTTCCGCGTTTCGGCGGGGGTAGAACGGTAACGTGACCGACGTGGTCCGGGACGAGAGCAATGACCGGATCTGGACGATTCCGAACGCGCTGAGCATCCTGCGCCTGCTCGGTGTGCCGGTGTTCCTGTGGCTACTGCTCGGCCCGGAGCAGGACGGCTGGGCGATCGGGATCCTGATGGTCTCCGGCGTCACCGACTGGGCCGACGGGGTGCTCGCGCGCAAGCTCAACCAGCAGAGCGCGTTCGGGGCGATACTCGACCCGCTGGCCGACCGGCTGTACATCCTGGCCACTCTCGCCGGGCTGGTCCTGCGCGAGGTGATCCCGCTCTGGCTCGCGCTGGTCATCGTCGGGCGCGACCTGATCCTGCTTGTGGCTCTCGTCCCGCTGCGCACGCGGGGCTACGGACCGCCCGAGGTGCACTACCTCGGCAAGGCCGCGACGTTCTGCCTGCTCTACGCCTTCCCGCTGCTGCTCATCCAGGCGCACCCCGGGGGCTGGGCCGACGTCGCCGGCCCGCTCGCCTGGGCCTTCACCATCTGGGGAACCGGCCTGTACCTCTGGGCCGGTGGCCTGTACCTGCTGCAGGTCCGGCAGATCGTCCGCTCCGAACCCGTGAGGAGCAGCCAGTGAGCGCGCCGAACAGCCCGATGCGGCCCACCGGCGCCACCAGAGCGGTGAGCCCGGCGCAGCAGTTGGTCGACCTCGTCCTCAACTCCCACGACCCCGGCTACCGCGAGGCAGCCGACCGTCGTCAGGCGGCAGGTGGAGTTTTGCGCTGGTACGACCACCCGGCCACTGCCGTGGGTTCGCTGCTGATCGGCTTCGTGCTGATCGTCGCCTACATCCACACCAACCGCGCAGCGCCCGCAGCGGCCAAGACGCACGACAGCCTGGTGCAGCGCGTCCACTCGGCCCAGGACACCGCCGACCGTCTGGCCGCCCGTATCGCGGAGCTGAACGCCCAGGTCAACACGGTCCGGGGGGCCGGCATCGGCACCGGCACGCTCGCCGACCGGCTCGCCGCCGCTCAGCTCGCCGCCGGCCAGACCGCCGTGACCGGCCCGGGCCTTGAGGTGCACCTCGCCGACCCGCCCGTACCCAAGCCCGGGCAGGACGAGGACCGCGAGGGCACGACGCCGATCGGGGCCACCCACCTGCTGACCGACGCCGACGTCCGCAGCGTGGTCAACCAGCTCTGGGCCGACGGGGCCCAGGCGGTGTCGGTGAACGACATCCGGATCACCTCGACGACCAGCATCCGGTTCGCGGGCGAGGTGGTCCTGGTCGACTTCCAGTCCGTCACCACTCCGTACGTCATCCGCGGCATCGGGGCCGCGGACGAGCTGGCCACCGGCTTCGCCGCGAGCGCCGTGGCGGCGCGCTACCAGACCCAGTCCAGCGCCCTCGGCATCGAGTTCTCCTTCACCGAGCGGCAGAAGCTGACGATGCCGGCGGGCGCGCCGGTGTCCTTGCGCTATGCGAAGGGAACCACCAAGTGATCGCCGCACTCGCCCTCGTCGCCGGTGTCGTCGCCGGCCTGATCCTGCGGCCCACCGTGCCGGGCGCCCTCGAGCCATACCTGCCGATCGCGGTCGTCGCGGCGCTGGACGCCGTCTTCGGCGGAGTCCGGGCGCGCCTGGACGGGATCTTCGACTCCAAGGTCTTCGTCGTCTCGTTCATCAGCAATGTGATCGTCGCGGCCCTGATCGTCTTCCTCGGCGACAAGCTGGGCGTGGGCGCACAGCTGTCCACGGCGGTGGTCGTCGTCCTGGGCATCCGCATCTTCAGCAACGCCGCCGCGATCAGGAGGCACCTGTTCCGTGCCTGAACAGAAGCCTGAACAGAAGAAGGCCCACCACCTGCGAGCCGGCGCCCTCATCGGCGTCCTCACCGCGCTGCTCGGGTTCGCCATCGCCGTGCAGGTTCACGCGAACTCCGGCTCGGACTCGCTGGACAGCCTGCGCGAGGACGACCTGATCAGCATCCTGGACGATCAGGACGCCCGTGCCGTGCGACTGCGCGAACAGATCGCCGAACTGCAGGACACGCTCGGCAAGCTGACGAACACCGGCGACGTCGCCCAGGCCGCGCGGGAGCAGGCCGAGCGGGACGAGCAGGCCCTCGGGATCCTGCTCGGGACTGCTGCCGCCACCGGGCCGGGGGTCACCGCGCGGCTCGCCGACCCGGAGCACAAGCTCAAGGCCGAGGACCTGCTCGACGTCGTGCAGGAACTGCGCGGTGCTGGTGCCGAGGCCATCACCTTCGGCGGCGTCCGGGTCGGCGCGGACACCGCCTTCACCGACGTGGACGGGACGGTGGCCGTCGACGGCACACCGCTCTCCGCCCCGTACACCGTCCAGGCCATCGGCGATGCCACCACGCTGGACACCGCACTGAACATCCCCGGCGGTATCGCGGCGACCGTCCGGGCGGCGGGGGGAGACCTCACCGTCGAGCGCCGCACCACCGTGACGATCACGGCCGTCCGTCCGTTGCCCGCGACAGACCACCTCACACCCGGCGGCGACTAGTAAGGTCACCTGAGCCCGTCCCTCCAGAGAGGTATCCGCATGTCCGAGATCCCCAACGACCTCCGGTACACCTCGGAGCACGAGTGGGTCCGCATCGACTCCGAGACGAACACGGTCCGGGTCGGCATCACCGACTACGCGCAGGAGGCGCTCGGTGACGTCGTCTACGTCTCGCTCCCTGAGGTCGGCACCACGGTGAGCGCCGGCGCCGCGTTCGGCGAGATCGAGTCGACCAAGAGCGTGTCCGACATCTACGCCCCGCTGGACGGAACGATCACCGCGGTGAACGAAGCGCTGGCCGACTCCAGCGAACTGGTCAACTCCGACCCGTACGGGGACGGTTGGCTCGTGGAGATCGAATCGGCCGACGGGGCCGATCTGGAGGGACTGCTCGACGCGGCCGCGTACGGCCCGCTCGCCGGCTGAGCCGGACGGCGTCCTGATCCTTCTAAGCTGAACCCACGAGGAACGGAGGCGAGCGGAGTGTTCTGCACCGCGTGCGGCACCGAGAATCCCGCCGGAAGCCACTACTGCGCCAGTTGCGGGGCGGCGATGCCGGGGGAGTACCCGCCGGCCGTAGACGCCACCAGCCAGATCGCGGTCCAGGGCGTCCTGCCCGAGGTGGACACCGAGTTCTCGGCCGAGGCGCACCAGGGCGCGGTCGACGCGCTCACCCCCGGCTCCGCCCTGCTCGTGGTCAAGCGCGGCCCGAACGCAGGAAGCAGATTCCTGCTCGATCAGGACGTCACCACGGCGGGTCGCCACCCGGACAGCGACATCTTCCTGGACGATGTGACCGTGAGTCGCCGTCACGCCGAGTTCCGCCGCGAAGGTAGCGGCTACACCGTGCACGACGTCGGATCCCTGAACGGGACGTACGTCAACCGCGAACGCATCGAGGCCGCCCCGCTCTCCGGCGGGGACGAGGTCCAGATCGGCAAGTTCCGGCTCGTCTACCTCACCGCCGCCGTCCGTGCAGGAGTCGGGGCGCAGGCGTGAGTGCACTTCACCAGGGGAGGCAGCCGGGACGCCCGGACGCCAGGCTCACGATCGGTGACGTGCTCGCGCAGCTCAAGCCCGAGTTCGGCGAGCTGACCATCAGCAAGATCCGCTTCCTGGAGGAACAGGGGCTCGTCCGCCCCGACCGCACCCCCTCCGGTTACCGAAAGTACGCGCCGTCGGACATCGCGCGACTGCGATACGTCCTCACCCAGCAGAAGGACCACTTCCTGCCGCTCAAGGTGATCAAGGACCAACTTGAGAAGCTGGACCGGGGGCTGGTCCCCTCGAACGGCTCGGCGCCGAGCGTCCCGCACATGAAGATCGCCGCGATCGAGGACAACGCGCCGACCGCCGAGCAACTGCGCCCGTCCGCGGCCGAACTTCGGCTCTCCCGCGAGGAACTGCTGAACGCCGCCGGACTGCGCGATGACCAACTGCGCGAACTCGAGCAGTTCGGCCTGGTCGTGCGGCGCCCCAGCGGCCACTACGACGACGACGCCCTGTCGATCGCGAAGATCGCCGCCGAACTCGCCGTGTTCGGGTTGGAAGGGCGGCACCTCAAGGCGTTCCGCACCGCCGCCGAGCGCGAGGTCGGACTGTTCGGGCAGATCGTCGGACCCATGTCACGGCAGAAGGGCCCGGACGCGAAGGTCAAGGCCGAGCAGGCCATGCTCGAGATGGCGGCCCTCTCCGTCCGCCTCCACGCCTCCCTCGTCCTCTCCGGCCTCCGCGAGACGATTTCATAGGGGCCGCCATCGATCCGCCGGGGTTCTCACCAGCTAGCGACGGGGTCGGGACAAGAGAGATCGCGGTACCTTAAAGACATGCACCCGATGAAGGTGGTCGGCGTCCGGGTCGAGCTGCCCGGCAACCAGCCCGTGGTCCTGCTCCGGCAGGAGGACGGCAGCCGGTACCTGCCGATCTGGATCGGTGCCGTCGAGGCCTCCGCGATCGCGTTCCAGCAGCAGGGCGTGCAGACCCCCCGCCCGCTCACCCATGACCTGCTCAAGAACGTGATCGACGCGCTCGGCGTGAAGCTCGAGGCCGTCCACATCACCGAGATGCGCGATGACGTCTACTACGCCGAACTGCGGTTCAGCGGCGGCGTCTCGGTCAGCGCTCGCCCGTCCGACGCGATCGCGCTCGCGCTGCGCTGCGACGTCGCGATCCTCGGGACGGACGCGGTGCTGGACCAGGCCGGCGTCGAGTTCTCCGAGCAGGACGGGCCGGGCGGCGACGGTGCCGAGGACGCGGACGACACGGTCGAGAAGTTCCGCGAGTTCCTCGACCAGATCTCGCCGGAGGACTTCGCCTCCGGCGAATAGTAGGCGAGTAGGTCACAGAACCATAAATCTCTAGTTGAGGGTTATCGCGTCCCGGCGCGTCGCATTGACCCTGCGCGCCCGCGCTCCTACCGTCAAATCCCAACCGTGACATTCTTGTCACCAGTACCGGAGGTGGGAAATGGGCGATCGTCCCGTGAAGCAGGTGCCCGAACAGGGCGCGCTGTTCGACGACCCCATGGGGATCGAGTCCGCCTCCGACGACAGCGTCGGCTACCGCGGCCCCACCGCCTGCGCCGCCGCGGGGATCACCTATCGCCAGTTGGACTACTGGGCACGGACCGACCTGGTCGTGCCGTCCGTCCGCTCCGCCGCCGGGTCCGGCAGCCAGCGGCTCTACTCGTTCAAGGACATCCTCGTCCTGAAGGTGGTCAAGCGACTGCTGGATGCGGGCGTCTCGCTGCCGAACATCCGCACCGCGGTCGACGCGTTGCGCAAGCGCGGCGTCGAGGACCTGGCCGGGATCACGCTGCTGTCCGACGGCACCACGGTCTATGAGTGCACGTCGTCCGAGGAGGTCGTCGACCTGCTGCGCGGCGGTCAGGGCGTCTTCGGCATCGCGGTCAGCGGCGCATTGCGCGAACTGCGCGGTTCTCTCGTGCACCTGCCCAGCGAAAAGGCCGAGGACTCGGCGCCGGACGTGGCGCTCGTGAGCGCGGCCGACGAACTGGCGCGCCGTCGCCAGGCCCGCATCGCGTCCGCGTAGACTGACTTCGGCTGTTCAGCTCGCGCGGGAGAGCCACATCGGTGGCGCCGAAGGGGCAACCTCCCCGGAACCTCTCAGGCACCAGGACCGCGCGATGCAGGCCGCTCTGAAGGGTCGCTCTTGATCGGGCAGACCTGACAGACGGGGAGACCGACGCCGGCCGGCGTGTGGTCCCCGCTCTGCCCAGGAGTCCGCCGTATGACCGAGTCGCTCACGGATCTCGAACTCGCCGCGCCGTTCCGTAGCCGGCACATCGGCACGACCGAGCACGGTGACCGGCAGCGGATGCTCGAGGTGCTCGGGTACTCGTCCCTCGACGACCTGATCGGCGACGCCGTGCCGGCGGGGATCCGCGAGAAGCTCGCCCTGGCACTGCCACCTGCCGCGACCGAGCAGCAGGCCGCGGCCGAGCTGCGGGCGCTGGCCTCCTCCAACCAGGTGCTGACCTCGCTGATCGGGCTGGGCTACTACGGCACCCTGACGCCGGGTGTGATCAAGCGGAACATCCTGGAGAACCCGGGCTGGTACACCGCCTACACGCCGTATCAGCCGGAGATCAGCCAGGGCCGGCTCGAGGCACTGATCAACTTCCAGACGATGGTCGAGGACCTCACCGCGTTGCCCGTCGCCGGTGCCTCGGTGCTGGACGAGGCGACCGCGGCCGCCGAGGCGATGGCCCTGGCGCACCGTTCGGTTCGCGGGCGCGACACGTTCGTGATCGACGCGGACGCGCTGCCGCAGACGATCGACGTGGTGCGGACCCGCGCGACGCCGCTCGGCTTGAAAGTCGTCGTGGCCGACCTGTCTCAACCATTACCTGAGGGTGAGATATTCGGCGTGCTGGTGCAGTACCCAGGCGCCTCCGGACGGGTGCGCGACCTGGCTCCGCTTGTGGCGGCGATCCATGACCGCGGCGCGCTCGCCGTCGTCGCGGCCGACCTGCTCGCCCTCACCGTCCTCACCCCGCCCGGCGACGCCGGTGGGGACATCGCGGTCGGCACGACCCAGCGCTTCGGTGTCCCGCTCGGCTTCGGTGGTCCACACGCCGGCTACCTGGCGGTGCGCGCCGGCCTGGAGCGGCAACTGCCCGGCCGTCTCGTCGGGGTCTCGGTCGACGTGGACGGCGCCCCGGCGTACCGGCTCGCACTGCAGACCCGCGAGCAGCACATCCGCCGCGAGAAGGCGACCTCCAACATCTGCACCGCGCAGGTGCTGCTCGCCGTGATCGCCTCGATGTACGCGGTCTACCACGGTCCGGACGGGCTGGCCGCGATCGCGCGTCGGGTGCAGCGACTGACCGCGATCCTCGCGGCCGGGCTGACGGAGTCCGGCGTGCGTGTGCAGGACGGGCCGTACTTCGACACGCTGACCGTCACCGTCCCGGACGCCTCGGCCGTCCTCGCCGCCGCGGTGGGGGCGGGCATCAACCTGCGTCCGGTCGATGCCGGCACCGTCGGCATCGCGCTGGACGAGACGACCACGCGCGACCTGCTGCCCGTGCTCTGGTCCGTGTTCGGCGCACCGCTGGGCGGAGCGGACGTCGACCGGTTCGACGACTCGGTCGCCGCGCCCGTCGCCACCCGTACGTCCCCGTACCTCTCGCACCCGGTGTTCAACACCCACCACAGCGAGACGGCGATGCTGCGCTACCTGCGCCGCCTGCAGGACAAGGACTACGCGCTGGACCGTGGCATGATCCCGCTCGGTTCCTGCACGATGAAGCTCAACGGAACCACCGAGATGGAGCCGATCACCCTGCCGGGATTCGCGGACCTCCACCCGTTCGCGCCGGCCGACCAGTTCCCCGGATATACGAAGCTCTTCGACGATTTATCGACATGGCTGGTCGAGATCACCGGCTACGACGCGGTGTCACTGCAGCCGAACGCCGGCTCGCAGGGCGAGTTCGCCGGGCTCCTGGCGATCCGCAACTACCACCTGGCCAACGGCGACGAGCACCGCAACGTCTGCCTGATCCCGGCGTCCGCACACGGCACCAACGCGGCCAGCGCCGTGATGGCCGGCATGAAAGTCGTCGTGGTGAAGACCACGGACGAGATGGGCGAGGTCGACCTGGACGACCTCAAGACCAAGATCGCGGCGCACGCGGACTCGCTCGCGGCGATCATGGTCACGTACCCGTCCACGCACGGCGTCTTCGAGGAGCACATCGGCGAGGTCTGTTCGCTGGTGCACGAGGCCGGCGGCCAGGTGTACGTCGACGGGGCGAACCTCAACGCGATGGTCGGGCTGGCCCGTCCCGGCAAGTTCGGGGCCGACGTCTCGCACCTGAACCTGCACAAGACCTTCTGCATCCCGCACGGCGGCGGCGGCCCGGGCGTCGGCCCGATCGGCGTCCGCGCGCACCTTGCGCCGCACCTGCCGAACCACCCGCTGCAGGCTGCGGCCGGGCCGTTGACCGGGGCCGGTGCGATCGCGGCGGCACCGTGGGGCTCGGCCTCGATCCTGCCGATCAGCTGGGCGTACATCCGGTTGATGGGCCCGGACGGGCTGACCGAGGCGACCGCCTCGGCGATCCTGGCGGCCAACTACGTCTCGAAGCGGCTCGAGGCCTACTACCCGACGCTGTACGTGGGCCAGAACGGACTGGTCGCGCACGAGTGCATCCTGGACCTGCGTGCGCTGACGAAGCAGACGGGTGTGACCGTCGACGACGTGGCCAAGCGGCTCATCGACTACGGCTTCCACGCCCCGACGATGTCCTTCCCTGTCGCTGGGACCCTGATGGTCGAGCCCACCGAGTCCGAGGACATCTACGAGCTGGACCGGTTCATCGCCGCCATGATCGCGATCCGCGGCGAGATCGACGCCGTGGCGGTAGGGGAGTGGCCTGCCGACGACAACCCGCTGGTGAATGCACCGCACACGGCATCGTCCATCGCCGGCGACTGGACGCACCCGTACTCGCGCGAACTGGCCGTCTACCCCGGCAGTGCTTCCAGCGGCGACCGCTCGTCCAAGTACTGGCCGCCCGTCCGGCGCATCGACGGCGCGTACGGCGACCGCCACCTCGTCTGCGCCTGCCCGCCGGTGGAGGAATACGCGTAGCGGCTGATCTGGGAGAGTGGGCCGGTGTTCACCGCACCCGCTGATGTAGTAGCTCGCCTCGGTGGGGTCGGGTATCTCGCCGATACGACGACAGGGACCTCGGTGTTCCTCGCGTCCCGGCTCGGGCGGCCGCTGCTGATCGAGGGGCCGGCGGGCGTCGGCAAGACCGAACTGGCCAAGGCGGTCGCGCAGGTCACCGGTTCGGAGCTCATCCGGCTGCAGTGCTACGAAGGGCTGGACGAGGCCCGTGCCCTGTGCGAGTGGAACTACAAGAAGTAATTGCTGCGCAGCCAGGCCACCGGCTCCGCGATCGCCCCGATGACCGAGTGCCGCAACCTGGCTCAACTCGCCGACTTCGTCACCGATCTCGCCTAGACGGGAAACCGTGACACTCCCGGGCTAGGGTGAGGTCATCACCGATCTTGTGATCGAACGAGGAGGCGAATCATGCCGACGCATGACAGCGGACAGTCCCGCCCCAACAAGCAGCACGAGGACGAGGTCGACGAGGTCGTCGAAGCCACCTCCGACGTCGCCGAGCGCCACGAGAAACTGACCGAGGACGTGGACGCCCTCCTCGACGAAATCGACGACGTCTTAGAGACGAACGCGGAGGATTTTGTACGATCATTCGTGCAAAAAGGGGGGGAGTAGAGAACCGAGTACTCCCGCTCGACTCGTTTGCGCTCAACCGAACCATGAAGGACGGGCGGCAGTTCTACTGTCGCGACTGCAGTAGCGCCGCGCTACAAGCGGAGCAAGCTCAAGCGATCCGGCCCGCCGAAGACCAAACGCGGCCTTCGCCCGGCCGAGATTCCGGTCGGGCACAAGTGGTGCGCCGACTGTGGCGAGATCAAAGTGTTGGCTGCGTTCTCCCGAAACACCAGGGATCGCTCTGGTTACCGCAAGGACCTGACGCTCCGTGCGATCGCCTACCTCGACGGCGGCGATTTCGGCGAACTGGCCGACGTGATCCAGATCGGCGGGGTCCTCTTTACGCCCCTTGCGAACGACGACGTGGAACAGACCGCCTGACGGCACACGACACGGCGGGGGTGAGTAGGTTTGCAGGACATGCGTTCACTACTCGACGGGAGTCAGGTTGAGCCGCCCAGCCGAACAAGGTCTCTTGCGATACGCGACCTCACCGGGGTCGTCCTCCTTCACCGAGTTCCTCGCCGCGGCGGCGCCTGATCTGATGCCGGGCAACCAGCGCCAGCACGACGGCCTCGCCCCGCACGGGACGACGATCGTCGCCGCGACCTTCGCCGAGGGCGTCGTCATGGCCGGTGACCGCCGCGCCACCGCGGGCAACATCATCGCCCAGCGCGACATCGAGAAGGTCTTCACCGCCGACGACCACACCTTGATCGGCATCGCCGGCACCGCAGGCCTGGCCATCGAGCTCGTCCGCCTCTACCAGGTGGAGCTTGAGCACTACGAGAAGATCGAGGGCACGCAGCTCACCCTGGACGGCAAGGCGAATCGCCTCGCCACCATGATCCGCGGCAACCTCAGCATCGCCATGCAGGGCCTGGTCGTCGTCCCGCTGTTCGCCGGCTACGACCTCGACGCCGCAGACCCGGCCACCGCGGGCAAGATCTACAGCTTCGACCCCACCGGCGGCCGCTACCCCGAGGTCTACTACCACTCGGTGGGCTCGGGTTCGGTCTTCGCCAAGGGCGCTTTGAAGAAGCTCTGGAAGCCCGATCTCGACCGCGCAGGCGCCATCCGCGTCCTCGTCGAGTCGCTCTACGACGCGGCGGACGACGACAGCGCCACCGGCGGCCCGGACATCACCCGCGGCATCTACCCGGTCGTCTACGTCACGACGGCGAGCGGCTCCGAGCGGGTCGGCAACGAGGAACTGGAAGGCATCGTCCAGGCGATCCTCGCCGACCGCACCAGCCGCCCCGGCGCGTAAGGAGACAACGACATGAGCATGCCGTTCTACGCCAGCGCCGAGCAGATCATGCGCGACCGCTCGGAGTACGCCCGCAAGGGCATCTCCCGCGGCCGCAGCGTCGTCGTCCTCACCTACGCCGACGGGGTCGTGTTCGTCGCCGAGAACGCCTCCAGCGCCCTGCACAAGGTCAGCGAGATCTACGACCGGATCGGCTTCGCCGCCGTCGGCAAGTACAACGAGTTCGAGAACCTGCGCGTCGCCGGCATCCGCCTGGCCGACCTGCGCGGCTACTCCTACGACCGCCGCGACGTCACCGCCCGCGCCCTGGCCAACGCCTACGCGCAGACTCTCGGCACGATCTTCACCGAGCAACAGAAGCCCTACGAGGTCGAGATCTGCGTCGCCGAGGTCGGCGTGACCGCCGACGACGACCAGCTCTACCGGCTCTCCTACGACGGGACGATCGTCGACGAGCCCGGCTTCCTGGTGATGGGTGGTCAGGCCGAGTCGCTCAACGGCGAGCTCAAGAAGGCGTACACACCGGGCGCGACGCTGGCCGACGCGATCGCGGTCGCGGTCACCTCGCTCGGCTCGGTCGGCGGGACGGACGGACAGCCCCGCGCCCTGCCCGCCACCCAGCTCGAGGTGGCCGTGCTGGACCGGACGCGCGGCAAGCGCAAGTTCCGCCGCATCGGCAAGACCGAACTCGCTGGCCTGCTGCCGGCGGCCTCCGGAGACGCGCCCGAGCCGGCTCCGGTCGACACCCCGCCCCATGACGAAGAGGCCGGAGCCGAGTAGTCAGGTCGTCACGACCTCGCCGTTCACCACCTGCACTGCGATCTTCGCAAGCGGCCGGGGCGCCGGCCCGCCAGTGTTGACGCCGGTCAGGGCGTTGTAGGTCGAGCCGTGGCACGGGCACTTCAGCATCGTGCCCTTGGACGCCACGGTGCAGCCCTGGTGCGTGCAGATCGCGCTGAACGCGACCGCCGTCGTCTCGGTCGGCCGTCCGACGATCACGGCCTTGCCGTTCGGACCTGGCACGGAGATCGCCTCGCCGACGGGAACGTCCGCCAGCGCGGTCAGTGTCATCGGACCGTCGGACGACGAGGGCGCGGCGGTCGGCCCGCCGCCGGCGTCGCCGCCGGAGGAGCCACAGGCGGCGAGCGTCAGGCCGCCGGCGCCGACGGCGCCCGCGGCGAGGACGGAACGCCGGGACGGGCGGGGATCGGTGACGGTCTGCTCGGACATACGCGGCTCCTCGAGGTGGTCTGACCGTGGATACGTGCCGGGCCGGTCGAGGGTTCAGACTGAACCATCCCGCTGTGCCGGACGTATGCACCCCTGATGGGTGCCACACTCGGGTATGTGACGGCTGACGCCGAACTCCTGCGCGCCCTGCACGACGACCACGCGCAGGCGCTCTTGAGCTTTGTCGTCGGCCTCAACGGGGGTGACCGCGTCAAGGCCCAGGACGTCGTGCAGGAGACGCTGCTGCGCGCCTGGCGCAACCCGCAGGTGCTGGACGGTTCCCGCTCGCCCCGCTCCTGGCTGCTGACGGTGGCCCGCCGCATCGTCATCGACGACTGGCGCTCGTCCCGCCGTACCGCCGAGGTGATCACCGCCGAG
>Ga0068859_100002362_pt1 | contig 19216 bp, 14 predicted proteins | sample KBSSwiS22_FD_66585 | JGI IMG/M metagenome (GOLD analysis project Ga0068859, IMG submission 66585) | Switchgrass rhizosphere microbial communities from Kellogg Biological Station, Michigan, USA - KBS Switchgrass S2-2 | ecosystem: Host-associated > Plants > Roots > Rhizosphere > Soil ...
ATGTCACCCGCCCCAAGACCCAGACCGCTGCGATGGACCAGCAGATCGCGGATCGTCATCTCGCGCGTGACCCACGGGTCGTACATCTGGAAGCCGGGCAAACGATCGGTGACCTTGTCGTCCCAACTGAGTTTGCCCGCGTCGACCAGCGTCGCGAGCGCGGCGACAGTGAATGCTTTGCCGGTCGAGCCGGTCGGGAAAATCGTGTCGCCGTCGACGCGTTCCTGCGTGCCGACCTTGCTGACGCCGTAGCCGTGCGCGAGCGTCGCCTTGCCGTCTTCGACGATCGCAACGGCCATGCCCGGCACGCCGATCTTGGCGCGCAGACTTTCGACGCGTGCGTCGAAATCTGCCGGAGGCGCGGCTGCGAGCGGGCACGAAAAAGCCGCGAGTACCAACGCAACGATGAATCTCATGCGATCTCCAGACAGTAATCGACCAGACGCTCGAACTCCGGCCCGCCGCGAATCGGGTCGGCAACCGGCAACTGCAGCCGGCGACTCTCTGCCGCGATCAGGTCGCGCGCTTCGCTTGCCGAGAGCTGCGACGTGTTGAGACTCACGCCGCCGCACCGAATCGCCAGATTCGTGCGCTGGCCGAGCCGCAGGTTGAGGTGGATGGTTTCCTCGATGCTCGGCAGCGCGAACTGCGGATAGCCGAGCACGTGGGTGCGACCGGGTTCATGACAGACGACGATGACGTCGGGCTGACTGCCGTGTAACAAGCCCAACGACACTGCCGCATACGCAGGATGAAAGATCGAGCCCTGCCCTTCGATCACATCCCAGTGATCCGGCGCCGCAGCCGGCGAGAGCAGTTCCGCGGCGCCGGCTTCGAAATCGGACACCACAGCATCCATCGGGATGCCGGTTCCGGCGATCATGATTCCGGTCTGACCGGTCGCGCGAAAATCGGTATCGACGCCGCGCTGCTGAAACGCTCGTGCGATCGCGAGTGCCGTGTACTTCTTGCCGAGAGCGCAGTCGGTGCCTACCGCAAGCAGCCGCTTACCGCTGCGCTTACGGCCGCTCGCGATCGGAATATCCCGGGGCGGAGTCCGCACATCGATGAGACGGCGATGATGGCGTTCCGCTGCGGCCGCAAGCGCCGGTGTCGCACCGAGCCGCGCATGCATGCCGCTGACGATATCGAGTCCGGCTGCCAGCGCCTCGAGCAGCGTCGGCAGCCAACTGTCGAGGATTCGGCCGCCGACGTTCGCGACGCCGATCACCAACGACCTCGCGCCGCGCGCGTGCGCCTCCGCGGGCGTCAGCTTCGGCAAGCCGACGGAGATGCCATTCGCGAGGGACAGCTCGCCGACGCACTGCTCGCGAGCCCAGTCGCGGAGACCGAATGCCGTTTTGGCATAGCCGGCCTCCGTGACGTCGCCGAGGAACAGCAGGTACGGCCGCGGCAGATCGAGACGAGCAAGATCTGCCACTGGCGGTATGAGCGTCATCCTTGCGCTTTCTAGAAATTGAACCCGACCGTCAACCCGTACGTCCGCGGCCGAATCACGCCGGTCGGCAACGCGCCCAGCGGGACGCTGCCGATGCCGCCGGTCGAGGTCTTGCCGTCGGCGTCAGTCAGATTCTTGCCGTACAGCTCGAGCGTCCAGCGGCCGAAGTCGACGCCCGTCTGCAGATCGAAGACATCGTATGACTCGACCGTGCGCTGCTTGCCGTGCGCCGTGCGGTACGCGAGGTCATAGGACGCAGTCTGGTCCGACAGATGCCGCAGCGAGCCGCCGATGTACGCCATCGCCTGCGCGCCGACCGACCACTCGTAGTTCGCATTCAGACTCGCGCTCCACTCCGGCGTGAACGGCAGAGCGTCGCCCGCCTTGCCGCCGGACAATGCCGGCGTGTCGTCTTTCAGATGCGTATCGGTCAGCGAGCCGTTCAACGACACCTGGAAGCCATCCGTCAGATATGCGCTGCCCGTCATCTCGAAGCCGTAGCTCGCGGCCTTGCCGCCGTTGACGTTGACGCCGAAGTTATTGACGCGCGCGAACAGCTGAATGTCTTCCCAATCGATGTGGAACAGCGCGATGTCGAGCGTGTAGGCGCGATCGGTGGATTCGACCTTGAGGCCCGCCTCCAGGCTGGTGAGCGAGTCGGAGTCGTAAATACGTGGGACGGTGGCCGGTGCCGCCGGCGGCACCACGTTCGGTCCGCCCGGACGGAAGCCGGTGGCGTAGCGGAGATAGAGCGACTTGTGCTCGTCGAGCTTCCACTTCGGCGCCACCGAATACGTGAACACGTCCTCGGAGGAAGTCGCCGTCAGGTCGGCGGGAGCGCCTGCCAGCGCGCCGGACGAGACTTGGTGCGCATCCTGATCGTTGGTGCTGTAGCGGCCGCCCAGCGTCACGTCGAAGCTGTCGCCGAAGTGAATCGTGCCGCTCAGGAAGCCTGCGATCTCCTCGTAGTTCGAATTCAGCTTGGCATTGCCCAGCGGCGGCAGCGGGATCTGCGTCAGCGTGCCCGGCTGCACCGCGATGATGTCCTGCAGGATGTCGCCCTTCTCTTTCGTGTAGTAGGCACCGATCAGCCACTCGAACTTATCGTTGGAGGGCGAGGCCAGGCGGAACTCCTGCGTGACTTTGTCGTACTTCGTCGTCTGGTTCTGCAGCAGCTCGTGCGGCGGGAAGCCGAACACCGCGATGAGCAGCGCGCTGAACTGCGAGGTCAGATCCGAGCGGAACGGCTCTTCGAGCTCGTTGTAGCTGGTTGCGGACGTGAGCGTGGCGAAGCCGAGATCCCAGTCCAGCGTCGCGTTGTACACGCGGTAGTCGAAGTCGGTGAACTCCGGCACGAACTGCGACTGCGTCGGCCGGCCATACAGCGTCTTCAGCGTATTCGGATCGCTCTCGATGTCGCCGCCCGCGTCGTTCTTGATCTTCTGCAAGCTCGCGGTCAGTCGGGCCGTAAAGGTCTCGCTCGGCGACCAGAGCGCGGACAAGCGACCACCGTAACTCGTCGACTTGTTGATGTTCTCTTCGACATCCGATCCGGCCGTGCCGATCGAGTCGATGAAGCCGCCCTGTTCGCGGTAGTAGCCCGTGCCACGCAGGGCAAACGAATCGCCCAGCGGCAGGTTCACCATGCCGGTGCCCGAGTAGCCCATATCGCCGCCCTCGACGCTCTCGGTGCTGAGGCGCACTCGCGCTTCGGCCCTGTCGGTGTTGGGCGGGTTGGTCGCGAACTTCAACACGCCGCCGAGCGAGCTCGCGCCGTACAACGTGCCCTGCGGACCGCGCAGCACTTCGATGCGCTGCATGTCGAACGGGTCGAAGTCGGCGGCGAGAATCGCGCCGTTGACGAGGCCGCTGCTGGAGCCGAATGGCGTTTCGTCGACATACACTGCGACGGTCGAAGCGACGCCGCCGGTGTTGATACCGCGCATGACGAGACGGCCCTGGCCGGGCGTGGTCTGGCTGAGTTGCAGGCCGGGGACCAGCTTCAGGTAGTCCTGGAAATTCGTGGCCTGCGCGCGCTCGAGCGAGCGGCCGTCGACGACGCTCACGGATTGCGGCACGTCGATCAGCGCTTCGGAGCGCTTCTGCGCCGTCACGATGACTTCTTCGATGTTCTGGCCTTCGGCCGCAAGTACGTTGGTCGTCGTGCCCAACAGCAGCACCAGCGCGCTCGCAGAACCGACGCGCAAGAGTTTGCTCGTATCGCTCATCGTGACTCTCCCCCTTTTGAAGTGTCGATCGATCTCGCCGCCCACGGCTGTCCAGCGGGGCAATAGTTATCCTTGTCAGGCGATACTAATCCTATTTGGAGAATCGTCAACCTGAACGCGACCGTTTATCCGGCCGCGCGGCCGTCAGCGCAAGCGAACCGACCGTTGGAAGTCCGCCGGCGTGCGGCCATAGGCCTGGCGAAACGCGGCGGTGAAGTGGCTATGGCTGGAAAAACCGAGGTCCAGACTCAGCATGGTGAGATCGTCGCAGCGCCCGAGCATGTCCAGCGCTCGTGCCAGGCGCAGCCGCAGCTGATAGCGGTACAACGGCATGCCTTCGACCTGTCTGAACAGCTGCGTCAGATACACGGGCGAGACGCCGATTTCCGTGCCGATCTCGCTCAACGTCCAGCGCCGCATCGGGTCGGAAGCGAGCAGCAACTTCGCGCGATCGACCAGCTTTTGTCGACCCCCACTGGCGACGGCCGTCGCTGTCCGCTCGCCTAGAGTCTGGCGAACGAGCGACAGAGTCAGCGTTTCCGCTTGGAGCGGTTCGCCGACCTTGCGATCGAGGCTGTAGCGCAGGGTCGCGACCATCGCTTGCGCGTTCGCGTCGATGCGCAGCCGCTGGCGCCGGAAAGCCAGGCCGGCGCGATCGCGCAGGTGTTGCCGGGGCGCGAGCTCATCCAGCCACTGGTCGGCGACGCCGATCGAAAGACACGCATCGCCGCCCTCGACGGGATGGCTGATGCGGTACTCCTCGCCCTGATTGAAGAACAACACCTGGTTGCTTTCGGCGACGGAGTCGTCGCGGCCAACGTGCCGGACGTAGACGCCGCGATACGGGAAGACCAGGAACGTGGTCTGGGCGCATTCCACCGCGCTGGCGTGCCGGCAGCCGCCCCCGCACACGACGTCGCGCACGTTCGCGGTCGCGGTGTCCAGGTGCAGTTTGACGTTCAGCTCGGTCATGAATTGAAGACGATTATCGCCGCATCAAACAGACAAGTCGCTAAAGCTTTTGATAGCGACCGGCCCCCTGCCCCAGGCCTCATACGCCCATCAAAACGGCACTTCAGGAGAGCCTCGGTCATGGTCGATTCAACTTCATTCAGACAACTGCTGACGGTACTCGTTGCGGGTGCCCTCGTTATGGTCAGTGCCGGCGCGGTGCGCGCGTCGGACCATTTGGATACGCCAACGGTGGCCATGAATCCGCGTGCGGACATCGGCGATCTGTACGCGTGGACGTCGCCCGATGGCAAGCAATTGAACTTGATCATGACGATTGTGGCGCAGTCGTTCTCGGACAAAGTTGACTATACGTTCCACATCGACAGCGGCAAGCTCGTGGGCACGACGACCGGGACGACAACGATCGTGTGTCGCTTCGGCGCCGACCAGTCGGCGAACTGTCGCGCGGACAATGGCGCAGAACTGCGCGTGTTCGCCGGCAAACGCGACGATCCGTTCTTCAACAACGTGCGGGGCACGCGCGCGGCATATCAACGCGCTGCTGCAGCCGTGCGCAATGGGGCCGCGACCGACGCGGCTGGTTGCCCGAGCTTCGATGCGCAAACGACGGCAGCGATTCTCTCCGAATGGCGGCACACGGATGGTGGCGACGCCAAAGACTTCCTCGAAGGCTGGACGCCCGCGTCGCTCGTGGTGTCGATCGACATCGATCGCGTCGCGAAGCAGGGACCGATCCTGGGCGTCTGGGCGACGACGTCCTCGGCGGTTGGACAGCTCGATCGCGTCGGCCGGCCGCTGACCGGCAACGCGCTGCTCGGAACACTCGCGACCGCGGCTGAAAGCGACAAGTTGAAGGAGGACTACAACCGCGCCACGCCCGCGACCGCCGCGCGGTTCGTGCCGGAGATCGAGAAGAACCTCGGGCTTTACGATGCCTTCGACGGCAAGTGCGGCAACCAGTTGCTGGCGAGCAAGCTCAGGACGACCGGGCGTTATCACGAGCTCGCTGTAGCACTCGCTGACGATCGACTTTGGGTTAACAGCGCGAGTGGCGTCTGCAAGCAGTTCTTCGCCGTCGAGTTGGCAGCGCTCGCCGGTCAGACCGAGTTCGACAACGATTGCGGCGGCCGGACGCCGACGTATTCCGCAGCGAACGTGTATCGCTCGCTGCTGGCGAATGGGACGTCCGTGGGCATCGACGACGGTCTCGCGCGCGATAAACGCGAGCAGTCGGCAACGGTGTTTCCGTTCCTGGCGGCACCGGAAGGTGAAGGAGCAACCAAGTGAGCACTCGTGCGGCGGCGCTCGTGCTTCTCGTCGGTGCCTGCTGTGCACGAGACGCAGCAGCGCACGAGTTCTGGGTGCAGCCCGACGAATTCTGGCTCACGCCGCCGGCGGCGTTGTCGGTGAGTCTGCAAGTGGGTGACAGTCACTCACGGCAGGCGTCACCGATTCCGCCGCAGCGAATCACCAGGTTCGAAGCGATCGGGCCTGCGGGCGGTTCGATCGATATGCGCAGCGGCGCGGCGCGGCTCGACAAGTCGGGCGCGTACCTGGTGGCTCTCGAAACGGACAATGCCGCACACAGTCGGCAATCGGCTGCGCGCTTCAATGACTACCTCGAGTCGGAAGGATTGACGCCGGCGTTGGAATACCGGACGCGCACGCATCAAATGCACGTCGACGGATTCGAGCGTTACAGCCGCGCCGCGAAGTCGATCGTGCTGGTCGGCCGTCACAACCGGCTGGCGCAACGTCATGTGACACAGCCACTCGGCTTGAAGCTGGAGATCGTCCCGCAAGTCAGCCCGTACGCCGAGCCTCAACCGGTGCGGCTTCCCGTGCGCGTTCTGTACGAAGGCAAGCCTTTGGCCGGTGCTCTGGTCAAGCTGATGAATCTTGCCGAAGACCTGACTGGCGCGAACGAGAGCGTGACTGACGACGCAGGGATGGCGAGCTTCTCCATGCCGACGCGCGGCAGCTGGCTCGTGAGCGTCGTCTGGACCCGGCGGCTCGATGACGCCGCCGATGCCGACTACGAAACGACGTTCTCGAGCCTGACGTTCGGATTCCCGACGGAGCGCGTTACGGCTGCCCCATCGGTACGTACAGCGCGCTCGGATGCGCAGCGTCGTGATACAGCTTCACGTTGACCGTCCGCGCATCTTTCATCGTCTCGGCTGACACATCGCCGCCGGAGTTGAAGTTCTTCTGGCTGTACATCGAGCTCACCGGGCTGATGAGCAGCCGCAGCCGACTGCCCTGGCGCAGCATGCGCGACGTAAACGTGAAGCCGTCGAAGTCGTAACGCTGCGGCTCGCGCGTCGTGACGAGCTTCGGCGTACGAGGATCTTCGCGGTAACGCGCACGCTTCACGTCGTTGGTCAGCATGATCGAGCTGCCGTCGGCGCGAATCTCGTAGACGGTCACGCCGAAATCGGTATCCGGCTGATCGATGGCGAGCCACGCGGACAGCTTGAAATAGCCGGTGACTTCGGTGTCGCGATCGAACGGTGCCGTGTGATAGACGAGCTGCTTGCCGTGGCCGGCATTCACCACGCGCTGATCCATGTACGACGAAACGTCCGCAATCGCTTCGACGGCGGCGATGCTCACGTCGTGCGGATCGTAGACGTAATGATCGGGCTTGCCCTTGCCCTTGGCGCTTGCGAGCGAGCCCGACGCGAGCACGTCGGTCGCGTTCGCCACCGAGTCGAGGTAGTACGGCCGCGATTCCGCCGTCACCCCTTCGAGCGTGTCCGCGTAGCGCCACTTGTCCGTGTCCATCACGTAGTACGCGACGTTCTTCTGCAGGAATTCCGGCTTCGGGCCGTTCTGCATGGTCCACGCGAACCAGTCGAGGTGCAGCTTCGGCAGATCGACCAGGCTGGCCGGACCGAACGTCAGCCCGCCGAACTGCGCTTGCGGCGTGCGCGTACCGGCGTGATCCCACGGACCGATGACGAGGTAATGCCGCGCCCGCCCTGCGGCGTTCGCGTGCTTCATGTATTGCCGATAGTGCTCCATCGCACCGGGCTGATCGCCGTCGTAAGCTCCCGTGATCGTCAGGATCGGGATCGACAGCTTCGCGTACTGCTCGCTGGTGGGGTTGTAGCTGTCCCAGTACGCATCGACGGACGGATGCGCGAGCCATTCCTGAAAGGTCGGCAAAGAAATGCCGACCAGCTCGTCGAACTGCTTGAACGCGGTGCCCGACTCGAACCACTCGCGGTTCTTCGCCTTCCAGAAGGCGTCATCGCCGAAGATGCGATCCTGCGACGCGTGGCCGCTGGTGAACATCAGCCATTGCACGAGATACGGCGATGCGATGTTCGCGCGCATCGGGAAATCGGTGCCTGCATACGGCGAAGCGACCGGCACGATCGTCGCGAGATGCGGCGGAAACTCCTTGGCCGTGACCCACTGATCGTAGCCTGCGTACGAGCCGCCCCACATCGTGACCTTACCGTTGCAATACGGCTGCTTGGCCAGCCACTCGACCACGTCGTAACCGTCCTTCGCTTCCTGGATCAGCGGCCGGAACTGACCTTCCGAGTTGCCGCGACCGCGGACGTCCACGGTCAGGAACGGATAGCCATGGGAGGCGAAGTAAATGCCGCGATCGTGATAGCTCTGCGAGATATACGGCGTCAGCGTGAACACGCAAGGCGCCGGCGACGTCTGGTCGCGTGGCGTGTACACAGTTGCGTTCAACTTCACGCCGTCGCGCAGCGGGATCTTCACGCCCCACTGCCATTTGACCTTGGCCGGATCGGGCGGCGGCGGCGCGTCAGCGAAAGTTTGAGCAGCGACCAATGTGCACAACAAACCCGCAACGAGCGATTTCACTTCTTCGACCTCCGACTGAGCCACAGCATGAACGCACCGACCGCCAGCATCACGCATCCCCAGCCTGTGTTCAGGCTGGCGTGTTCGGCGTGGGGCGCGAGCATACCGTAACCGCTCAGCAGGATGCCGATGATCGCGAACATCAGCCCGATCGGCAGTCGCACGTCGAGACCCATGGTCGCTCCTACCAGAACCAGAGATTGAGCAGAATCATCGCGGCCAGCACTGCAATTCCCAGCGGCGCCGGCCGTGTATACCACGCAGCCTCCTGCTCGACCTCGCGTGCAGTCAGTGCATAGACCAGGCCGACGAGACTCTTCTCGTCGCGCGGTCTGGTGACCAGACTGATGGCGATCGTCAGCACGAAGCAGGCTGTGAATGCGTAAATCGCAGTCCAGAAGTTCTGCGCCATTTCGCTCGGATAGGTGTCGAGCACCGTCAACCAGCCGCCCTTCACACCCGCTGCTGCACCATGCGGCAACGTGAGCCCATGATGCAATGCTGCTGCAAGGCTGCCGCCGAGCAAGCCGAAGAATGCGCCGTGGCCGGTCGCGCGCTTCCAGAACATGCCGAGCAGGAACGTTGCGAACAGCGGCGCATTCACGAACGCGAACAGGAGCTGCAGCATGTCCATGATGTTGTTGAAGCGATTCGCGACGTAAGCGGCCGCGACCGACAAGCACACGCCGACGACCGTCGCGCTGCGCCCCATGTTCAGGTAGTGGTGATCGCTCGCGCCCTTGCGGATGTAGGCCTGATAAATGTCGTACGTCCAAACCGTGTTGAACGCGCTGACATTGCCAGCCATGCCCGACATGAAGCTGGCGAACAGGGCAGTGATACCGAGTCCCAGCAAGCCGTGCGGGAAGTAATGCACCAGCAGCATCGGCATCGCGAGATCGTAGTTGAACGAACCGTCCGTCTTCAGCGGCAAGGCGAAGCCACTCGTCGCGGAATGATGAGTGAGCGCGATGGCGATCATGCCCGGCACGATCACGAGGAATGGAAACAACATCTTCGGCACCGCCGCGATCAGCGGCGTGCGCCGCGCAGCGGACATCGAGTTCGCAGCCATCGCTCGCTGCACGACCAGGAAGTCCGTGCACCAATAACCGAACGACAGCACGAAGCCGAGACCCATCGCGATCCCGAACCATTCGATTCCCATCGGATTGGCCGCGGCATCGCCGGCAATGCTCCACGTCTGCGTCCACGCGCCGTCAGCGAAGCCGCGCGATCTCGCGACCTCTTCGAGCGCAGTCTGCAGCCCGCTCCAACCGCCGACTCGCTGCAAGCCGACGAACACCAGCGGCGCGAAGCCGAACACGATCAGGAAGAACTGCAGGACCTCGTTGTAGATCGCCGACGTCAGCCCGCCGAACAGAATGTAGAGCAGCACGACGATGGCGCAGACCCAGATGCTGAAGCCGAAGCTCCAGCCGAGCAGCAGGTTGGTGAGCAGCGCCATCGCGTACATCGAGATGCCGGACGAGAAGATCGTCATGGCGGCGAACGAAATCGCGTTCAAGCCGCGGGTTTTCTCGTCGAAGCGCAGCTTGAGATACTCGGGCACCGAGCGCGCCCGCGAGCCGTAGTAGAACGGCATCATGAACACGCCGAGGAACACCATCGCGGGAATCGCGCCGATCCAGTAGAAATGGCTGGTCGCCATACCGTACTTCGCGCCGGACGCTGCCATGCCGATCACTTCCTGCGCGCCGAGGTTCGCGGACAGGAACGCGAGGCCCGCGACCCACGCGGGAATCGAGCGGCCCGACAGGAAGTAATCGCTGCTCGTGCGCATGTAACGCCGCAACGCGTAGCCGATGCCGAGCACGAAAACGAAGTAGACGCCGAGGATGATCCAGTCGATTGCGATCAGCTGCATAGGTCAGCGCGCTCCGCCGATGAACTCATTTGGGCTTACCGACCTTCAGAAACACCGCGCCGTGGCGCGGGACTGTAGCCGTGAACTCGTCGGGCAGCACGCCGAGATCTCGGCGCTGCCAGAGATCGCGAACAGGTTGGCCGCCCTTCAGTCCGAGCTGAGTCCATTGCACTGTGACTTCCGCAGGATGCAGCCCGCGATTGAACAAGCCGACCGCCATCGTGCCGTCCGCGAGCGGTCGCGCCCAGATCTCGCGGCGTGCGTCGGCCCAGACGCGTCCAGCCGCATGACCGAGCGGATCCTGATCGACGGCGATTACTTCGTCGTTGCTGAGCAGCGCGAGCGTGAACGTATCGAGCTTGGACAGATCCGCGCCAATGAACAGCGGCGCCGCTTGCAGCGCCCACAACGACAGATGCAGCACCTGCTCGTTGGGAGTCAGGCGCGACGGACGCAGGTTCGGACCCCAACCCAGCGTGCCGACGACCAGCATGTCGGTGTCGTTCCATTCGCCCGGCCGCGTCCAGCGCTCGCGCCCTGCTTGCCGGAAGCCGACGCTTTCGAGATTGGCCCACTGATCCAGCAAGTCGCCGCTGCTGCGCCAGAGCTGCCCGCCGACTTCGGCGCCCCACTTCCACACGTCGCCGTAACCGTATTGGCACAGTGCATAGACGATGTCGCGGTCGACTCGCGCCAGCGCATCGCGCATCACGATGTAGGGCTTCTTCAATTCCACGAGCGAGTGATCGCCGCGGATGGTTTCCTCGTAGGAGCACCAGTCGTACTTCAGAAAATCCACGCCCCACGCAGCGTAAGTAGCGGCGTCCTGCGCTTCGTGCTGCCAGCTGCCCTCGAACTCTTCGCACGTCTTCGGGCCCGGCGAAGAATAGATGCCCAGTTTCAGACCGCGCGCATGCACCGCATCCGCCAGCGCGCGCATGTCCGGAAATTTTTCGTTCGGTAGGATCCGCCCATCCGGGCCGCGTTTCCCGGACCAGGTGTCATCGATCACGATGTATTGAAAGCCGTGCGCCGCAAGCCCGCTGCGATCGAGCCATTCCGCGGCTTGCAGCACCTTCTCCTGGTCCACAGCCGGGCCCCATACGTTCCAGGAGTTCCAGCCCATCGGCGGAGTGAGCGCCAGCGCATTCTTGCCGGCGACGATGCGCAGCTCGCTGCGCGCCGCGCCACCCGGTCCGCGCACGTTCAACTTCACGACGCTCTCGCCTGCCTTTTCGATCTTGCCGGAGATGACACCGGTGCTTGCGTCGATGACGAGACCCGCGGGCAGACCCTCGGCGGAAAATTGCAACGGCGCGGCACCTGTCGCCGGAACGCGGAACAGAAACGGTCGTCCCGGCGTCGCTCCCGTCACGCGCGCGCCGTGAATGGCAGGTCGGGGCGATGTTGTTGGCGCAGCGAGGCGTGGCAGCTCTTCCGCAGGGGGTACGTACGCGGTAGGACGCTCGCCATCGGCCTGCCGCAACTCGATCATCGCCCCGCCCCACGCAACCTCGTCGTCGTTGCTGGTGTCGCCGCCATCGTCCACGAGCAGCGTCAGCACGCGGGCGCCCTTGAGATCGACGGATAGCGACTTGGGCGCATCGCCCGGACGCATGAGGCCGCTGCTCGCGACGCGCGTGTCGTCGGCCCACACCTCGAACACGACTGAGCCGAGGTTGCCCTTGATCGCGTCGTCGATGCCGACAGTCGACGTGAAGCGCGTGGCGTTGCCTTTGAGATCGATGACGAATTCGCTGATGGAGCGCGTGCCGATGCCGTGCGGATATTCGACGCCGCCGAGGCGGATCGGCTGATCGCGGATCGTGCGGGCGACGCGCGGAGTACCGCGACGCTGCGACAGGCGCTCGAGGCCGATCTCCTCGACCCACATCGTCCCGGCAGGCGCCGCGGCCGCGTGGCCCGCTGCTGGCAGACAAAGGCACAGCAGCGCTGCGCCGAACGAGCGGAGAGTCCCCATGGCGTTCTAATATACGGTGTTTAGTATACGATCTACAGTTATTGGCGTAGTACCGCACCGGCCCTTCATATATATGATAGCCGCGCCGCGCCCACCTCCGAGGTTCAATGGCCAAGACGATCCAGATCGAACGCCGCTCTCTGGCAACGCAGGTGGCCGACGCGCTGCGCGAGCTCATCATGTCGAACGCATACCGCCAGGGACAGCAGCTGCGACAGGACGATCTCGCCAAGCGTCTCGGCGTCAGCCACATCCCGGTGCGCGAAGCCTTCCAGCTCCTCGAAGCCGAGGGCCTGATCACCAACATCCCGTACAAGGGCGCGGTGGTCACACGCCTCTCGGAGAGCGAGATCGAGGAATATTTCGAGATCCGGGCCACGCTCGAGGTGGACCTGCTCCGCCGCGCCCTCGGCAAGATCACGCCGCAGGCGATCGCGCGCGCTCGCGAGATCGTGAAGAAGATGGACAACGCTCCGCCGCAGCGCTGGGGCGAGTACAACTGGAGCCTGCACGAGGCCCTCTACACATCAGCCGAGCGCCCTATCACGCTCGAGTTCGTGCGCAAGATCCACGATAACCTCGATCGCTACGTGCGCATCCAGCTGTCGCTCGCCGAGGAAAACCGGCAGCGGGCGCACCAGGAACACATCAAGCTGATCGACCTGTGCGAAGCCGCGGACCGTGCCAAAGCGCTGAAGCTGCTGTCCGGCCACATCAACGGCGTGCGCGACGATCTGATCAATCACCTCAAACGTCACCCGCCGGAATAGCCGATGCCGACCGACGCGGTGGTGATCGGCGGCGGGCTCGTCGGATTGAGCTGCGCCCTGAATCTTCAGCTCAACGGCCTGCGCACGATCGTCGTCGCTCCTGAGACGACGCGGCGGAGCGCCTCGTGGGGCAACGCCGGGCACCTTGCGACCGAACAGGTCGAGCCGCTCGCTTCGAGCAAGACAGTACGCAGCTTTCCACGGCGGCTGTTTTTCCGAGGCGGCGCGCTGTCACTGCCACCACGCGATCTCGATACCTGGCTGCCGTTCGCGTTGCGTTTCGTTCGCAGCAGCGCTCCCGATCGTTTCGCCGCGGGTAAGACCGCACTTCGCTCACTGTTACAGGATGCGATTCCTGCCTGGCACGAGCTGGCGCGAAGTGCAGGCGCGGAACATCTCATCGCCGAAGAAGGACACTTCGTCGTCTGGGAAACGCCGGCCGGAGCTGCGGCCGGCCGCGCATCGTGGCGCAGTGCGGACACTGGGACCGCAAGTTTCCGCGATGCCACGACTGAGGAAATCGCAGCGCTCTCGGCGCAGATATCGCGTCCGATCGCCGGCGCGATCCGCTTCCAGGGCACCGGACAGGTTCTCGATCTCGGTGAGCTTGCCGAGTGCTTGAGCAAGCAGCTCGTTCAAGCCGGCGGCTCGCAGCGCGCTGCGCGCGTGCAGCGACTCGCCGTCAAAGGCTCGACGACCGCTGCTGTGCTCGAAGGTGGCGAGGTGTTGAACGCCGATGTCGTCGTTGTTGCTGCCGGCGTCGCCTCCGGAGCACTGCTGCAATCACTCGGCTATCGCGTGCCGATCATCGCGGAGCGCGGCTATCACATTCAGTCCGCCACTGCGGCCTGGCCCGCCAGCCTGCCGCCCGTCGTGTTCGAAGAGCGCTCGATGATCGTGACGCCGTTTCGTTCCGGACTGCGCGCGGCGAGCTTCGTCGAGTTCGGGCGTGCCGAGTCACCCGCCGATCCGCGCAAGTGGGCGCGCCTGAGAAAACACGTCGCCGAGCTGGGCCTGCCGTTTCGCGAGCCGTACAGCGAATGGTTCGGCGCGCGCCCTACCCTGCCCGACTATCTGCCGGCGCTCGGCCGCAGCCGACGAGCCTCGAACCTGCTCTACGCTTTCGGCCACCAGCATCTTGGCCTGACGCTCGCGGCGATCTCCGGCAAGCTGATCGCAGGGCTGGCGCGTCACGAGCCGACCGCTGTCGACCTCATGCCTTTTGATCTTGAACGGTTCCGCTGACCAGCACACTGCGCGAGCGGCTGTACAGAAAATAGACCGCGATGCCGAGCAGGTTCCAGAGGAAGAAGCGATACAGCGTCTTCGACGGCAGGCTGAAGATCAGATAGATACAGCCCACGATCGCCAGCGTCCCGACGACCCTCGGCCACGGGCAACGGAAAATGCGCGGCAGCTCGGGCGAACGCTGGCGCAGAATCATCATGCACGCTGCGACCGAGATGAAGGCGAGCAAGGTCCCCGCGTTGGCGAGCTCGGCGATTTCATCGAGGCGCAGGAAGCCAGCAAAGGCCGCAACGAAAACACCGGTGATCGCCGTGATGAGCACGGGCGCTCCCTTGCGCGATGACACGACGCTGAGCCGGCGAGGCAGCAGTCCATCGCGGGCCATGACGAAGAAGATGCGGCTCTGGCCGTACATCATCACGAGAATGACGGACGGCAAGGCGATGAGTGCAGCGAGCGCGATCGCACGCGCCGCCAATGGGTGACCGAGGGTGCGCAACACAAACGCGAGAGGCTCGCCCGACGCTGCAATCTGCGCGTGATTGACCGACCCGACCGCCGAGATCGCAACCAGAATGTAGATGCTGGTGCAGACGGCCATCGAGCCGATGATGCCGATCTTCAGATCGCGACCCGGGTTCTTCGCTTCCTCCGCTGACGTCGCGACCGCATCGAAGCCGTAAAACGCGAAGAACACGATCGCCGCAGCGGCCATGACGCCACGCGTTACTCCGCCATCATCGGCGACACTGCCGAAGCCATGCGGCGCAAACGGCACCATGTTGTCTGCATTGAAGTTCGGTAACGCGATCAGCACGAAGGCAGCAAGCGCAGTCATCTTGATCACGACCAGAATGATGTTGAGCGTCGCACTCTCGCGAGTTCCGGAGATCAACAGTCCGGCTACGGCAAGCGCGACCAGAATCGCAGGAAGATTGACGATGCCGCCCGCGTGCGGCCCTGACAGCAATGCGGCTGGTAGATGTATGCCCGCGGCTTGCAACCAGCCGATGAGATAGCCCGACCATCCCACCGCTACGGTGCTGCACGCGAGCGAATACTCCAGGATCAGACTCCAGCCGACGATCCACGCCGGCGCCTCGCCGAGTACCGAGTACGTGTACGTGTACGCACTGCCCGCCGTCGGTATCAGAGTTGCGAGCTCGGCGTAAGCGAGCGCAGCGCACGCGCAAACGACTCCGGCAACGAGAAACGCGAGGACGACTGCGGGGCCGGCTCTGTCGGCGCCGACGCCGGTCAGCGTATAGATGCCGGTGCCGACGATCGCACCGACCCCGAGCGCCACCAGATGCGGCCAGCTCAGCGTCTTCTTCAGCGTGCGACCGGGCTCATGCGGCCCGCGGATCTCGAGCGGCTTACGTGGACCCCAGATGCTTTGCATGTTCTAAGCCGCGACGCCTGGCTGCCGGGTCGGGCGCGCCTTCGCGCACCGCTCGACCATCGCGATCACCTCGGCACGCCGCGCACCGCTGAGCACCATGCGCGGCATGCGCACTAGCTCGGAGCCGCGACCCATGACCTGCTCAGCCAGCTTGATCGACTGCACCAGGTCGTGCTCCGCATCGAGATGCAGCAGCGGCATGAACCAGCGATAGATGCGTCGTGCTTCGACCCAATCGCCGCGCTGTGCAGCTCGCATCATCGCGACGGATTCGCGCGGGAATGCACTCGTCAGGCCCGATACCCAGCCGCTCGCACCGAGCATCAACGCTTCGAGTGCAACGTCATCGAGTCCGGCCAGCAACGTATAGCGATCGCCGAACGCATTGATGATGTCGGTGATGCGTCGTGGATCCGGCGCGCTTTCCTTGACCGCGACGATGTTCGGAATCTTCGCCAGCTGTTCCAGCGTCTGCAGCTCGATCGACACGCGATACGCAGGCGGATTGTTGTAGAGCATGATCGGCAGCGACGTCGACTCGGCGACAGTCTTGAAGTGCGTGTAGAGCTCCTCGGGTGTCGGCACGTAAACCATCGCCGGCAGCAGCATCAACGCATTCAGGCCAATCTTCTCGGCGTCGCGCGCAAACTCCACCGCGCGATCAGTCGAGAGCTCGGAGACGCCTGCAACCAACGGCACGCGCCCGCCGACTGCTTCGACAGCCGCAACCAACGCTGTGCGCTTCTCTTCCGGTCGCAGCGAGTTGTTCTCGCCGACCGTGCCGAGCAGCACCAGGCCATCGACGCCGTCATCGACGAGCGCGATGACCGTGCGCCGGCACGACGGGAGATCGAGCGAAAAGTCGGGGGCAAACTGCGTAGTCGCGGCCGGGTACACGCCCTGCCAGAGCGACTTGGATTTCGAAGACTGCGTCACGGTGGTGATACTCCGTTGGTCGGCGCCGGCGGATTCTCGCCTCCGTCGGCAATGAACTTGGCCATGCGTTCCTCCAGCACCGGCAGCGGCACCGCGCCGAGCGCGAGGATCGCGTCGTGGAACTTGCGCTGATCGAACTTCGGGCCGAGCGCCTGCTCCGCCTCGCGGCGATGGCGACGGATCTGCAGCTCGCCGAGCTTGTATGCGACTGCCTGACCGGGCCACGCGATGTAGCGATCGACCTCGGTCGTGATCTCGTGCTCGGACAGCGGCACGGTTTCTTTCATGTACGCGAGCGCCTGGTCGCGGGTCCAGCCGTCGTGATGAATACCCGTGTCGACGACCAGTCGCGCCGCGCGCCAGATCTCATACGTGAGCTGGCCGAACTCTTCATACGGCGTTTCGTAGATACCGATCTGCCCGCCGAGCCATTCGGTGTAGAGACCCCAACCTTCGCCGTAGCCCGAGAAATACTGCTCCTTGCGGAACGCGGGCCGATCGGGTCCTTCGAGCGAGAGCGCTGCCTGGAAGCTGTGGCCTGGCGTGCACTCGTGCAATGCCAGAGACGGCAGCGTGTACAGCGGCCGCGCCGGCAGGTTGTACGTGTTGAACATGCAGGCCTCGAGGCCACCGCGACCGCCGGTGTAGATCGGCGCGAGCGCGGGCGGCACCGGCAGCACACCGTGACGGTAGCGGGGCAGCGTGCCGATCGTGTCCTTGAGCTTGCCGTCCATCTTCTTCAGGACGTAAGTCGCATCCGCCAGCAGCTCGTGCGGCGTCTTGGCGTAGAACTGCGGATCGGTGCGCAGGAAGGTGATGAACTCGGGCAACGTGCCCTTGAAGCCGGTCTTCTGCATCGTCGTCTGCATCAGGCCCTTGATGCGCGCGACTTCGCTCAGGCCGATCTCGTGAATCTGGTCCGGCGTCAGATCGAGCGTCGTGAACTTCCGGATCATCGCCTGGTAGTAGGCCTTGCCGTCCGGCAGCTTCTCGGCTGCGAGCGTGGTGCGCGCTTTGACCAGGTACTCGTTGCGGATGAAGTCGAGCAGCTTCGAATACGCCGGCGCGACGCTGGCCGCGATCACACCGCGCGCGTCGGCACGCAGCTTCTCCTGGTCCGCGGCCGGGATCGAAGACGGCAGCGTCAGGAACGGCAGATACAGCGGATTGGTGTCGTCCGCCTTCAGATAAGGCTCGATCGTTTTGTCGCGACCCGTCACCGACACCTTCGGCACGGTGAAGCCGCGCTTGAGACCGGCACGCATGTTGACGATCTGCTCGTCGAAGTAGCGCGGCACGTCGCGCAGCTGGCCGAGATAGCGGTGATACTGATCGGCAGTCTGGAAACCCTGGCGCGGCGTGAAGTTGGTCCAGAAGAACGTGTCCGCATTGAACGGCGCTTCGTAGGCCTTGTAGCGCTGGTCGACGATCTGCTCTTCGAGCACGGCGCGGAAGATCTGTGCGTTGATCTTTTCTTCCGGCGACAGCGCGCTCAGCGGGATCTTGTCGAGATCCGCGAGCGTCTTCTGCCAATACTCCAGTCGCCGTTGCTGGGTGGCGGCGTCCACGCGCGGGAAGTGATCGGCAAACGAGATCGGCCCGAGCTCTTCGGGCTCGCGCGCCTGTTCGTTCTGACGCCAGTCCCATTCGGCCGTGTACAGCGCCTTGAGACGCTGATCGGCGTCGTTCGGCGCCGGCGTCGATTGGGGAGTCTGGGCGAGGAGCGCAGCAGGCGCGGACAACAGCAACGCGAGCACGATCGTGCGAACGGACGTGTGGGGCATGTGAGTCACCGGGATAGGTCGACGGTCTTGATCGGTAATCGTGAATAGTATACGAGATACTATATATGACCAATCGGGGATAACGCGAATCTAACGTCGGGCGCGTTTCCTGGTCGCCGCAGGCGTCCCCTGCCCCGCCGCCGCTACCGGCTTCAGCGCCGTGCGCAGGTCCGCGAGCGTGTGCTCCAGGTGCTGCGTGATCAGCTTGCGCACGCGGGCCTCGCGGCGCTTCATCCAGGCGTCGAGCATCTCGTGATGTTCGGCCTCGGCATTCAGGAACCGGCCCTTCGGCTCGAGGTGCTTGCGCACGTAGCGGTCGGCCATGACGTGCAGCCGCGCCACGATATTGGTCGTCACCCGCTGGCCGCCCGGACGCACCAGCGCCAGGTGAAACGCGCGATTCAACGCGCCGACCGTCGGCTTCTGCGCAGCCGCATCGACGTCGAACTGTTCCAGCGCCAGACGAGCGCGCTCCCGGTCCGCATCGTCGGCCTTCAGACAGGCATGTGCTGCGGCGTCCGGCTCCAGCTTGATCCGCAGCGCGTAGATTTCTTCAGCCTCCTCGGGCGACATGGGCCGCACGAAGAAGCCGCGATTCGCATACGACACGACCAGGCCATCCTGCTCCAGCCGGGCCAGCGCCTCGCGCAACGGAATTTTGCTGACGCGCAGCTCCGCGGCCAGCGCGTCCTGCCG
>Ga0068859_100002364_pt1 | contig 19191 bp, 17 predicted proteins | sample KBSSwiS22_FD_66585 | JGI IMG/M metagenome (GOLD analysis project Ga0068859, IMG submission 66585) | Switchgrass rhizosphere microbial communities from Kellogg Biological Station, Michigan, USA - KBS Switchgrass S2-2 | ecosystem: Host-associated > Plants > Roots > Rhizosphere > Soil ...
ATCCAGCGGCTAATCGATTTCATCACGCACCATTGTGCTCCAGCAGACGATTTCAGGACGACGTGACCTGCCGCGTCGACGACGATTGGTTAGCCAAAAGGTTATAACCTCCGGGCCGGTTGGGACCTTGCTTACGTGACCAGTTTCGCAGTTGGGTAGCTCGATGCCGCGTTCGAGCGAGTTGGCCGGCCTGTCGAGAGGATGAGGGATGTTCTTGAAGAGCGCCTGGTACGTAGCCGGCTGGACCAGCGAATTCGAAGCGGGGCGACTATATGCTCGTCGGATCATCGACGAGCCGCTTGTGGTGATGCGACGGGAGGATGGCACACTCGTCGCGCTAGAGGATCGCTGCCCGCACCGCTGGGCGCCGTTGTCGCTCGGGCGGATTGAAAGCGACACGATCCGCTGCATGTACCATGGCATACGCGTGGCAACGAATGGCCGATGCGTTGAGGTGCCCGGTCAGACAAGCACGCCGGGGTCACTCAAGGCTCGCACCTGCCCGGTTGTTGAGCGTTACCAATGGGCCTGGATATGGATGGGCGACCCGGAAAAGGCGGATACCTCACTGATCCCCGATTGCAGCCTGCTCGATCGCGACGACGTTTACACGCATCGGGGCGAGCTAAACTATGCCGCGAATTACAAGCTCATCAACGACAACCTGCTCGATCTGTCGCACGTCGCCTTCGTGCATGAGAAGACGATCGGGCGGAAGGTTAAAGCAGATGACGAGCCTAATGTGGTGACCGGCGCCGGCGCTCAGCCGTTACCGCGAGGGGTGAGCAACAACAACTGGTCAATCGGACGCAACGCAATGCAGGCGCCGGATGCACCCGTCACCGACCAGTGGATGTGGTTCTCGTACTTGGTGCCTGGTATCTTCATCAATCATTTCAGGAGCTATCCCGCAGGGACTGCGGAGCGACTGAACTTTGCCGAGCCGTCGAAAGAACTGGAATGCATCAGCGACACGTTCAGCTGCCAGGCAGTCACACCTCTGTCAGAGCGATCGACACGGTATATTTACTCGGGTGGGCACCGGAAAACCGACATGAGTCCAGAGGCGGCCGCGTTCATATTCGGCATGGTCGACGAGGCGTTTCGAGAGGATACGGCAATGATCGAAGCGCAACAGCGTATGATCGACTCCGGTCCACCGGGCACGATGGGCTGGATACAGGCGGACCGAGGCCTGTCGCTGTTTCGCAAGGTCCTCGACCGGCTAAGCGCAGAGGAACGGGAGGCGTATGCTCCCGAGCAGGCTGTGCCAGCCTGCGCCCAGGTTCGAGATGAGGCGATTGCATCATGTTCAAGGTGACGTTTCTATACCCTCGACCGGCCGATCCTGAGGCATTTAGGAAGCACTATATCGAGCGGCATGTGCCGCTGTGCCGGGCTATCCCAGACAGCGGTCGTGCCTCCTATGCGTTTGAGCCTCAGAATCCCGTCGGTCCGAGCGAGTGGTTCTGCATCTTCGAGGTGGAGTGTGATTCTCGTCAGCAGTGGGAGGCTTCGATGAGGTCGCCTGAGGCGATTGCAGCGCAGGCAGATGCGAGTACTCTGCCCGTGCAGCCGACCATCATATTCTATGAACCCCAGCGGCTATAGCAGAGTTGCTTTTCAACGAGCGACGTGGGGCTACCATCGGACGACGGCAGAAAGGCCCTTTTTGCGGATCAACTAACGGTGGCTTTCGGGTCGCCGGACGAACCTAGTGAACGACCGAGATGAGGGTGTTTTCCGTTGAAAAAGTCGGTCTTGAAGTAGCGCTGGCAATCTGATTCAGTCTGCGGGCAAGCGGAGACGGGCCGCGGACCTAGCATGGAGAGTAATGGTTTATAGAAGAGGGCCGTTGGGTTACCCCTTCAAGGCAATGAGCGATTGCAGCCGATCGACTAAGTTCCGCTCGCGCTGCCGGAGGGGTCATGGTTCCTGGATTGAAATCAGAACTGTCGGCTTCGTCATGCAAACGGCATGCAGCTGGTCCGACTGGTCGCCCGAGCTGGTCTCTTACTGTCGGCGCGACGCCGATATTCGCCGCGCTTCTGGCGGTCATCGCATTGTCGCCGTGGCATGTGCCGGCTGTCGCGGCGGCTCGCGACACGGGCTGGCCGGTATATGGCGGCAATGCCGAGGGCCAACGCTATTCGGCCTTGAGGCAGCTGGACCCCTCGAACGTCGGGCAGCTTCGCCAAGTGTGGCGTTTCGACGCCGGTACCCAGGGCGGCCTCCAGACGAACCCGCTCGTCATCGGTCGCACGCTATTCGGCTATACCTCCGATCAGGCGGCCTTCGCGCTCGACGCGGCGACCGGCAAGCTATTGTGGCGGTTTGAAACCGGGCAGACGAGCGGGCAGCCGGCGCGCGGGATGAGCTGGTGGGAGGGCGCCGGGAAACCGCGATTGTTCGTGTCGAACGTCAATTTCCTCTATGCGCTGGATCCCGCGACTGGGCGGCCGATCACAAGCTTTGGCTCGAAGGGCCGCATCGATCTGCGCGAGGACCTTGGGCGGGATGCCGGCCGGAACGCGGTGTTCGCGACATCGCCCGGCATCGTCTACCGCGATTTGCTCATCCTTGGATTCCGAACCTCCGAGAATGCGCCAGCTGCGCCCGGCGACATCCGCGCCTATGATGTGCGAACGGGGCGTCTACGCTGGGTATTCCATACGATCCCGCACCCGGGTGAGGCGGGTCATGAGAGCTGGCCGGCGAACGCCTGGAAGACGGCAGGTGCCGCCAACAACTGGGCCGGGATGGCGCTCGATCCTGCGCGGGGCATTGTCTATGTGCCGACTGGTTCTGCGGTCTTCGACTTTTATGGCGGCGATCGGTCGGGCGACAACCTTTACGCCAATAGCTTGCTCGCGCTCGATGCGCGGACCGGTAAACGGCTCTGGCATTTCCAGGCGGTCCACCACGATATTTGGGATCGCGATTTTCCATCGCCGCCAAGCCTGTTGACCGTCGTCCACGACGCCAAACGGGTCGACGCGGTCGCGCAAACGACCAAACAGGGTTTTGTCTACCTCTTCAACCGCGTGACCGGAAAGCCGCTCTTTCCAGTGGAAGAACGACCTGTTCCTCGCAGCGACGTTCCGGGCGAGGTCGCGGCGCCGACGCAACCGTTTCCCACGAAACCCGCCCCGTTCGCGCGACAGCAGCTCACCGAGGAAATGCTGAACCGGCGGACGCCGGAGGCGCATGCCGCCGTCGTCGAGAAGTTTCGGACCATGCGCGGCGCCGGCCAGTTTGTGCCGCTTGCGCTCGATCGCAATACGATCATTTTCCCGGGATTTGACGGCGGCGCGGAATGGGGCGGGGCGGCCGTCGATCGTGCGGCGGGCGTGCTTTATGTCAACGCAAACGACGTACCGTGGTTTACTCGCCTGTTGCCCAATGCGGCGGCACCGAAGGCAAGCCGCGGTCAGCAGGTCTACCAGTCCAATTGTTCGGGTTGTCATGGGTCCGATCGGAAGGGCTCGCCTCCGGAGGTCCCGGCACTGGACGGTGTCGCATCGCGCATGCTGCCACGCGAGATCGGCGCGACGATTGTGGCAGGAAAAGGCCGGATGCCCGGCTTCCCGCAGATCGCCGAGGGCGACCTTAGCGCGCTGATTTCCTTCCTGGCGTCGAACGGCAGCGAGGGGACCGGGCGTCAGGAACTGCTGTCGGCCGCACCGGCAGCGACCGGCGCGCCATATCTGGCCGGCGGGTACAACAAGTTCCAGGACCCCGACGGCTACCCCGCAGTGGTGCCGCCCTGGGGCACGCTCAATGCAATCGACCTCAATAGCGGCGCCTATCTGTGGCGCGTTCCGCTCGGTGAGTATCCCGAACTGGTGGCTAAGGGCGTTCGCGACACCGGGTCCGAGAATTATGGGGGGCCGATCGTCACCGCGAGCCATTTGCTGTTCATTGGCGCCACAATCTTCGATCGCAAGTTCCGGGCCTTCGACAGCCGAACCGGCCAATTGCTTTGGGAAACCGAACTTCCGTTTTCAGGGACGGCGACGCCTTCGACCTATTCGGTGGATGGCCGCCAATATGTCGTCATCGCCACCAGCGGCGCACGCGATCGCAAGGGGCCGCAAGGCGCCGCCTATGTTGCCTTCGCCTTGCCGGCTCGGCCTTGATTGGACTGAGCGAATGCCAGAGCGAAAAATGCAACTCCGCGCTACGGTCGCCTTGCCGCACGACTTGATCGTGCACGAAGGCAGCTATGCTGCCAATCCGGAGCTCGGTTGGACCAAGTCTGATCCGGCACGTCAACGGCGGGTGGGCTCATCGCGTCGGCGCCCGTCGAGTTCGAATAAGAGCTCTGGATCAACCTCTTGCATCATCATGCCGAAGCCGGCTGAGGCGTGGCACACGCAGAGGGCTCCCGGGAAATCATCGCAAATGTCTGCGATACGCCGGTCATTCGCCCGACGCGCTGATCGCCGGGTGCGACCAGGGGGGCGGTGCCGTTCGCGGCAGGATTTCCGCGCCGTCGAGGCTGCGTACCTCGAGGTCGTGATGATATGGGAAGTGCATGCTGAAGGCGCAGAGACCCGTTCGTTCGGCCGCCGGGAGATGGCACATGGCGAGCACCGTCTCGGCGAGATAGGCGACATCCTCTGTGGGGAAGGTCGCAGGAATCAATGCATCGGCACCAGGCGTGCGGATCGCGGTCGAGGGGCTGACCGCATTGACGGCGATATTCGCGTCGATCAGTTCCGCCGCCATCCCCTGCGTGAGACGCAGGAGCGCGGCCTTGGCGGCGGCATAGACATGATAGCCGCGCGTCTTTTCATGGTCGGGATAGGGGCGTGCCGGGGGGAGCGCGTCCTGCGAGCCGATATTGACGATCCAACCGGCGTTCGCTCGCCGCATATGGCGAATTGCGCCCTGTGCTAGAAGAAAAGGCGCGCGTAGATTGTGTGTCAGCATCCGCTCGAATGTGGAATGGTCCATTTCGGCTACCGGCGCGAAGTCTCCAAAGCCAGCGTTGTTCACGAGTATATCAAGGCGGCCTGCGGCCTCGACCGCGAAGTCGGCGAGCGTCTCGCAAGCCGCGCGATCCTCGAGGTCCGCGGCCAGGGCAATCGCCTTGCCGCCGGCGGCCTCGATTAACGCGACCGTCTCGCCAAGCGTGCCGGCGACGAGATGGTCGGTGCCGTAGCGCCGGGAAGCGACCGGCGCCACTTCCGATCGGCCGCTTACGACCACGGTCGCCCCTGCGGCCGCGAGGCGCTGCGCGATCGCGCGTCCGATCCCACGGCTCGATCCAGTCACCAGGGCGACCCTGCCGTTCAAGTTCGGCCCGCGGCTCATCGCGTCATCTCGAAAGAGGTTGGGTCGGGTGTCCTGGTATCCTCGCGGAACCGCTCATAGGTCCAGGGCCAGACGATCGGCACGCCAGTCCGGTCGAGATAATAGCTGCTGCAGCCGGACGCCCAGATCGTGTTGCGATGGGCCGCAACGCGCGCCTCTTCCTGCCGGGCAAACGCGTCGGCACTGACGGCGATCGTCTTGGCCTCACCGGCCACCAAGGGTGCGATCAGCTGTTCGACAAAACCCCATTGCCGCTCGGCGATGTCGACCAGCGAGAAATTGCCCAAGGGGGAGGTTGGTCCGTTCAGGAAGAAGAGGTTGGGGAAACCAGGAACCGAAATGCCCAAATATGCGGCGCAGCGTGTCGCCCAGACGTCGTCGAGGGCAACGCCGTCGATGCCGGTGACGCGCGCGGGGCGGATGTAGCGGTCGGCGTCGAACCCGGTGGCGAGCGCGAGCACCTCGAGTTCATGCAGCCTGCCGTCCCCGTCGATCACGCCCTGGGGAACCACGCGATCGATCGGTCCCACGATCACTTCGACGTTGGGCCGCTGGACGGCCTCATAATAGGTCGAGGAGTAGATCAGACGCTTGCAGGCAGCGCGATAGGTCGGGCGAAGCTTCTCGCGCAGTGCGCTATCGCGCACGCTGTGCTCGAGATTTTCCCGGCACAGACGCTCGATCTCGTCGATCTCGGGGGAGTTCATGTCGGTGACGCCTTTGGTGAAGCGGTCGACCGCGGCCAGGAACTGAGGGTGATAGCGTACCGCATCGATCGCCTCTCTGCTCGCGCGAAAGGCGGCTTTGTCCTCCTCGCCATAGGCAAAATTCGGAGCCGCCATGATCCACTGCGGCGTGCGCTGGAAATGAACCAGCTGGTGGCCTTCGAGCCCGAGATGGGCGACCATCTGGACGCCGGTCGATCCGTTGCCCACCACGCCGATGCGCTTGCCGGCAAGCGCGATGCCGTCGTCCCAGCGCGCCGTGTGCATTGCCTTGCCGGCAAAACTCTCGAGCCCCGGGATCACGGGCAGATTGGGGTGGTGCAGCACTCCGGTCGCTGCGATGACGACATGCGCGTGATCGAGCTCACCTTTGGTCGTCTCGATCCGCCAACGGTCGCCGACCCAGTCGAGAGTTGCTATCTCGCTGCCGAAGCGGATGAAGGGGCGCACGCCGTAATCGTCGACGACTTTCTCGAAATAGGCCTGGATCTCCGGACCGCCGGCGAAATAGGACGACCATTCGGGATTGGGCGCGAATTCATAGGTATAGGCATGCGCCGGGACGTCGCAGGCGAGCCCGGGATAGCGGTTGTCACGCCAGGTCCCGCCGATGCGATCGGCCTTTTCGAACAGCGTGACTGCCTGATGGCCCGCCATGCGCAGCTTGATAGCCGCCAGGATGCCCGACATCCCGGCGCCGATGATGGCAAAACGCACGGTTTGATGGTCCTTTCGTGCTGAACGCGGCCCGAGCGCCTGCCCGGACCGTTGCGCCTCAAGCGGCGAATTTGACCGGGCTCACCGCATCCGGCGGAATGTTGGTCGGGCCGCCGATGTCGTAAACTTGGCTGAGCAGTCCGACAAAGCCATTGTCATGCAACGGGTCCGTCGGCACGTCGAACCGCACGCCGCGCTTCTTCATATCCTCAACGAGCATGTTGATCGCCATATCGGCGCTGATGTCGTCGGTATGGTCATAGGTCTGCTTGAAATCGGCCATATCCTTGAACAGGCGGGCACCCCAATGGACCAGAAAGCGCATCTCCTGCGCAGGTACCTTTTGGTTGACCTCGCCGAAGGTTTCGAGCTGCCACCCGGTCGGGTCCTCGGGATCGGCACCAAAAGTGGTGGTGATATCCATTCCGGTCGGCTTGCGCATCGCAACCGGGCCAGCCGCCTGGGCGTGGTGGAACATCATTTCGTTCTCCACCACGACCGCTCGGCCCCACATGGGGGCATTGATCTGAACCGGTTCCGCGCTCGGGCCATTGGGCCAGCAATTGAAGCCGCCACCGATCTGGCCGTTGTAGTACCACGCGATGACCTGCCCCTTTTTGGAGCGCCAGCGATTGAAGAGGCAGGATTTCGCCATCGTCAACAACAGCCACAGCGGCGTGTTCTCCATCGTCATCCCGCGAAAGACGGTTCCGTCGAGATGCGGTGGGCCACCGATCGGCGTCGGCCCCTGAATATTGAACAGGAAGGTTTCCGGCTCGGCATATTTGCAACCCCAATAGTTGCGCACGAGTTCGAGGAAGCGGGAATTGTAATAGCAATCCTCGAGCTCTGGGTAGAAGCAGGTGCCGCCACGGGCCAGATAGCCTCGGAAGACCGGATTCAGGCCGATCATGTCCCAGGTCAGGGTCACACCCTCCGGAATGGTTCCCGAAGTGGTGGCGATGACTTCCTCGGGCGTCTTGAAGTTCTCGGCCAGGATGAGCGGCCAGGGGCCGTTGTCGCGCACCGTCTTGAGCAGGCGGGCATGCTGGTCGTCGCTATAAGCGTCTTCGATGATCTGCGGCGGGGCGACCGGACGGAAATTTTCGGCAAGTTCCTGCAACATGTCTGTCTCCATCGCTTGGGCGTCAGGCGCCCATCTGGACCACTTCGTTGAGATGGCCTTCGGGATCGAGCACGAAGGCGACCCTTAGACCGAACTCAGGAATCGCGCGGATCGGCTCGGGGACGGTGCCGCCGGCCTTTTGCGCCCGGTCGACAAGCGCTTCGAGATCCTCGGTGAGGAATCCCTGCACGGAATCGCCGACGATCGGCGCGGTCGAATCCAGATATTTGAGCAGCGTGAGCGCCGCACCGCCCTGGTAGGTCGACTGATAGGTGATCTCGTCAATGGCCCGGCCGAACATCTGGTCCTGGTGCCGGTTGAACGGGATCAGGCCGAAGACGTCCTCGTAAAAGGCCGCCATCGCCTCGAGATCATGGACGACGGTCTTCGCGAAGCCATATTGCGTGGCGCGCGTGGTGCCGAAGGGGCGGGGGTCGGTCATCGAAGTCCTCTCGTCTGTGGTCGGTGGCAGCGCCTTGGGGGGCGTCAGATCGTCAGCATCGGCATGTCGGGCGCGCTCACCGGCGCGGTGGCGGCGCTGCGGACCACCTCGAAGTCTTCGGTGCGCGGCGACCGCAAATCATGCCAGATGCGCGAATTGTGGCGTGGGATCGCCAGGACCACTTTCTTGCCCTGGTCGCGATAATAGCCGTGCGCGTTGCCGTGATTGACCCAGGCGGTGTTGGCGAGCGCGGCCTCGACGTCCTCGACAAAGGCCCGGGTGGCGGCTTCGGTCACGTCGACCAACGAGAGGCCCTCGTCGACCATCCATTGCAGCAGCTCGATCGCGTAATGGACCTGCTGCTCGCTGACCACGGCGTGATTGGCGACGAGATAGCTGTAGGGCGCGCCCATGAAGATGAAATTGGGAAAGCCGGGAATCAGCATGCCTTCATAGGAAAAGGGGAAGGGCTCGAAGACTTGCTTGAGCGTCCTGCCGTGCTTGCCAATGATGTCGAACTGGCGTCCGAAATGAAGCTTATACCCGGTCGCCAGCAACACCGCGTCGCATTCGATGCGCGTGCCGTCGGCTAGGATCACGGCATTGGCATCGAATTCCGCGAGCGCGCCGCGCACGATCGACACATTCGGCTTCTTGAGAGTGTCGTAGAAGCCGCAATCGAGAATCGGGCGCTTGGCGAAGACCGGGAAGCTCGGCGTGAGCATTTCCACCATCTGGGGATCGTCGGGGAAGTGACTCTTTAGATAATGGTCGCACATCATGCGCATGCCGTCGTTGATCGGCCCGAAGCCGCCGGTTTTCGCGGCATATTCCTCGTCCTTCATGATCATGCCGTGCATGTCCTGGAGGGCGCTGGCCAAGCTCTGGAGACGCTTCCACTGGGCCGCGAACGGTACCAGTTCCATTGCGGCACGTTCGAGGGGATCGACCGGGTCGTGTGCGGCGGGATTGGGGATGATATGTTCGGGCTGGCGCTGGACGATTACCATCTCGCCGACTTTGTCGGCCAGTGCCGTTGCGACCTGGACCCCTGAACAGCCCGTGCCGACGAGCACGACCTTCTTGCCCTTGAGGTCGATCCCGTGATCCCAGCGCGCCGAATGGATCACCGGGCCCGCGAAGGCGTCGAAATTCTTGACGGCAGGATAATTTGGCTCGTTGTTCGGCCCTACCGCCATGATCAGGGCATTGGCTTCAAGGACGACCGGCTGGCCGTCGCGCGTGGCGCTGACTTGCCAAAGCTGGCGCTGCGCGTCCCACGCCGCTCCTTCAACCTTGGTGCCGAACACGATCCGCTCGCGCAGATTGTATTTGTCAGTCACGCGTTCGAGATAGGACAGGAATTCCGGGCCGTTCGGATAATATTTGCTCCAGGAGGCATTGGGCTCGAACGAGAAGGAATAGACCCGACTCGGAGTATCGACCGCGGCGCCGGGATAGGTATTTTCGAGCCAGTTGCCACCGACGGCGTCGAGCTTCTCGATCACTTCGAAATCGAAGCCCGCCTGCTGGAGCTTGATGGCGGCATTGATGCCCATCATCCCCGCGCCGACGACCAGCACCTTGAAATCCGCCGGCGGCACCTGCGCGGGCTTACGCACTCGGGTATCGGTCGTGAAGCCGCCATGCTGGAAGGCCGGGTCGAGGGACATCTCCGGCAGGTCCTTGCCAAGCGCGAGCCGCGCCATGCGACGGAAGAGCGGCTTGTCGAGATTCGGAAGCACGGCCGGTCGCCCCGAGCGCACTGCGCGGCGAAGCAGGTCGCGCACTTCGTTGGCGATTTCGATCTTGGCCGGGGATGGCGCGACCTGTGGATCGAACGCGACAAAGGCTTCGCGCACCTTGTGCTGGGTACCATCCAGCGCTTCGCCATATTTGTGAAGCAACGTGCGGTCGCCCGTAATCTGTATGAGGCAGAGCAAGGCGACGACGGGATCGAGCGCAGCGATCGCGGTCTCGAGCGTCACTTCGTGCGGCACATGTTCAGCGTCGGCCATTCAGCTGTTCCTCTCCGGGGAATCGGCATTGCGCGGCGCTTCGTGCCGCCTTTTGCATTTATTACAACGGTCGTTGTAATTAGGCAAGGCGCTCGTGATTGTAAAAGGGCGGCCAGGCCGACAAAGATGGCGAAGGAGGAACAGCGATGGCGACGATGGTGCCGGAACGCAGGGGACGGCCCAGGGCGGAGGATTCGCGGCAGAAGCTCGCCCAAGTCATCACCGTGGCTCGCGACCTGTTTTGCGAGCTCGGTTACCGCGCGGTCACCATGCGCGAAGTCGCGGAACGCGCGAGCGTGTCGACGCGCACCTTGTACAATCGCTATGCTGACAAGCTCAGCCTGTTCGCCGCGTGCCTCGATGTCGGCGCGACGGCGTTTCCGCGCATTGCCCCTGGTCCGGGCGAGACGACCGAGCAGATCCTCGCTCGCCACGCCGCCGAGATCGTGCGCGTACTGTCGATCGATACCAGCGTTCGTCTGGGCGTGCTGGTGTACCGCGAAGGCGCCGACTTCCCCGAAATGCTGCGCGCCGCCGAGGCCAATCAGCATCGCCATCTGGTGCTGCCGCTCGCGCGCTATCTCGACCAGGTCGGCCTTGCGGCACCCGGCGCAGAGCGGGCAGCGTCCTTGTTCATCGCCATGGCCTTGTCCGAATGGCAGCGGTGCGTGACCTTCCGCCATCCGATGCCCAGCGCAGTCGAGATCGACCGGCATGCGGCATTTGTCGCCCGCACTTTCCTGCACGGTATGGTGCGGGACCATGATTGAGCGACGGGCCCTGTGCGGTCCGGCGATGCGTCAGCTTTCGAGAAGTTGCCGGGCCTGTTCGCTCAGGATCGGCGCCGCGCGAGCCTCTAGGAACGCGATCCGTCCCGCGACCAGGCTGTCGGTCATTTCCGGCTGCGTATCGACCCAGAAACGGTTGGCAGCAATTCCCGCGACGATCCGTCGGCACCCCTCGTCGAGCTCCATGCCGTAATTTGCCATCATGTGCGCCATGGTCGCACGGTGACGCGCTGCGCTCTTGGGTTCGCCATTGCCCGCCTCGGCATCGAAAATGCTCGTCTTGAGCATGCCGGGCAGAACCGAGCACACATGGATCGGAGCGCCGACCATTTCGAGCTCGAGATGCAAGCATTCGGTGAAGGACTGGATGGCGTGCTTGCTCATCATATAGGACGTCTGGGTTGGCATCTGGCCGAAGGCGCCGATCGAGGAGAGGTTGGCGATCCACGCCTCCCGGCCGGCTTGGAGCATGTGCGGAACGAAGGCGCGGACGCCGTGGACGACTCCGTGAATATTGACGTTTAGCGTCGTTTCCCACCGCGCCGCCGGGATTTCCCAGCTCAGGCCGAGTGTCTCGATCCCGGCATTGTTGACCAGCAGCCGAACCGCGCCATGGCGAGCGAAAACATCCTGTGCCAGCGCATCGAGGCGTTCGGGCCTGGCGACGTCAACTTCGATCGCCTCTGCCTTTCCGCCAGCGCTGACGATATCGCTCGCAACCTTTTCCGCGCGCGCCTTGTCCACGTCGGTCACGACCACGGTCATGCCGATCTCGCCGCAGCGCTTGGCGATGCCCATGCCGATCCCGGCGCCTGCCCCGGTGATCACCGCGACTCCGCCCCCGAGCACACGCTGCTCATGCGTCGCCTCCGCGCTCATAGCTCGACTACCGACAAGATGTGGCTCGTCGTGCCCGGGAAGATATAATCGAGTTCCAGGATCATCGAATCGCCCAGGGGTCCGCTGGTCAATATGTCGGTCTCGACGAACAGCTGGACGCCGTTTCGACCATAGGCATAGCGATCGACGCCGCCAAAAGCAGGAGAGGCGTCGAGTCGGGCGTCGATCGCCGCATCTCCCCGGCGCGGACGATTCAGTGTCACGTTGAGCCGTCCTTTGAATGCCGGATCGTTCATATTTCGGTCCGACAATTCGGCGGCGACGCGCTCGACGTCCTCGAGCGAGTCCACCAGCAAGCCAAGATGGAAGCTATATTCCGGATCGGCTTCGATCGCCGAGCGCAGCGTTTTGACGGCAGAATGTTCCTGAGCGGTTCCGACGCGGAGCGCCGCGCGCGCCGCCTGGACCAACGCCGCTTGGGCCGGCGGCACGACCGACAAATAGACGATCCCGTCGCCACGCGCCTGATGATAATCGTCCACGACGAAGCGATAGAAGGTCGAGCCGTCGGGGAGTGGCAGCGCCTGGGTTTCGACATAACCAAGCAGCGCCAGAAGCTTTGCGGCCAACGGGCCTTCGTCCCGATGCGCATAATGAAGCGCCACATGTCCCATGGACCGCCGGGTTCGGGGACTTGGGTCCCCGGTGAGCCTTGTCACCGCATCTCTCCTTTGCGTCGCGACTTATTCGAACGGTATCGATCGATTAAGCGCATGTCGTCAAGCCGCTAAGCTGCCGCCCCGGGCGTTTGGCCGGTCGTTTCGCTCATGTCGTGGCGAGCCCCGGAGGCGCACCCGGCAGATAATGGTGATAATAGCCCGCCGCCCAGCCGCCATCGACCGCCAGCTCCGCCCCGGTCACGTAACTTGCCTCGTCCGAACAGAGGAAAACGCTTGCTGACGCGACTTCGGACGGCTCGCCGATGCGTTGCAGCGGCACGCGCCCATAGCTCCAATTGCGCTCTTCGCCTTGCTGGCCCTGCGGATTGCCCATCGCGGTGTCGATCCCGCCTGGATGCACGGAATTCACGCGAACGCCATGCGGCCCGAATTCCAGTGCCGCCGTCTTGGTGAGACCCCTGATTGCCCATTTTGAACTGCTGTAGAGTCCGAGCCCGTTCGCGCCTCGCAGGCCGTCCACCGAGGAGATGTTCACGATTGCCCCACGTCCGGCCATGCGCATCGCGCGGCCGACGTGCTTCAGGCCAAGCAGAGGTCCCTTCACGTTGACTGCGAAGACACGGTCGAATTCCTCTGCAGAAACCTCCTCGATGCCGCCGAAGGCAACGACGCCGGCGTTGTTGACCAGCGCGTCGACTCGCCCGTGCCGGGCCAGCACCGCGTCCAAGAGCGTGGCCCAGCTGACCTCATCGCTCACGTCGAGCGCCTCGAATGTTGCGACCGGGCCGATCTCGCGCGCGAGCGCTTCGCCTTCGGCCACGAGGCGATCGGCGATCACGAGCTGGGCACCTTCCGACGCGAACATGCGAGCCGTCGCCGCTCCCATGCCGCGAGCCCCGCCGGTGATGACCGCAACCTTGTTGCGCAGCCGCTCTCCCATATCCTCGCCTCCTGTCGGCTCGGCGAATCATATCCCGAGCTACTGCGATAATCGTGCAATATGGCGAGAAATAGCCAGTGTTTGCGTATTATGATAGTCTTGATGGTACGAATATAGCGATTCTGCTTTGCTGTCAGGAGAGAGGGCACGACCGCAATATGCCGGTGGTTGCTTCGCCGGTTGGACGGAGGCCGCAGTGTTCGCATGGGCGAGCGGATTTGTGCGGCCGGGCGTCGTCATCGCCTGCTCCTCGGCTCCGGGCCAAAGGGGAGGGCTGGATCACGACCCAGCGAAGCGCGGTTGCGCCTGGCTCGGCGGTCAACGCCGCGCTTGGCGACTCGGCCTTTCGGCTAGTGCGTTCGCGGTTACCAGGCCGCTCTCGATGACAGCAACAAATCGACCGCCCGCGCGCCGAAGTCCTCGATTTCCTCCAGCGTAAGCTCGCGCCCTCCGCCTTCCTGCAGTTGCCAGCCGGCTATCGCTGACACCAGGAGATGCGCCACGCTTTGCGCGTCACGCACGGGGACTCCGTCCCGCGCCGCAGCTGCTTCGATATCTTGGGTGATCAGGCGCACGATATAGAGATAGCCCATGTCGTGCATGATCCGCGAAAGCTCGGGAAATCTGTCGCGATTGGCAAGAAGCAGCCTTTGATATGCGCGAACATCCGGCATCATCAGTGACCGTGCGATGACGCGGGCATGATGATGGAGCCGCTGCCCGATATCCTCGGTCAGGAGATGATCGGATTCCCCTGACACCGCCGACCAGTCCTTGACGCTCGCTTCTATGACCGCGGTGAACAAGGCTTCCTTTGATGGGTAGCGCGCGTAAAGCGTGCCCTTCGATACCCCGGCGGCTGCGCCCACGCGCTCCATCGCGACCGCGTCATATCCCTCCTCGAGGAACATGGAGCGCGCCGTGGACAGGATGCTGTGTTCGATCGCGATGATCTGCTTCGAGGTCGGCCGGCCGACCCTGGGCTTGTATTTGACTGCTGCCTCGCTCACCTCCGCCTTGTGACAAGCCGCGCCGGGCGATGCAACCCGGCTAGGTCACAACTACGGTGCCATTGATGTCTGCTATCGACGTGCATGCGGTAAGCGCCATGGCAACGCGCATCTCGGCGGCGATCAATTGCAGCAGATGCGTCACGCCCGCTTCGCCGCGGGCCCCAAGCGCATACGCCCAGGCGCGTCCGAGCAGCACGCCCCGGGCGCCCAAAGCGAGCATGCGCACGACGTCGAGGCCCGATCGGACTCCGCCATCGGCAAGCACGGTGAGGCGATGTCCGACGGCGTTGGCAACTGCAGGTAGCACGCGGGCCGTCGCCGGCACGCCGTCGAGTTGACGCCCGCCATGGTTGGACACGACGATGCCGTCGGCGCCGAAATCCGCCGCTGCGCGCGCGTCGTCGGCGTCGAGTATGCCTTTGATGATCAGCGGGCCGTCCCATTCCCCGCGAATGAAATCGAGATCGCGCCAGGTCACGCTGGGATCGAAATTGTTGCGCATCCAGGCGAAGAAATCTTCCAGGCCCGTGTTGTCGCCGAGCACCGGAGCCACATTGCCGAGGTGGTGCGGCCGGCCACGCACGCCGACGTCCCACGCCCAGCGGGGATGTTGGACCGCCTGCCAGATTCGCCGAAGCGCTCCCGCGGCACCTGGAGCGCCGGCAAGGCCGGAATGATAGTCGCGATAGCGCGAGCCGGGGACGGGCATGTCGACCGTGAAGACCAGCGCGGTGCAGCCCGCGGCCCGCGCCTGTCCGAGCAAGTCGCGCATGAAACCGCGATCGCGGATCATGTAGAGCTGGAACCAGAACGGTGACGGCGAGCCTCTTGCTACCTCGTCAAGTGAGCAGGCCGAGACCGTCGAGAGGCAAAAGGGGATGCCTGCGCCAGCGGCCGCGCGCGCTGCCTGAACCTCACCACGGCGCGCGTTCATGCCCGCTAGTCCGACCGGCGCAAGTGCGACAGGCATCGCAAGGTCCTGATCGAACAGCCGGCAACTCAGGTCGATGGCGGAGACGTCGCTGAGGACACGTTGCCGCAGCGCCACTGCCTCGAGTTCGGCAATGTTGCGCCGCAACGTCACCTCGGCGTAGCTGCCGCCGTCGATATATTCGAACAGAAACGGCGGAAGCCGGCGACGCGCCAACGCACGATAGTCGATTGCCGAAGCAGCTTTCATTTCCCGCCGTGTCCAAATCCGTTCATCGCCAACCAGCCGGCAAAACCATCGATCCAAGACGTGCTTGTCGTTCCGGCCTTGCCGGGCCCAAACCCGTGGCCACCTTTTTGGTAGAGATGGAATTCGACCGGTCGGTGGGCTCGCTGCCACGCGTCGATCAGACCGAACCCCTTGCGTGCGAAGAGCGGGTCGTCTGCTGCCAGCACCGCGAACATGGGCGGTGCACTGGGCGCAACCTCGACCGCGTCCATCGGAGGGTAGATCGGTGCGATAAAGGCTGGCGCCTGTTTTGATCCCGCGGTCAGCGCGGCCGTGAGGATGGTCTGCGCACCGGCGGAAAAGCCCAACAATCCGACTTTCGCGGGATCGACGCGCCACGTGCTGGCACGCGCGCGCACCAATGCCAGTGCGGCGTTGACATCGGCCACAGGTAAGGCGGTCTCGGCGTTGAGATTTGTCTTGCTGCGCACCAAGGCCGAGAGGCGCGCGCCGAGCAGGCGCTCGAAGCTTGCCGGATCATCCGGGGTTGGAGGCAGGCGATATTTGAGCACAAACGCCGCAAACCCGCGATCGGCAAGCGCATGTGCGATCGCCGAGCCTTCGGATTCGATCGACAGCATCAGAAAGCCACCGCCCGGTACGACGATTACGGCCGTTCCGTTGGCGCGCGCGGGATCGGGCAAGACTGGTGTCAGCGTAGCAGTTCGAACATTGCGCACGCTGACAGCGCCAGCGCGTCGCATCCAGATCTCGCCGTTTCCCGCGGCCGCGCCATTCGCGGTGCCGAGCGCGATTGCATCGGGTTGCGACGGTGGGGCGATCGGAATCACCGCCTGGCCGTTCGCAGCGCCGGCAGTGGCGAACGCCAGTGCGGTCGCGACGAGGAACGCGCGAATCATTGCAGGTTTACGAAAGCGCCGCCGTCGACAAGTAGCGCGGCGCCGGTGACGTAGCGGGCAAGGTCCGATGCCAGGAAGACGATCGGTCCGGCCAGGTCCTCCGGCACGCCCAGCCTGCCGAGCGGCACGCGACCTTCCATATACTGGCGCTTCGCCGGATCGGCGAGATCGTCCTTGTTGATGTCGGTCAGGATCGTGCCGGGCAGCACCGAGTTGCATCGGATGCCGTGCCGGCCGAGCGCGATCGCGGCGGATTGCATCAAGGAATGCACACCCGCCTTGGTCGGCGTGTAATGGGTCTGGAACTCGCCGCCAACCAGCGCCGAAATCGACGATACCGCGATGATCGCGCCGCCGCCGCCCTGTTGCACCATCTGATTGGCGGCTGCCTGGACCATAAAATAGGCGCCAAGAAGGTTGACGTGGATCGTGCGCTCGACGGTCTCGGCGGGCATGTCGAGGAACGCGTGGAACGGGCAGATGCCGGCATTGTTGACGAAGACGTCGACACGGCCGAGCGCGGAAACCGCCTTCTCCACGAATGCCTTGGCGGTCTCCGGCCGCGCAACGTCGCCGGCGACGGCGATGGCCTTGCGGCCCATTTGCTCGATTTCCGCAACGGCGCTCGCTGCGCCCGCATGGTCCGAGCGGTAATTGATCGCCACGTCCGCGCCGTGGCGTGCGGCACCGATCGCCGCGGCACGACCGATGCCGCCTGATGCGCCTGTCACGAGCACGGTCCTGCCTTCAAGTAGCATCTCATTCTCCACGCTTTGGGTTTCGCCAGCCGAGTTCATGGCTGATGGCAGCGGCAGTCCCGACGACGTCGGCCGACAGGTCCCGCATGCGCTGGTCGCTCATATATTGCGCCGCGCTCGAGACGCTGATCGCGGCAACGATTCGCGCGGAGGCATCGCGGATCGGCGCGGCGACGCAGCGGATCTGGTCCTCGTTTTCCTCGAGGTCGAAGGCCCGTCCCGCTGCGACATAATCGCGCATGCGCGCCACCCAGATCTCGAATTGCGCTCGGGCGGTAACGCTGGCCTGCTCGATGGCAAACCGCGTGCGCCAATAGTCGGCCGAATGATCGAGTATCAGCGCCTTGCCGAGGCCGGTCGAAGTCAGCGGCTGCCGCTCGCCAACGCGGCTTGAGATCATGATCCGCCGGTGTCCCGGCACCTTGCCGAGGTACAGCGCTTGATCGCCCTCAAGCACGCCGAGATGCACGGTGTCAGCCGTCGCCAAGGCGAGCGCCTCAAGGTGCGGTTGCGCAACCTGGAGAAGGTTGGTCTGAACTTGGGCGAGATGGCCGAGTTCGAGCACCTTGCTGGCCAGGCGATACCCCGCGCGGGGCTCGAACGCGAGATAGCCGCGCTCGACCAGCGATGAAGCGAGTCGGTGCGCCGTGCTGCGCGACAGCCCGACGCGTGCCGACAGATCGGGAAGGTTCGTCATCCCCTCCGCCACAGCCTCGATCACATCGAGGCCACGCATCAGGGTCTGACTGCCCGTCACACCGGACTGCGCTCTCGTCCTGGCATCATCGCTCATCCCACTTGCTTAAACGACGTTCCACATCCTGAAAAGATTTATTGTACGATCGCGTTCGATTTTGTTATGGGTCGATGCGGGAGGCGATGATGAGACTGCCAAAGATCAAGCATGTGCGCGCGTTCACACTGCGCGGCGGCGGCGCGGACTACCACGACCAAGCGGCCGGCCATTGGATCGACGATCACATCGCGACGCCGATGGCGCGCTACCCGGAGTATCGCGCGTCGCGCCAGAGCTTCGGGATCAACGTGCTTGGTACACTCGTGGTGGAAATCGAGGCTGAGGACGGCACGATCGGGTTCGCTGTGACGACCGGCGGTGAGCCAGCCGCGTTCATTGTCGAGAAGCATCTCGCGCGCTTCCTCGAAGGCCGCTCGCCGGTCGAGGTCGAGAAGATCTGGGACCAGATGTATTTCTCGACCCAATATTACGGCCGCAAGGGACTGGTCGTGAACGCAATCTCGGGCGTCGACCTCGCGCTGTGGGACCTGCTCGGCAAGTTGCGGCAGGAGCCGGTCTATCACATGCTCGGCGGCGCTGTGCGCGACGAGCTGCAATTCTACGCGACCGGCGCGCGGCCGGACCTCGCCAAGCAGATGGGGTTCATCGGCGGCAAGCTGCCGCTTCACCACGGGCCGGCCGAAGGCGACGAGGGCCTCGACAAGAACCTCGCGGAGCTCGCCGAGATGCGCAACCGCTGCGGCGACGATTTCTGGCTGATGCTTGACTGCTGGATGGCGCTCGACCTCGAATATGCGACGCGGCTGGCAACCCGCGCCTGGCACGAGTGCGGGCTCAAGTGGATCGAGGAAGCGCTCAGTCCCGACGACTATTGGGGCTATGCCGAGCTGAAGCGCCGCGTCCCGCCCGGCCTGCTCGTGACCACCGGCGAGCATGAGGCGACGCGCTGGGGCTTTCGCATGCTGCTCGAGATGGAGTGCTGCGACATC
>Ga0068859_100002366_pt1 | contig 19186 bp, 17 predicted proteins | sample KBSSwiS22_FD_66585 | JGI IMG/M metagenome (GOLD analysis project Ga0068859, IMG submission 66585) | Switchgrass rhizosphere microbial communities from Kellogg Biological Station, Michigan, USA - KBS Switchgrass S2-2 | ecosystem: Host-associated > Plants > Roots > Rhizosphere > Soil ...
GTGCGGACGAAGGCCGGCACCGATCAAGCGCAGCGGGCCGCGCTGAGCCCTGGTGAACTGCGGCTGTTCGAGTTCCCGGATATCGCCGAGGCCCTAGTTTCCGAGGTGCTCGTCATGAGCAACACGCGACGGTGCTACGTGACGGCGGACCCGGCGGCACTGGGCTGACGATCAGCCGGAAGTGCCGGAGCCGGTACCCAGCACGCGCTGCAGATCGGGCTTCATGGCTTGCAGCTGAGCGCCCCAGTACGCCCAGTCGTGGGTGCCGTTGTCCGGGAAGTTGAAGATGGCGTTGTTGCCGCCCGCGGCGTGGTAATCGTTCATGAAATCCGTATTGCTTTGGTGCAGCATGTTCTCGAGGAACTCCGCGGGCACGTTGGCACCGCCGAGATTGCTGGGCGTGCCGTTCCCGGCGTAAACCCAAATGCGAGTGTGGTTCGCGACCAGCTTGCCGACCTGAACTGTCGGATCGTTGCGAGCCCAGGCGGGGTCACCGGCCGGGCCCCACATGGCCGTCGCGCTGAAGCCCCCCGCGTCGTTCATCGCGAAACCGACCAGCGTCGGCCAGATTCCGTTGGACAGATTGAGGAAACCTGACAGCGATGCCGCGTAGACGAACTCCTGCGGGTGATATGCGGCCAGAATCAAGGATGCCGAGCCGGACATCGACACCCCGACCGCAGCGTTGCCGCTGGGGCTGACGCCTTTGTTGGCCGAAAGCCACGAAGGCAGCTCCTGCGTCAGGAACGCCTCCCACTTGTAGGTCCACGTTCCGCCTTTGCCGACGGCGGGCTGGTACCAGTCCGAATAGAAGCTGGACTCTCCGCCCACCGGCATCACGACCGACAGTCCTGACTGGTTGAACCATTCAAACGCGGGGGTGTTGATGTCCCAACCGTTGTAATCGTCTTGTGCGCGTAGGCCGTCGAGCAAGTAGACCGCGTGCGTGCCGTCACCCTGGAATTGCACCTTGATGTCGCGTCCCATGGACGCCGACGGCACCATCAGGTACTCCACGGGAAGACCGGGGCGAGAGAACGCGGCGGCGGTGCCCACGCGTCCGACGACACTGACCGCGGCCCAAAGTATCGACGCCGCCAGCGCGGCGATCGTCAGCCGCTTCCCTGAGCGAGTGAGCTTCGCGCCGATCGTGCCTTCAACCGAGCCCTTCGTTCGCCATCGCTGTTCCCTCACACCAAGCCGAACGCGGCAGAACCGACGACCGATCCGACGCCGAACGCACCCGAAGTAAACGGCCAGTCGTCTGCCAGTCAGTGCGAAGATGATTGTGCACTTGTCGACAATCAGCAATTTGGCTATAGTGGCTCGTGGCGGCTCGATCGAGGCCGCGTGCGGTCGCAAAATTCCGCCGCTTCCATGCACGTAAACGAGGACGCAAAGATGACGAAGAAGCTCAGTGGCATTCTGGCCGCAGTCTCGACACCGTTTGGCACTGACGGCCTGGTCGACGAGGGTCGCCTGCGGGGCCACGTCGACTTTCTGATCGACAACGGTCTGCACGGGCTGGTGCCGTGCGGGAGCACCGGCGAGTTCGCGGCGCTGACCGTCGACGAGCGCAAGCGGGTCAACGAAATCGTCATCGAGCAGGCGGCGGGTCGGGTGCCGGTGGCACCGCAGACGGGGTCAACTCGCACGGCTGAGGCGGTCGAATTGTCCAAGCACGCCGCTGCTGCAGGCGCCGATGCCGTGCTGGTGGTACAGCCGTTCTACGAGGCACCCACTCGCCGAGAGGTCATCGAATACTTCGCCACTGTCGGTGAGGCCGCGGGTATTCCGCTCATCGCCTACAACCTTCCCGGGGTGACCGGCATGAACCTGGACCGGCCGTTCTACCGGGAACTGCTGGAACGCACCGACGCCGTGAAGTACGTCAAGGACACGTCGGGTTCCATCGAGCAGGCCTTCGACTTGATTTTCAACCTCGGCGACGCCATCGACACCTTTGTCGGCTGGGACACCATTGTGTTGCCGGCGTTCTCCGCGGGCGCGGCCGGTTCGATCTGGGGTGCCCCGAACTTCGCGCCGAAGGAATGCGTGGCGATCTACGACCTGGCGAAGGCAGGCAAGACGGCCGAGGCCTTCGACATCTTCAAGCGGCTGTGGAACGTCTTCGACTTCCTGGGCAAAGAGGGCTATGCCGTGTCGACGAAGGCCGCCGCCCAGGCCGTCGGCGTGGATCTGGGTCTTCCGCGCGCCCCCTACGGCGAGCTGGAGCCCGAGAAGCTCGACGAGCTGCGCAAGCTGGTCGCCGAGACGGGCCTGAATTACTCGTAGTCTCCAGGGGAGTAGGTCGGGAGGACTGGTGCGCTTCAGCCGGATGGTCAACGTGGTGAAATGCCACGTCGGCGGCGAAGTCAACAACGTCGTCACCGGCGGGATCGGCGACGTACCCGGGGCGACCGTGTTCGAGAAGATGAAGTACTTCCGCGACCACGACGACGACTTGCGGAAGTTGTTGCTTCACGAGCCCCGCGGCGCGGTCACGCACTGCGTCAACTACGTCGTGCCGGCCGCCGATTCGCAGGCTCAGTTGGGCTATGTGATTGCCGAGTCCACAGAGTATCCGGCGATGTCAGGGTCGAACACGATGTGTGTGGCGACGGCGCTACTGGAGACCGGCATGATCCGCATGGTCGAGCCGATCACCGAAGTTGTGTTGGAGGCCCCCGCGGGCTTGATCCGGATCCGCTGCACTTGCGAGGACGGCAAGGTCACCAGCGTCGAGTTCGAGAACCAGCCCGCATTCGCCTACCGCATCGGTGTGCCGCTGGAGCTCGAGGGTTTCCCCACCCTGACGGTGGATGTCGCATGGGGCGGCATGGCGTACGTGTTGGCCCAGGCCTCCGAATTGGGTATCGGACTGACGCCTGATGAAGCGCGCGATCTGTGCGACCTCGGGCAGCGACTCAAAGCTGCTGCAGCAGAACAGATCCCGGTGACGCATCCCGTCAATCCGGAGTTCGCCGGCATCACCCAGACCGAATTCGTCGGTCCACTGCACCGCCGCGATGGCGTTCTCACGTCGCGCAACGCAGTCGTGGTCTCGCCCGGACGCCTGGACCGTTCGCCGTGTGGCACCGGGACGTCGGCGCGGTTGGCTGTCCTGCATGCCCGAGGTTTGATCGACGTCGGTGAGACGTTCGTCCATGAGTCGCTGATCGGCTCGCTCTTCGGCAGCCGAATCGACCGCCTCACGACTGTCGGCACCTACGACGCGATCATCCCGCGGATCAGCGGGCAGGCTTACATCACCGAGATCAGCCAAGTGGGATTGGACCCAGCTGATCCGTTCCCGACTGGATACGTACTGTCTGACACCTGGCCGACCGGTGAATGACAGGAACGGGTAGACCGAACGAATGCCCTATCCCGACATCGACCCGACCGGTGTGAAGTGGCGCATCCGGTCGTACATGGATTTGTGGGAGGAGCTGCTGGCGCATCACCGCGTCGGGCGTCCACTGTTCGTCGGCATCGACGGCCACAGCGGCTCGGGTAAGACCGCGCTCGCCAACGGATTGGCTGCGCTGGACCGTGGCACGGCGGTCGTCCACACCGATGATCTTGCCTGGCACCACTCATTCTTTGGCTGGGCGGATCTGCTCATCGAGCACCTCGTCACACCGGTGCATGAGGGCCGTCTTCCGATTCGCTATCGGCCGTCCGCCTGGGTGCAGCGTGGCCGACCGGGCGCGATCACCATTCCCGACGGGACGTCGGCGGTCCTTGTGGAGGGCGTCGGTGTGGCGCGACGCGAGTTGCGGCCATGGCTCGATGCGGTGGTGTGGGTACACGCCCGTGCCGAGGTGGGGCGGCGACGTGTCATCGCCAAGGGAGTCGACACCGAAGACTTCATCGACGATTGGATGAACGAGGAGAACGATTTCCTGGCCGAGCACCGGCCGTGGGAAATCGCCGACGTGCTGGTGGCCGGCGAACTGGGCCAGCCCGCCCTGACGGGCCGCTACGGGAACGTCGTGACTGCGACGGAACCGGCTCAGGTGACGAAGCGGCAGTCGTGACCGGGCCGCTCGATATTCCATGACTCAATGCGTACCGGTCGGATACGGATGATGTCGGTGCCCCCTCCAGCCGCTGGACGCTCGGAAAGGTCGGCCATGCCGTGTATTTCGATTGCGCGCGCGCCAGCGGCGTCTGCGCCATGAAGTGAAGCACTCTGGTCGTCGACGATCAGCGTCACGCGGGGATCGCGACGGATGTTGCGGTACTTCTGGGAGTCATGCAATCGGGGACCGCCGATCTCGACCCATCCGCCGGCCGTGTCGACGCGATATGACACTGGGTGGATCTGCGGCGCGTCACCGGGGCCGATGCTGACCATCCTCGCCTGCTGGCGAGCGGCCAGAAAGCGGTACTCGGAATCGGTGAACACAGCGCAGCCCATCTCAGGTCAGGCTAGCGCGCATACCGGAATTCGTAGTGTGCGGCGGGGTCGTCAACGCGCCAGATGTCGACGTTGCCGTCGATGAAGCACACCATCCAGCACAGTCCCGAGGCCGAAGGGACGGTCATCGCGATGTGTGCCCACGGCGTAAATCGTTGGGGACAGCGCTATCGCGACGCCGGACGTAGTGACCCACTGCGGACTGCGGGTCGGACAGTTGATCGGCGCCGCTCATGACAGGTTGACGATGACCTGCTTGAGTTGAGTGAACTCCTCCAGGCCTGCTGTACCACCCTCGCGGCCGTAGCCTGATCCTTTGTATCCGCCCAGCGGTCCTTCCGGGCCGACCGCCATGTGGTTGTTCACCCACACCACGCCGGCATGCACGGCGTTGACGGTCCGCAGCGCCCGGCCGATGTCGCGGGTCCACACCGACGCCGCCAACCCCTGGTCGACCGCGTTGGCTTTGGCGATCGCGTCGGCTTCATCGGTGAAGGTCTGCACGGTGGCCACCGGACCGAAGATCTCCTCCTGCACCAGTTCGTCGTCCTGGCTCACGCCCGTGATCAATGTGGGTTCGAAGAAGTAGCCCGGCCGGTCGGGCGCGTGGCCGCCGGTGACGAGCTGCGCGCGGGACGGACGGCCGTCGACGAGTTTGACCACCCGGTCCCGTTGTTGCTGTGAAATCAGCGGTCCCAGAACCGTTTCCGGGTCAGCCGCATCACCAATTGTGGCGGCGCGCAGGTTCTCGGCAAGGGCCGTGACGAACTGATCGTGGACCTTCTCGCTGACCAGCAGGCGGGTCGAGGACATGCATTCCTGGCCGGCATTGAACAGCACACCGTTGGTCAGGATGGGCAGCGCAGCCTGCAGGTCGATGTCGTCGTAAACGATGACCGGAGCATTGCCGCCCAGTTCGAGGACAACCCGCTTGGGAGCGCCGCCGGCGGCAGCGGCGATTGTGCGCCCGGCAGCGGTAGAGCCGGTGAACGAGACGAGGTTGACGTCAGCGTGGCGCACCAGCGCGTCGCCGATCACCCCACCTGAACCGTGCACGACGTTGAGCACTCCTGCGGGCAGCACTTCTTGTGCGAGCTCGACGAATCGCGTGGTGGCGAGCGGTGTCAGCTCGGCGGGTTTGATGATCACCGTGTTGCCCGCCGCCAAGGCCGGGCCGAGCTTCCACACCGCCTGCCACAGGGGGAAGTTCCACGGCGTGATGCCCAAGACGACGCCGAGGGGTTCGCGGCGCACGTAGCTGGTGTTGTTCTCGACGAACTCCCCGGCCGCCTGGCCGGCCAGCGTGCGGGCCGCGCCGGCGAAATGCCGTAGGGCGGTGGCGATTCCGGGCAGCTCATCGCCGCGGGCCACCGTTGTCGGCTTGCCCGCGTCGAGGGTCTCCAGGCGGGCCAGTTCGTCGATGTTGTCCTCGATCACCTCGACAAGTCGGTGCAACAGCTCCGAGCGGGCGCCGGGGGTGCGGGCCGCCCACGCGGGGAATGCTGCGCGCGCGGCCGCCACCGCGCGGTCGCCATCCTCGACGGTCGACTCGGTCAGTTCGATCAAGATCTCCCCGGTGGACGGGTTGTACACCTCGCGGGTCTGGCCGGAGGATCCGTTGACCGCCTTGCCGTCGATGATGTTCGTGGCCGTGAGCGGGGTCGTCATGCGTGTGCCTTTCTCGAAATGATGTTGAGGTGAAAGTGGAGTCCGCTTACAGGTGCCCGGACATTATGTCGATGGACTTTCCGCGCCGACTCTTGGGAATAGACAGATAGATCACCGTGCCTGCGGCGATCACTCCCACCATGCCAAGTCCGACGTGGATGGGGTCTGACCACACCAACAGCACGCACAGCACGATGGACCAGACGATTGCAAGCACGAAGATCGTTGGGCTGGCCTTTCCGTAGCGCCACGGGCGCTCCGGCAGCTTGTGGCGCAGCAGACCCCACAGGCCGACCGACACGACCACGCCGTAGGCCAAGGCCCAGGCGATCGCGGTCATCGCGGCCAGGACCGACAGCAGTGACGACCACAGCGCGAAGAGCACAGAGAGCACGAACACGGTCAGCGAGGCGTTGATCGGGATCTGCTGGCGGCTGACCTTGCGCATCCAACGCGCGGCGGGGATCTGGCCGTCGCGCGCCTGCGACCACAGCACCCGAATCCCTGTGAGCTGCACCATCACCTGGCAGGCGAAGAACGCCACCATCGCGACGGCTTCCATGACGTTCGCAAAGGCAGAGCCGACCGAGGTGGCCAGGATGTCCTTCACCGGGAGCGCGCTGCCCATGATGGCAGGCAGGTCCTGGATGGCCAGCATCAGCAGCGCGATCAAGATGATCCCGACGATGTAGGACGAGACGTTAGCCAGCACCGATGCCATGGGCGCCTTCCTGGCGGCGTCCTTGGTTTCTTCGGATGCGTTGCCGGTGGCATCGAACGACGAGATCACATACGCAGGCAGGATCATCGCGAACATGAACGGCGCCACCCAGTGGCCGTTGGTGGCCGTTCCGCCGGAGTCGCTGAGGAATCCCAGAGGCTGGGTCGGGTGCTTGACAATCAACAGCGCACCGATGATGGCGACGACACAGATGATTTCGGCGACGACTCCGAGGTTGTTCAGCAATGCGGCGGCCTTGACGCCCGCGACGTTCACCAACGTGCCCGCCACTATCAGGCCCAACGCCCACGGCAGGGTCTGCTCCGGCGTCTCGAGGCTGACGCCGAACCAGCCCGCGATGAACGGCGCGATAGCCACGGCGACCGTGGTAACCGCGACGGTGTGAGCGATGATCAGCCACCAGCCGGTCTGCCAAGCCAGCCACGGTTTACCGGTTATGCGGCCGGTTATCTGATACACCCCGCCGGCCAGCGGATAGCCCGACACCAGTTCAGCCACCGCCAGACCCACAGTGAACACCTGAAGCGCCCCGCCGACCACGAATGACCAGAATGACGCAGGGCCGAAGAAGCCCAGGCCGACGATGAGTGTGGTGAACAAACCCGACGCGATGGCAATCGAGGTGAACTGCACGCCGAAGGCCGAGAACAGGCCGAGGCTGCGGTTGAGCTCCTGCTTGTAGCCCAGCTTTTCCAGGTAGGCGACGTCGGAGTCGGTGGCCGATCGTGGGTGGCGAGGGGTGGACACGCCAGCCTCCTCGGGAGTGATTGCCATGGTGACCTCGTGTTTTCAGGTTGGCGGTCCGAGGACCGGGCGCGGGAGAGGGCTGCCCGTAGGCAATCCAGATTGACTAACTGTCGACAACTACATCGAAATCGGAGTGACCGCAATCACGTTCTGTGGCTTGGTGGCTTACCGGCCGCTCAACGCCTGCGCGAGCTGTCCGCGGCTGTCAGGTCGATGAAGGAGCGTGCGGTTTCATGACCATGCCGCGCCAGCCGGGCGGCGAGGGCCAGGAAAACCTGGGCGGTGGTGATCGCGTCGCCGAGCGCATGGTGGGGACTGTCCACCGGCAGGCGCAGTTGGGTGGCCAACCGCTCGAGGTTCGGCTCACCGCCGGGGTGCGCAGCGCCGAGGTCGGCGGCTCGCGCCATGGCTGCGGTGTCAATGATCTTGCAGCGCAACCGTTTTCCGTGTGCCTTGAAGGCCCTGGCGAGGAATGACTGCTCGATCCAGGCGGCGTGGGCGATGAGCACGCGGTCGGCGAGAAGTGCGTCGAGGGTGTCGACTGCCTCCGAGAGCGGTGGCGCATCGGCCAGGTCGGCGGGGCGCAGGTTGTGGACCGTGATCGACGCGGGGGACAAGGCGCAGTCCGGTCGAACCAGCCCGTAGACGTTGTGCGCCGCGATCATCCGTCCGTTCTGGATGACTGTGGCACCGTATGAGGCGATGGCGTCGCGTCGCAGGTCCAGACCGGTGGTCTCCAGGTCGACGACGAGGTAATCGACCGTCCGCCAGGGTTGGTCGAACGGGTCGTCGCCGCGGCGGAGTAGCGATCGCAGCGTCACGGCAGCCGCGCCACCCATTCGCTGTCGAGCCGGTTCTGCACGTTGGCCACGGCCCGGAACGCCTCTCGCAAGTAGCGGCGGGTGAGGGTGTCCAACTCCTTGGGTGCGATCCAGGTGGTGGACCCGGCGGCATTGTTGCGAATCGCGCTGATCTCGTTTCCGAGCACCAAGGAATAGATGTAGTCGAAAGCCCGCACCAAGGTGTCGGTCTCATCCCGGGTAAGGAGGCCGGCGGCGTGGCCGCGGTGCAGTCGGGTGATGGTCGAGCCGCGGTCATCGCCGGTGACGATCGCGATCCAGCGGCCCAGCGAAGCGATCGGCACCAGCCCGCCGGCCTTGAGGTTGAGGTGGCCGCGGTGGGCGCCGGAGTGTTCGACGACGAAGTCGCGGACAAAGCCGACAGGGGGACGCTGAGAAATGGTGTATCGCAATAGCCCGGATAGATAGTCACGGCCGCGGGTGGTCGCCAGCATGGCGTCGGACACCGCGCGGCCCAACGGGATGCCGGTGATGGGCCTGCTGTCGGCGATCATCGACGACAGCAGCAGGGCTTTGGTCTGGTCGGGATTGCTGATCCACGACGTGGCGGTTTCGGTGAACGCCGATTTGGATTTGGAGAAGATCGGGTTGGTGGCATTGGCGCCCTCGGCGCATCGCGGCAGCCCGCAGCGTTCCATGTTGTCCAATACGCGACCGGCCCAACTTCGCAGCTTGCCTGCCGGATCGGGGCCATCAGGAAGGTCTTCCCACACCAATGCGGTGTCAACGTCGGAGCGAGGCAAGGGTTCTCGCCGCGCGATGGAGCCGAGCAGCAGCCATGCCGTGCGGTGGGGCACCTGGTCGTCTTCGATATCCGTGAGCTCGATGAGCCGCAGCATGATGGCATCGATCACCGCTGACAACACCGCCGCGATGTGCATGACAGAGACACCGGTGTCGTAGAGCTCGAGCCAGGTGCCGGGCAGGAGCGCTGCCGCGGCGGCCACGTCGTCGACGGTGGCTGCGTCGTCGATCGCCCGGCGGATGACCAAGGGGTTGCGCACCTCGGCCGAGGCGACGTCGACGACCCGCAGAATGCCGACGGGTTGTTCGCCGGCCCCGGTGACGACGAGGTGGTGGTAGCCGCTCTCCACCATCTTGAGGAACGCGTCGCCCACGAGGATGTCAGCGCCGACGGTGGCGGCGGGAAACGACGCAAGTGTGGCGACGGGAGTGTGTGAGGTCAGCGTGCCGGTAGCCAGGCCGGTACGGAAGTCGCTGTCCGTGACGATTCCGATCTGCTCACCGCGCTGGATGAGCGCGCAGGACTGACCTGCGTCGGTCATCGCGGAAGCGGCCTCGGCGACGGTGGCCTCCGGTGGGCACCACACGACGGGTCGCATCTGGTGGCGCGCCAGCCGTAACGCTTGATCGACCAGTCCCGAACGGGTCAGCCGTTCGCGGGAAACCAGTGAGCCGTAGTGGCTGAATTGCAGGCGGTCGGGATGTTGCAGGCACTTTCTCGGGTCGACGAACCGATAGCACAGCGTGTCGTCGCAGGCTCGGACCGTCAAGGGCGGGGGCAGCCCGGACAGCACCGAGATTTGGCCGAACGTCTCGCCGGTGCCGAGCACGTCGACGACGCGGCCGCGATCGACGACCTCCACCTCTCCGGAGCGCAGCACATAGAAGTGCGACAGGGGAGCCTGGCCGGCCGTGATGATGATGGTGCCCGCGGTGAAGTACTCCACTTCGATCAGGCGGGCCAGCGCCTCCAGATCGGCCGCGTCGAGTTGGTCGTAGGGAGGTTGGCCACCGAGGAAGTCGACGTATTCACGCATCCTTGGCGGTTCTGAGTTCGGCCTCGGCGCGCGGCAGGCCACCGTGCACATGACGGCCGATTTCGGCGGTGATCGCCGCCATGTCGCCGGTATCGATGATCTCCAGCAGGCGTCGATGATCGGCGACCATGTCGTGCAGGTCTGCGAACAATTGGTGGTCGGCGGAGAAGAACAACTGCAGCTGTGCCTCCCAGCTGTGCCACAGATCGAGCAACAGTCGGTGGCCGGACAGCTCGTAGAACGCCCGGTGGAACGCCATATGGGCGTCGATGGTGGCTGCGGGGTCGTTGCTGTCAGCGCCCAGCGCCATGTCTTCCAGGGCGCGGGTGACCTTGATCCGCGTGGAGCCCTTCAATCGGGGCAACGCCAGTTCGATGGCGTACGGTTCCAGGCGTTTCCGCAGGCTTGCGATCTCGGCGATCGACTCGTGGCTGACTTCAGCGACGAATGCCCCGCGGTACGGGATCTTCTGGACGAGGCCCTCTTCCGCGAGTAGGCCCAGCGCCTCGCGCAGCGGGGCACGGCTGACGCCGAGGTCGGCGGCGAGGTGTGTTTCCCGCAGCTGACTTCCGGGCTTGAGTCGGCCCTCCAGAATCGCATTGCGCAGCACGTGGGCGACGGATCCGGGCGTGGTTCGCTGTGTGATCCTGCCCAGCGAGACCGCCGCGCTGCCGCCGGACAACGTCGACAGCGGGCCTTCGGTGATTGACTCAGCCATCCGATGTCCTTCCCGCGCCAATACACGTGGCTAATTGTCGACAATAGCCTCGTCTGGGTGACGGCCGGTTCTCACTCGCCCGCGGCCGACACGTAGATCGGACCGCGTTCGAGGACCGGATCGAGGATCCCGGTCTCGAGCTCATTCGCGGCGTCCTCCAGGCCGGCTGGATCGCGGTGTTGGCCGGGGTAGCCGATGAGCTCTTTGACCTGGGGAGTCATGAAGTATGCGCCGGCGATGATCGAGGACAGGGGGTCGAAGGTGCCCTTGTCGTCGGCCCACATGCGCTTCAGTGCAGCGTAGAGGTCGTCGACGTCGGCCAGCGCGTTGACGGCGTTGAGCACAACCTCGAACACATCGGCGCGCGCAGCCAACGCCAACTGCAGATATGCCGGGAATTGTTCAGCGTCACTGGCTTTCGGGTTCGGTCCGGCGGCGGGAATCAAGGTATCGGCGATGCGGAGCAGCGTTGTGTGTTCATCGTCGCTCAGTGGCCGCAGCGGCGTGGTCGTGCGGGGTGGAACCGACAACCGTCGATCGGATGATGCTGTGCTCATGACTCTGCCTTTCGGGCCGTGACCTGCTCGACGACCTTCTTACCCACCCGCAGCGCCAGAGCGCTGATGGTGCACGTGGGGTTCGCCGACCCCGACGTGACGAAGATGCTGCCGTCCGCGATGTAGAGGTTGGCGACGTCGTGGGCCTTCCCGTACGAGTCGACGACTGATGTCGCTGGGTCATCACCCATCCGGGCGGTGCCCAACAGGTGACCGGGCTGATCGATCCACAACTCCTGGGTGATGACGTGGGTGGCGCCGGCCGCCTCGTGGGCCTCGACCATCCGCTCAACGGTGAATTTCAGCAGCTTTCGCGTGTTGTCGCTGATCCGGTATTCGATCTTCGGGGCGGGCAGCCCGTCCGAGTCGAAGAGTTTCGTCGATAGGGTCACACGGTTGCGTTCCTCGGGCAGGTCCTCGGTGTTGGCGGCCCACAGGATGCCGTTGCGTGCCGAGCGCGCCACGTCGTGAATCGCCGGCCCCCACAAGTCGTCGAAGTCGCGCTCACGATGGGCCTCGATTGCGTTGAGCGGCCCCGGGGTTGGCAGCGCGTGCAGTTTGGCGCCGCGCACGAATCCGCGTGAGCTGTCGGTCTCGTAGAACTGCATGGAATGAATCAGCTGGCCCGCGGGGCCACGCCAGCTTTCCAGGTCTTCGTCGTAGTACCCCAGTGCGGTGCAGTTGGGGTGGAGCATGAGATTTCGTCCCACCAGACCCGATGAGTTGGCCAGCCCGTCGGGATGTTGGTCGGTGGCCGACATCAACAGCAGCCGCGGGGTTCCGACCCCGTTGGCGCACAGCACCACCGCGCGGGCGGGCTGAAACACCACCCGGCCGTCGCGGTCGACGTACTCCGCGCCACTGGCTAGTCCGTCCTGTCCGGTCATCACTTTGCGCACCCGCGCACCCGTGAGCACCCGCGCCCCGGCCTTGAGTGCTTGGGGCATGTAGATCAGGTCGAAGGAGGCCTTGGCGCCCTGCGGGCAGCCCCATTCGCACACACCCCAGCGGCCGCACTGCTCCAGCGTCTTGTACTTCTGGCTCGCGATCGCATTGGTGCCGGGCCACCAGTGCCAGCCGAGTTTGTTGGCCGCCTGTGCGGCCTTGATGCCAGGCTTGCCCATCGGGTGCGGCGGAAGGGGATAGTCCAGGCCTTCGGGGTAGGCGGTGTCGCCGCCGACCCCGGCCACGCCGATGAACTCGTCGACCTCGTCGTGGTAGGGCTTGAGGTCGTGGTAGCTGATGGGCCAGTCGTCAGCGACGCCGTCGAGGGTCTTGACCCGGAAGTCCGACGGAAGCAGCCGCGGCCATTCGGCGCCGTAGTAGATCGAGCTGCCACCGACCGCGTTGAACATCACCGGCCACATGTCGGAGTCTTCAACGTCGACCGGATAGTCGGATGGCAGGCCGCGCACGTTGGGGTCATGGGCCCAGTTGTGCTGGATGAGCAGTTCCCATTCAGGGAAGTTGGCCGGGAAGTCGCTGGGGTTGACCCAGTCTCCCTGCTCCAGACAGACGACGCTCAGCCCTGCGGCGGCCGCCGTGTGGGTGACCACCGCGCCCGACGGGCCGGCGCCGATGACCAGCACGTCGACGACATCGGCTTCGCCGGGAATTTGGGATGCCACGATTAGCCCTCACTTCCTGTCTGACTTACGCCCCGGCCAGCACGCCGCCGTCGACGACGAAGGCGGTTCCGGTGATCGCAGTCGAGTGATCCGACAGCAGGAACGCGACCGAATGTGCAATCTCGATCGGTTCGATGGCGCGGCCAATCGGCTGGAAATCCGGCAGGCCGGCTTCGAGGGCCTCGCGTCCGCCCAAGGCTTCATAGTGCGGGACGTTGAGCGGCGTGTCGACGAAACCGGGGCACACCGTATTGGCGCGGATGCCCTGTGCCCCGAAGTCGAGGGCGATCGCTTTGGTGAGCGTGAGGACTGCTCCCTTGCTGGCGGTGTAGGTGGTCAGCAGCTTCTCGGCGCCGATCGAGTTGATCGACCCGAAGTTGACGATCGACCCGCCGCCGGCCTTGAGCAGTTCGGGGATGGCGTACTTCGATCCGAGGAACACTCCCTTGACGTTGACGTCAAACGTCTTTTGGTAGTCCTCCACGGACGCGTCCAGGATCGTGCCGGGAATGAGGATGCCAGCGTTGTTGACGATGCCGTCGAGCTTGCCGAATCGCTCCACCGTGAAGCTGATCAACTCCTTGACCTGTTCTTCGTCGGTGACATCGACGACGCGACCGATCAGCCGGTCGTCGTCGACTTTGAGCTGCGTCAGGTGTTCGGGTGAGCGGACGGTGGCCACCACCTGGGCGCCTTCGTCGTGCAGGTGAAGTGCGGTTGCCAGGCCGATTCCGCGGCCTGCGCCGGTGATGATGACCGTTTTACCTGCGAGCAGGGTGCCCATTTGATGTGCTCTCTTTCTGAATGGAGTCGGTGCAGATGCACCAAGATTGTTTTATTGTCGACAATCAGTCAATATCGAGTCTGGCGGGTCGGACCCGGTTCGTCAAGAGGGCAGCGACATGACATATGCCGACGCAGGCCCCATGCCGTCCACCGCTCCGTAGGGTGGGGTGGCAGCCAGTTGGTCCAATGTCCGCGGCGGGCGCACCGTTTCAACTCGGTGGGGGCCTGGCAATACTTCGAAAACACGCTCGGCTCGACCTGCAACAGCAGCGAAGGGGATAGATGTCTCAACCGGCAGAGGTAGAACCCGAGGATCAGGGCAACGAGCCGACCGAAATCACCTTCGATGAGCATCTGCATCCGGCGCGTCCTCGCGCGCTGCGGTTCCGGCCACGCGTGAAGACGCCGTTCACCCGTCGGTCGGTCGCAAAGGACGGGCCTGCGACGGGTGACAACCCTGCGTACGTGTCCTGGCTGCTCTCCCAATCGATGCTGGCCGACGCCAACGAGATCAGCCAACAGTTCTCGGGTCAGGGATCGATGTGGCAGAACCCCTATGCCACGCCCAGCCCCCGCAGCGCCGTCGAGACCGCCTCCGTGTGGTTCACCGCGTATCCGCTGTCGTTGATCACCCGGCCGGACGAGTCGTTCCTGAAATCCATGGCTGACGAGAAGATGTGGGAGGCGTTCGCCAAGATCGGCATCGAAGCAGTTCACACCGGCCCCGTTAAGCGTGCCGGTGGCATCTCCGGCTGGACGTTGACCCCGAGTGTGGACGGCCACTTCGATCGCATCAGCACCGAGATCGATCCCGCGTTCGGCACCGAGGAAGAGTTCCGTGCGATGTGTGGTACCGCCAACTGGTACGGCGGCATCATCATCGACGACATCGTGCCCGGCCACACCGGCAAGGGCGCCGACTTCCGGCTCGCCGAGATGAAGTACGCCGACTACCCCGGCGTCTATCACATGGTTGAGATCGACCCGCGCGACTGGGATCATCTGCCCGACGTCCCCCCGCACGCCGATTCGGTCAACATCGACCAGGACACCGAAGAGTGGCTGGACAAAGCGGGTTACATCATCGGACGGCTGCAACGGGTCATCTTCTATGCCGAAGGCATCAAGGAGACGAACTGGAGTGTCACTCGACCCGTGGTCGGCACCGACGGCGAAGAACGCCGCTGGGTGTACCTGCACTACTTCAAGGACGGTCAGCCGTCGATCAACTGGCTCGACCCGTCATTTGCAGGCATGCGGCTCGTCATCGGCGACGCACTGCACTCGCTGGCCGATCTCGGTACCGGCGGACTTCGCCTGGACGCCAATGGGTTCCTCGGAGCTGAGAAGACCGCAGCCGAAGACAGCACCGCGTGGTCCGAGGGTCATCCGCTGTCCGAGGCCGCGAACCACCTGATCGCGGGCATGGTCCGCAAAGTCGGTGGATTCACCTTCCAGGAGCTCAACCTCACCATCGACGACATCCGCGAAATCGGTGAAGTGGGAGCCGATCTGTCGTATGACTTCATCAACCGGCCCGCATACCACCACGCTCTTGCGACCGCCGACACCGAGTTTCTCCGACTGACGCTGCGCACAACCCTCGAGTTGGGAGTCGACCCCGCGTCACTGGTCCACGCGCTGCAGAACCACGATGAACTGACCTACGAACTGGTCCATTGGTCGACCGGCCACCGCGACGACGTCTACCCCTACAAGGGCGGAGAGATGACCGGCGAAGAGCTGGGCGCGTCGGTGCGGGCCGATCTCACCGAGCAGCTCACCGGTAAGAACGCGCCCTACAACCTGGTCTTCACTACCAACGGAATCGCTTGCACCACAGCCACTGTCATCGCCGCAACGCTCGGCGTCACCGATCTCGACACCGTCGACGACATCGACCGCATCCGACGAGCCCACCTGTTGTTGGCGATGTTCAACGCGCTACAGCCCGGGGTCTTCGCGTTGTCGGGATGGGACCTGTGCGGCATGCTCACACTGCCCGCCGCCGACGTCGCCGACCTCCTGCGTGGCGGCGACACCCGCTGGATCCACCGCGCCGCCCACGACCTGATGGGGGTCAACCCCGAGGCGACAAAGTCGATGGCGGGAATGCCGCGTGGGCGAAGCCTCTACGGCTCGATCCCCGACCAGCTTGCGGACGACACCAGCTTTGCGCGTCAGCTACAGGCAATCCTTCGGGTGCGCTCGCATTACGGCATCGCAACCAGTAAGCAGATCGACATCCCTGACGTGTCCCACCGCGGAATGCTTGTGATGGTCCACCAACTCGACGATCCGAATCAATTCCAGCTGACTGTCCTCAACTTCGCCAACGAGCACATCGCGGGCACAGTCCGCTCGAAGAAGCTCCCACCCGGTGCGCGCGTGTCAGACATGTTCACCGGCGAGGAGGTCGGCGTGGTCGACGACCTGAACAGCTTCGCCATGGAGTTAGTGCCTCACCACGGTGCCTCACTGCTCGTCGAACAGCCACCGGATAGCGAGGCATGATTTCACGGGTGCGTTCGGAGTAGACCCCCGAGTTGCGGGATGTCATGTATGACATCTATGTGCCACCGGCGCACGACGGCTTCGTCGTACATGACACGCCAACGCGCGAACGCGGTGCATCGTTCGCTGCCTCGCTTAACCTCTGCTTCTATCCCGCCCCGACGCCACCAGCAAGGGACGGATCGGCCCGACCCTGAGAAGGACATCACCTTGGGCAAGCACAGCCTCGAAAAGCTGACGCATGAGGAACAGGACGGCGAGCGCCAGTTACAGGAGGCCAAGGCACACCACCTCGCCCGCGATCGCCGGACAAGCGCGGCAGAGCGGGAGATGATCTACCACACCCTGGCGAGTCACCGCATGAAGCTTCTCGCACAGGGCGCCGAGCTGGCTCTTCGCCTCGGCGAAATCTTGGCCGAGGTGGAGCGGCTCGACCAACAACTGGGTGGCTTCGAACGGCCCGAATTCTGGCGCGCAGCGCTGGACTAAACAGCCAGGCAACTTCTGTCCCAGACAGACTGGCACGCGGCCGCGTGCATACAAGCGAACCTGTGCGCGCGCCGGAGAATGCCCGAATCACTGACTCTGGCAGCGACGCCGCCGGTAGGTGTTGCAGCTCGCCGCAGCCGCCGCCAGACGGGACCCCGTCCTCGCCGCGTTCGGCCACGATGTCGGTGGCGCCGAACGTCCGGGCCACGCGCTGCCGGTCTTCGTGACGGGACATCACGATGACCCGCGCGGCGCCCAGCTGTTTTGGCGGCCAGCACCGCGCACAGCCCGACCGCGCCGTCCCCGACGATCACCACCGTGGCGCCCGCGCGGACGTCGCCGGACCGGGCGGCGTGATGGCCAGTGGCCAGCACGTCTGATGCCGCCGCTGTCGGTGAACGGCGCGATGACGAAGTCGCCGACCTGAACGGTGCTGACCTCGGCGCCGGTGGCCTCGACGACACCGGTGAACTCGTGCCCGATGGGGTGCGGCGCGGTGGTCTGCTGGATGCCGCGGTACGGCCACAGGTCGGAACCGCACACGCAGGTCCGCACCACCTGCACCACCGCGTCCCCTAGGGACTGGATCGTTGGATCGGGACGGTCTTCGAGGCGGACGTCGCCGGGGCCGTGGATGACCGTCGCTCGCATCTTCACCCTCCGTTCGAAACCAGTTCTAGTGTCATCGATTTTCTGGCGCCCGGCGGCATGGTTTCCGGATCAAGGGGCACGAAAGCGCATGGTGCCCAGCTGCTGTGTCAGGTGGCCGGAGACGGTCGTCCGGCTCCCGCAGATCCGGCGTGACAATCTGTTGTGACCGCGCTCTTGTCATCCCGACCATTTAGGAACCACGCGCTCACTGGTGACGAGTTGTAAACAGACCGCGGTCTTTCGGATGGTGAGTAACCGTTTGTATTTCGTGCGGATCCACCGCATCAGGTTCAATCATTGAGACATTTCCACCGTCGACTGTAGTGATCTGTCATGCGCGGCTGCGATACGTCCCATAGGTGCGAGGGAAAGAGCACGCATGTTCAGTCGATCAACCAACGCCGACAGGGACCGGCGTTGCGCTGACCTACTTCAACGTGCCGAGCTTGTCCGCACCTACGGGTGGGAGGACTACCGGGCGGTATGGTCGGCCGGCGAGGTCGCCGGCGTAGCGCCCTCCTCGGCGATCACGACGTACTCGGCGAACTAGACCGAAGTTCCCCCTGTTGTGTTGACGGGTTGGGGCGTTGAACTGGGATTTTGTGGTCTGACCGGGTTTGGGTACTGACTACGTCAGGCCGTGGCGGTGAGAGACGTCGAGTAATTCGAAGGCTCGCCGCTGTAGTGGGGTGGGGGTGGTGGTCATGGTGAAGGCTGGCATGTCGTCGGCGGGTTGGATGTGGTTGGCGCAGATGGTGGCTAGGTCGGCGAGCAGGCTGGTGAAGCTGTGCACCGGGGTGTTCTCGGTGGTGCGTTTACGGGCGGCTTTGGCCAGCGCGTCATCGGAGCGTTGAGCTGCGGCCACGGGGTTGGCGCGTTTGACGGCAGCGGCGGGTTTGTCGTTGTCGACGAACAGGATTGGGGCCAGGGCTTGTTTCATGTGCCAGACCAGGTAGTAGGACAGCATCCGCAGGAACATGTGGGCGCGGACCCGGTCGGCCAGCCGATGCCGGATGGGGCGGACGTCGAGCTCGCTGTTGAGGGTGCGGAAGAATCGTTCGACGTCTTCGAGTCCCTTGTAACGCAACACCACATCGTCGGTGGCCAGGGTCTGTTCGGGCAGGCTGGTGCGGAGCACGTAGATGCCATCGAGGGCGGCCTCGGCGGCAATGGCCTCGGTGTTACGGGTGAACGTGAACGAGTCCTCGGTGATTTCGATGGTGAAGTGTTTGGCCATCTTGTAGTGGTTGATGAGCTTGCCCACCCGCAGCGCGATCGTGTCCTTGCCGCGCAACGGCCGCCGCTCGCGGCGGGTGGCCGCGGCGATGGGGGTGAGTTCTTTTTCGGTGGCCGCCAACAACTCCTGGCGTTTGCGGGCCCGCTGTTGGGCCAGCACGGGGTTGTGGCAGCACACCAGCCGCTCGCCGGGAAACTCCGGGGAGCAGATCTCGAACAGGTCCTGCTCATCGAACAGCGACAGCTGCAACGCGCCCTCCTCGACGAGGGCTTTGATTTGCGGGGCGCGCAACGCGCTGACCCAGTCCAGCTGCGCGGGGCGCACCTCGTCGCGGATGCGCGCGTTGGTGAGCATGCCCCGATCCCCGACCAAACACACCCGG
>Ga0068859_100002368_pt1 | contig 19178 bp, 14 predicted proteins | sample KBSSwiS22_FD_66585 | JGI IMG/M metagenome (GOLD analysis project Ga0068859, IMG submission 66585) | Switchgrass rhizosphere microbial communities from Kellogg Biological Station, Michigan, USA - KBS Switchgrass S2-2 | ecosystem: Host-associated > Plants > Roots > Rhizosphere > Soil ...
CGCTACCTGGTCGCGCACACGCTGTCCGGTGACACCGCGCGGCGGCTCGCCCGCTACCGGTCCTACGTGCCGGTGCTGGGGTTCACCCCGATCCCGAACGTGCGCAACCAGATGGCGCTGTTCTGGGGCGTCGAGACGTTCGTCGTCCCGTTCGCGAACAGCACCGACGAGATGGTCCGCCAGGTCGACGAGGCGCTGCTCAAGATCGGGCGGTGCAGCCCGGGCGAGCTGGTCGTCGTCGTCGCCGGCACGCCGCCGGGCGTCGCCGGCATGACCAACACCGTGCGCGTCCACCGGATCGGCGAGGCCGTCTGACAGTGGGGCCATCACGCCCCGGGCCTGGCCTGGCGGCCCGGGTGCCGTCGGCGTACCCGCGCCGATGCCCCGCCAGCCCGGCACGGTCGCCGGCATCGGCGCGGCTCCCGGGGTGCGGGGCGGCGAAGTTCGGCCCCGGTGCGCACGGGCGGCCGGGCCCTTCGGCCCGTCCGTGAGGTGGACGGCGATGCCGCTCGTAGGCGCCGCCGGTCTGCCTCGGTATGGTCCGGCGAGTCGGCGTTCCCACGGCCGAGCCGGTTCTCCGAGGTGCGCGGGTGACCGCCCGCCTGCCCCGGGCCGGCCCGCGGACCGTCGGCGCTCGGTCTCAGACGTCGGGAGCGGTGGATGGTCGAGCAGGGCAGACCGGCGGCGGGCTCAGACGGCGCCGACCCACCCGGCTCGGGCGGCGGCACGCGGTCGCGCGGGCCCGGGAACACGCCCGCGCCGGAGGGCGCCGCCACGCCGGCCACGTCGCCCGGGTCCCCGCCTGGTCCGAGCCACCCCTCGGGGGCTCCCACATCGGCTGAGCCGGCTGCGTCGCGGGCGGCCCCGCCGGCGCCGGCCCGCCCCGCGTCCGCCAACCCGGCGGTCCGACCGCCCGTCTCGCCGGCCCAGTCCGGGGGTCCTGGAGCGGCCGGCGCGGCGGGCCGCCCAGGCCCCGGCCGCCCCGGCTCACCGGTCCCGAACGGCCCGGGCCTGTCCGCCGCCAGGCCCGGCGGCCAGCCCGGAGCGGCCAGGCCCGGTTCGCCGGCGGGCGCCGCAAGCACCCGGGCCCGGCCCGGCGTGGCGCCCGCTGACGAGCGTGGCGGCCCGGTCGCCGGTGCTGATCGCGGTGGTGGGGCTCCGGCGGCTCGCCAGGGCGGGGCGGCCCGGCCGGCGACGCCGGGCGAGGGCTCGGCACCGAACTCCGCGGCGGCGGACGCGCGACGGTCCCAGCCCGCCCAGCCCGCCCAGCCCGGCCGCCCGGTGCCCGGGCTCTCGGCGTCCCCTCCTGCGATGTCCCCAGGCCTGTCCAGTGGACCGGGGCAGAGCCGCCCGGCCAGGAACCCGTCGGTGACCCAGCACGGGCCGGCCGTCGCGGGACAGTCCCGCCCGGAGCAGGCGTCGCCCGCCGCCCCGGCCCGGCCAGGGGCGGCTCCAGCATTCCCGGCACTCTCCCGCCCCGCGCCCGAGTCCCCGCCCGGTAAGACGCCGGCGGGGAGCCCGCCCTCGGCGGGTTCCGCGTCGCCGCCGGCGGCGCCGGTCACGCGCCCGGCCGCTCCGAATCCGGCGCCGGCGGGTTCAGGGGCAGCGGGTTCCGGGACGGCGGGCCCGGGGAAAGCGGGCCCGGTGCATGGGCCCGGGTTGCCAGCCGGTCGCGGCGCGGCGGCGACGCCGGGAGCGGGGGCGACACCCACCGCGGGCGGGTCGCGCGCCCTCCCCCCGCAGCCTGGCTCGACCAGCCACCGCGGCCAGCCCGGCAACGGTGGCCAGCCCAGCGGCTTCGGTAGCGCCGGCCAGATCGGCGACCCCAGGCCCGGTGGCCAGCCCGGGGGCCCGAGCGCGGCGGCGACGCCAGGAACGCGGTCCACCAGCACGTCGCAGGGTGACGCCGGCGGCTGGTTCGGTCGCTCCGGGGCCTCCGGCACCGCCGGTTCGACGGCCGCCCCCGGTCAGCAGGCCGTGCCTCCCGCGCCCGCCGGGCTCGCGGGACGCCACGGGGCCGATACCGCGGGGGACCAGCGAACCGAGGCCGTCCGCCCGCGTCCGGCTGGCTCGGGTCTCGCGGTCTCGCCCCCCTCCGGGACGCCGCCGCGCCCGCCGACATCGGAGGGCACGCCGTCGGCCACGAGTACGTCGGCCCAAGGTCACCCGGCGGCCCTGGGAGAGCCGGCGGCCCTGGGACAGCACGCGGCGGGGAGACCGGCGGGTGGGACGGCCGCCTCGGCGGCGCCCGAGCCGGGCCGTACGCCGGGCGCGCCGGCCGAGCCGACGACGCTCTGGGTCTCGCTGCGGGGCGCGTCGGCCCGGCCGCCCAGCCCCGCCACGACGTCCCCGCCGACCGCGCCGGCGCGGCGCCGGAGCACGGCTGCCGCCGCCGAGCCGACGACCCGGCAGCCGTCCGCTGCCTCCCACGGCCCGGCCGGCGGGTCGGACGACTCGACGGCGGAGAACACGACCGCACTGTCGTTGCTGGGCCTGCGGCCGGGAATCGAGCGGTCCGCCCAGGCCAGCGCGGCCTATGCCTCCCGGGCGGCGGACAGGCCAGGTCACGGGCCCACGGGCCACCAGGAAGCTGGGGATGACAACCCGGCCGACGCCGACGAGCGGGACGGGCCGGCGGACGGCGACGGCCCAGCGTGGACGCAGACGCCGCCCGGGGCCGCGCCGTCCGAGGCCACGCCGGCCGCCGCCCTGCCCGTGCCCAGGGACCCGCCCGGTGGCGAGGACGGGCCGGGCTCGGGTGTGCGCGTCCGGCCGCCGCGCCGGGCGCTGCCGTCGCTTCTGCTGACCGGTTCCGGCCTGGTGGTCGTGGTCGCCGCGACGATGCGCTGGAGCACGCTGGCGACCAGCGATGAACGGCGGACCTTCACCGGGCTGACCCTCGGCGACGGCAGGGTGACGCTGCTGCTCGGCCTCGCGCTGGCGCTGCTCGGGCTCGCGCGGCTGGCGCGGCGGCGGCTCGCGCCGGGGGACGCGCTGCTCGGCCCCGTGCTGGCCGGCCTCGCCGTCGTGCTCACCGGTTCGGACCTGCTGACCGGGCCCCCGACCCTGGCGACCTTCCGTGGCATCTCCGCGGACCAGATCGCGGTGCGGCCGGAGGCCGGGCTGTACCTCTCGCTCGCCGCCGGTGCGGTCGCGCTGCTCGCCGCGTTGGCGCTCGCCAGGGGCGAGGGCGCCGGGCGGGCTGGCCAGGCGGCACGGCGGGCGGACGGCGGCGACCGCCGCGAGTCCGGTCGCGGCGGCCACCGCGCCGGTCACCTGCCGTAGCCGCCGGGCTGCCGCCATCGGGACTCCGGGTGTCGCGAATGGTCGACAGGCATCGCTCGGTCACAGGTGGTAACAACGCCCCGTGGTCGAGCATCGAGACCAGCCAGCCCCCACCGGGCACGACCGTGCGCCGGGCGCGCCCGCGCCGCCAGCGCCGCCGCACGGCGGCAGGGGGTGGGGCGGGGAGACGGACCGGCGGCTGGAGGCGACCCGAGCGGCCTGGCGGGCCGCCGCGGCCGCCACAGCCGACCCGCGCTGGGCGCCGCCCGGCCCGGACGCGCCGCTGATCGCAGCCAGCCCCGACGGCCCGGTAGCCGGCGATCAGTTCATCGACGTTGCCGCCCAGCCGCCGGCCGGCGCCCGCGAGCCGTCCCGCCGCCCGGTGCTGCCAGCGGCGCTGGCAGCCGCGGCCGCGGGGCTCACGATGGCCTCGTCGGCGATGACCTGGGCGACGGTCCGGGCATTCGGACTGGTCGAGTACTCGGTCGCCGGGATGGACGAGGCGCAGCACGGCCGGCTGACCTTCGCCCTCGGCACCCTCGTCGGCCTCGCGGCCGTGGGGCTGGCCACCGTGCGGCGCGCGACCGCGAGGCGGCTGCTCGCCGCCGTCGCCGGGATCACCGGGGGTGTCCTCGCGCTGGTCGCGCTTGTCGACATCGGCTATCTGCGCGGTGGCGGGCTGTTCGCGGGATCGGGCCTCGAGGCGACGACAGCCGTCGGCCCCGGGCTGTGGCTGGTCCTGCTCGGTGGCCTGCTGGCCATGGCGGCTGCGCTGCTCGCCTGGCCGCGCCGGGACCGGGCACATCCGTCGCGGGAGCGGGCCGGACACCCGGGCGGCTCGCGGCCCGACCCCGCCGGCACCGTGACCTCCACGGCGCCGCAGGCATGGGCCCGCCTCACCGCCGAGCCGCCGACGGCTCCCGAGCGCCGCGAGCCGCTGGCGGGCGCCGAGGGGGCCGGGCCGCTGCCGGCACCCGAGCGCGACGCCGGCCCGATGCCGCCTGACCCCCGCCCGGGGGACGCGGACGCGGGACTAATGGGGTCGTGACCGAACCACCCGGTTCCGGCAGAATCGGTGACGGCCAGCCGGGTTGGGGAGACTGGAGCCTTCTTGGGGGAGAAGGTTCGGGTCGCCGGTTGGCGGGCGCCCAGGTCGTACGCGGGGTACACCTGGCGCCATCCTGGCGGATGCCGGCAGCCCGCGAGCCTGCCGGCATCTGCCCAGGAGACCGCGTCGATTCCACGAGGTTCGTTGGTGCGACGTTGGCGTGGTTGTGTCCTGGGCGCCCACGCCTTCTGGCCGGTGGAAGCGCCGGGACGCCGGTCAGGTGGACGGCTCGGCCGCGCCGGACGGGTCGATGAGGCCGTCCTCCATCGCTCTTCGCAGCAGGTCGATCTTGCTGGCGGCGGTGCGCCCGGCGTCCCGGTATTTCTTGCGCACCCGGTCGATGTACTGCTTGGCGGTCTCCGGAGCGATGCCCATCCGGCCCGCCACTGCCTTCATCGACAGCCCGGCCGCGTAGAGCTGGAGCGCCTGTTTCTCCTGCGGTGACAGTGCGGGCCGGTCCGGCGCGTCGTCGGTGAGCAGCAGGAATGCCAGCGGTGGCGAGATCCAGCCCGTGCCGTCGGCGGTTCGTCGGATGGCCTCGGCGACGTCTTCGAGCTGGTCGGTCTTCGACACGAACGCGGCGGCGCCTGCCCTGATCGCGGCACGGACCGTCACCGGGTCCGCGGCCGCGCTGTAGACGGCCACCGCCAGGCCCAGCTGGATGAGCCGGCGGATCGTGTCCGGCGGGCTGCTGCCGTCGCCGAGACCGAGGTCCAGGAGAACGACGTCGGCCTGACGTCCCGGGCCGGCCAGCAGCTGCGCGACCGACGAGGCGGTCGCCGTCACCTCGATGCCGGGCAGCTGGCGCAACGCGGCCGCGAGGCCCGCCAGCACGATCGGATGGTCGTCCACCGCCGCGACGGTCACCGTCGGCGGCGCGGGTGCGCTCGCGCCTTCGTCGGTGTGTTCGGGCGGGAAGTATTCGGATGGATGGACATGACCGCGCGGGGAGCGGTCGCCGGCCGATAGGCCGGAGGATGGGTCAGGGGATGACACGTGACCATTTCAGCAGACCTGTCGGCCCCGAACGTGCCCGTCCTGGTGGTCCAGAAGGTGTAGCCCGCTGGTTGGGCAAGGGCACCGTGCGCCGGCCTGGCCGACCGGCGACGGGCCGGGGATTCGCCGCGTCCGCGGGACAGGGACGTTCGACGGCGACGGCTGGAACGCTGGTTGGCTAGCCTGGCGGTATGGGTGACCCTTCAGCGAACCTGTCGGATCCGCGCGGCCGTCCGGACAGGTTGTACTTTCGCCAACTGCTGTCGGGCCGGGACTTCGCCGTCGGTGACCCCATCGCCAGGCAGATGGTCAACTTCTGTTACCTGATCGGTGACCGGGAGACCGGCGAGGCCGTCATCGTCGACCCGGCCTACGCGGCCGACGACCTGCTCGCGCTGCTCGCCGCCGACGGGATGCGGCTGGTCGGCATGCTGGCCACCCACCACCACCCTGATCATGTCGGCGGGACGATGATGGGCTTCTCGCTGGCCGGCATCCGGGACGTGCTGGTCAGGGTGCAGGCGCCGGTACACGTCAACAAGAACGAGGCCGAGTACGTCCGCCGGGTCACCGAGGTGTCCTCCGCCGACCTCGTCGAGCACGACCACGACGACACCGTCGACGTCGGCGCGATCCCGATCCGGCTGCTGCACACTCCCGGGCACACCCCGGGCAGCCAGTGCTTCCTGGTGGGCAACCGGCTCGTCGCGGGTGACACCCTGTTCCTCGACGGCTGCGGGCGGACCGACTTTCCCGGCGGCAGCCCGGCCGAGATGTACGACAGCCTGCAGCGGCTGGCCGCGCTGCCCGACAACCCGGTCGTCTACCCCGGTCACTTCTACTCGCCGCCGCGCGACAGCGCCTCCCTGGCGGAGGTGACCGCGACGAACATGGTCTACCGCCCACGCGGCCGCGAACAGTGGCTGCAGTACTTCGGCGGCTGACCGTCCCGGATCGCGCGTTCCGAGGCACCGCCGGACAGCGGCCCGGCCGGCGGTGGAAACACGGTCAGGCCCTGGGGAGTAACCGGCTGGCAGGCGCCTTCCGGCGCGGAAGGAGAACCCGAGGATGAGCGACGGACCCGTGACCAGGGCGGTGCGACTGGTGGCCCCGGGGGAGGCGCCGTGGCTGGACGAGAAGGTCGCGCTGCCCGCGCCCGGCCCCGACGAGGTGCTTGTGGAGCTCGACCACGCCGGGGTCAATCCGCTGGACACCTACGCCGCCGCGGGGACGGTGGGTGATATGAGCCGGCTGCCGCGCACCCTCGGCGTCGAGGGGACCGGGCTGCTGGCCGGCACCGCCACCCGGGTGGTCGTCAGCGGCGCCGGGGTCGGCCTTGTCCGGGACGGCACCTGGGCGGGCGCGGTCGTCGCCCCGCGCGCGGCCGTCGTCGAGGTGCCCGCGGGCGTCGACCCGGCGCAGGCCGGGGCGCTCGGTGTCGCCGCCGTCACCGCCTACGAGACGCTGCACGTACTTGGCGAGGTACGGCCAGACGACCGGGTGCTGGTGCTCGGTGCCTCTGGCGGCGTGGGCGTGGTGGCCGTCCAGCTGGCGAAGCTCGCCGGGGCTGCCGTCGTCGGCCAGGTCGGCTCCCCGGCCAAGAGGGACGCCCTGGCCGCGCTCGGGGCCGGGCAGCTCGGGGCGGATCAGGTCGTCGTCGCGGACGCGACTGGGCTCGCCGCCGCGGTCGGCGACTTCCAGCCGACGCTGGTGATCGACCCGCTCGGCGGCGGCTTCACCCCGGCCGTGGTGGACCTTGCCGCGGGCGGCGCGCGGATCGTCCTGCTCGGCGTCTCGGCCGGCCAGGACCTCCCGCTGCCGGGCCGGAAGTTCTACCGCAAGAGCCTGCGCCTGCTGGGCTACGGCGGCTTGACCGTCACCAGTGCCCGCCGCGCCACCGCACTGAAGGCCCTCGCCGCCGAGCTCGTCGCGGGGCGGCTGCGCATCCCCGTCGACGAGGTCGTCCCGCTGGACCAGTACGCCGCCGCGGCCGGCCGCCTGCGCGAGCGTTCGGTCGTCGGCAAGGTCGTCCTCGCCACGCAGGAGTAGCCGGGACGCCACCGGCGGCGCGGGGGAGCAGCCCGTGGACGTAACGCCGCGAGTGGGCTAGAACACCGAGAAGCGGGCGCGTCCCGGTGGCCCCCGCCCGGTCGAGTCGGGCAGTCTCATGGGCATGGCCGAACCTGCCCGTGGTGGCATGGCCGACGCTGCCCAGGGCGACAGGGCCGGACCTGCACGTGGTGACAGGGCCGAACCTGCCCGAGCCGCCGGGGCGCTGCCGGCCCGGCCAGACGGCTTCCCCGGCGTGCCCGGGCCGGCGCCGGACGAGTGGCGCGGGCGGGCCAGGGCCGGGACGGTCGCGCCGCCCGGGCCGGAGATGGACTTCGTCGCCGGGCGGGTCGTGCGCCCGGGGCTGCCCAGGGGCGGCTCGCCTCCGCCGCGGGTCGCGGTGATCGGTGTGGGGGCCGTCGGCGGGTTCTTCGCCGCCCGCGCCGCCGCCGCGGGCGCCGAGGTGTGGCTGTGCGCGCGGCGGCCGTTCGACCGGCTGCGGCTGCTGTCCACCGGGCCGGACGGCGGCGACGTGGAGACCGAGGTGCCCGCCGAGGTGGTCATCGACCCGGCCCGGCTGCCCGCCTACGGGTTCGACTGGGTGCTGCTGGCCACGAAGGCCCACCAGATCCCCGCGGCCGCCCACTGGCTCACGGCGACGGTCGGCCCGGGGACGGCCATCGCCGTCCTGCAGAACGGGGTCCGGCACGCCGAGCGCGTCGCCGCGTTCGCCCCCGCCGAGCAGGTGCTGCCCGCCGTCGTCTACATCAACGCCGAGGTCGAGAGCCCCGGGTTGATCCGGCATCGGGCCGGCGGGGTCCTGCAGGTGCCGGACGTGCTGCTGGCCGAACGGCTCGCCGACCGCGTGCTGACCGCCGGCGAGGTCCGGCTGACCGAGGACTTCGCCACCGCCGCGTGGACGAAGCTGTGCGTCAACAGCGCCGCGAACACGATCACGGCGCTGACCGGCCGGCGTCTGGAGGTGCTGCGCCGCGACGACATCGCTCAGCTGGCCCTGGCGATCATGGCCGAGGTTGCGGCCGTGGCGCGCGCCGACGGCGCCGACGTCCCCGACGGGCTGCCCGAGTTCACGGTGCGCCGGCTGCGCGGGCAGCCGCCCGGCGCCGGCACGTCGATGCTCTACGACCGGCTCGCCGGGCGCCGCCTGGAGCATGAGGCGCTGCTCGGTGCCGTCGTCCGGATCGGCGCCGAGCACGAGGTCGCGACCCCGACCTGCGCCACCGTCCTGCCGCTGCTCGCGGCGATCAGCGAGGCCGCCCTGGCCCCAGCCCCGCCGCCCGCCCGCGTCTGAGGGCGCGGCCCGTCCGCCGGCTGGCGGCCCTCAGACCGCCGGTCCGGCCTGCGGCTCTCCAACCAGCTTGGCGACGATGTACTCGGCGATCGCCAGCGACGCGGTCGCCCCGGGCGACGGCGCGTTGCGGACGTGCAGGACGCGGCCGTTATGGGCGAGCACGAAGTCGTCGACGAGGCTGCCGTCACGGGCGACGGCCTGCGCCCGCACACCGGCGGGCCCGCGCACGACGTCGGCCGCCGACAGCCCGGGCACATACCGGCGGGCCTCGGCGACGAACGCCCGTTTGCTGGCGGTGCGCAGCATCTCCTTGGCGCCGGTCTTCCAGTGCGCCATCGCCAGCTTGCGCATCCCCGGCCAGGCGATCGTCTGGCGCAGGTCGGCCGTCTTGACCGTGCCGACCGTGTAGCCCTCCCGGGCCGTGGCCAGCACCGCGTTCGGGCCGACGAGGACCTCACCGTCGACCCGCTTCGTCAGGTGGATGCCCAGGAAGGGATAGCGCGGGTCGGGCACCGGGTAGATCAGGCCCTTGACCAGGTCCCGCTTCTCGGGGCGCAGCAGCCAGTAGTCGCCGCGGAACGGGATGATCTGCGGCGACGGGTCCTCGCCGGTGAGCTGGGCGACCTGGTCGGAATGCAGCCCGGCGCAGGAGACCAGCAGGTCGAAGGGGCCGACCCGCTCGGTTACCTCCTGGACGGCGGCCGTCGCGGCGGCCGTCGCGCCGTCCGGGTGGTGGCCGTTCGGCGCGGCCGGGGCGCTGCCGCGGGTGCGCAGCCGCAGCCAGACGCCGTCGGCCTTCTCCTCGATCCCGACGACCTCGGAGCCAGTGCGCACGGTGCCGCCGGCGTCGAGGATGTCGCCGCGCAGTGCCCGGCAGACCGCCGGGTAGTCGACGATCGCCGTCGTAGGGGAGTGCAGCGCGGCCACGCCCCTCGCGTTCGGCTCGATCTGGCGCAGCTCGGTGCCGTCCAGCCACTGGCAGCCGGGGACGCCGTTCGCCTCGGCCTTGCGGGCGATCTCCTTGAGCCGGTCGATCTCGGTGTCCTCGACCGCGACGACGACCTTGCCGCACTCCTCGAACCGGATGCCGCGCGCGTCGACGTACTCGCGCAGCAGCCCGACGCCCCGGCGGCATAGCGTCGCCTTCAGCGAGCCGGGTGTGTAGTAGAGGCCGGCGTGCACGACGCCGCTGTTGCGGCCGGTCTGGTGGCGGGCGATGTCCTGTTCCTTCTCGAAGACCGTCACCGCGGCCGCCGGGTCGACCTGGCCCAGGCGCCTGGCCACCGCCAGCCCCAGGATCCCGCCGCCGACCACCGCGATACGCCCTGCCACCGGATGCCGCCTCCGCCCGTCTCGTCCACGTCCACTCGGCCGGACCGCTGCCCATGCCGGCGTCCCGTACGCGCGCCGTTGCCCGGCGCGCGCCGTCGTCCAGTATCGGCGGTCGTGTCCGTGACCTGCGCGGGCGCCCGCCGCAGGCGTCCGGACGCGCCCCGCCTCGGCGCCGCAGGGCGGCGCGGCAGGCACCGCGGCCGTCTCGGAGGGCTCCCGGGGCGGCCGCCGGGCGGCCACCAGCCCGACCCGACATCGGACAGGCACGCGGACGGCGACCAGACCGTCGTCGTCACCGACTTCGTCGCCGGCAGTCAGGCAGCGCGGGCCGGGCCGCAGCGAGCCGGCCCGCCCCGGTCCGGGCGCGGGCCGGCCAGGCGTCCCGGGGGACGGCTCAGGCGCCGATGGCGTGGAAGCCGCCGTCGACGTGGACGATCTCGCCGGTGGTCGCCGGGAACCAGTCCGACATCAGCGCGACGCAGGCGCGGGCCGCCGGCTCGGTGTTCTGCACGTCCCAGCCGAGCGGGGCCCGCCCGTCCCAGACCTGCTCGAACTTCTCGAAGGCCGGGATGGACTTCGCGGCCATGGTGCGCAGCGGGCCGGCGGAGACCAGGTTGACCCGCACGCCGCGCGGCCCGAGGTCCCGCGCCAGGTAGCGGGCCGTCGACGCGAGGCCGGCCTTCGCGACGCCCATCCAGTCGTAGTTCGGCCAGGCGACCGACGCGTCGAAGTCCAGGCCGACGACGCTCGCTCGCTCGCCGAACAGCGGCAGCGTCGCGCGGGTCAGCGCGGCCAGCGACCAGGCCGACACCTGCACCGCCGTGCCGACCTCCGACCACGCCCCCTCGACGAACGGCTTGCCGCCGAGCACCGACTCCGGCGCGAACGCGATCGCGTGCAACACGGCGTCGAGGCCGTCGACGTGTTCGACCACCTTGCCGGCCAGGCCCGCGACGTGCTCCTCGTCGGTGATGTCGAGCTCCAGGACGGGCGGCTCGACGGGCAGCCGCCGCGCGATCCGCTTCGTGATCGACAGTCCCCGGCCGAAGCCGGTGAGCACGACGGTGGCGCCCTGCTCCTGGGCGATCCGGGCCACGGAGAACGCGATCGAGGCGTCGGTCAGCACGCCGGTGACGAGGATCCGTTTGCCCTCGAGAAGTCCGCTCATGAATGGCATCCTGCCAAAGCCGCCGGTCAGCCTCGTGTATCCGGGGTGCCAGGTCCGCGCGCCGTGCTTTGTCGTCGACCTACAACCGACGCGCCAGCCGGGCGCCCGCACCCGCGGCCCGTCGGCGCGGGGCCAGCTGACACATAGCACCCGCCAGGCGGACATCGCGACGACACCACGCCGTGGTAAAGCGCGGGCGGGGCCGCGCGCCGCAGGCGGGCCGTACGCCGTGGGCGGGTCACGCGTCGGCGTGCGGGGCCGGGTCGGCGCCGTCCCGGGGCGCCGCCACGCGGCCGTCTTCGCCCAGGCGCACGTCCACTTCCGGTCGCGCGCCCGGGTCGCCGGACGCGGCCGTCGCGGGCTTACGGTGGCGCATGGCGGCGCGGGTGACGGGCTCGACGAACCGGGCGGCCAGTGGGCCGATGACGGCCATCAGCAGGACGTAGGCGGCGGCCAGGGCGCCCAGCTTCGGGTTCACCCCGGCGGCGACGGCGAGGCCCGCGATGACGATCGAGAACTCGCCGCGGGCGACGAGCGCCGACCCGGCGCGGAACCGGCCGAGCGTCCCGATGCCAGCCCGCCGGGCGGCCCACCAGCCGGTCGCCACCTTCGTCGCGATCCCGGCGACCGCCAGCAGCGATGCCACCCCGAGCACCGGCGGGATCGCCGCCGGGTCGGTCCGCAGCCCGAAGAACACGAAGAAGACCGCGGCGAACAGGTCGCGCAGCGGGGTCAGCACCTCGCCAGCGCTGTGCGCCACCGGCCCGGACAGCGCGATCCCGACGAGGAACGCGCCGACCGCCGCCGAGACCTGCAGCCGCTGCGCGACGCCCGCGACCAGCAACGCGAGCCCGAGCGCGCGCAACAGCAGGATCTCGTCGTTGCGGTCGGACTTCGGGTTGAACACCAGCAATGTGATCGTCGCGCTGTGCCGCAGCGCCAGGACCAGCACCGTCACCAGCGCCCCGAGCGCGACGGCGAGCGTGACCGAGCCGCGGGCGACCGTCTGGTGGGCGAGCAGCGCCGTGACGATCGGCAGGTACACCGCCATTGCCAGGTCCTCCAGGACCAGCACGGACAGCACGACCGGCGTCTCGCGGTTGCCGAGCCGGCCCAGGTCGCCGAGGACCTTCGCGATGATGCCGGACGACGAGATCGCCGTCACCCCGCCCAGGACCACCGCGGCGCGGCCTCCCCAGCCGAGCAGCAGCGCGGCGGCCACCCCGGGAGCGGCGTTGAGCGCCAGGTCGAGGCCGCCGGCCGCGGCCTGGCGGCGCAGCCCGTGGATCAGCTCGTCGGCGGCGGCAGCGCGGTCTCCTCGATCTCCACGATGCGGCCTTTCGTGGCAGTCGCCCGGCGCGGGCGTCGGCTCTCCGGGCTAATTATCCCGGTTGTGGGAGGGCGGGGTGGCGCGGCCTCGCCAGCAGCGCCGCTCCCGCCCGTGCCACGGTGCCGCCGATGGGTGGCAGCCGATCTGGTCGCCGGCCGCCGCCCGGGCCGGCGGCTGTGGGTCTCGTCATGCGGGGTCGTGGCGGCCGCGGCCAGCCCCGGCCTACGGTCGCCTCCTACTGGCCCTGGGTCTCGGTGGTGATGCCGATGACGCCTGGGCGGCCTGAGACGCACGCGAACACCTTGGCCCGGTCGGGGCTCGACGCCTTCGTCAAGTCGTAGCGCAGCGGGTAGACGCGGGTGAGGTCGAGGTCGTTGTGGTCCGGGGGCTCCTGGATCGCCCCGCCGACCGACGGGCAGGCCTGGCGCACGGCCTCCTTCTGCGCCTCGGTCGCCTCGGCGGTGAAGACGACGACGCCCTCGACGGTCGGTGGCGGGCCGGCGACGATCGCGTACACCCCGAACGCCACCAGGCCGACCGCCGCCAGTGCCCCGAGCACTACATACGTCCGCCGTTTCGGGTCGCGCAGGTACTGCCACACCTGCGCCCAGACCGACGGTCTCGGCGGCCTCGCCGCGGGGCGGCCGGCGGCCGGCACGGCGGCCTCGCCGGAGGCCGCCACGGAGCCGGCCCCGCCGGACCGCGCGGCGAGGTGGCCATCCCGGGCGCCGGGAGTGCCCGGGCCGGCGCCGGGCGAGGCGCCTGGCAGCGGCACGCGGTCCTCGGCGGCGGGCCCGCCGGGCTCGGCGAGGGGCGGCCGGTCGTCATCAGGCGCCACGGGTGTTCCAGAGGCCGGCTGCGGGTGCGGCAGGTTTACGGTCACTCGGCGGAACCCCTGTCCGGTTGGGGCATGAAAGGAAGTCCAGCCCACGCCGGGACCACCCGGTCGGGCCGTACCCCCAAACCTAGCCCGCGGGCCGGCCTCGTAGTGTGTTGCGCCTGTCAAACCGGACGGCATCGGCCACCAGGCCCTACGGCCACCCGGCGCGGCACCAGCACGGCTGACAGGCGAAGCTGCTCGCGGTGGAGCCGTCCGCGCGCCGGCCAGAGCCGCGACCCGGCCGAGCCGGCCGCCGGCGGAGGCCACCCAGACCACGGCGTGCCGGCACCTTCCGGGTACCAGCGCGCGGTTCTGGGCTGTCGGTTTGCCGACCGTTCACCAATGCGCGCCCGGCGGCGCCGTAGCGGTGGCACTGTCACCGTGCACGGCGTCGTGCGGCGTTCGAAACACAGTCCCCCGGCGACGCCCGCCTGCTGGCGATGCGCGCCGGTACATCGCTCCGGCGAGCCCGCCGGCCACTGAGGCGCGAGTGCCCTCCCCGGCCCCCGGGCGACGCCGCATCATCCCCAGCTAGGAGCTGCCGTGGCATCGCTTATCGAGGACTACGCGCTGATCGGCGACACCCATTCGGCGGCGCTCGTCTCCCGAGACGGATCGATCGACTGGCTGTGCCTGCCCCGCTTCGACTCGCCGGCCTGCTTCGCGGCGCTGCTGGGCGATGAGAACTCCGGCCGGTGGCGGATCGCGCCCGTCGATTCGGTCGTCTCGGTGACCCGCCGCTACCGGGGCGACACCCTGGTTCTCGAGACGGACATGACCACCGCCTCGGGAACGGTCCGCATCGTCGACGCCATGCTGCCGCGCGCCGGGACGCACGCGGTGCTGCGGCTGGTGGAGGGCCTGTCCGGCCGGGTCCGGATGCGCAGCGAGACCCGGTTCCGCTTCGACTACGGGTCGATCGTGCCGTGGGTGCGCCGCCGCGACGAGCACACGCTGACCGCGATTGCCGGCCCGGACGCCGTCACGCTGCGCACCACCGCGCCCATGGAGGGCCACGACCTCGGTACCTTTTCCGAGTTCGAGGTGGCCGCCGGGCAGTCCGTCCCCTTCTCGCTGACCTGGTACCCGTCGCACCAGCCCACCCCGCCGGCGCTCGCCGTCCGCCAGATGATCGCCCAGACCGAGGCGTGGTGGACCGACTGGATGGCCGGCTGCACCTACGACGGCCTCTACCAGCCCGCCGTCCGCCGGTCGCTGATCACCCTGAAGGCGCTGACGTTCGCCCCGACGGGCGGGATCGTCGCCGCCGTCACCACCTCACTGCCCGAGCACATCGGCGGCGTCCGCAACTGGGACTACCGGTACTGCTGGCTGCGCGACGCGACGATCACCCTGCTGGCGCTGCTGGACGCCGGATTCACCAGCGAGGCGCTGGCCTGGCGGGAGTGGCTGCTGCGCGCGGTCGGCGGCGACCCGTCCCGGGTCCAGATCATGTACGGCGTGGCCGGGGAGCGGCGGCTGCCGGAGTACGAGGTCTCCTGGCTGCCCGGCTACGAGGGCTCGGCGCCGGTCCGGGTCGGCAACGCCGCCGTCGACCAGTTCCAGCTCGACGTCTACGGCGAGGTCCTCGACGCGCTGCACGTCGCCCGGATGGCGACGGAGGTGAACTTCAAGGACGACTCATGGGGGCTGCAGACCAAGCTGATGGAGTTCCTCGAGACCGGGTGGCGCAAGCCGGACGAGGGAATCTGGGAGGTCCGCGGCCCGCGCCGGCACTTCACCCACTCCAAGGTGATGGCCTGGGTGGCCGCCGACCGTGCCGTGAAGGGCATCGTCGAGTCCGGACTGCCCGGCCCGGTGGAGCGGTGGGCGGCGCTGCGCGACGAGATCCACCGCGAGGTCTGCGAGCGCGGCTTCGACGCAGGCCGAGGCACGTTCACCCAGTTCTACGGCTCCACCGAGCTCGACGCGGCGCTGCTCTACATGCCGCTCGTCGGCTTCCTGCCGGCCACCGACCCGCGGGTCGTCGGCACGGTCGCGGCGATCGAGCGCGAGCTGCTGGAGGACGGCTTCGTCAACCGGTACCCGACCGCCGAGGACGGCGCCGTCGATGGCCTGCCCGCCGGCGAGGGCGCCTTCCTGGCCTGCACGTTCTGGCTGGCGGACAACTACGCCCTGTCTGGCCGGGTGCGCGAGGCGCAGGAGCTGTTCGAGCGGCTGCTGTCGCTGCGCAACGACGTGGGCCTGCTCGCCGAGGAGTTCGACCCGCGCCTGGGCCGGATGACGGGCAACTTCCCGCAGGCGTTCAGCCACGTCCCGCTGGTCAACACGGCCCGGACGCTGACCGACGCGCTGAAGGGCATGCCGCGCTCCCGGACCGACCGCGCCTACCCGCCGGGCCACTTCTTCGGGTGATCTGGTTCGGGCCGGTCCGCTGGGCCCGGAATGGACCGGTGGGAATCGTCACCGGCTGTCCACCGGGAGCCCGGCGACCGGCCGGCCCGGCCCTCTGTGCGAGCGTAGGTCGTGACCAGCCGCGACACTGGGAACGCGCGGTGTCGTCGTCCTGGGGACGCGCCCGTACCGGACCAGTAAGCGGCAGTGTGTGTGCTCGGGGGGACTACTACTCTTCCGGTTATGGACGACCACGCTGGTCGGGTCGCGGCCGCAGGACAGCAGCTGACCCCGCAGAACCTCGAACGGCTGGCCAAGCTGGCCCGAGAGCGCGGGGAGCCGGACACGCTGCTGGCCGCCCTCGAGGCGCTCGTCTCGCTCAGCAGGGAACGGGTCGCCTCGGCGACCAGCGGAGTCGCCGACCTCGGGCACCTCGCCGCCGCGCTCATCGAGTACGGCGACGCTCTCCTCGACAACGACCAGGCGCCGCTGGCCCAGGAGAACTACGAGGAGGCGCTGCGGATCAACCGGCACCTCGCGACCGCCGACCGCACGCCGGAGTCCGAGCGCCGGCTCGGCGTGAGTCTGGAACGGGCCGGCGCCGCCCGGGCCGTGCTCGGCGACCTGGTCGGCGCCCTGGACATCCAGACCGAGTGCCTGGCGCTCGCGCACCGGCTGCTCGCCGACGGCGCCTCGGCGCCGACCGCCCGCCAGCGCCTCGCCAACACGCTTGAGCGGATCGGCGACCTGCGCCAACAGCAGGGCGACACCAAGGCGGCGCTGGACGCCTACTCCGAGGCGTTGGAGGTCCGCCGCGGGCTGCTCACCGTCTACGGCGAGGTGGCGCCGCTGCTGCGCGACATCTCCCGGGGGCTGCTCGACGTCGGCGACATGCTGCGGCTGCGCGGCGACACTCCCGGTGCGCTCGCCCGCTACAACGAGGGCGTCGCGACGGCGCGCCGGGGCCTCGCCGCCGCCTCGAGCGGCGGGACCGACATCGACCCGACGGTGCCACGGGCGCTGTTCCACTCGCTCAGCCTGGTCGGCAACATGCGCTACGACCAGGGCGACGTCGCCGGCGCCCTGGAGTCCTACGACGAGTCGCTGAAGCTTGTCCGGTGGCTGCGCACCGAGTACGGCGAGCACCCGACCGTGCTGCGCGACCTGTCGGTGGGGCTGGACAAGGTCGCCGGAGCCAAGGAAGCGCTCGGCGACCTGGCGGCGGCAACCGACGGCTTCGAGGAGGCGCTGGCGGTCGAGCGCCGCCGCCGTGAGATCGTCGGCGGCCGCCCGGAGGTCCTGCGCGACCTCGTGTGGGCCCTGGATCAGGTGGCCCGGGTGCGGGCCTCCCGCGGGGACGCGGCGGGCGCCCAGGCCGCCGGTCGCGAGGCCCTCGCCCTGCGCGACGCCGGCGCGGGCGGCTGACCGTCCCACGGCCGAGCCCGAGCGCGCACTATGCCGACCCGGCAGATGCCGCCAGGCGAAGCGCGGCCTCGACGATCGCGGCCGTTGGCACCGGGGCATCCCAGGCGGCGTCCGTCGGGCCAAGGGCGGCGAGACGGTCCCCGTGGACGGCCGCGAGAAACGCGAGCTCCCGCGGGTCGCCGTCGACGACGGTCAGCAGCGGGGCTCGCGACCGGGCCGGGAACATCTCGTCGAGCACCCAGGACCGATCGTCATCCTCCGGCCCGCGGTCGCTCCTAGGGCCGTCGCCGCCGTCCGGGCCGCCCGCCGGGCCGTGGTCGCCCCGGGGCGCTGCCTCCCGGGCACGCAGCGCGTCGAACACCAGGTCCGGGGACGTGACGACCACGACCGCGATGCCGCCGCCCAGCCGGTCGGTCAGCGTGTCGGCCGCCGCCAGCACCTCGGGGAGGACCGGCCCCATTCCGACCAGCGTCAGCGCCGGTTCCGCACCGCCGGAGCGCAGCCGGTAGCCGCCGGCCAGCACGCCGGCGTGCCGACGGGCCCGCTCCGGGCCGGTGGCGGGCACGGCCGCCGCCCGCTGGTCGACGGGCCGCGCCGACAACCGCAGCAGGGTGGACGAGCCGTCCGCCCGGCCGAGGCGCCCAAGGCCGGCCAGCAGGCACCAGGCCAGGTCCTGAGCGAACGCCGGCTCGTAGCGGACCACGCCGGGAAGGCGCCCGCCGCCCATCGCGGCCCAGACCGCCGGGCGGGCACCGCCGCCGCTGCCGCGGCCGCTGGCACCGCCCGCGCCGGCGGCACCATCACCGCCCAACACAGCGGAGGCCTGGTCGCTGATCGTGACCTCGGTGATCGCCAGCACCGATCGCGCGTCGGCCGCGCAGCCGGCCGCCCAGGCGGGCACCACCCGGCCGGCCCGCAGCTCGTCGGCCACCCCGACCGCCAGCAGCGGCAGGCCCTCCCGGTTCCACGCGACCCCCAGGTTGCCCAGCACCCCGGTGAAGGCCCCCGGTGCGAAGGCCCCGGCGACGTGCCGCCGGCCCGCCGCCGAGGCCACTACGTCCCCGGCCCTACCGGCTTCCAAGTCCCGGCCGCCCTCGGCGCCGGCGGCCGGGTCCAGCCAGCCGGCCACGACGGCGTCGGAGTCCCTCGTGGAGACCGTGACGAGCGCCCGCGCGGTCTCGGGAGCGGCCACGGCTAGCCGGCGTAGCAGATCCCCGAAGGCGTCCTGGGTGGACGACACGGCGATCGGCCCGCCGTACGCCGCGCGGTCCGGCGCGCGGCCGTCCGCGGGCCCTCCGCCCGCCACGACGCTGCCGGGCCCGGGTGGCGGGCTCACGACCAGCCCGCGTGCCCGGCCGGGGTCAGCGTCGTCGGCCGCGCCACCGGCAGGCAGGTCGGCCGGTACGGGCGGCGGGCTCGCGGCCGGGCGGTAGGCGCGGTCAAGGTAGGACGCGACGTGGGTCGCCAGGCGGGCGCCGCGGGCGCCGGCGGGAGCTGGCGGGCTGGCCTGACCGGTCCCGCTGGCCGGCGCCGCCGCGCCGGGGTCGCTGGCCGGCTGGCGGATCGCCGTGATGCCGGTGGCCGGCCCCGGGCCCGGGCGGAGGTCCGGGCCAGCGGGTCCGCGGGTCCAGGCATCGTGGACGTGGGCGAACAGCACGGTCGGCCGGTCGTCGGCGATCTCATCGAAGGCGTCGATCAGCAGTGCCAGATCGTGGCCGCCGAGGTCGCGCAGCGCGGCGTGGATCTGCTCGTCCGTCAGCGTCTCCAGCAGGCCGGCTACGCCGACGCCGGCCGCGCCGGGCCCGGCGAGCCGCCGGCGCAGCTCCATCCCGCGGGCGCCGAGCAGCTCCCGGTACTCCTGCTCGGACATCCGGCCGAGCCGGGCCCGCAACGCCTGCCCGCCGGGCCGGCCGAACAGCGTGGTCAGGCGCCGGCCGT
>Ga0068859_100002370_pt1 | contig 19175 bp, 18 predicted proteins | sample KBSSwiS22_FD_66585 | JGI IMG/M metagenome (GOLD analysis project Ga0068859, IMG submission 66585) | Switchgrass rhizosphere microbial communities from Kellogg Biological Station, Michigan, USA - KBS Switchgrass S2-2 | ecosystem: Host-associated > Plants > Roots > Rhizosphere > Soil ...
ATCTCCACCTATGCCTTTTGGATTTTTTTTATCATACCTAAAATGCTTAAAAGTATTTTTTTCTTTATTGAAGACCGTTACTCCGTCTCCCCAGGTGCCTATCCACAAATTACCATCGCTATCTTCAAAAATTTTTAGAACATAATCTCCACAGATGCTATTGGGATTATTTTGATGGGTATAATGTTTGAAAATAGCTGTTTGAGGATCGAATAAATTCAATCCTCCTCCATCCGTTCCCAACCATAGATTTCCTTTTGAGTCTTCAAGAATAGAAAGCACATTATTGTTGCTTAAACTTAATGAAGAGGAATTATGACGATAATGGACAAATTTATTGGCATCAGCATTGACAAAATTGATTCCGGCGCTAAAAGTTCCTATCCACATATTTCCCTTGATATCCCGGCAAAGCGATACGATAGAATTATTATTAATCCCTTCGGCATCTGCATCGTCCTGCAAATAGTTATCAAAAGTCTTTGTTTTGCTATTTAAGATGGCCAGCCCGCCGTTTTCTGTTGCTACCCATAAATTGCCCAGTTCATCTTTAGAGATCGACTGAACCACTCTTGACTGCAGACTATTAGCATCATCGGGATTATAAGGATAATGAACAAACTCTTCTGTTTTCATATCAAACATATCGAGGCCGGCGCCGCGGGTACCAATCCATAATTGACGATTATTCTCCTTGTACATGCATAATATAGCATTGGAGCAAATGGATTTGTTGTTTTTATCGTCATGTTGAAATCGCCTGAACGTTTTGGTTTTCCTGTTAAAAAAATTAAGCCCTTCTTTAGAAGTTCCGATCCATAGATTATGATCTGCATCTTCTGCAATGTCTTTTGCCCTATCGTCGCTAATGCTTTTTGGATCATTATCATCATGAATGTAAGAAATGAAGCTATTGTTCTTCTTGTCATACATTTGAAGACCCTGCCCTTCTGTACCCACCCACATATTTCCTTCACTATCTTTAAATACGCAATTAATTAGTTTCAGGCCTCCTTCACTCAGCGTTTTGTTATTAAGTTGCTTATGGATAAATACTTCCTTCGCTCTGTCAAACACGTCCAGACCTCCTCCCCATGTACCTATCCAAAGATTTCCATCAGCATCTTCTGTAATATACTGTATAGAGTTATGGCAGATACTTTTTGAATCGGCCTCATCGTTTTTATAAACTGTGAATTTATAGCCATCATATTTGTTCAACCCATCCCTGGTGCCAAACCACATAAAGCCACGACTGTCTTGATATATATATGTAACCTTACTTTGTGAAAGACCCATGTTGGTTCCAATATGCCCAAATTGTATATGACGCTTTTGTGAAAAAACGGCAATGTGTACTGCCTGTACACATATTAATAGCAAGAGGTGGCGCAATGTTTTCATGTAATTTTTTTAAGCGGTTGCTTTAAAAAAATTTGATGGGAAAAATTCTTTCAGTATCCTGTCCAATTTTTCCGGCGTCAATGGCTTGGTTTCAAAACTGGAAATAGCAGCATTTTCATTTGCCTTCTCTCTGTCATCGGGATTTAAAGATGTAGTGAGCATCACAGTTATTATTTTTCCCTTGTGCTCAGGATCGAGTTCATTGTATTTATCAAGAAATTCCCATCCATTCATGGCTGGCATATTAATATCAAGGAAAATAAGATCAGGGCAGGGAAAAGACTTCTCATCCTCCGGGTGTTTACTGGTAGTAAGATAATCCAGCGCTGCCTGTCCGCATTGAGCTATTTCAATATGTTCTGCACAATTTATTTCCTCTATCAGTGCTTTACTGAGATAGTTTGTAGGCTCATCATCATCAATCAGCAGAATACAATTAAGTTTTGTTTTCATAGATATTGTTTTGCTACTGCCTAATTATTTTATGCAGCCTTATGCGGTATCGCCACTTTTGTATGTAATTCAACTGTCAAGCGACAGCCTTTGCCGGGTGCCGAATTAATTTCTACTTTACCATTGTACAACTCCGCTCGGCTGTTAATATTGGTTATACCAATACCCTTTCTTCGCAAGCTGGTATCAAATCCTTTTCCATTATCGTTTATTGAAAGCGATAAAAGATCATCCTGCATGTTTATTTGAATAACTACCGCAGAAGCCTCAGCATGCTTTATAATATTATTCAATTGTTCTTGTACTATGCGATATATAGAAAGTTTGAGTCCTTCATTTAAACACTCTTCACATGACAAGTCTATTTTTGTTGAAATATCAATCTGCTTTGCTGACATCGTTACTGCTATCAATTCTTCTATTGAAGGCTTTAAACCATTTTTAATAAATGCCGGAGTAATAAGGGCTTTTGAAAGTTTTCTAATTTCTTCCATAGCCATTGAAATGTATTCCTGGCTTTTGGCGATATAGTCAGTGCCAAATTCTCTCGATGCGCTACTTAAGAATAATCTTGCTGTGGCGAGTATCTGGTTGATATTATCATGCAGCTCTTCGCCTATTCCTTTTCTTTCTTTCTCCTGGGCTTGTAGTACAGCCTGGGTAATTTGCTTTTGTTTTAGTTTTTGTTGTTGCTCTAATTTTTTTTCCAGTTTTATTTTTTCTGTTACGTCATTAATCTGTACCTGCATGGCTATTTTTCCAAGATATTCAATTGGGTAAAACGTGACTTCAACGAGCATGATCTCTCCATCCTTTTTTTTATGCTTCCATAACTTTTCTTTTAGCTTTTGCGATTCGTCGTGGTGAGGTATCGAATCAATTATTTCAGAAACTTCTTCGGTCCGTATATCTTTTAAAGTAATATTTAAAAACTCATTTTTTGAATACCCGTATTTTTCAATAGCAGCATCATTTACTTCTAATATCTGCAAATTTTCCATATCGTATATCCAGGTAGGAAATGGATTTTTATAAAACATTTGCCGGTATTTCTCCTCGGAAGCAATGATCTTTTCTTCTGCATTTTTTCTTTCAATGCTATACTGAATAGATTTAATGAGAATATCGGTTTTGAATTCACCTTTTACCAGGTAGTCCTGTGCTCCATGCTTTATGGCTTCTAATGCAACATCGGAGTCAGTAAGGCCTGTTAGAATAATGACAGGGATCTTCTGAGTAATTTCTTTTATTTTTAAAAACGACTCTATTCCGAAACTATCCGGCAATGAAAGATCAAGCAAAACAAGATGAATATCTTGTTTTTTTAATAAATCGCAACCGATTGAAGTTCGATCTGCCGTGTATATATTTCTGACTCCTGCTTTTGAAGAACGCAGCATCTCCTCCAGCAAATAAAGATCTGTGGGATTATCTTCAATGACAAGAATGCTGAGATGGTCAGAAACATTTTGCATAAGGCACGTATCGGTTTAAGCTGCCGGTTCGTTTACCTGGCATACAAGCAGGTATAAACAAGGCATGCACTACAAATATTATGTTTATATATTTTATAACTGAACTTTTTTTATTTGATTAAGAGTATTTCCGCATCCGGATAAAGGTATTCTGCAACAAATTGATTTGAGTAAACAAACCTTGATTCCATCGTAATTATTCAATAGCAATATACTTAATGAGCAGGATAAATGTTGTAGTACAAACTATGAAAAAAATGGAACTGCTTATTTTGAAATCGTAAGGGTAAAATCTCAGAAACAATAAGTGGATGTTAGCAAGTATATGTATGTAAAGAAAATTTTCGCCCTTATTATTCGTTTTATCTTGATATATTTTTACCATGATCCTTTGAAACCACCATATCCTGAATTTTATGAAAGCCTTTTTTACCGTCTTACTGCTTAGTACCTGTATTGCCGCATTGGCACTCAATCCATCTCATTTTACTATTACAAGGATAACTGCACCTTACTTTGTGGTGGATGGCAATACTCCATCCACTATTACTAAGGCTTATGTAGGTTTTGAAGTGATGAATAATTCCGGCAGCGCTACTACCTATACAGGATTAAAGTTTACAATAACGTCCATCGGCACTTCTGTAGTGGGACAAAATTATTCTATCGTTGCGCCTGTGAGTGGTGTAATAAACGTTGGAACTCTTGCACCCGGTGAAACAAAGGTCTGCTACTATTATATTTCTTATCCTGCAAATGTATCCCCAATAGCTACATTTAATGTACAACTAAGTGATGCTACTGCAAGCTGGAAAACACAAAGTTTTAATATTTACAACAGATCAAGTATTAGTGCCAACGCTGGCGGAATCGCAACCCAGGCTTTTACCAACCAGGACCTGATCGGAGGAATTATTATCGATACGGTAACTTATACAGTAGGTAACGTACAGAGTGGAGATGAATCAGATTTCCAGGTAGCTGTATCATCTTCCTTTGATCCAACAAAAGTAACCTTGCTCAGCACGAAAGTATATTCGAGTGCAGTTCCCGGCATTGCAGCCGGTACTACTGATTCACTTTACTTTATTACCGGTAACGGATCAAATGGCGCAACTGTTAAAGTAATCTGGACCTTTCGAATCACCGGGGTAAATTTTACAACTTCCCTGTTACCATGTGCCGGATCTACCAGCGGGAGTACCAACTATAAATATGCGCTTAATACCAGTTTAGGATCTGGTACACCAATCACTGTTTCTTCAAGCGCTAACCCTTTAACGATTACCAAAACATCCGACCAATCTCTTTATCATGTAAACAATACAGCTACATTCACGGTTACTATTGGCAACCCAAGTATATACGATGTAACAATAGATAAGGTCATTGATTCCCTGCCTCCCGGTTTTACATTCGTCACTTTTCATGCATCAAGCCAGGTTACTGCAAGCAATTCTACTTCGGTACCAGCAGCAGGCGCCACCAACAGCATAACGTTTGAAGGAGGAGTAGTTTCGGGTGGTTATACTTCATATCGTGTGCCGGCGGGAGGAAGTCTTATTATTAAATATACCGCTACTGCACCTTCCTCATCAACATCAAATCTAACTACAACAGTCAAGGATTATATTGCAACCACACAAGTAGGATCAGCGCAAAATACAGTGGCTGTAACTACTACTTTACCTGTAAGCCTGGTTTCTTTTAATGCCAATTGGAAAAACGAAACAGTAAAACTTGATTGGAGCACAGCTACAGAAAGCAATAGTAACAGTTTCGAAATAGAACGCAGTAACGATAATAGTTCATTTATTAAAATCGGATCTGTAGCAGCTGCCGGCAATTCAACTATAAAAACCAACTATTCATTTACCGATAACTATGCCGGCTATGATATAAATTATTATCGCCTTAAAATGCTGGATATTGATCAGCATTATAAATACAGCGCAGTAATCGTTGTAAGAAAAAATACAAATAATTTCCAGGTAAAATCAGTTTTTCCTAATCCCTTCATAAGTGAAATACAAGTAGGAATAACGCTAAACAAGAACCAGGATATCAGACTAAATCTTTTAAACAATGAAGGAAAACTGCTGTTATCAAAAGATACAAAAGGCAAAACAGGTATTAATACTATTCTTCTCAATAACCTGGGATCGCTTTCTAAAGGCATTTATTTATTACAATTAGTAACAGAAAATGGCAACATCAATGAAAAGCTATTAAAGATAAATTGATAGTTTTCCATCGCTTACACAGAATACGGGTTTTTACGACTATTTGCTATTTTCATAAAAGAACAATTAATGTTCTGAAATCTTCACTATTTTAGTGCAGAACAGCTTTCGAACGTTACTAAATAATCTGTGTTATGAAAAGAATAGTTTTACTTATTCTTATATCTTTTTGCTATATATCTGTCTCCGCTCAAACCAATTCATCAAAAAAGGTTTTTGTTTTAAAATCTAATGTGGCCCGCCCGGCAAAAACAATTCCTTTAATTAAGGCTACAACCGTCAGGAAAGATGCGATGAAGTTAAAACTGCAATTGAATCAATTCAGTGACCCTTTTGGCATCGTAAAAAAAGACCTCGATGCCACCATTTATGAGATGAGAGATGATGTTGACAGTATGCCTGAAATGGGAGAAACAGAAAGCAGTCTAATACGAAAAATTTAAAATAAAAGTTTTTCCAATCCTTAGAAGCCACCATTAAACTTTTCCGCCATTCATATCCCTGAAATCTGCCACAATAATTTGCCTTGTAATTTTTAATATCCTCATCTTTTGCAAACCAAATTTCCATATCTCTATAGCTTACCACTTAAAAAATTGCGTCACTATGCAAATGGAACGGCTATGAAATATGCCCCGGTGGAGGTTTACCTGCTTTGCCTGTTCCATCTTTGTATAGGAATAAGCGCTTTTGCCGGCGGCGCTTCTCTTATGTTAGCACCAGATGGCTCACTATTGGGATTAAAAATTGAGTTATTGAAACATTCTCCTTTTGCAAATTATTTTATACCAGGGCTGGTACTTTTTCTTCTGATGGGAATATTTCCTTCGATTATTTTGTTTGGTCTTCTATTCAAACCCGAATGGAAAATTTTTGATGTGTTTAATATTTACAAAGACAGGCATGGAGCCTGGGCATATTCACTTTATTGCGGAATCATTGTACTGGCGTGGGTAATTTTTCAGCAGGTGATGGTTACTTATTTTTGGCTACAGCCGCTTGTAGCTGTTGCAGGCTTACTCATTATTGTTTTAACTCTAATGCCGGTAGTAATGAGATATTATTTAAAATAATTTTAAGCTACTTTCTGCCAGTCGCAGCCCATAAGATACCTGCATATATATGATTCAATAATGCAGGATCACTAAAGTTTGCTGGTATATGACCCAGCGCTGTGTAAAATGAACGGCCCCCATCGAAATTATGATACCAAGCAAGAGGGTGAAAGGCGCCCATCCCATCTGATTTTTTTGCACCCCAATCTACTTTTGGGTTATAAGTAGTTTCATCAACAGCGAGTATATAATTCAGGTCAGCAACTTTTTCCGGTCCAAACTGGTATTCTTCATCTGTCCATAATCTTCCATCAGCAAAACCCTGGAGACCCGGGAATTTATTATCCAAGACCTTAAGCTTTGCTGTTTGCACAGCGGGATGTATATAAAACATTCTTCCAACGAGTTTATTATACCATTCCCAATCATATTCTGTGTCTGAAGCGCTATGAATACCTACATAGCCTTTACCAGATTGAATAAATCGCTCCATTACTTTTTGAGCCGCAGAGTCTAAAATATCTCCGGTTGTACATAAAAAAATAACCACCTGGAATTGCTCCAGGTATTTATCTGTAAAGCCATTTGGATTTTCAAAATATACTACATCAAAAAAATTCCTGGTACCCAATTGTTGTATAGCAAGCACTCCGGCATGAACAGATTCATGGCGCCAACCATTGGTCTGAGCTATTAATAATGCTTTAAATTGTTTTCCCTGGCTAAAAGAAGTACGAGAAAGAAAGGTTAAGAAAAACAATAGGATTATGGAGAATTTAAATGCTTTCATATACAATAATCGTTTTTAGTGAGGGCATGAAAGTAAGGAATATTTTTAATGCCACGTTCCCGCATTTACCTATGTAAGCATTTTACCGAGCCTTTTTAATTCAGCTAATTCAGCAGCAGATAGTGTCTCATTGTTATCATATTTCGACTTTAAAAATAAAACCATCTTATGTTGGGGATATTTGGCAAGTATAACATCTATCATCTTTCCTGTGGCCTCGTCCTTTTCATATAATGGAGTTGTTTCAGGCAACCCCGACTTATAGCGGTTGGGCTTCTTTAATATGATAGCCTCCAGCGTAGCCAATTTATGCAGCGGAATAGAATTTATTTTTTGGGCTTTGCCATATAATCCCTGTAATTGTTTTTTGCTAAGGCCTCCCCTTTCCTGGTATTGATGTAATAAACTTTGGACAAAAGAAGATAAGGGCTGTGCTTCCAGTACAGCCTTCAGCACATCACTGATAACATCTACATCCGGTTTTATTCGTTGCATATTTAAATATTATATGAAAATAGTAAAAGATTTCTTGTGGATTGTTAGCTGACAACTTACTAAATTCATAGTATGAAAAAAATGCTTGCCGTTCTTATAGTTTATTTTATTCTTCCTTGTGTTTCTGGTCAAACGATAAGCGTACATTTTAATCATACATCTCCTCAACAGCAATATGCAGCAGGAGTGCTTGAAAGATCACTTCAAAAAAAAGGATATTCGATCAAAGAAAATCAGGCTGAGTTTATCATTGATCTTTTAATAAATGAAAGAAGATTTAAACCCGAAACCTTTTCCATTTCCCCGAATAAAAATAATATAGCCATAACGGGTGGGGATGCGAGAGGATTGATCTATGGTTGTTTTTCTTTAGCAGAAGATATTGATAATGGTATTGCTTTAAAAAATGTCCGGGCAAAAAACGAAGCGCCTTTTCTTCAGCTCCGTGCTATTAAGTTTGATCTGCCCTGGGATACATACCGGCACAGCTATGCATTAGATCTTCATGGCGAAACATGCAAAGACACAAATTATTGGAGATCGTTTCTGGACATGATGGCTGAAAATCGCATCAACAGTCTTTCCCTCTGGAATCTTCATACTTATCCTTTTTTAATCAAACCAAAGAATTTTCCGGAGGCAAGCCCCTGGACAGACAAAGAAATGAATGAATGGCAAACACTATTTCATTCCATTTTCCGAATGGCCAAAGAAAGAGCTATCGATACTTATATTGTTCCTTTCAACATTTTTGTAACTCCTGAATTTGCTAAGGCACACAATGTAGCAATGGATAATCTGCAGCATGATTTTTTTGTACGGGGCGATACTTCAGCGATCATTAAACAATATACAAAAGAATGCGTAACACAAATGCTGGAAGAATATCCTGATCTTACCGGTATAGGCTTAACAATTGGTGAAGGTATGGCGGGAATGACACCCCAACAAAGGGAAGATTGGATAAAAGAAACGATCATTGAAGGTATGCGTCTTGCAAAACGAAAATCTAAACTGATCCACCGCATTCCATTTTCGAGCACTACAGGCTCATTAGGCATTACAAGTATTGAAACGGAACAATTAACCCGTAAAGCAATAGAAGAAGAAGCTGATATGGGTTTTTCTGATGGCCCTATTTGGGCCGATCTTAAATTCAATTGGTCTCATGCACACTCCACAACCAAACTAATTAAAGTACATGGCGGTAAATTATATGATACTTATTTTAAACCGATACCCACTAAATATAAAATAACATGGACGGCCCGCAATGAAGATTTCTTTTGCCTTCGCTGGGGTGTACCTGATTTTGTACGGGATCACATCAGGGCAAACTCACAACCCTATGTCGGCGGATATTTTATTGGGTCTGAAACTTATATTCCTGCCAAAGATTATTTTACAAAAGATACCGTTGCGCTTCCATGGAAATATGCTTTCGAACGACAATGGTTGTTTTATAAAATTTGGGGAAGATTATTATATGATCCTTCCACCTCAAATGATGTATTCAATGCAGAATTTGTTCGCAGGTATGGCAAACAGGGAAATAACTTACTGGAAGCTTTTTCTTTAGCAGGTAAAACGCCGTTACGTCTTGCATCCGATTTTGATCTTGGCTGGGATTTTACCCTTTACAGTGAAGGCATGATGGCTTTGGATCCCACAATAAAACGTGTCGATTATATTTCTATTGACCGGTTGATCAATCAGGCGCCACTGGATACGGATTATGTATCCATAGCTGAATATGTGAAAACAATTTCATCAGGCGGAAATTTTCAATCAAAAAGGATTACACCAATACTATTAGCTAAATCGCTGGAAGAGGATTGCAATAAAGCTTTAGCATTGACAAAAGATATTAATACAGCTAATAATAAAGCATTGCTTTATGAAGTAGCAGATATAAAGACATGGGCTAATCTTGGGTTGCATTTAGCAGAAAAAATAAAAGGAGGAGTAGGATTACAAACTTACCGCCTGAAGGGAGGTGAACAAAACAAGCAGGCTGCAATAAGACATTTTGAAAATGCTATGCAGTATTGGGATAAAATAATAAGCATTACCCGACCTTTATATAAGGATATGCCATTGGTTCATTACAGTGAACAGGATGGGAAAAACTGGAAAGAAAATTACAACCTGTTGTTTCATTGGGAAATATTAAGGCCGGATGTAGCGAAGGATATTGAAACAGCAAAGAAAGCAATCGCTTCCTCCATTTTTTAAAAACAGGCATAGCGATTGCAAGTTTTTAAATACACATTTAAAATTTTTTATCATGTTATGGAGAGGCAGAAGAGAAAGCACTAACGTTGAAGATCGCCGCGGTATATCCGGGGGCGGCATTGCAGCCGGTGGTGGCATCGCCGGTCTAATTATTTACCTGCTTTATACTTTTCTTGGCGGAAAGGGTGATGCTCCACAATTACCTCAATTAAATCCTGGTGGCCAACAAACTGAGATGACAGCTGAGGAAAAAGCTGCCGATGATGAAAGAGCATCTTTTGTAAAAGTTGTATTGGCTGATACTGAAGATATATGGGGTAAACTTTTTTCTGATAAAGGAAAGCAATATTCTGCTCCAACACTTGTATTATTTCGTGATGGCGTGCAATCGGGTTGTGGAAATGCAAGCGCTGCATCAGGACCGTTTTACTGTCCCGAAGATCAGAAGTTGTATATCGATCTTTCTTTTTACCAGGAATTGCAGGAACGTTTTCATGCTCCCGGTGATTTTGCAATGGCTTATGTTGTGGCTCATGAAGTAGGACATCATATACAGAATCTTCTTGGCACTGCAGATAAAATGGCTCGTTTACGTCAGCAGGTAAGTGAAGAAGAGTACAATAAATATTCTGTGAAATTGGAATTGCAGGCAGATTTTTTTGCAGGTGTTTGGGCATATCATGATCAAAAAACAAAGAACATTTTAGAAAAAGGTGATATTGAAGAAGCGTTGACTGCCGCTAACGCAATTGGTGATGATAAATTGCAAAAAGAAGCGCAGGGATATGTTGTTCCCGATGCTTTTACTCACGGCACATCACAACAGCGAATGTATTGGTTCAAAAAAGGTTTTGAAACTGGTGATATAAACCAGGGTGATACTTTCAATGATCCGAGTCTTAATTGATTATACAATTTAAAGACCCGCAAACTTTTACCATAAGGCTTATTTAACTTTAATGAACGTTATTCACTCGTTTATTTTCTAAGTCTAAACCAGTTTTTCCGCATCCATCCTACTTATATCCTATCGAATAAATTCATGTTGATTTCCGCAAATGCTGATAATATTATACAAAGAGTATTTCCAACCGCACTAAAGAAAAAAAACAAGCGTTCTTCTTTTATAAATACTTTCCTTATGAAAGAAGTTTGTAATTCAGAAATTGGAAAAATAATCAAGGATTATATTGAACTAAGAGACATGTTACGACTTTATACAAAAAAGAAAAATGACCTGGAAAAAGAATACAATAAGCTGCTTGCAAATTTTAATGGTGAAGAAAAAACGTATACCCTGGAGCAGGCTGATAAAATTTATATTATTTATTCCGAAATAATTTGCTGTAAAGAACAAATAAGGATTGCAAGTGAAAGTTTCACCGAAGCAGAAAATAAATTAAAAGAAATTGGACGCATCCTTTACGAGGCAACCATTCATGCTGATATATTATTGCCGGATATTAATGGCATGGCTTCTCCTGTTAAATCTGTTCTGGTTACTTATAGAAATGGAGAGGTAGATATTCGCTGAGCGAATTCTTTCCAGGAAGCATATACCACGTAAAAATCATAGCTATCCTTGTTCAGGGATTTGTGTGATTCATCTTTATATTTATGGTTAGAAAACTGCTGCTATGCAAAGAATAATTTTTTCTTTCTTCCTTATCATTTCATTTACTCAAATATTTGCTCAACTTACTGTCGAAAAAATAATGCAGGATCCAAAATGGATTGGCACCTCCCCTTCTTCACCGCAATGGAGTGTTGACAGCAAAACTCTTTACTTCGACTGGAACCCCGAGAAAACAACGGCTGATTCATTGTATTATATTACTCTCAGTAATAAAACGCCTGTAAAAGCAACGGTAAAAGAAAAACAAGATCGTATTCTCGCCAATACCATTATATATAATATTGAACGAACTGCTTACACGTATGATAAGGACGGAGATATTTTTTATACAAACATCAAAACAGGCCTAACAAAACGAATCACTCAAACTATCGACAGGGAAAGCGGTCCTGCATTTTCTTTTAACCAATCCAAGATTGTTTACTTACGCAATCAAAATTTATTTGCATGGGATATTGCTACCGGCGAAACTTTACAGTTAACTAATATCAGTTCTATTACTCCCGCAAAAAAAGAAACCTCAACACAACAGGAAGATTGGTTGAAAGCAGACCAATTGCAATACTTCGAAGTACTTCGATCAAGAAAACAAAAAAGAGAGGCGGAGGAAGCTTATACAAAAAAAACCAAGCTTAAAGAACTTCGCAGCATTAATATTGAAGACAAGAGATTGCAACAGCTTACTATAAGTCCTGATGCCAGATTTGTTTGTTACACATTATTCAAACCAGCTAATGGGAAAGCGACCATTGTTCCAAACTATGTCACTGAAAGTGGCTTCACCACTGATATTCCGGGCAGAACAAAAGTTGGGACGCCGCAGGGAACATCAGAATCTTTTATTTATGACAGGGAAAAAGATACCGTGTATAATTTAAAAATTGATTCTTCTTTTGGTATAAAGGATCTGCCGGATTACCTGAAAGATTATCCCAAACAATTTGAACAGGCAAAAAAGAAAAATGCGGACAGGCCTGTTTCTTTTTCTTCACCTCAATGGTCGGCACGGGGAACTTATGCCGTATTCGAGGTGCGTTCAGATGATAATAAAGATCGCTGGTTTGTATCATGGGATACAAGTATGCATAAATTAAAATTACTGGACCGCCAAAGAGACGAAGCCTGGGTACCGTGGCAGGGGGTATTTGGCAACACAGGCTGGCTCAATGAAAATACCTATTGGTTTCTTTCCGAAGCAACTGGCTATTCTCATTTATATACTGTTGATCTTATTACTTTAGAAAAAAAAGCACTGACATCTGGTAAATATGAAGTGCAGCAGGTAAATCTTTCAAAGGATAAAAAATACTTTTTTATTACTACTAATGAAGTACATCCCGGCGAGCAACAATTCTATCGTTTGCCGGTTACCGGCGGCAAACCAGAAAGAATTACTACTATCACCGGCGCTAATCAGGTCACTATTTCTCCTGATGAAAAACAAATTGCTATACTCTATTCTTACTTCAACAAACCGTGGGAATTGTATTTACAGGAAAATAAGCCAAATGGGAGGATCGAACAGATCACTAATAAAGCAATGAGTGATGAATTTAAAACATATCCATGGCGTGTTCCCGAATTGATCACTTTTACTGCAAGAGATGGAGCGATTGTTTATGCAAGATTATATAAACCTGCATTTCCTGCTCCGACAAAACCGGCCGTATTGTTTGTGCATGGCGCAGGCTATTTACAGAATGCGCATAAATGGTGGAGCAGTTATTTCCATGAGTATATGTTCAACAACTTGCTTGCTGATAATGGTTATTATGTAATGGATATTGACTATCGCGGAAGTGCAGGCTATGGCCGTGATTGGCGAACTGGCATCTATCGGCACATGGGAGGAAAAGATCTTGACGATAATGTAGATGCGGCAAATTATCTCGTAAAAAATTTTGGTGTGGACCCGAAACACATTGGTTTGTACGGTGGTTCATACGGCGGTTTTATTACATTAATGGCACTGTTTACCCAGCCCAATGTATTTGCAGCAGGAGCAGGTCTTCGTTCCGTTACTGATTGGGCCAATTATAATCATGGATATACTTCCAATATTTTAAATGAACCATACAATGATAGTCTCGCTTATCGCCGCAGTTCACCGATCTATTATGCAGAAGGTCTCAAAGGTCATTTGCTCATGTGTCACGGCATGGTAGATGTGAATGTTCATTTCCAGGATATAGTTAAGGTATCGCAGCGATTGATAGAGTTAGGAAAAAACAATTGGGAGCTTGCTGTATATCCAATGGAAGATCATGGCTTTGTTGAACCCAGCAGTTGGACCGATGAATATAAAAGAGTATTTAAGTTATTTGAAGATGTGCTGAAAAAATAATTTGTCACAGTTCAAATGACTTCAACCCTCGATAGCACTATTTTATCACTGAAAGTTTACATTTATTCTATTCAACAAATCCCATTTTTTTGAAACTATCGATGGATCTTACAGTAAGTTGATCCAGTTCTTTAAAAAGTTCTTCATTAACAGTTTTAAAATTGAAACAGGTTTTACCCTGCATGCGGGTCTTTAATTCTTTTGACATTGAATTTTGCAAACTTGTATTCATGTAAAGAGCCAGGATATGATAGCTCACATAAGACTTACCGATCTCTATCCAGGCGACCGGCATTACCGGCTTTTTCATTTTTCCACCCCATGCTTTTAAAGTAGCTGGCCCGGGTTTCCCCTGCAATCCATAAGAAATATTTGTGTCGGGCTTTATGGTATAAGTTCCGCAATGTTTTTGCAGGATTGCTTTTAATCTATTAAACACATTTTCAAATTCAGATGGTGGCGGCATAGATATAAAGTTATTCATTAATTTACGTTGCAATAAAATATATGCCGCAAAAAACATTCAAATACAGTAATGCTGATATAACAGTGACCTGGCAACCTGATCTTTGCCAACATTCCACTCTTTGCTGGAAAGGTTTGTTGCAGGTATTTAATCCGCAACAACGGCCATGGATCAATATGGATGGTGCAACTACTGAATTTATCATTGAACAGGTAAAAAAATGTCCGAGTAGTGCATTAAGCTATCTTCTAAATCAGGAGAAAGACAAAAGCGTTGTAATCGAATAATCATTTTGTTGCTTGCACACTCCCTCAATTCAATTGTATCTTTAATTTCTTTAAATATATGGCGGCAAAAACCAATTATGATAAGATCGCACCGGTCTATATAGCTCATGCGGAAGATGAGCTTTCCTGGAACAATCTGTATGAACGTCCTTACATGCTTTCCATATTTGATAACTTTACCGGTAAAAAAATTTTAGATGCCGGATGCGGAACAGGCTTTTATTCCAGGTATGCAATAGAAAAAAATGCAGCCGTTATTGCAATTGATGCCAGCCAGAAAATGCTCGATCATATTCATCAAACTATTTCTTCCACTTCTTTAAAAGTTCATAAGGCAGATCTTGCTGATGGGTTGCCATTTATCGAAAACGATTCTATTGATTACATTATCTGCTCTCTTGCACTTCACTATATTGAAAACTGGGAAAATGTTATCGCTGAGTTTTACCGGGTGCTGAAAAAAGGTGGCAAGCTATATGTTTCAACACATCATCCATTCAGCGACTATCTTAACCTCAATAAAAAAAGCTATTTTGATAAATACCTGGTAAAAGACAAATGGGGATCAGGAAAAAAATCTTTTCATGTATTCTTTTATACAAGATCATTGAGTGATTTACTCAAACCATTTCTTCAATCTGCATTCAAAATAATTTCAATTGAAGAACCGCTGCCCTCAAATGAATGTGCGATAGTAGCCCCACGTGTTTTTAAAAAATTAAAAAAGCAACCGGCTTTTCTCTTTCTCGTGCTGCAGAAATGAAAACAATAATATCTTTAAATAAAAACAAATGGCGGACGCTTTAGCAAAAGAATTCATCGGTCAATCACTTGAGAGAATTGATCAAAATACTCCGAAAATTATAAAATGCCTGGATGAGTTAGATGATACTGATATCTGGAAAAGACCAAACAAATCGTCCAACAGTATAGGAAATTTAATACTTCATCTTTGTGGAAACATCACTCAATACATTATTTCCTCGCTTGGAGATATGCCTGACCAAAGAGAAAGAGACAAAGAGTTTTCAACCGAAAGTGGTCATTCAAAAACAGAATTGAAAAAAAAGCTGGTTGCTGTAATAGAACAGGCAAAAGCTATTATTCAAAACATGAATGCTGAAAAGTTATTGAGGAAAAAGAAGGTCCAGGGATTTGATTCTTCAGGAATAGGAAACATTATCCAGGTAACAGAACATTACTCTTATCATACCGGTCAAATTATTTTCTGGACGAAATTATTAAAAGATAAAGACCTCGCATTCTATGCAGGAATGGATCTTAATAAAAAAAATGAAATCTAATCTTCTTAACCAGCGATATTTTCTTTTCTGTTTTACCACTGCCATTATTTATCCTGCAAATCTTCTTCAGACTTTTTATTAAACAAAAAAAGCCCGGAAAATCCGGGCCTTATTGTTTTCAAACTTTATTGGATTATCTGTTTGGGCTGTTCATAGCCACACTTTCTCCATTCAACCACACTATTTTTTGCGTACCATTTTCGAGCAGCGTTACCATGTAACCTTCTGCATCACTTGATGATTTCATTTTAGTAATGCTGTAAAGGTTATTACCATAAGTGCTGATCGCAGAAGTAATTACTTCTTCAGGTACATACGTGTTAAGTACCGGTAAAGAAAGTGTGTAACTGGTTGGATGTTCCATATACCATGGCTGTGTGCTATAGTAAGTATGGATCACCCTGTTATTACCTTTGTACGTAGCATGCCACCAACCGCTTGTTGATTGCCATGTCGCCATGTTTGCGTCAGGATAAGTAATTTGAAAATTTGTTTGTATCGATGCCGGAGTATTGTAAGTCACTGAACTTGTAGTTTGTGTCGAATAAACAGCAGGTTCCTGAGCACTCAATGTATAACCGGCCACCAATAATGTCATAGCAAAAATTACCTTTTTCATTTTGGCCATTTTAATGGTTAAACAATTTGTTTCCGTAGTCATTTATACAAGGATAGTGCCTTATTGTTCTTTCTTCCATTGAATGATAAAATCATAAATAAAATATCACAGGAAACAGGTGGCTCTATCTGTTCATTTTGAGGCAATTACAGAATCAACTGGTGCCTGGTATTTGGGTATAAAAAATCTTCTCTCTTCACATCTGTGCAAAAGAAAACATACCGTTCTTATAGAATAATTATGTATGTTTGCGACATCCTCTTGTATTCTCTGAAAATCACAAAAGAAACCCCGGTTTCACTTCCGTATCTTCCTGAAATTTGATTCTGAAACTTTAAAACTTTTGTGCATGAAAAAAATTTACTCTTTGCTTCAAAAAGAAAATGTACAGGCGGCAATTATTATTGCCTCTATATTTCTTATTACAGGGCTTATCACCCTATTTACGATGTATGCTTAGAAAATCAAATTAACCCTGTTTATCTTTTTTACACCGGCCTTTTGGCCGGTTTTTTTTATATAAGCCTACAGTACAGACAGGATAAAAATATCGGTAGCCCTATTGAGGCATTCCGTCTTATTTAAGACAATCAACTTATTTTAAAGCTATACAATATCAGAATTGCATCATTTTAAAGTAGGTTTGTGCCCATAACATTATAATGTCAGCCTATTTCAAAGACAAAGTTGTCGTAGTAACCGGAGGTACTGATGGTATCGGTAAAGCACTCGTAGACGAACTGTTGAGCATGAATGCCAGGGTAGCTACCTGTGGCCGAAATCATGATAAATTATATAGCTTGCAATCAGAATATCCTTCTGCGCACTTGCACACCATGGTTGCCGATGTAAGTAGCGAAAATGACTGTCGTCGATTTTTAGAAACAACAATGAAAATTTTTGGTGGCGTTGATATCATTATTAACAATGCCGGTATTTCCATGAGAGCATTATTAAAAGATGCATCGACAGATGTAATTAAAAAGGTAATGGAAATTAATTTTTTTGGAATGGTCTATTGTACCAAATATGCACTTGATTCCATCATTGAAAGAAAAGGAACTATTGTTGGCGTGTCATCGATTGCAGGCTACCGCGGTTTGCCGGGAAGAAGCGGTTATTCTGCCAGCAAGTTTGCCATGCGGGGATGGCTTGAATCAATTAAAACAGAATTAATGGATAGTGGTGTACATGTAATGTGGGTTTGCCCCGGCTTTACTACATCTAACATACGCAATGCAGCATTAAATAAAGATGGAGAATCACAGGGTGAAAGCCCACTTGATGAAAATAAAATGATGACGGCTGACGAATGTGCCAGGCATATTTTAAGAGCTATTAAAAACAAAAGAAGAACATTGGTTCTCACATTCCAGGGCAAACAAACTGTATTTCTGAATAAATTTTTTCCAAAAATTGCAGATTGGTTTGTGAAGAATTTCTTTTTCAAAAAAGGAGTACTTGTTAAATAAAAAGTCAAACGGTAAAAATCAAATCAAGCAGGTAAAATAACTTCCATTCATTTTTATTTTTTTACTTTTTACTTTTGACTTTGTCATATGCCATTACTAACCCTTACTTCTGATATTGGCAACCAGGATTACCTGGTGAGTGCAGTAAAAGCGCAATTGCTGCAGATCAATCCTGATTTTCAGATCATCGATATTTCGCATAATATTCCTCCTTTTAATTACCCGCAGGCAGCATATACCTGCCGCAGCGCCATAAAAAATTTTCCGGTATTTACCTATCATATTATTCTCATAAATCTTTTTGATAAAAAACCAGATCAATTATTACTTGCCTATCATAATGATCAATACCTGCTATGTGCAGATAACGGTTTGCTGACAATGATACTGGAAGAAAAACCTGAAATAGTGATTGGGATATCCGTGGATAAAATGGCTGTCCGGAATACCGTTTATTGCGCTAATGTGATGGGCAAAGTGATTAACCAATTGGTAAATGGTGAGTCAATTAAAAATATTGGTGAGCCGGATGTAACCTATCTCGAAAAACATCATTTAAGACCATTGCTGGATAATAATTGGATTGAAGGGCAGATCATTTTTATTGACAATTTTGAAAATGTAATTGTAAACATCACTCATGAGCAATTTGAAGAGCAGCGAAAGGGCCGCAGTTTTCGTATCGTTTTTAAAAGAGATGAAATGATTGATCGTATTAGTGAAAGCTATGCAGATGTAAATGAAGGAGAAAAGCTGGCACTATTCAATAGCGCCGGTTATCTTGAAATTGCCATCAATAAAGGAAATGCCGCAGGACTATTTGGGTTAAAAGGCTTTTCAGAAAAAGCAAGGCAGGTTTCCAATATGATGCAAAACCAGCTTCCTTATCAAACGATC
>Ga0068859_100002371_pt1 | contig 19175 bp, 19 predicted proteins | sample KBSSwiS22_FD_66585 | JGI IMG/M metagenome (GOLD analysis project Ga0068859, IMG submission 66585) | Switchgrass rhizosphere microbial communities from Kellogg Biological Station, Michigan, USA - KBS Switchgrass S2-2 | ecosystem: Host-associated > Plants > Roots > Rhizosphere > Soil ...
CGCACAAGATCAACAACTGCATGGGCCAGATTCTGCTGGCCCGGCGGATGGGCAAGACCCGTATCATCGCCGAGACCGGCGCTGGCCAGCACGGCGTGGCGACCGCCACGGTCTGCGCGCGCTTCGGCTACCCCTGCGTGGTCTACATGGGCGCCGTCGACGTCGAGCGGCAGATGCCCAACGTCTTCCGCATGAACCTGCTGGGCGCCGAAGTGCGGCCGGTGACCTCGGGGGCGGCGACGCTGAAGGACGCCATGAACGAGGCGCTCCGTGACTGGGTCACCAACGTTCACGACACCTACTACCTGATCGGCACCGCCGCCGGCCCGCACCCCTATCCGGAGATGGTGCGCGACCTGCAGGCGGTGATCGGCAAGGAGGCGCGCCGCCAGATCCTGGAGCGCGAAGGCCGCCTTCCGGATGCGGTCGTCGCCTGCGTCGGCGGCGGCTCCAACGCCATCGGCCTGTTCCACCCCTTCCTCGCCGACGAGGGCGTGAAGATCATCGGGGTCGAAGCGTCAGGCCACGGCATGGAAAGCGGCCAGCACGCCGCGGCCATCAACGGCGGCCGCCCGGGCGTGCTGCATGGCAACCGCACCTATCTGCTGCAGGACGACGACGGCCAGATCCAGGAGGCGCACTCGATCTCCGCCGGCCTCGATTATCCCGGCATCGGCCCGGAGCATTCCTGGCTGCACGACGTCGGCCGGGCGCAGTACCTGACCTGCACCGACACCGAGGCGCTGGCGGCGTTCCAGCTCTGCGCCGAGCTCGAGGGCATCATCCCAGCGCTGGAATCCTCGCATGCGCTGGCGCGGCTCGATCAAGTGGTGAGCCAGGTCCCCAAGGACGGGATCGTGGTGCTCTGCCTCTCGGGGCGCGGCGACAAGGACGTCGCCACCGTCGCCAAGGCGCTTGGCCGCGAGATTTGAGGGAAGCCCCGGTTTGACCACTGCCCGCATCGACGCGCGTTTCGCGGCGCTTCGCCAGGACAACCGCGCCGCTTTCGTCGCCTACGTCATGGGCGGCGACCCGGACCTGGCGACCTCGCTGAAGATCCTCGAGGGCCTGTCGGACGCCGGCGCGGACGTGATCGAGCTGGGCTTTCCTTTCTCCGACCCGATCGGCGAAGGCCCGACCATCCAGAAGGCTGCGCAGCGCTCGCTCGCCGCGGGGACCACGTTCGATGACGTGCTGGGGCTGGCGCGCGCGTTCCGTGAGACCGACCAGACGACGCCCCTGATCCTGATGGGCTACCTCAACGTGGTCGAGAGCCGCGGCTACGCGGCTTTCGCGCGCGACATCGCCGCCGCCGGGGTCGACGGGGTGATCATCGTCGACTGCCCGCCGGAAGAGGCCGGCCCGCTCGCCGACGTGCTGGAGGCGGCGCAGCTCTCGCTGCTCAACCTGTTCACTCCGACCAGCGACGACGCGCGCGCCGCGACCATCGCCAAGCGCACCACCGGATTCGCCTACTATGTCTCCGTCGCCGGCGTGACCGGCGTAAAGGAGGCCGACGCCGTCGCCGTCGCCCCGGCGGTTACGCGCGTGCGGCGGATTTCCGGCCTTCCGGTCTGCGTCGGTTTCGGCATCAAGACGCCCGAGCGCGCCGCCGCCATCGCCCGCATCGCCGACGGCGCAGTGGTGGGCTCGGCGCTGGTCGATGAGATCGCCCAGGGCGGCGGCGCCGAAGACGTGACTGCGCGCGTGCTTACAAAAGCCGAAACCCTGGCTAAGGCTGTGCGCGGCGCGCGAATCGCCTCCGCTGACTAGAGTTCTCCTCCGCGATGGCTGATTCCAAGACCGACAAGACGGCGCGTCCGGCGCATCCGCCCCGCGAACGCAAGGGTTGGCTCTCCAGGCTCAGGCCCGGCGTGCGCACCGACGGCAAGCAGAAGGGCGATACGCCGGAGAACCTCTGGGTCAAGGACCCGGAGACCGGCGAGATGCTGTACCGGCCGGACCTTGAGACCTCGCTGTGGGTGACGCCGTCCGGCCACCACATGCGGATCGGCGCCGCTCAGCGCCTGCGGGTCACGTTTGACGACGGCAAGTATGAGAAGATCGCCTCGCCGGTGGTGGCGGAGGACCCGCTGAACTTCCCCGACGAGCGCCCGTACAAGGAGCGCCTGGCCGCCGCCCGCCGCTCGACCGGCGAGCAGGATTCCATGGCCATCGGCGTCGGCAAGGTCCACGGCCAGGGCGTCGTGGCGATCGCCCAGGACTTCGCTTTCATGGGCGGCTCGCTCGGGATGGGCGCGGGCGAGATCTTCATCAAGGCGGCGCAGGAAGCGGTGAAGCGCGAGCTGCCGCTGGTCATCTTCACCGCCTCGGGCGGCGCGCGCATGCAGGAGGGGACGCTCTCCCTGATGCAGATGGCCCGCACCACCGTGGCGCTGAACGAGGTCAAGGCCGCCGGCCTGCCCTTCGTGGTCGTGCTCACCGACCCCACCAGCGGCGGCGTCATGGCCTCCTACGCCATGCTGGGCGACGTCCACATCGCCGAGCCCAACGCCATGGTCGCCTTCGCCGGCCGCCGGGTGATCGAGCAGACCATCCGCGAGATCCTGCCCGACGGCTTCCAGCGCGCCGAGTTTCTGATGGAGCGCGGCATGATCGACACCGTGGTCGCCCGCAAGGACATCCCCGAGGTCCTGGGCTCCATCCTGGCCATTCTCATGCTCGGACGCGCCAAGTCCAAGGCGGCCTGAGCCGCCGTCGGCCGTCGGGCTCCTTCTCCCTGCAGGGAGAAGGAACTAGAGAGGCCTCGCATGTATGACGAAATCCGCGCCCTCGACGCCCTGGTCGCCCGCCTCCGCGACCAGTTTCCGACCCTGATCGACCTGTCCACCGGCCGCATCGAGCGGCTGCTGGACAAGCTCGGTCGGCCGCAGGACCGGTTGCCCAACGTGATCCACGTGGCCGGCACCAACGGCAAGGGTTCCACCACCGCCTTCCTGCGCGCCATGGCCGAGGCCGCGGGCCTGCGCGCCCATGTGCTGACCTCGCCGCATCTGGTGCGGTTCGCCGAGCGCATCCGGCTGGCTGGGACGCTGATCGCCGAGCCCGACCTGCGCGCGCTGATCGACCGCGTGGTGGCGGTCAACGCCGGCGACGAAATCAGCTTCAACGAGATGCTCACCGCCATCGCCTTCCAGGCCTTCGCCGAGGTTCCGGCCGACGTCACCATCGTCGAGGTGGGGTTGGGGGGGCGGTTCGATTCCACCAACGTCTTCGCGACGCCGGCGGTGAGCGTGATCACCCCGGTGGACTACGACCACCTGGAGATGCTGGGGCCTGAGCTTTCCAAGATCGCCTGGGAGAAGGCGGGGATCATCAAGCCCGGCCGCCCGGTGGTGGTCGCCCGCCAGATGGAGGCCGCTCTGGAGGTGATCGAGGCGGAGGCCGGACGCCTCGCCGCGCCGATGCTGCTGATGGGCCGCGACTTCGACGCCTGGGAGTCCCACGGCCGCCTGGCCGTCCAGGCGCCCGACCGGCTGTTCGACCTGCCAGCCCCCAGCCTGCCCGGCGCGCACCAGTTCGCCAACGCCGGCGCGGCGGTGATGGCCGCGCTGAGCCTGGGCGACCCGCGGCTGGACGAGGGGGCGCTCGGCCGCGGCGTGGCCTCCGCCGTCTGGCCGGCGCGCTTCCAGCGCCTGTCCGCGGGTCCCCTGGCCGCCCTGGCGCAGGCCCGCGGCGCCGACCTGTGGCTCGACGGCGGCCACAACCCGCACGCCGGGCGCGCCCTGGCCGAGACCCTGGGCCGGCTGGCCGCCCGCGATGGCCGCCCGACCGCGCTCATCGTGGCGATGTACGGCCGCAAGGACGCCCGCGGCTTCTTCGCCCCGTTCGCGAACCTGAACCCGCGCGTGGTGGTGACCGGGTTCGAGGGCCAGGGGGTCGCGCCGCCCGAAGAGCTCGCCGCCGCCGCCCGCGCTGCGGGCCTGGCGACCGGGGTCGCCCCCGACGCCACCCAGGCGCTGACCCGCCTGCTGGCCGCCGAGGGCCCTGCGCCCCACGTGCTGATCTGCGGCGGCCTGCATTTCGCCGGCGAGATCCTGGCCATGAGCCCGGACACCTGGCCGACCTGAGCGCCTACCCCGCCTCGATCGCGTGGATCGCGTCGTCGGAAAGGCCGAAGTGGTGGCCGATCTCGTGAACCAGCACGTGGGCGACCAGTTCCTCCAGCGTCACGTCGCCCCGCTCGGCCCACTCGTCGAGGATCGGGCGCCGGTAGAGGAAGATCATCGACGGCTGCGGCTGCGGGTCGAACACCGAGCGGCGCCCCAGGTCGACGCCCTGGTAGAGGCCGGTGAGCTCGAAGGCGTCCTCGATGCCCATTTCGTCCAGCACCTCCTGCGGCGGAAAGTCGTCGACGCGGAAGATCACCTCGCCGGTCATCCGCCGGAACTCGGCGGGCAGGGCGGCGAAGGCCGCCTCGGCCAGGGCGGCCAGGTCGTCGAGCGTGGGCGCCCGCCCCGCGCGGCGCTCACTCATCCGGCACCACGATGTGCGGCGACTCCGGCAGGCGAGTCTCGAAAAGGCCGATATCCAGCGGCCGCTGCGGCTCCACGGGACGCAGCGGCTGGCGCGCGATGGCCTGCAGCGCCTCGGGCGGCAGTTCCGCGCCGGTGCGGCGCGCCTTGCGGGCCTGGGGCGGTTCGGCGGCCGGCGCGGCGGAAGCGAGCCGCCAGTAGGAGACCATCACCCGCCAACTCGTGCGCGTCTCGTGCGCCGCCGGCTTCGGCCAGCGCCGCCCGTCGGCGTAGCTCGGCCGCACCGCCACCGGCCGGCGCGCCCCGGGCGTGACGACCTCGGCCAGGCGGCAATAGCGGTCCTCCACTGCCAGGGCCGCGTGTCCGGGGCGGTCGTCCTCCACCCGCCCGGCGTAGGCGTCCAGCGCGGCTTCCCGTGTGGCGAAGGCCGGTCCCGCGGGCTCGCTGACGAAACTCACCGCCTCGCCGGCCGCCCTCTCGGCCTCGCGCGCCCGCGCCGCCCGCCCCAGGGGCGCGGCCAAGGCGGCGTCGGCGTTGGCCGCGATGGGATAAAGTATGGCTGTCATCGCATTGATCATCGCGCAAAAGCGCCGTGCGCGCTAATCCGGCGCACGTGCGGTCGGTCGCACCCCGGCCTATGGTGAACCTTCTTGATTCGCTTATCGACGTGGGGTGCGTCGATGGGGCCTGAATGAGCGAACATGTATTGATCCTGATCGCAGCGACGGGGGCGGTGTCCCTGGCGATCTGCACCACGCTCTGGGCATGGGTCCAGACTCGCCGCGCCCACGTGCGCGTCGAGGGCCTGACCGCGCGCCTGGCCGTGTTCGAAGCCCGGGCCGAAGCCGCCCAGGCGTCGGTCGAAGCCTTCGACTCGGCGCTGCTGGCGGTGGAGGAGGGCCGCGCGATGCTGGCCTCGGGCCAGGAGTCCTTCGCCGCCTGCGCCGCCGCCCTCGGCCTCGCCACGCCCGACGCCCAGGCTCTGGTCAACGCCCTGATGCGCGCCGACCCAGATCACGCCCGGCGTCTGCGCGGGCTGTTCGAACGCGGGGAGCCCTGCGCGTTCGAGGTCCGGGGCCCGAGCGGCGCCGTGGCGGTGGAGGGCCGCGCCGCCGGGGCTCTGGCCTGGCTGCGGCTCTCGGCGGTGAGCGGCGAGGATTCCGGCCTGCCGACCGCCCCGCGCTTCGCCGCCTTCACCGACGCCCGCGCGCAGCCGGCCTGGATCGCCGCGGCCGACGGTTCGCCGGTGTGGGTCAACAAGGCTTGGCTGCTGGCCATGGGCGCGGCCAGCCTGGACGAGGCCGCGGCCCGCGGCGCCAGCTTCGACAAGGCCGCCGAGGCCCTGGCGAGCGAAGCCGCCAACCTCAGCCAGACCCGCGAGATCCTGCGGTGGATCACGCTGAACGGCCAGCGGCGGGCCTTTAACATCACCGCCAAGCCCCTGGAGGGCGGCGGCGTCGGCGTCTGGACCGACGACGTCACCGAAGCCGAGGAGATGCGCGAGCAGCTCAAGCGCCAGCGCGAGGCCAATGACGAGACGCTGAACCACATCGCCGACGCCGTGGCGATCTTCAGCCGCAAGAAGCAACTCATCTTCTACAATACCGCCTTCGCCGAGCTCTGGGGCCTGGAGCCGGCGTGGCTGTCCGAGAAGCCCACCCATTCCGAGGTGCTCGACCGCCTGCGTCAGCGCCGACGGCTGCCGGAGTCGGCCGATTACGCCCGCTGGAAGGCCGGGGAGCTCGACCGCTACGAGCGGCTCGACGCCGCCCCCGACGACCTCTGGAGCCTGCCGGACGGGCGCACGCTGCGCGTGGTGCGCCAGCCGCACCCGATGGGCGGCCTGCTGCTGCTGTTCTCCGACATCACCGATGAGCTGAAGCTGAAGTCGCAGTACAACGCCCAGATCCAGGTCCAGCAGGCCACCCTCGACAAGCTGAACGACGCTGTGGCGGTGTTCGGCTCCGACGGGCGGCTGCGGCTGCACAACGAAGCCTTCGAGCGGTTCTGGAACGTCACCCCCACCCAGCTCGACCTGGCCGGTGATTTCGAGGGCGTGGTCGAGCTCTGCATCCCGCGCCTGCACGACCTGCAGTTCTGGCGAGAGCTGAAGGGTCGCGTCGCCGATCCCGACCCCGGCGCCCGGGCGCCGATGACCGGCGAGGCCAAGACCTCGGATTCCCGCATCGTGCTCTACCAGTCGCGGCCGCTGCCGGACGGGGCGACGCTGATCGCCTTCACCGACGTGACCGACGCCCGGCGGCTGGAGAGCGCGCTCGCCGCCCGCTCGAACGCCCTGGCCGACGCCGAACGGCTGAAGCGAGACTTCGTCGGCAACGTCTCCTATGAGCTGCGCACGCCGCTCACCACCATCATCGGCTATTCGGAGCTGCTGGAGCGTTCGGGCGAGAACCTCTCGGAGCGTGGGCGCGGCCACGCTGCAGCGGTGCGCACCGCCGCCACCCAGCTCGCGCGGTCCATCGACGACGTGCTCGACATGGCCCAGATCGACGCCGAGGAGATGGCGCTGGACCTGGAGGACGTCCACGTGGCCGAGCTGCTGCGCGAGGCGGCCGACCGCTGGGAGCCCGAAGCCCGGCCCGCCGACGTGACCATCGCCGTGACCCACGCGGACGACATCGGCGTCATCCGCGGCGACGCCAAGCGGCTGAGCCAGATCCTCGACCATCTGGTGGAGAACGCGGTGCGCCAGACGCCGCCCGGCGGCCGCGTCACCGTCTCGGCGCGCCGGGCCCTGGGCGAGATCCAGCTACAGGTCTCCGACACCGGCCGCGGCATCCCCTTCCACGTGCAGGCGCACATCTTCGACCGCTTCATCGGCCGCGAGCGCGGCGGCCCCGGCCTGGGCCTGGCGCTGGTCAAGGCGCTGACGGAGTTGCATGGCGGCTGGGTGGCCCTGGAAAGCGAACCCGGCGCAGGCGCCACCTTCACCTGCCACCTGCCCGAAGTCGTGCAAGCCTCCGCCGCCCACCCGGAGCTGGAGTTCTAGGTTTGCTCCTCCCCCGTCGTCTGCGGGACAGGGGAGGAGCGGGGTTTCCTAGTGCTGGCTTTCCGGCATCCGGACGATCAGCCCGTCCAGCGCGTCGCTCACCTTGATCTGGCAGGAGAGGCGGCTGTTGGCTTCGACGTTCTCGGCGAAGTCCAGCATGGACTCCTCCATGGCCGAGGCCGTGCCGGCGGCTTCGCGCCAGGCGTCGTCCACGTAGACATGGCAGGTGGCGCAGGCGCAGGCGCCGCCGCAGTCGGCGTCGATGCCGGGCACGTTGTTCTTCACGGCCCCTTCCATGACCGAAAGGCCGGTCTTTACGTCCACGACGTGCTCGGTGCCGTCGTGTTGAATATAGGTGATCTTGGCCATGGTCCCCTTGCGCGCCGACCCCAACTGGAAGGAGCTCTGTACCTCGCCGGCTCCTAAGCGCCGACCTCTTTCATCGAAACGGCGGTGTCCGCAAGCTTTTCAGGCGAGATGGCCTTGCGATTCTGGATGAACTGCCGCCCGGCCATGAACTCGGGCGGCGCGTTCACCGCCTCCACGGCCTGGAGCTGATCGCCCTTCAGGTGGAAGACCGCGAACTTGCCGGCCCCCGGATCACCGCGCACGACCAGGCGGTCCACGTCGAACGGGACGCCTGCGATCTGCAGCTTCAGGTCATATTGGTCCGACCAGAACCATGGCGTCTCCGAGGCGGGCGCCGCCCGCCCGGTGATGGCGCAGGCGGCCTGCTTGGCCTGTTCCAGCGCATTGGGCACGCTCTCCAGGCGGAACATGCGGTCGTAGAGCGGCAGCGGCCGGTGGGTCACGTCGCCGATGGCGAAGATGGACGGATCGCTGGTGCGGGCCTCCAGGTCCACCACCACGCCGCGGGCGCACTCCAGCCCGGCGTCGCGGGCGATCTCGTCGTTGGGGGCGGCGCCCACGCCCACCAGCGCCACGTCGCAGCCCAGGGTGCGCCCGTCGGTCAGGGTCACGCCGCCGAGCTTGCCGTCCTGGCCGGTGAAGCCGGTCACGCTGGCGCCCAGCACGAACCGCACGTCGTGCTTTTCGTGGTAGGTCTGGAAGAAGCTGGACAGCTGCTCGCAGGCGACCCGGGCCAGCAAGCGCTCCTCGCGCTCCACCACCGTCACCTCGGCGCCCAGCGCCCGGCCGGAAGCCGCGGCCTCCAGCCCGATGTAGCCGCCGCCCACCACCACCATCCGCACGCCGGGTCCCAGGGCCGACTTCAGCGCCTCGGCGTCCGCCGCCGAGCGCAGGAACAGCACGCCGGACAGGTCGGCGCCCGGGATGTTCAGCACGATCGGCCGTGCGCCCGTGGCCAGGATCAGGACGTCATAGGTCAATGTCGAGCCATCGGAGAGGGCGATGGTCTTGTCCGACCGCCGCAGCGATACGCCTGTGAGGTTGGGGCGGAAGTCGATGCCCGCCTCGGCGTAGAACTCCAGCGGCTTCAGCGCCAGGGAGTCGGCGTCGGCCTCGCCCTTCAGCCAGGCCTTTGACAGCGGCGGCCGCTGATAGGGCGCGATCGGCTCGTCGCCGACCAGGGTGATCGGGCCCTCGTGGCCATACTGCCGCAGCAGCGCCGCCGCGGTGCCCCCCGCGTGGCCCGCCCCCAGGATCACCACATGCGCCTTGGGATCGTTCATGCCGTTCCGTACTCCGTCATGCCTCGGATGCTGCGCCGCCACCGAGCGTCAGGTCACCCGCTCGGCCATCATCTTCTTCACCTCGGCGATGGCCTTGGCGGGATTGAGGCCCTTCGGGCAAACCTGCGCGCAGTTCATGATGGTGTGGCAGCGGTAGAGTTTGAAGGGGTCCTCCAGCGCGTCGAGCCGTTCGCCGGTGGCCTCGTCGCGGCTGTCGATCAGCCAGCGGTAGGCATGCAGCAGGGCGGCCGGGCCCAGGTACTTGTCGCCGTTCCACCAGTAGCTTGGGCACGAGGTCGTGCAGCAGGCGCACAGGATGCACTCGTAGAGCCCGTCCAGCTTCTCGCGGTCTTTGGGCGCCTGGATCCATTCCTTCTCCGGCTCCGGCGTCTCGGTGTGCAGCCAGGGCTCGATGGAGGCGTACTGGGCGTAGAACATGGTCAGGTCCGGCACCAGGTCCTTGACCACCGGCTGGTGGGGCAGGGGGCTGATGGCCACGTCCGCGCCGGGCACGTCGCGCCAGCCGTAGGTGCAGGCCAGGGTGTTGCGCCCACCGATGTTCATGGCGCAGGAGCCGCAGACGCCCTCGCGGCAGGACCGACGGAACGCCAGCGTCGGGTCCATGGTGTTCTTGATGTGGATCAGCACGTCCAGGACCATCGGGCCGCAGGCGTCCACGTCCACCTCGTAGATGTCCCAGCGTGGATTGCCCGGGGTCTCGGGGTCGTAGCGGTAGATCTTGAACGGCTTGACGTTCTTGGCGCCCGCCGGGGCGGGGTGGCGCTTGCCCCGGGTGACGCGGGAGTTTGCGGGCAGGCTGAGCTGGACCATCGGGCGCTTTCCTATTGAACCGGCGGGACGGCGGGATCGCGAGATCCGTACCAGTCGAGCCGTCGCGTGAAATACATGACCGCGGCGATCGCCGCGAAGCTGGTGACCGCGCCCACCAGGAGCGCGAAGTCTTCCAGGCGCATCAGCACGTAGATGAGCCCGTAGAGCAGGGTGAAGGCCACCAGGGCGATGAAGCCTTGCCTGCGGCTCTCGAACACCCAGCCGGCGTAGGCGGAGATCAGCCCCACCGTGGCCGCCGCGGCGATGGCGAACCCCCCGTCGAAGCCGATCCGCTCGGCGATGGAGAGCAGCAGCAGGTAGAAGATCACCTGGGCCAGGCCGATCAGCAGGTACTGGGCCGGGTGGACCCGCTTGCCGCTGAGCGTCTCGAACAGGAAGTAGGCCAGGAACACCAGGCCCACGAACATCAGGGCGTACTTCAGCGAGCGCGCCACCGACTGGTAGGGGTTGGCGGTCTCGACGAACGAGACGCCGAGCGCGGTCTGGCCCAGCCGGGCGAGCATGCCGGACGGGCCCTGCGCCGGCACGCCGCGGGCGATGAACGGTACGCTCCAGACCGCGGAGAACCCCTGCGGTCCGATGGTCCGCTTGCCGGGGTCGGGCAGGAAACCGCCGTCGAAGCTGGGGTTGGGCCAGTCGCTCTTGGCGGTGAGCGTGGTGGTCTTGGCGAAGGCCAGCACCGCCAGCCGCTGCGCGCCGGAGAAGCGCATCTTTGCGGTGACGTCGAAGACCGAGTCAGGCTTGACCAGCGCGCCGGCCGGCGCGCCGAAGAAGGTGAGGCCGCTCGTGGCCCCCTCCGTACGCTCCACCGACGCCTGGCTGAGCGACAGGGCCGGCCCCGCCGTCAGCGCCTGGCCGCCCAGGGTCAGCGCCACGTCGGAACGGGCGCCGCGGGCGTCGGAGGCGGCGACCAGGATTTCTGCCCGGCTCCAGTCCAGCACTGCGCCCTCGGGCGCCTTGGCCACGGCGTCGGCGAGGTCGAAGTGGGCGCTGAAGGCCACGTCGGCCTGGTAGACCGGCACCTTGAACAGCGAACGCCGCCGCACCTCGGAGCGGGCGTCGATCCCGGCGTCGCCGGTCACCGGGAAGATCACGAACACATCGCGGTCCGGCGCCTGCTTGGGGTCGGCGGACGGCACGACGTAGGGCACGCCCAACACGGGGCCAAGGAAGGTCTGGGGGCCGCCCACCACCGCGCTGATCTCGTTCGCCACCTGCTCGGCGCGATGGGTGCGGTCCTTGAGCAGCAGGAAGACGAACAGCGCCGGCACGCTCATGGCCACCGCCAGGATGGCGACCAGCAGCAGCTTCAGGCCCACCGAGCGGCGGGGGATGCGCGCGGTGACGATGTCTGCGGCGCTCATGGCGCCGCGGCGCCTTGGCGCCGGCCCAGGATGATCACGCCGTGGTGTCCGTCGTGGTTGGTGGGGACCAGGGTCGTCTCGCCGACGCCGGCGGCCGTGAGCCGCCGCATCACGGCCGAGAGATCGTAGTCGTACATCGAGATCACGCCCACCGGCGGCGCGGGCCGCAGGCTGCGTACGACGGGGCGAGCCAGGCTGCGCCAGCCCCGGGCCGGCTCCAGCCGCGCGTCGCGCCAGATGGTCAGGTGCAGGCTGAGGAACCCGCCCGGCGCGAGCCGGGCCAGCAGCGCCTCGATCAGCGAAAGCCCCCGGGCCGGCGGGATGTGCTGCAGCACGATGAACGAGTTGATCCAGTCGAACGGCCCGTCGGGCAGGGCGTCCACATAGAGGGCGCGGCCGCCGCGCTTGCGCGCCTGGGCCAGCATGCCGGGCGAGATGTCGTAGCCGGTCGCCGAGGCGGTCCTGGCCGCCATCGCCTCCGTCAGGCGCCCGGCCCCGCAGCCGAAGTCCAGCGCCGCCCCTGTCGGCGTCGCGCCGTAGAGCCGGGCGAACCGGGCCAGCAGGTCGTCCACATAGGCCGCGCCCGAGGCGTAGAAGGCGTCCAGCCGCTCCGGCGTCAGGTTCTGCGACAGATAGTCCGCATGCGTCAGCACGCCCCAATAGGGCTCGCGCGCGCCCAGTTCGCGCCAGTCCGCGTCGGTGTCGCGCTGGCCCCGCATCGGCGCCCCTTAGTAGACCCGCGCCTTCGGCGGGATGTAGGCGATGTCGTTGGACAGGGTGTAGGAATGCACCGGCCGGTAGTCGATCTTCACTGTCCCCGCGGCGTCGTCGAACCAGGTGAGGGTGTGCTTCATCCAGTTGTCGTCGTCGCGCTCGGAGAAGTCCTCCCGGGCGTGGGCGCCGCGGCTCTCGGTGCGGTTGACCGCGCCTTCCACCGTGGTGATCGCCTGGCCGACGAGGTTGTCGAACTCCAGGGTCTCCACCAGGTCGGTGTTCCAGATCAGGCCCCGGTCGCTGACCTTGATGTCCGGCCGCTGGGCGTGGACCTTGGCCAGCCGCGCCTTGCCGTTGACCAGGGTCTCGCCGGTGCGGAACACCGCCGCGTCGTCCTGCATCGCCATCTGCATTTCCAGGCGCAGGTTGGCGGTGGGCGTGGCGCCGTCGGCGTGACGCAGGCGGTCGAAGCGGGCGACGTGGCCCTCGGTGTGGTGGGGCTTCAGCTCCGGCTGCTTGGCGCCGGCCTTCAGGGTGTCGGCGCAGCGCAGCGCGGCCGAGCGGCCGAACACCACCAGGTCGATCAGCGAGTTGGAGCCCAGGCGGTTGGCGCCGTGCACGGAGACGCAGGCCGCCTCGCCTACCGACATCAGGCCCGGCACCACCTTGTCCGGGTCGTCGCCCTCGCGGGTCACCACCTCGGAGAAGAAGTTCGTGGGGATGCCGCCCATGTTGTAGTGCACGGTCGGCAGGACCGGGATCGGCTCCTTGGTCACGTCGACGCCGGCGAAGATGTGGGCGCTTTCCGAGATGCCCGGCAGGCGCTCGGCCAGGATCTTCGGGTCCAGGTGGTCCAGGTGCAGGTGGATGTGGTCCTTCTTCGGGCCCACGCCGCGGCCCTCGCGGATCTCGATGGTCATGGCGCGGCTGACCATGTCGCGCGGCGCCAGGTCCTTCACGGAGGGCGCATAGCGCTCCATGAACCGCTCGCCCTCGGAATTGGTCAGGTAGCCGCCCTCGCCCCGGGCCCCCTCGGTGATCAGGCAGCCGGCGCCGTAGATGCCGGTCGGGTGGAACTGCACGAACTCCATGTCCTGCAGCGGCAGGCCGGCCCGCAGCACCATGCCGCCGCCGTCGCCGGTGCAGGTGTGGGCGCTGGTGGCTGAGAAGTAGGCGCGGCCGTAGCCGCCGGTGGCCAGGATCACCTGCTGGGCCTGGAACCGGTGCAGGGCGCCGTCGTCCAGCTTCCAGGCGGTGACGCCGCGGCACACGCCCTCGTCCATGATCAGGTCGAGGGCGAAGTACTCGATGAAGAACTCGGTGTCGTGCGCCAGGGACTGCCCGTACATGGTGTGCAGCATGGCGTGGCCGGTGCGGTCGGCCGCAGCACAGGTGCGCTGGATCGGCGCCTCGCCGTAGTTGCGGGTCATGCCGCCGAAGGCGCGCTGATAGATCTTGCCCTCGTCGGTGCGCGAGAAGGGCACGCCCCAGTGCTCCAGCTCATAGACCGCGGCCGGCGCGTTGCGGCACAGGTACTCGATGGCGTCCTGGTCGCCCAGCCAGTCCGACCCCTTGACGGTGTCGTACATATGCCAGCGCCAGTCGTCCTCGCTCATGTTGCCGAGGCTGGCCGAGATGCCGCCCTGGGCCGCCACGGTGTGCGAGCGGGTCGGGAAGACCTTGGTGATGCAGGCGGTCTTCAGCCCCGCCTGGGCGCAGCCCAGCGCCGCGCGCAGGCCGGAGCCGCCGGCCCCAACCACCACGACGTCGAACTTGTGGTCGATGAACTCGTAAGTCGCCATCTGCGTCTCAAGCGCCTCCCAGCGCGACCTTGAGGATCGAGAACACCGCCAGCGCGCCCACCAGCACGCAGGCGAAGAGGTTGATGAGCAGCAGCACCGCCCGCTGCGCGCCGGCGTAATAGTCTTCGACGATCACCCGCATGCCGGCATGCATGTGCCAGAAGGTCACGATGGCGAACAGCGAGCCCAGGGTCGCGTTGAGCGGGTGGCCCAGCCAGGCGACCGCGCCGTCGTAGCCGGCCCCGGCCAGCTTGAAGACCGCATAGACCGCCCACAGGCTCAAGGGGACGAGGGCGATGGAGCTCACCCGCTCGCCGATCCAGTGGGTGGCGCCGTGCTTGGCTGCGCCCAGGCCGCGGGCCCGCGCCAGCGGGGTGCGATAGCTGTCCATCAGTAGGCTCCCACGACGGCGGCGACGAACCACACCGCCACGCTGGCGACAAAGGCGAAGAGGATGCAGGCGATCGAGGCGGCGTTCGCGACCCCGAGGCTGAACCCGCGCCCGGTGTCCCAGACCAGGTGCTGGATCCCCTTGGCCAGGTGGTAGAAGAGGCCGAGCGTGATGGCGAACATCACGAACTTGCCGGGGATCGAACCCAGGCAGGCCATGTAGGCGCCGTAGGCGTCCGGTCCCGAGGCGAGCGCCAGCACCCAGCCGGCCAGGATCAGCGCGCCGAAATAGAGGCCCGCGCCGCTGATGCGGTGCAGGATCGAGCCCAGCATCGTCACGTGGAAACGCCACACCTGCAGGTGTGGCGACAGCGGCCGACCGCCTGGAACGGACGTCATCGTAGCGTCTCCCCTGGTCCCTGAACGCCCGCCGGTTTTAAGCGCCGCGCCCCGGGTGTCAACGAAGCCCGCGAGGATCGCCAGCTTGCTTCGCAAAGGCCGAAGCAACTACGATCGGCGCTCAGACACAATGCGTGTTTTGTGCAGGGTTCCTTCGCGGACGGCGAAGGCTATCAGGGCTTTCATGCGCTTCGACCTCACCGACCTTCGCCTGTTCTGCGACGTGGTGGACGCGGGCTCCATCACCCGCGGCGCCGAGCGCAGCGCCCTGGCGCTGGCCGCCGCCTCCACCCGCATCCGCAACATGGAGGCCGCCCTGGGCGCCCCGTTGCTGGCCCGCTCGCGCCAGGGCGTGTCGCCGACCGCCGCCGGGCGCATGCTGCTCAAGCACGCCCGCACCATCCTCGACCAGACTGCGCGCCTGCGCGAGGACCTGTCGGCCTACGCCGGCGGGCTCTCGGGCGAGGTCAAGCTCCTGGCCAACACCAACGCGCTCACCGAATTTCTCCCCGAGGCGCTCAGCGCCTTCCTCGCCGCCAACCCGCACGTCAGCGTCGACCTGGAGGAGCGCCTTTCCGACGAGATCGTCGGCCTGATCGCCGAGGGCGTGGGCGACGTGGGCGTGGTGGCGGGCACGGTGGAGGTCGGCGCGCTGCAGGCCTTCCCCTTCCGCTCCGATCGGTTCGTGGTGGTCACCGCGCCCGGCCATCCGCTGGCGCAGCGCGCCTCCGTCGCCTTCGCCGAGGTGCTGGATTTCGACTTCGTAGGGCTGGAGCGCTCCAGCTCCCTGCAGCGGTTCCTCACCGCCAAGGCCGCCCGCGAGGGTCGCCCGCTGAAGCTGCGCGTGCAGCTTCGCAGCTTCGACGCCGTCTGCCGTCTGGTGGAGGCCGGCGTGGGCGTCGGCGTGGTGCCCCAGACCACCGCCCACCGCGCCGAGAAGACCATGTCGCTGGCGGTCATCGACCTCGCCGACGACTGGGCGGTCCGCGACCTCAAGATCGTCGTGCGCGCGCTGGACGACCTGCGCCCCTACGCCCGCGAGCTGGTCGACCGGCTGCGGGCGTGAGCGCCGCTCAGTCGATCTCGCGCAGCCAGTCGGCGGAGCGCATCTCCTCCAGCCGCGAGGCGGTGCGCTCGAACTCGAAGGCCCCGTCGCCGGCCGGATAGAGGGTCTTTGGCTCGCCCTCCGCCAGCACGATGACGCGCACCCTTGCCTCGTAGAGCGCGTCGATCAGGATCACGAACCGGCGCGCCGCTTCGCGCTGGCTGGCGCCGAGCTTCGGCACGTCCTCCAGGAACACGGTGTGGAAATGCCCGGCGATGGCCACGTAGTCGTTGGGCCCCAGCGCCACCCCGCACAGGCTGGCGAACGAGGACCGCAGGAGGCCGCCCGAGGCGTGCGGCAGGTGGACCTTGCGGCCGAGGATCTCCAGCGTCGCGCCGCTCTCCTCCTCGCCGGCCAGCATGTCGCGCCACAGCTCCAGGAACCGGCGCTCGTTGTCGGGGTCGTTGGGCGAGAACCACGTGCCTGCCGCCCGCAGCCGGTCGAGCCGGTAGTCGTGCGAACCGGCCACGGCGACGACCTCCAGCCTCGCCTTCAGGAGCGCGATGAACGGCAGGAAGAGTTGGCGGTTGATGCCGTCCCTGTAGAGGTCGTCCGGCGTGCGATTGGAGGTCGCCACCAGGGTGACCCCCCGGGCGAACAGCGCCTCGAACAGCCGGCCCAGGATCATGGCGTCGGCGATGTCGGTCACCTGCAGCTCGTCGAAGCATAGGAGCTTCGCCTGCTCAGCCACCAGGTCGGCGACCGGAAGAATGGGGTCGTCGCCCCTGGCCTGGCCGAAGCGCGCCTTGCGGGCGGCCGCGTCGCCCGTGCGCCAGGCGCCGATCAGGCGGTGGATCTCGCCCATGAACACGTGGAAATGGGTGCGCCGTTTCCTGGCGACCGGGGCGGCCTCGTAGAACAGGTCCATGAGCAGCGACTTGCCGCGCCCCACCGGCCCCCAGAGGTAGACGCCCCGCGCCACCTCGGCCTTGCGGAAAAACGCCGCCAGCCCATTCGGCTGGGCGGCCAGGTCGCTCTCCAGGCGCACGAGCGCCGCCAGCCCCGGGGCTTGCGCCGGGTCCGGCCGGATTTCGCCCGCGGCGAGGCGGGCGTCGTAGGCGTCCTGGACGGCGCTCGGCATGCGGACCTGCGGTTACAGGCGTGGAACGCCCCCATCAACTCGTCTGTTTTGGTCGGGGGGCGCCAGGCAGAGGAGTCCCCCATGGCCGACGACCCCCGCACCTCGCAGCAGAACGACGCCGAACTGGGCGTCGGAACGCCGTCGAACTTCGATCCGCACAACAGCGCGGCGCCGGACAAGCCCGAGGAGGACTGGGGCGATCCGGCCGGCGAGGCGGTCTACGGCGTGAACCACACCCGCCGCCCCGACAAGACAGAATCCGAGCGTGGCCAGGGCCGCCGCACGCTGGCGCGCAACCGCGAGATCGTGAAGGGCGGGTTGTACAAGGGCTAACATTACCGGGGACATGCACGTCAGTGCGTGTCCCCTTCATCCGCCCCCAACTCCTTCAGCACGTAGCGGTAGGTTTCGCGCCGCTCGCAGGCGCAGCCGTGCATCGCCCCGTCCTTGGTCCACCAGATCAGGGTCGGATAGGCGAGCCGGATCCCGTTGTGCGCCAGGAGCGGCTTGAGGTCGTCGACCATCCGACGGCCGGCCTCGATCACCGCCGTGCGGGCGACGTCGCCGTCGGCCGCCGGGACGCCCGGCGCCTGCCAGGCGTCCGGCGGGACCTTGTCCCAGGCCTCCATCAGCGCCCAGCGCCGGTTGACCCACAGCTCGGCCACCGTCGCCCGCTCGGCCGGGGTCGATTCGGCGATCCCGTTCCTGTCGCGGAGCGCCACCTCGATCACCCGCGTGTCGACGCCCGCGGCGTGCAGGGTCGGAAACGATTCGGCCTTGTAGCGGATGCAGTCGGGGCAGCTTCGATAGCCGATCATGTAGAGCTTCGGCCCGGTCAGCCCCGGCGACACCCATCCCGCGCCCTCCAGGATGCGGGCGATCTCCGCCTGGTCGCGCTTGATGACATGTGGCCGCCAACGCAGATCGTACCACCACCAGGCGAACAGGCCCCCGCCCGTCACGAGCACGACCAGTCCGAGGGTCGCCCACAGGCGGAAACGCTTCATCGCAGCTTGGCCCCGTTCTCCACACGGAGATGCGAGCCTCCGGCGCCGCGCAAGTCAATCCAAAGCGTGGCCCTGGCCAAAGCGTGGCCCTGGCGCCCCTGCGCCCGTCGAGGCATGTTCCGCCGCATGACGGCCGCAACCACCGTGCGCGACGTCCCGCATGGGGGCGCGCACGACCACATCGTCGATGTGCTGATCGCCGAACGGGCCCCGAAGCTCTCGGCGAGCCCGGCGTGGCCGCTCTTGCGGCCACTGCTCTACGCCCTCTTGGACTACGGCAAGGCCCGCCGGCTGGCCGAGACCATCGCCCCGATGCCGGGCCGCGAGGCGCTCGACCTGATCTCCCGGTCGCTGGCGCTCAAGCTCGCCATCAGCGGCCTCGAGCGGATCCCGCGCAACGGCCGCCTGATCGTGGTGGCCAACCACCCGACCGGCCTCGCCGACGGCGTGGCGGTGTTCGACGCGCTGAAGGCCGTGCGCCCGGACCTCTGCTTCTACGCCAACGCCGACGCCCACCGCGTCGCGCCCCGCTTCGACGAGGTGCTGATCCCCGTGGAGTGGGTGGAAGCCAAGCGGACCCGCGAGCGCCTGCGCCTGACGCTCGCCCTCACCCGCGAGGCGCTGGAGGCGGAGCGCGCCCTGGTGATCTTCCCGGCCGGCCGGCTCGCCCGCCGCGGCCCCGGCGGCAGCCTGTCCGATCCGCCCTGGGCCGCCAGCGCGGTCTCGCTGGCCCGCAAGTACGAGACCCGGATCCTGCCGATCCACCTGGCGGGGCCCTGGTCTAGCCTGTTCCACCTGTTCGACCGCGTCTCCTCGGAGCTGCGCGACATCACCCTGTTCCACGAGATGCTCAACAAGCGCGGGCGAGCCTTCACCCTCACCATCGGCAAGCCGGTCCCCCCCACGGCGCTCGGGGCCGATCCGGTCGAGACCGTCGCGCGCCTCAAGGCCCACGTCGAGCGCGGCCTCGCCGAAGATCCAGACCGGACGTTCGCGTGACCGCCGACGCCCTGACGCTCGCCGACGTCGCCGCCACCGAACGGCTGGGCGCGGCGATCGCCCGCGCCCTGAAGCCCGGCGAAGCGGTCTGCCTGTCGGGTCCGCTCGGCGCCGGAAAGTCAGTGCTGGCCCGCGCCCTGGTGCGCGCCCTGACCCGCCCGGACGAGGACGTGCCCAGCCCGACGTTCACGCTGGTGCAATTCTATGTCGGTCCGAGCCTTGCGGTCGCCCACTTCGACCTCTACCGCCTGAGCTCGGCCGAGGAGGCCTGGGAGATCGGCCTGGACGAGGCGCTGGAGGACGG
>Ga0068859_100002373_pt1 | contig 19172 bp, 11 predicted proteins | sample KBSSwiS22_FD_66585 | JGI IMG/M metagenome (GOLD analysis project Ga0068859, IMG submission 66585) | Switchgrass rhizosphere microbial communities from Kellogg Biological Station, Michigan, USA - KBS Switchgrass S2-2 | ecosystem: Host-associated > Plants > Roots > Rhizosphere > Soil ...
GAGCCCGCGATCACGCCCTGCCCCTAGTCGCGCGGGCGTGCGCTATAGTGCCGGCCGCGCACTGGAGCGGTGAGTTCATCCGCTGAGCGGGTTCCGATGGGGAACGACCTCGGCAGCTCGATCCACGACGCGGCGCGTCTCGCGGCGCTGCGAAGCATCGCCTTGCTCGACTCGCCTCCCGAGGAGGCGTTCGATCGCCTCACGCGTCTCGCCACCCGCATCCTCCACGTGCCCGCCGCGTACGTCTCCCTCGTCGACGACGAGCGCCAGTTCTTCAAGAGCTCGGTCGGGCTACCCGAGCCGTGGTCTTCGCTGCGTGAGACGCCGCTGACGCACTCGTTCTGCAAGCACACGGTCGCGACCGGTCAACCGTTCGTCGTTTCCGATGCGCGGGTCCATCCGCTCGTCCGGGAGAGCCGGGGCATCTCCGAGCTCGGCGTCATCGCCTACGCCGGCATCCCGCTGACGACCGCCGACGGCTTCACCTTGGGCTCGTTCTGCGTCGTCGATGCTCGGCCTCGCGAGTGGACCGACGAGGAGATCGACGTCCTTCGAAGTCTCGCGACGTCCGCGATGACCGAGATCGCGAGCCGCCGCCTGGCGGCCGACTTGCAGCGCCTGAGTGCGGGGCTCCAGCAGATGGTGGATGCCCGCACGTCCGAGCTGAGCTGCGCGGAGGAGCGCTGGCGCGCCCTCCTTCAGGTCAACAACGCGGTCGTGACCTGTCTCGACCGTGAGGAGCTCTTGAAGGCGATCGCGGGGGCCCTGCGAGGGGTCGTGCCTTTCGATCGGGCGGCCCTCTGCCTCGACGAGCCCGCCGAGGACGGCTTCCGGGTCCTTCGGGTGGACGGTCCGGTGCCGCTCCCCCCGATCACGCCGAACGCGGACTTCTGGCCGCGGGAGGGGAGCCGCACCGGCTGGATCGTCGCCACGGGCCAGAGTCTCAACAGCGCGGACCTGAGAGAGGACACCCGGTTCATCGAGCATGGTCCGCTGGTCCGAGCGGGAATCCTCTCCGCCCTTTCGGTTCCTCTGATAGCCAAGGGCAAGGTCATCGGAACGCTCAACTTGGGGAGCCGCGAAGTCGGGAAGTATGGGGACTGGGACTGCGAGCTTCTGGTCGCGATCGCCGACCAGATCGGGCTCGCCATCCAGAACATGCTCGCGTACGAGGAGATCACGTCGCTCAAGAGCCGCCTCGAGCAGGAGAACCTGTACCTGCAAGAGGAGTCCCGGGCGGACGGGGCCTTCGCGGACGTCGTCGGGGAGTCTCCCGCCATCCAGAAGGTCCTCGCGAGCGTGCGCAGGGTTGCGACGACGCACTCCACCGTGCTCGTCACGGGGGAGACCGGGACCGGCAAGGAGGTCGTGGTCCGTGCGATTCACGAGCTCTCGGCGCGCAAGGACAAGATTCTCGTCAAGGTGAACTGCGCGGCGCTCCCCGGCGGCGTCATCGAGAGCGAGCTGTTCGGGCACGAGAAAGGTGCCTTCACCGGGGCACTGACCCGGCGCTTGGGGCGCTTCGAGCTGGCGCACGGGGGCACCCTCTTCCTCGATGAGGTCGGCGATCTTCCGCTGGAGCTCCAGGCGAAGCTCCTGCGGGTGCTCCAGGAGGGCGAGTTCGAGCGGCTCGGAGGGTCGGCGACGATCAAAGTGAACGTTCGCGTCGTCGCCGCGACCAACCGCGATCTCAAGAAGGCCGTGGCGGAAGGGCGGTTCCGCGAGGACCTGTTCTACCGGCTCAACGTTTTTCCGATCGAGATCCCGCCGCTTCGGGAACGGCGGGAGGACGTCCCGCGCTTGACCCGCCACTTCGTCATGCTGTGCGCGTCGAAGATGGGCAAGACGATCGAGGCCATCAGCGAGGAGGCCCTGGGCAAGCTCACCGCCTACGGCTGGCCCGGGAACGTCCGGGAGCTGCAAAACGTCATCGAGCGCGCGGTCATCCTCTCCCCGAGCCGGCGGCTCGAGCTCGACGAGGTCCTCCCGTCTCCGGTCGCGGGCGGCAAGACGATCCCGGGTCGGTCGCTCGAGAACGTCGAGCGGGACCACATCATCGCTGTGCTCGAGAGCGTAGGGTGGCGCGTCAGCGGCGCTCGCGGCGCCGCGAGCGTGCTCGGGCTCAAGCGAACCACGCTCGAAGCGCGGATGCGGAAGCTCGGCATCTCACGTCCCAGCTGATCCTGCCGCGTTGGCAATTCGCCAACCGGTTGGCGCGGCGGCCAAGCCCCGCCCGAAGCGCTCGCTTCCGATCGCTCGACGCAACTCTCGCTCGCTGAAGCGCTTGGAGGCGCGCGAGCAGTCGCGTCAGCTCGTGGCACATCCGTTGCCTTAGTGCACCGGCATGCTCCGCATCCATCGCAACGACGCAGACGAACACCGGGCGGTCCTGATCCTCGAGGGACGGATCGCCGGGGCGTGGGTCGTCCTGCTCGAGCGCGAGTGCGAAGCCCTGATCGAGCGCGGCCTCGGTGTGGATCTCGATCTCTCCGAGGTCGTCTACGTTGCGCGCGCCGGCCTCGAGGGCCTGCGCCGCCTCCGCCAGGCGGGCGTCCGGATCACGGACTGCTCGCCGCTCCTCGCCGCGATGTTCGAACACGAAGGCATTCGATGAACCGTCATCTCTCGAAAGGAGAACCTCCCATGAAAACGTACCTGCTCGTCTTCGCGGCGCTCGCGGCCGCCGGCATGTCGCCCGGTGCTCTCGCCGCGCCGCCCTTCGTCCGGCCGCCGCTCGTGAACAGCCGCGGCGTCATCAACCAGAGGAACCTCGCGCCGACGGTGAAGATCACCTCGCCGCTCGACGGCGACTTCATCGCACCCGGCGACTCGCGCGTCCGGGACGGCGACCCCAACGGCACCGGGTTCGCGATCGTCGCGGAGATCGTCACGCACGACCAGACCACGGTGTCCGTCGACGAGGACGTCAACATCCGCCACGTCGCCGACCTCGGAGGCGTCAATCCCCAGTTCCCGGGGCTGTTCGCGTTCATCGACGTGGATCTGATCACGCCGGACGGGACGATCATCCCCGCCAACACGAATCTGGGCCCCCTCTTCAACATCGCGGGCGCGGATGACACCCCCGGCCCCGGCGTGACGATCTGGGCCGGCTGGCACGTCCTCGAGTCGATCCGGCCGGAAAACGGCAGCAGCTTCCACCTCACGCTCGCCGTCGTGGACGATGCGGGCCGCGTCGGGTTCGACCGGGTGCGCCTCAACGTCGACGAGAACGTGACGGGGCCGTTCGGGAGCTCCGGCAACGGGCTCACCCAGAACCCGGGCGAGCCGAACCGGGTCGGCGGCGGCAGCGCGCCGACCGTTCAGATCATCGCGCCGCGCGAGCCGACGTCCGTGACCTTCGGCGAGGCGCCGCCCAACGGATCGCTCGCGTTCATCGAGGTCGACATCATCGACAAGGACGGCGACGTCGTCGTGGACGAGCTCGGCGGAGCCGACGGCCTGCTCGACCCGGCGAACCCGGCCCTCGCGGCGCAGCTCGCCCGCATCGACGACCCCACCGCGGGCGCCGGCAACGCCAACCGCAACGTTCCCGGGTTCGACTTCCGGTTCAGCGTCCCCTCCGGCGCCGCCGGCGGCAACGCGGACGTGAACGTCGCGCGTCTGTTCAACATCGCCGGCAGCGAAGTGATCCTCCTCGAGGACGGCACGCCGGCGGTGCGCACGGTCCTCAACTGGGTCGTGGCGGCGCCGTTCGTCGGGACCGCCCGGAACGAGAGCTTCGTGACGTTCACGGCGACCGTGACGGACGCCAACGGCAACAAGGGCACCGCCTCGCGCACGTTCCAGCTCACCGGCTCCGCGGTGAACGGCGATGCCCTGACGCCGCAGCCGGCGAGCCGCGCGAGAGCCCACGTCCCCCCGGTCGCTCCGGGCCTCCACTGAGAGGTAGGATCATGAACAAGCGCGGCCGCCCCCTCGTGACTGCCTCGATCGTCCTCGGCCTGGCCTGGCCCGCGTTCGGCACGTGCCCCGACACGCGGTTCGCCCAGCAGGATGTCTTCCCCGCGGAGGGCATCGTCGAAGGGATCGCCGTGAGCGACTTCGATCGCGACGGCCATCTCGATCTGGCGGTCACGCAGTTCTCGGCGGCTGGTGCTGCGGGGAACGGCGTCGCGATCCTCCTCGGAGACGGGAACGGCGGATTCGGTGCGCCGTCCCGTTTCGAGGTGGGCCGCGGCGCCACCCGGATCGTCGCGGCCGATTTCAACGCCGACGGCGACACCGACGTCGCCGTCCTGAACAGCAACAGCGGAACGGTTTCGATCCTCCTGGGCGACGGGCACGGCTCGCTCGGCCCACAGACCACCCTTCCCGTGGGTGGAACGCCGATCGGGTTGGCCTTGGGCGACTTCGACGGGGACGGCAAGGCCGACCTCGTCGTGACCGAGTTGTTCGAAGCCCAGGTCAAGGTGATGCTCGGTCGCGGCGACGGCTCGTTCTCGGAGCCCGCCTCGTTTCCCGTCGGCCAGCAACCCCTTCTGGTGGCCACCGGCGACGTCGACGCCGACGGCCGCCTCGATCTCGCCGTCGGCAACGCGCTCGACGGCACGGTTTCCCTCCTGCTCGGGCGGGGCGACGGCACGTTCGCCCCTCAAGTGACCGTTCCCCTCCCGAGCGGGTCCACACCGGAGGGACTGGCGATCGCGGACCTCGACGGCGACCGTGTCGCGGACCTCGCCGTGCTGGACGCTTCCCACGACAACGTCGTCGTGCTCCCGGGGCGCGGCGACGGCTCGTTCGGCGCCCAGGCCGTCTTCACGGTGGGACGTCTCCCCGTTTTTCTCGCCGTGGGGGACGTCAGCGGTGACGGCCGCCCCGACCTGGCCGCGGCCAACGTGAACGACGGAACCGTGTCCGTCCTCGTCGGTCGCGGTGACGGAACGTTCGCGTCACAGACGGTCTTCCCCACCGGAAGCGAGCCGCTCCCTTTGGCGATGGCGGACCTGGACGGGGACGGCGCCCTGGACATCGTCACGGGGAACGCCGGCGATCAGACGGTCTCGATCCTCATGAACACTTCCGTGCGCGACACGGCCGCGCCGGAGATCGATTCCATCACGGCACGCCCCGAGGCCCTGTCGCCGACCCGGCCCGGGTTCGTGTCCGTCTCGATCACCGCCGTCGCGACCGATGCCTGCGACCCCGCCCCGAGGTGCGAGATCGTCTCGGTGACGAGCGATCCCGCGGCTCCCGGCGGCGGGCGCCGCACGGGCAGAGTCGACTTCATCCTCAGCGATCCCGGACCCAAGGCCAGCCCAGCCGGCCTCGGCCTCCTCCTGCGCGCGGCCGGCCCCGCCCGGATCTACAGGATCGACATCTCTTGCGCCGACGCCGCGGGCAACGCGGTCACCGATCGGACGGTCGTCACCGTCACGAGCCCCCCGGGCCACCCCCCTCGATCCCTCCGCTCTCCTCGCTTCTGAAAGGAGCCACGCCATGACACGCCCTCGCTTGCTTCGATCCCTGTCCCTCGCATCGATCGGCGTCCTCGCCGCGATGATGCTGGCGGGCTGTTCGAACGATTCCTCGACGGCCGCCCAGTTCCAGCCCAGCACGACCGCGCCGGCGCCCGGCCTGGTCAAGCTCGAGCAGAGCTCGCGCTCGGGGGCGCGCGTGAACGTCGCAGTGCGGATCCACGGTCCCGAGCCGGCGCTCGATCTGTTCGCGTTCCGGTTCGGGATCCGGATCGGCGATGCCGACCTCGTGAGGCTCGCTCCGCAGATGAGCTACCCGCAGAACGCGCTCGTCGCCGGGAACGGCCAGACGATCACGATGGACGTGGATCCCTCCGATCCGACGCTCGTCGAGATCGTCGTCCAGAAGCAAGGTGGCGGCGCCGGAAACGGCTTCGCGGCCGCGTCCGCGGTCGTCATCGAACTGCCGTTCGACGTGCAAAGAGCGGGGGCGACATCCCTCACGCTCTCCGGCATCGGGAATGACGCCCCGCAGGCGCTCGACTCGACCGGGGCCCTCATCCCCGCCGTGACCTTCGACGCCGCGGGCGCGACCGTGCGGGGGATCGCGACCGGGGGAGGCGGTTACTAGCGGGTGTAGCATGCTTCGCATGCTCACATCCAAGGTCGTTCTCGCTCTCCTTCTCGCCTCCTACGCTCCCGCCACGGGCACCAAGCTCGTGAACTCGTGGAAGGACCCGGACGTCGAGAAGTTCGGGTTCCACAAGATCCTCGTCGTCGCGATCGCGAAGGACCCGTCGATGCGGCACGACGCCGAGGAGCGCCTGCGCGAGATCATCGGGAAGAACCGCACGGTCGCCTCCCAGGATCTCTTCCCGAAGGTCGATCCGCCGCCCGACAAGGAGCAGGCGAAGGTGAAGATCGCCGAGGCCGGCTGCGACGGGGTCGTGATCATGCGCGCGGTCAGCTCGACCGCGAAGACGAGCGTGATCCCAGGGAGCATCGAGTACGACCAGATCTACGACGACTTCTGGGGGTATTGGGGCCAGGTGTACACGACGCGGTGGGCCGACGGGTACGAGGAGCGCGACACCGCGGTGCGCGTCGAGACGCTCGTCTACGACATCCCCAAGGACAAGCTCGTCTGGTCGGGCGTGAGCAACACGAAGAACCCCGGCTCCGTGCGCAACCTCGTGCTCGGCGTCGCCGATGCGGTCGGCAAGCAGATGAAGAAGGACAAGCTCATCGCAAAATAGGGTCAGACCCCTTTCTCGCGGCGGAAAAGGGGTCTGACCCTATTTCAGGACGACGCGGATCGCGTTCCTTCCACCCGCCTTCACGTCGCGCGTCGCGAGGAAGCGCGTGTGCGCGGCGTTCGGCGCCCAGTCGCCGATGCGCGGGTCGAGCACGAACAAGTCCCGGGGAGCTCCGGGGCTCGGGCCGTCCGCCCCGGACGACATCGGTACCGACACGACTTGCGCGCCGTTCTCGTCGCGCATGATGGCGAGGAGCTCGCGGCCGTCCGCGCTCCAGTGCAGGTCGCTCGCGTTCCTCCCCGGGATCGGCCACTTGCGGTCGAGCGCGGGGAACGGGCGGACGACGACCTGCGCGGTGCCGCCTTCCTCGGACGTGTACGCGAGCCACCGGCCGTCGGGTGAGAGCTTGGCGCCCGACTGCGTGAACGAGTCGGAGAGCAGAGCGCGGGCCTTCTTCGTCGCGACCTCGAGCAGCCAGACCTCCGAGCGCGCCGTGCTGTCGCGAGGGTGGGCATCGAAGAAGATGTACCGGCCGTCCCTCGACCAGTCGGAGAGGATGGTGTCGTGTTCGCGGGCGTCGTGGATCATCTCCGCCGGCTTCGTCCCGCTCGCGTCCTGGACGTAGATGTCCTCGTTCCCGGTCTCGCGTGAGCTGTACGCCACCTTCGTGCCGTCGGGGGACCACACGGGCGAGTAGGAGTCGTTCGAGGTGTGGGTCAGCGGCATGAGCGTCGCGCGCTCCGCGTCGCCGATCCAGATCTGCTGCCCCGTCATCCCCTCCGAGCGCGCGACGGCGAACCGCACGCCGTCCGGAGCGACGGCGAGTCCGCCGGAGAATTGCCCCGACTGGTTCAAGGCGAGCTTCGTCTGGGCCCCGCGATCCATCCACAGGAGCTCGGTGTCCGGCTCGCCGGTGCCGACGGCGTACGCGAGGTCGCCGTGCGCGGAAGCGGAGGCCGCGAGCGTTCCCGAGCTGAGCGCGAAACTCACCTCGGAATCGATCGCGGCCGCGTCCTCGGACACCTTCAACGAGGCGGCGTCGAACGGGAGCGACAGGAGCCGTCCCCGCCGGTGGATGAGGAGGCGATCGGGGGGCACGAAGACCGACGCCGAGGGCTCGTTGAGGAGCCTCCGGCTCTCGAACCCCGGATCGGTCGAGCCGACGTAGATCCCGCCGTGGGTCTTCAGGGCGTCGGCGTTGTTGCTCCACAGCGTGTAGAGGAAGTGCTTGCCGTCGGGGAGCCACTGCGGGAAGCGGTGAGACGCGTCGGCGAGCGCCGTGTCGAGCTTGGTGACCGCGACCGGCTTCCCGCCGGCGGCGTCCACGCACATGATCGGGCTGTTGGGGTTGGGCACGAAGAGGATCTTCCCGTTCGCGTGCCACGACGCGCCTCGGCCCCAGGAGGAATCCTCGGTGATCGTCTGCGTGGCTTCGCTCTCCACGTCGACGCGACGGAGCGCGCCCGAGACGAAGTACCCGACCGAGCGCGAGTCCGGCGACCAGAAGGGGAAGATGGCGGACTTCGTCTCCGGGAGGACCTTCGCCTCGAAGGAGTCGATCCGCCGAAGCCACAGCTCGAGCTGGTTCGTCGCGGAGCGCCGCCCGTACACGATCATCCGGCCGTCGGGGGAGATCGCCGGAGGGGCCAGCGCCACCCCGCTGTCGGTGACGAACGGGTACTCGATGTGCACCGAGCGTCCCGGCACGTTCGCGACCGTGCGGCTCCCCTTCCACAGCGTGAAGGCGAGGATCGCGAGGAGCGACGCGGCGACGAGCCACGGGACCCGGGAGATCCAAGGAGAGGAGGAGGGGACAGTCCCCTTTTCCTTTTCTTCTTCCTTCCCTTCCAGCTCGAACAGCGCGTCGCCGGCGGAGCGGAGGCGCTGCTTGGGATCTTTCGCGAGGCAGCGGCGGAGCAGCGTCCTCACGCTCGCCGGCGTGTCGGGCGGGAGCGCGCTCCAGTCGGGGTCGGTCTTCAAGACCGACGCGAGCGTGTCGCTGACCGTCTCCCCGTCGAACGGGCGCTTGCCGGTGAGCATCTCGTAGAGGAGCACGCCGAAGGCCCAGGTGTCGGCGCGCTTGTCGACGGTGCGGCCGCGCGCCTGCTCGGGGCTCATGTAGGCCGCCGTGCCGAGGATGACCCCGGCCACGGTGCCGAGGGAGGTGATCGTCGGCGACATGCCGGTGTCGCTTCGCCCGGAGCTCGACGAGCCCGCGGGGTCGAGGGCTTTCGCGAGGCCGAAGTCGAGGACCTTGACGCGGCCGTCGGGGGTGAGCTTCACGTTCGCGGGCTTCAGATCGCGGTGGATGATCCCCTGCTCGTGCGCGGCTTCCAGCGCCTCGGCGACGTGCCGCGCGATCTCGATCGCGTCGGGGACCCCCACGCGCCCCCGCGCGATCCGCGCCGAGAGGTCCTCCCCGGGGACCAGCTCCATCGCGAGGAAGCGCTTCCCGCCCGCCTCGTGGAAACCGTAGACGGTCGCGATGTTCGGGTGATTGAGCGCCGCGAGCACCTTCGCCTCGCGCTCGAAGCGCGCGAGGCGCTCGGGATCGGCGGCGAACGCGTCGGGGAGGATCTTGATCGCGACGTCGCGGCCGAGCGTCGTGTCGGTCGCCCGCCAGACCTCGCCCATGCCGCCGACGCCGAGCTTGTCGCCGAGGCGGTAGTGGAGGAGGGTCGAGCCGGGAGCGACGCTCATGCGGCTATTCGTGCCGGAGCGTTTCGGGCCAGTTGAGGACGACCGAGAAATCGGCGCCGCGTGTCTCCCGGCCCGCGTTGAGCAAGAACCTCTGACCGTCGCGCGAGACCGCCCAGCGCGCGCCCGACGTCGTCGTCGACGTGCGGGACAAGGCTCGCTTGAACAGCGGCTTCGGCAACCCGGGCTCGAACCGCGCTCCGCCTTCGACCGGCACCGCGACGAACTCGTCCGTAGGCGTCGTGAAGAACAGCTCCTTGCCGTCCGCGCGCCATTGGACGCCGCCGGAGCCACCGCTGGAGATCTGCCACTTCCCGCCGCCCGGGGGGATCGTCTGAACGTACGCCTCGCGCGTCCCGCTCTCGTTGGACGAGTACGCGAGATAGCGGCCGTCCGGGGAGAATCGTCCGCCCCCCTGCACGGCGTCCCCGACCGCGAAGTCGACGAGCCGGCGGTCCCGGATCGAGAACAGCTTGATCTGGAATCGCCGGCTCGCGGGGAGGCAATTGAATGAGATCCATGCCCCGTCGCGCGACCAATCCGACGGTCCCAGGGGACCCTTGTCGTCGGCGTAGATCGGGCGCTCGGAGCCCGTCCCACCGGCGTCCTTCTCGAACGCGCCGACGGAGCCGTTCTTCTCACCGGCGTAGGCGATGCGCGCGCCGTCCGGCGACCACACCGGCCAGAACTCGTTCCCGGCGCCGAACGTGAGGCGCGATGCGACGTCGCGTCTGAGGTCCCGGATCCAGATGTTCTCGGACTGGTTGCGCGCCTCCGCGAGCCCGTACGCGAGACGGGTCTCGTCGGGCGACAGCGCGAGGTCGCGGTAGTCCCCCCCCTCCCCGACCCGGCCGACCTCGCGTCCGGATCGATCGACCCAGATCAGGTCGCTGTTCCCGGCCGCCACGCCCGCGACGTAGACGAGCGCGCCCGTCGAGGAGACAGAGAACCCGGATGCGCCGTTGCTGTCGAAGCCGATCCGCTCGGCCATCGGCACGGGGTCGCCCTCGACCTCGAGCTTGTCCGGATCGAAGCGCTGCGCGACGAGCGTGCCGTCGAGGACGTAGAGGATGCGCCCGGACGCGTACTCGACGCGGGAGTTGGTCGGCACCACCGCCTTCGCCTCGGGCTTCCCCAGCTCCGCGGCCATGATCATTGCCTTCTTGTCGGGGGTGCTCGGCATCGCGAGATAGAGGAAGTGCTTCCCGTCGGGGAGCATGAACGGCCACGCGTGACCGGCCTCGCCCTTCGACGCGTCCGGCTTCGTCGCCTGCGTGAACTTCCCGCCGGAGGCGTCCACGCGGTGGATCGGGTCGACCGCGCGGCCGTCGAAGAGGATGGTGCCCCCCTCGCCCCACGTGCCGTCGGCGCCTCCTTCCCCTTCGGCGATGAGCTGCGCGGGTCCGCCGGTGGCGGCGATCTTCTTGAGCTGGTTGCCGACGAAGAACGCGAGGTACCGGCTGTCCGGCGACCACCAGTGGCGCGAGGCGCCGTCGGTGCCGGGAAGCTCCTGCGCCTCGAACGCATCGAGCCGGCGCACCCAGATCGACGTCTTCCCGGACTCCCCCCGGGCCTGGAACGCGATCATCGTCCCGTCGGGGGAGATCCTCGGCCAGGCCAGGCTGGTCAGCTTCTCGCCGCCGCCGATGTTGAACCGCACGACGGCCGACGTGTCCTGCGCCTTCGGCGTCCCCTTGAGGATCCCGACGACGGCGACACCCGCCATCACCGTGACGACGAGGGCCGAGGCCCAGATCAGCGACTTCGCGGTCGAGCGAGGAGGCGGAGCCGGGGTGACGGAAGCGACCGCAACCGGCTCGTCGAGCGGCCCCTCGAGCGCGATGCGCGCCTCTCCGATGTCACGGAGGCGCACCTTCGGATTCCGCTCGAGACAGCGCTTGAGGAGGCGCACGAGACCGGGAGGGATCGACGCCGGAAGCTGGTTCCACTCGATCGGCGCCCGGAGCACCGCCGCGAGCGTGTCCGACGCGGTCTCCTCCTCGAAGAGGCGCTTGCCGGTGATCATCTCCCAGAGCACGGTGCCGAACGCCCAGATGTCGGCGCGGCGATCGACGCCGGTGCCGCGCGCCTGCTCGGGGCTCATGTAGGCCGCGGTGCCGAGGATCATGCCGGCGACCGTTCCGACGCTCGTGAGCGTCGGAATGACCGTGGGCGTCGAGGTCGGGCCTCCCGACATCGTCGGGTCCCCCGAGATCGCCTTCGCGAGGCCGAAGTCGAGGACCTTCACGCCGCCGTCGCCGGTGAGCTTCACGTTCGCGGGCTTGAGGTCGCGGTGCACGATCCCGCGCTCGTGCGCGTACTCGATCCCTTCCGCGATCTTCTTCGCGACCGCGACCGCCTCGTCCACCGGCATCGCGCCCCGCCGGAGGCGCTCCTCGAGCGTCTCCCCCGGGACGAGCTCCATGACGAGGAATCGCACACCCCCGGCCTCGTGGAAGCCGTGCACGGTCGCGACGTTCGCGTGGTTGAGCGACGCGAGGACCTTCGCCTCGCGCTCGAAGCGCGCGAGCCGCTCGCCGTCGTTCGCGAGCGCTTCGGGGAGGATCTTGACCGCGACCTCGCGATCGAGCGTCGTATCGACCGCGCGCCACACCTCGCCCATGCCGCCCGCGCCGATCTTGTCGAGGAGCCGGTAGTGGAGGAGTGTTTGGCCGGAAGTGACGGTCACGCCTCTTGGACCGTTCGCCAGAGGCGCCCGTACTCGTCGCGTACGCTGGCGTCGAGTCTCTCCGCGAGCTCGAGGGGAAGCGCGAGCTTCTGAATCAGGTCCTGAACATCCGAAAGGTCCTTCAAGCGGTGGGCCGCCGACAGCCCCGAAGCGAGCTTGAGCTCGATGAGGGGCTCGAGGCGAATGATGCGCAGGCCCTCGCGCTCGAACGCGACATCCTTCGGATCGGGGAATCTCACGGGCTTCGGCTTGCCGTCGCCCGGGTACTCTCCGGTCGTCAACATCTCGATGCGCACGCCGGTCTGCGTGTCCTTGAACGACTTGGCCGCCCCCGGGAAAGCCGGGAGGTAGCCGCGACCGAGACAGCGATCCCGGAATCGATCGAGGCTCTCCGGCGTCAGCAGCAGATCGATGTCCTCGGTGAAGCGGCGGTATCCGTGCGCGACGAGCGCCATGCCGCCGACGAGCGCGTAGTCGATGCCTTCCTGGTCGAGCGCGATGGCGAGCGAGCGCAGCGTGTCATGGATCGGTCCCTGGCCCATGAAGAAACGGCTCCCTTCGAGGAAGCTCAGCCATAGGCTGTCCGAGGCCTTAGGGACCGACATCCACGGGATTATAGGCATACACCAGCGCGGTCAGGCCGGGAAGCCTCAGCGCGAGCGACTGCGGGAAGCCGTGCATCGGCTCCGTCTCGGTCCGCAAGTGATCCTTCACGGCGGGCCGGCCGCCGTCGTACCGGTCCGACCCCGAGTCGAGGAGCAGCCGGTACGTCCCCGGCGACGGGGCGCCGATCCGGTAGAGATCGTGCGCGACCGGCGTGAGGTTGAGCACGACGACGACGTGGCGCTCGCCGTCGCGCCGCTGGTACGCGAGCACCGAGTTCTTGCGATCCTGGCAATCGATCCACGAGAACCCCTCGATCTCATGGTCGCGGCGCCACAGGCACGCGTGCTCGCGGTAGATCCTCCCGAGGTCCTCGAGCAGGCGCCCCACGCCGCGGTGCCCCTCGGTCTCGGCGAGATGCCAGTCGAGGCTCTTCGATTCGCTCCACTCGCTCCACGGCGCGAGCTCGGATCCCATGAACAGGAGCTTCCCGCCGGGGCGCGTCCCCATGTAGCTGAAGAGCAGGCGCAGGTTCGAGAGCTTCGACGCGAGATCGCCCGGCATCTTGTGGAGCAGCGAGCCCTTCATGTGCACGACCTCGTCGTGCGAGAGCGCGTTCACGAACCGCTCGCTGTGCTCGTAGACCATCGCGAAGGTGATCTTGTCGTGGACGTGGAAACGGCCGATCGGATCGGTCTGGAAGTACTCGAGGGTGTCGTGCATCCACCCCATGTTCCACTTGTAGGAAAAGCCGAGCCCGCCCTCGCCCGCCGGGTGCGTGACGCGCGGCCACGACGTGGATTCTTCCGCGATCGTGACCGCCCCGGGGGCTTCCTCCGCGAGCACCGCGTGCAATCGACGGAAGAAGGCGATCGCGTCGAGGTTCTCGCGCCCGCCGTACCGGTTGGGGATCCACGCGCCCTCGTCGCGCGAGTAGTCCAGGTAGAGCATCGAGGCGACCGCGTCCACGCGCAGGCCGTCCACGTGCAGCTCGTTCAGCCAGTAGAGGGCGTTCGCGATGAGGAACCCGGACACCTCGGGGCGCGCCAGGTTGAAGATGAGCGTGCCCCAGTCGGGGTGCTCGCCCAAACGCGGGTCGTCGTGCTCGTACAGGGCCGTGCCGTCGAACCGGCGCAGCGCGAAGTCGTCGCGCGGGAAATGCGCGGGGACCCAGTCCACGATGACGCCGATCCCGCTCCGGTGGCAGTGATCCACGAAGAACCGGAAGTCGTCCGGGGTGCCGTAGCGCGACGTCGGCGCGTAATACCCCGAGACCTGATACCCCCACGAGCCGTCGAAGGGATACTCGGCGACCGGCATGAGCTCGACGTGCGTGAAGCCGAAGCGCTTGACGTGATCCACGAGCTTCGGCGCGATCTCGCGGTAGGTGAGTGGGCGGTTCCCCTCCTCGACGACCCGCGCCCACGAGCCGAGGTGGACCTCGTACGCCGAGAAGGGCATCGAGCCGGGCTCGATCTTGCGCCGGGCCGCCATCCAGCGGGCGTCGCCCCACGCGTAGGCGCTCGCGCTCACGCGGGAGGCGGTCTTCGGGGGATGCTCCATCGCGCGCGCCATCGGATCGGTCTTGAGGCGGATCCAACCCTCGCGCGTCTTGATCTCGAACTTGTAGACCGCGCCCTCGCCGACGCCCGGCACGAACAGCTCGAACACGCCGCTCGATCCCACGCGGCGCATGGGCAAGAGACGGCCGTCCCATCCGGTGAAGTCGCCGACGACCGACACACGGCGCGCGTTGGGGGCCCACACGGAGAACGACGTCCCGGAAACGCCGTCGATCGTGCGCGCGTGCGCGCCGAGCACCTCCCAGAGCTTCCGGTGCGTCCCCTCGTGGAAGAGGTGGAGGTCCACGTCGCCGACGGTGGGGAGGAAGCGGTACGGGTCGTCGCGCTCGAGCGTCGCCGCCCCGAAGTGGAACCGGAGCCGGTAGGGAGCGCGCGGGTCGCGGCCCGGCACCCTCACCTCGAACAGGCCGGGGCCGATCGCGGTCATCGCGCGCGCGGCGCCCCCCTCGAGCAGCTCGCACGCGGTCGCGTCGGGGTAGAGCGCGCGCACCGCATCCCCGTGCGGGCCGAGGATGGCATGCGGCTCGTCGTGGTCGAGGGCGAGGAGGCGGGCGTGGTCGCTCAGGGCGTGGGGTCCTTCACGCATCGGAAACCGACGTGGTTGCTTGCCGTGTTCACCTCGCCCTTGCCGCGCGTGCCGATCATGTAGCGGGTGCAGTACTGGTCCGTGCACAGGAACGAGCCGCCGCGGTGCACCCGCTTGGCCTCGCCCGGCTCCGCGGGATCGAAGCTCGACGCGGGGCCCTTCGGGTTCCTCGCGACCGGTCCTTCCGCGGCGATCGCCGCGTACGCGTCCGGTCGATACCAGTCGCTCGTCCACTCCCAGACGTTTCCGGCGACGTCGTGGAGCCCGTACCCGTTCGCCGGATACCGGCGCACCGGGGCGATGCCGGGGAACCCGTCGTCGGCCGTGTCCTTCCCCTTCACCGGGAACACCCCCTGATAGATGTTCGCCATCCACGTGCCGCCGGGCTTCAGCTCGTCCCCCCACGCGTACGGCTTGCCGGAGAGACCGCCGCGGGCGGCGAACTCCCATTCGGCCTCGGTCGGAAGCCGCTTACCGGCCCACGCCGCGTACGCCTCGGCGTCGGGATAGGCGACCTGGACGACCGGATAGCCGTCCTTCGCCTCGGTCCCCGGTCCACCGGGGTGCCGCCAGCTCGCACCGGGGACGTAGTTCCACCACCGGTAATGGTCGTCGAGCGCCACGGAGCTCCCGGGAGGCGTGAACACGACCGAGCCGGCGACGAGGTTCTCCGGCGGGGCCTGCGGGAACTCGGCCTGCGTGGGCTTGCGCTCGGCGATCGTGACGTAGCCGGTCGCCTTCACGAACCGGGCGAACTCGTCGTTGGTCACCTCGGTCGCGTCCATCCAGAAGGCGTCCACGTAGACGCGGTGGATCGGGCGGCCGTCCTCCATCGCGTCGTGCCCGCCCTGCGGCAGGAACCTCGGATCGACGGTCCCCATGGAGAACTCGCCGCCGGGGATCCAGACCATGCCGGCCGGCGCTCCCCCGCGGGGCCGAGCGTCGTTCGCCGCCGTCGGCGCGAAGCCCGGAGGGAGCGCGGGCGAAGGCGACGGAGCGGCCGTCGGCGAGGAACCGCATCCCGCGATCCAGGCCAGGGCGATCGGGAGCAGAGCCCTTCTCATGAGCTGCCATTATCTGGAATAATCGCGCGCTTGTCCCAACCTTGATCGGAGATCCCGTCATGAGACGTCTGCCCCTTCTCGTCCTCGCCCTCGTCCTGCCCGCTCTGGCCTCGGCGGCGCCCACCAAGCTCCTGCGATTCCCCGACGTATACGGCGACCAGGTCGCCTTTTGCTACGCGGGGGACATCTGGAAGGCGTCGAGCAAGGGCGGGCCGGCGACGCGGCTGACCGCGCATCCGGGGGTCGAGGTGTTTCCGCGCTTCTCGCCCGACGGGAAGTGGATCGCGTTCACGGGGCAGTACGACGGGGACGAGCAGGTGTACGTGATCCCCTCCGACGGCGGCGAGCCGAAGCAGCTCACCTGGTACCCCGCGCACGGGCCGCTGGCGCCGCGCTGGGGGTACGACAACATCGTCTACGGCTGGACGCCCGACGGGTCCTCGATCCTCTTCCGGTCGCTGCGGTACGGATACGCGGAGCATCCGGGACAGCTCTACACGGTGAAGCCCACCGGAGGACCCGCGATCCCCCTTCCGATGCCGCGCGCGGGCGCGGGGGACTACGCCCCGGACGGCCAGCGGATGATCTACGCCCCGCTCTGGCGGGACTTCCGGACATGGAAGCGGTACGAGGGCGGCTGGGCGACCGACCTCTACATCTACGACCTCAAGACCCATGCGACGAAGGTCGTGGCGCCCACCAAGCGCACCGAGCGCGACCCGATGTGGATCGGGGACGCGATCTTCTTCGTCTCCGACCGCACCGGGACGCTCAACCTCTACAAGTACGACGTCAAGTCGGAGGCCGTGACGCAGGTCACGAAGAGCGACACCTGGGACGTCCGCTGGGCGTCGTCCGACAACAAGGCGACGATCGCGTTCGAGGCGGGCGGCGAGATCCACGTGCTCGACGCCGCGAGCGGCAAGGACACCAAGATCGACATCACGGTCCCCGACGACGGGCTGTGGGACCGGCCGTCGCGCGTGTCGGCGGCGGGGAACGTCGAGGACTACGACCTCTCCCCCAAGGGAGAGCGGGCGCTCTTCACGGCGCGCGGGGACATCTTCACGGCGCCGATCGAGAACGGCCCGACGCGCAACCTCACGAAGACCTCGAACGCGCACGACCGGTCGTCCGCCTGGTCTCCCGACGGGAAGACGATCGCGTTCATCTCCGACGCGACCGGCGAGGAGGAGATCTACACCGTTCCCCAGGACGGGTCCGCGAAGCCGAAGCAGCTCACGAAGGGAAGCACGATGCGCCTGTTCCGCCCCGCGTGGTCGGGAGACAACAAGCGCATCGCCTACGGCGACAAGGAGGGGCGCCTGTGGGTCATCCCCGCCGAGGGCGGGACGGCGGTCCAGGTCGCCGACGAGCGGAACTACCGCGTCACCGACTACGTCTGGTCGCCGGACGGCCAGTGGCTCGCGTACTCGCTGTCCACGCCGACGACCAACCGGGCGCTGTGGATCTGGGGCGTCGCCGACGCGAAGGCGCGCCAGGTGACCGAGGGGTTCTTCGGCGAGCACGATCCGTCGTGGGACCCCGAGGGCAAGTACCTCTGGTACCTCTCCGAGCGTGAGTTCCAGCCGCAGTTCTCGCAGAGCGAGTGGAACTTCGCGACGAACCGCATGACGTCGATCTACGCGCTCACCCTGCGGAAGGACGTCGCCGACCCCTTCGCGCCTCTGTCGGACGAGGTCAAGCTCGAGGACGACAAGAAGGACGACGCGAAGAAGGACGAGAAGAAAGACGACGCCAAGAAGGACGAGGCGAAGAAGGACGACAAGAAGGACAAGGCGAAGGAGCCGGTCAAGATCGACTTCGAGGGCCTGGGCGCGCGCGTCTCGCGCGTCCCGATCGAGGCCGACAACCTCGACGGCCTCTCCGCGGTCAAGGGAAGCCTCGTCTACGTGCGGCGCGGGGCCGGCTATTACGGGCGCGAGTCGGAGGCGAAGCCGGTCCTCAAGGTCTACGACCTCGAGAAGCGGAAGGAATCCACGCTCGTCGAGAGCGCCGGGAACTACGCGATCTCCTGGGACGGGAAGAAGATCCTGGTCAGCTCGGAGGGCGCCTACGCGCTCTACGACGTCCCCAATGCGAAGGACTCGAAGAAGACCGTGTCCACCTCGGGGCTGATGGTGGACCGCATCCCGCGCGAGGAATGGCGGACCGCGTTCGACGAGGTGTGGCGGCGCTACCGGGACTTCTTCTACGCCGAGAACATGCACGGCTACGACTGGGAGGCCCTGCGCAAGCAGTACGCGCCGCTCGTCGAGCAGGTCGGGCACCGCTCGGACCTGAACTACGTCCTGGGCGAGATGGTCGCCGAGCTGTCCGTCGGGCACGCCTACATCGACGGCGGCGACTGGCAGAAGCCCGCGCGGGCGCCCGTGGGCCTGCTCGGAGCGCGTCTCGACTGGGACGCGAAGGCGGGCGTCTACCGGATCGGGAAGATCTGGAAAGGTCAGAACGAGGAGCCGCGCTACCGGTCCCCCCTCACGGAGATCGGCGTGGACGTGAAGGAGGGCGACGTGCTCCTCGCGATCGACGGCGAGGAGCTCTCCGCGGACCGCGACCCGTTCTCGCTGCTCGTCAACAAGACGAACCCGGTCACGCTGACGCTTCGCGGCCGCGACGGTGCGAAGGCAGAGCGCACGGTGAAGGTCAACCCGATCCGGGACGAGAGCGCCCTGATCTACCTCGACTGGACCGAGCGCAACCGCGCCTATGTCGACAAGGCGACCGGGGGCAGGGTCGGCTACATGCACATCCCCAACATGGGCGCCGACGGCGCGCGGGAGTTCGTGAAGTGGTTCTACCCGCAGGCGACCAAGGCGGCGATGGTCGTGGACGACCGCGCGAACGGCGGCGGGAACATCTCGTCGTGGGTCATCGAGCGGCTGCGCCGGAAGGTGCTCGGCACCGAGTACGCGCGGACGTCCGAGGACGCGACGACCTATCCCGACAAGCTCATCCGGGGCCCGATGGTGTGCCTGATCAGCGAGACGTCGGCGTCCGACGGCGACATCTTCCCCTACATGTTCCGTGAGTCGGGGTTGGGGCCGCTCATCGGAAAGCGCACCTGGGGCGGCGTCGTCGGGATCTCCGGGCTCGGACCGCTCATCGACGGCGGCGGGTGCTCGGTGCCGCAGTTCGACAACCTCTCCAAGGACGGGAAGCACGTCATGGAGGGCGTCGGGGTCTCGCCGGACATCGAGGTGGAGAACGACCCGGCGTCCGAGATCGCGGGGAA
>Ga0068859_100002379_pt1 | contig 19152 bp, 16 predicted proteins | sample KBSSwiS22_FD_66585 | JGI IMG/M metagenome (GOLD analysis project Ga0068859, IMG submission 66585) | Switchgrass rhizosphere microbial communities from Kellogg Biological Station, Michigan, USA - KBS Switchgrass S2-2 | ecosystem: Host-associated > Plants > Roots > Rhizosphere > Soil ...
CCTATGAGGAAGATGGCCTGGCGCTGTTCGAATCGGGGGCGATCGTCTTCCACATCGCCGGTCGCCATCCGGGCCTTTTGCCGGACGATGCCGATGCGCGGGCGCGCGCAATAACCTGGATGTTTGCCGCCCTCAGCACGATCGAGCCGCCGCTTCTCGATCTCGCGATGGCGCGGTTGGTGGAAGCCGACAAAGCCTGGGCACAGGAGCGCCTGCCGTTGGTGAAGGATCGCCTTCGCGTGCGGCTGGACGAGCTTGCCGCCCGGCTTGGCGATGCCGACTGGCTCGACGGCGCGTTCAGCGCCGGCGACCTCCTCATGATCACCGTGCTCCGCCGCCTGAGGCCATCGGGAATGCTGAACGAATATCCCGGGCTGGCGGCCTATGTCGCGCGTGGCGAAGCGCGGCCCGCCTTCAAGCGTGCGTTCGCCGATCAACTCGAAGTCTTCAACAGAGCGCCGGCGGACGGCTGAGCGCGCCACTCACGCAATCGGAGAAGAGCGCCGTAGCGGCACATTGCGACGCGCTCGACGATCGGTCCCTCACCGTAATCTCACCGTATTCCCCACATGTTACCGAGTCCCGGTCGCGCGGCCGCCACTTTTTGTCGCACGTCACTTCCCTGCAACGTGCGGGAGGCAAAGGCTTGGTCATCGCCCGCACGCTCGAAGCATCGTGCCGAAAAGTGGGTACCGGTTTTCGGCATTGACGATGCGACAGCAAATACGCCGCGATCGAAGCACTGGGTCCGCGGACGCACCTGGGGGGCGCGGCTCCATTGCCGATCGTTGCGCGCGCCGGCCTGTTCCCGCTTTGCCGTGCCGCGTCTCCCTTGAACGCAAAGGATGGATTTATGACCCAGGATGTATTGGAACGCCCGCAGACCTCAGCAACCGAGGCACCGGACAAGGCGAAGGTGCTGGCAAGGCTCGAGGAGATTTATCGCCGCAACCGCGATCGGGAATTTCGCGAGACCGCCGAACGGCTCGAAGGGCTGCGCACGAGTTTCAAGTCGGAGCGCGACGAGATCTTTTCGCGCGAGCTTCGCGATTCGATCAAGGGCGGCATCGTTCGCGGCGGCGACGACCCGCGCGGACCCGGCCAGCGCTACCAGTCGCTTGCCAAGGCGCGCGAGAGCGGCGTCGATCTCACCCGCCTCAAGAGCCTGCACGACAGGGTCTACGGCAAGTTCGACGAGGTGGTGAAGCCCCACTCGGCCTTCACCTATCATGAGAATGTCATCGGCGCTTTGGACGACATCCTCTGGATACCCCCGATCACCTGGTTCCCGGATCCGGACAAGGAAAAGCTCTATTACCCGACCTACGACGGCTGGTGGGATCGGTTCGAGCAGAACCAGGCGAGCGGCGACGGCAACATCGATGTCAACGATACCTACCTCGAAGAGAATATGGCGCGGCTCGGCTCGCATCTGGTCGCGCACAATCATGACGCCGGCGACATCGACCTGATCTGCGCCTACCGCGAAAGCGGGTTCCTGGTGCCGTTCAAGACGCTCAAGACCGGCATCCTCCAGGTCAAGGCCGACCTGTCGGCTTTGTTCTGCCAGCACCGGATAACGACCGACGACGAATGGGGCTGGTCGGACTTCCACGCCACCACTCGCGGCCGCCTGATCCTCGCCGTGTTCTGGAACTGGGAGGATGTGGATCCCGCCAACGAAGTCAGCGACGACTTCTTCGTTTCCGGTCTCGATTGCTCCGGCGACGGTGAGGACTATCCTGGCACCGTCGTGGAGGCGACACCCGGCGAGCGCCGGATCATCAACCTCTACACCTCCATGGCTTTCCCGCCGAACCAGAACCTCTGGGTCTATGTCGGCCTGTCGGATCGCATCTATGCGTTCCTCAACGATGTCAGCATCGACATTTCGATCGATTTCGCCTGGCGGCTGAACTCGATCGGCGTGCGTTCGATCTGATGTGAAAGGGTTCCGCCCCGGTCCGTGCGAGGCCGGGGCGGCCGCCTCATTTCCCGGCTTAGCACATCACGCGCTCACCCTGAGTTTGTCGAAGGGTAAGCGCCCGCCGCGCGGCGGTGGTCGCGGCGCGCGCCTTTCGACCGGTTCGCTTCGGCTGCTTACAGCCATTCGGGACAGGCAAGGCGAGCGCGTTTTTTATCTTTCACTCCATGCTACACACTCCCCCGCGCACTTGTCGGAGGGGCCGTTGCACCTGCCTGAACGCATACCGCCGCTCGCCGGGCCGCTCCGGACGGCCTATCGCGTCGTTGGCGCGCTGCTCATCCTGCTGACCCTGCTGGCCGGGACGGTCGGCACCTGGCTGATCGAGGACTATATCTTCAACGGCGCGAAGGCCTTCTACGCCGCCGGCATCCGCAACACGGCCGTAGCCGGCGGCGTGATCGGCGTTGCGCCCTTCAGCGATGAGGCGCGCGCGGCCGGTCTGCCTGCCGGTCAGCTCCTCGCCATCGACGGCGTCGACGTACGGGGCGATGCCAGGCTGATGAAGGTCCTTCCGCTCCTGACCGGACCCGAGGGCAGCAAGCTCACCCTTCGTATCACCGGGCCGGATGGTGTGCGTGACTATCGCCTGACCCGAAGTGCCAGCTATCTCAGCAAGGCCGATAGCGGCATCGGCTACGTCGCCCGCATGCGGATCAGGCGCGCCTTCGATCTCGCCGCGGGGCTGCTGGTAGCCCTGGTCATCGGCCTGCTCTGGCTGCGGCGCCCCCGCGACCCGGTCGCGGCCCTGCTCGTCATTGGCGCCACCTTGCTCAGCATCGGACCGATGCCGAGCGTCTTCACCTGGCTTCCGGGCTGGCTCACGCCCTTGACCTATTTCCTCGGGATGAGCGCCATTCACGCCGGCCTGATCCTCTTTCCCTCGGGCAGCCTCCGCCCGCGCTGGGTGCTGGGCGCGCTGGTGGCGATTGTCTGGCTCGCGCTTGCTCCGATAGTCTTCCTCCAGACCTGGGTGCTGCCAGTTTCGATTGCCGTCGAATCCCTCATCACCCTTGCCGTCATTGTCACGCGCTTCCGCGCCGCGGAGCCGGGCATCGAGCGCCAGCAGATCAAATGGGCGGCGCTCGGCCTTGCCGTCTTCGCGCTCTTCTTCCTGGTCCAGGCCATGCTGACCGCCTCGATCGACGCCGCGCCGAACGAGGCGATCCGCGCCTGGGTCATCCTCTTTGCGAACCTTGCCGCCAACCTTGCCATCCTCGCGCTTGGCGGCGGCATCATGATCGCGCTGCTTCGCTATCGCCTCTACGACGCCGAGGCAGCGATCAGCCGCTCGGCGGTGCTCGCTTCCTTGACCCTTGTTCTGCTCGGCATCTTTACCCTTGCCGAAAAGGCGATCGAGGCGGTCGGCCAGTCATGGTTCGGCGCCAGCCTCGGTAATTTGTCGGGAGGCGCCGCCGCGGCGCTCGCCGCGATCCTCGTCGCGCCCCTCCACCATCGCCTTACCCGCTGGTCGGAGAACCGGTTCCAGAAAGACCTGATCGAACTGCGCGAGAAGCTGCCCGTCCTGGTCGCTGACCTGCGCGAGACCGCGACCACCCCCGAGCTCGCCGAGGAGGTGCTGCAGCGGGTCACGACCATCCTGCGCGCGACCGTCGGCGCGCTCACCATCAACGGCGAAGCCGCGGCGCTCCGCGATGTCGAACCGGGAGGCTTTGCCGAATGGCAGGCAGGCTGGACGGCGCCGCGTGCCGAAGCTCCCGACGTCGACAAGGACGATCCTTTGCTGCCGGTCCGTGTCCCGCTCGATGCCGACGGCAGCGGCCGCGTCGGCTGGCTCCTGCTCGGCCGCCGCCCGGACGGCAGCCTCTACGGCAAGGACGAACGCGAGGTGCTCGCCGAGATCGCCGACCCGATCGCCCGCGCCCTGGCGATCACCGGCCGCCGCGAAGCGGAGACCAATGCCACGCGTACCCTCGCCGAGCGTATCGAGGCGCGCATGGCATCGCTCGAAGCCCTCGTTGAGCGATCGCTGGAGGAAGCCGGGCGGACGCGCTCGAAAAGCTGATTACCAGAACCACTTCGTAGACGCGCTCGGCATGGCGATCCGCTGCCGGGTGCGACGCCGCCCCACGGTTACCGATCCCTTGCCGTGCTGACTGCCAGCGCCCGGCGGCCCGCCCCGTGAGCTGCGGCTTGCTATATGTCGGACTATTGACAGCACATTGCCCTGAACATAGGATTAACACCGCGTAATTATCCTACGAAACCGGGCGACTCTTCTGAATATAGTTCATGTAAATGGGCTTGTTCCATAATAACAATATAGATCTCTTGGGTAAGATCGAACAAATGATCTCGCTATCGCGATAATATACCGAAGGGGACCGTCTGAATACTATAGAAACTGTCATATAGACAACGCCTATAAGAGCGACACACATATAAGAACCAGGGAGGCGAGGATGTTGTTGAGAGTTAGGGGCCACCGGGGTTTCCTTTTGGGAAACGTTTCGCTCGGAGTAATTCTGTCGACGTGCATGCTGGCCTCGCCGGCGCTGGCGTATGCAGCCGCGCCCGATTCGAATTCGGAAAGCGCCGCTCGGCCGGAACCGACCGGAACTCCCGCCACGCCGCGACCGGCGGGCGATGCCGACCAGGGCACGATCGTGGTCACCGGCACGCGTATCAACGTCAGCGGCTTCAAGGCGCCGACCCCGACCACGGTCGTCGGCGAAGCGCAGATCGAGGCCAATGCGCAGCCCAACATCTTCACGACCATCGCGCAGCTTCCCTCGCTGCAGGGTTCGACGGGCACTCAGTTCAACACCTTCAGCACGTCGAGCGGGCAGCAGGGCCTGAGCTCCTTCTCGTTGCGCGGCGTCGGCATCATCCGCACGCTGACGCTGCTCGACAACCAGCGCGTGGTCGGCGCCAACGTGCTGGGCGTACCCGACATCAGCCTGTTCCCGCAGCTGCTGGTCAAGCGTGTCGATGTGGTCAATGGCGGCGCTTCGGCCTCCTACGGTTCGGACGCGGTCGGCGGCATTGTCAACTTCATCACCGACACGCATTTCGAGGGCATCAAGGGCAATGTCCAGGGCGGCGTCACCAAATATGGCGATGACGAATCGATCCTGGTGCAGCTGGCGGCCGGAACGAGCCTGGCCGACGACCGGGTGCATCTCGTTGCCAATCTCGAATATAGCGATGAGGACGGCGTCGGCGGCGGCGAGTGGGGCATTGGCCTCGCCAATGGCCGCGACTGGTTCAAACAGACAACCCTGATCAATCGCGGCGTGACCAACGACGGCATGCCGCAATTCGTGGTGCGCAACTATGCCCAGTCCATCGGCTTCGCCAAGTACGGGTTGATCACCGGGGGTCCCTTGCGCGGCATCGCCTTCAACGAGGACGGCACCACGCGTCAGTTCGAATATGGATCGCCTTGCATCTCCACTTTCTGTCTTGGCGGCGACCTGACGGGCAACGTCGACGCGGGCCGCTCGCTCAAGTCGGCGATCAAGCGCAAGATCGCCTATGGCCGCGCCGCTTTCGAGTTCGTTCCGGACAATGAAGCCTATGTCAGCGTGAACGTCGCTCAGGTCGAAACCCACAACCAGCCGGTCAACGGCGAGAACCGGCCCAACTTGACGATCCAGTGCGACAATGCGTTCCTGCCGGCATCGGTCAAGGCAGCCTGCGCCACCGCGGGCGTCACCAACTTCCTGTTCGGGACCAGCAACGCCGCGCTCGGCAACACCAAGGTTTTCACCGACCGCCGCCAGCAAAGGTTCGTCGGCGGCCTGCTGGGCGAGGTCCCGGTCGCAGGAACCAACTGGAACTATGACGTCTATTACGAGCGGGGCATCAACCACACCGACATCGACGTCGAAAACATCATGCTCAACCAGCGGTTCAACCGCGCGATCGACGCGATCACGCTCAATGGCGAGATCGTCTGCCGCGATTCGGTGGCGCGGGCCAACGGATGCAAGCCGCTCAACGTCTTCGGCGGAAATTTCTCGCCGGAAGCCTTCGACTATGTCCTGCCGGAGAACGGACCGTTTCAGCGCACCCGCCAGACCCAGGACGTCGCGAGCGCGACCTTCTCCGGCTCACCGTTCGAGCTTTGGGCGGGTCCCCTGTCGGTCGCCTTCGGTGCGGAATGGCGGCACGAATATTATAAGGTGAGGGCCGACGCCTACGGTATGGGGTCTCAGTTCGCGGAGAATACCCCGGACTATCCGTTCGATCCCGTCCTGCAACCTGGCGGCAACAACTGGTACGCCGGCAACTACAAGAGCGGCGGCGGCGCTTACAGCGTCAAGGAGGCCTTCCTCGAGCTCAACCTGCCGCTCTTCAACTCGGAAGGTGCCGGTACCTTCAACCTCAATGGTGCGGCCAGGGTCACCGATTACAGCACGTCCGGTACCTTCTGGGCCTGGAAGATCGGCGGCACCTGGGAGACGCCGATCGACGGATTGCGCCTCCGCGGCGTGACCTCGCGCGACGTCCGGGCGCCGAACCTGTCGGAGCTGTTCGCCGCCCCGGTCACGATCACGCTGCCGAACTTCTTCGATCCGTTCAACAACCGGAACGTGCTCGTCATCCAGAGCACGGTCGGCAATCCGAACCTCACGCCCGAGATCGCCCGCAACACCATTCTCGGCGCGACCCTGTCGAACCCACCCTGGCTGCCGGGGCTCAGCCTTTCGTTCGATTATTACAAGCTGAAGATCAAGGACGTCATCTCGACGATCGGCGCGAACGACATCGTCCGGCTTTGCTTCGAGAATATCCTTCCGGAAACCTGCGACGCCTTCGATCTCAACGCCCCGAATGGCTCGAACTACCTCCTCGTCCAGCCGTTTAACCTCGCTTCGATCGACACCGAGGGCTTCGATATCGAGGCAAGCTACATCTGGCGGCAGCCGCTGGGGATTCCCGGCAGCCTCACGCTGCGCGCGCTCGCGACCCATGTCATCAAGTTCGTCACCGACACCGGCCTGCCCGGGGTCGAGCCGATCGATACGGCCGGCAACAACAACGGCAACACGCCCGACTGGAAGTGGCTCGCCATCCAGTCCTATGAGACTGGGGGCTTCACCTTCACGCTGCAGGAACGCTGGTTCAGCAACGGCACGATCGGCAATCAATATATCGTGTGCCAAACCGGCTGCCCGGTCTCGACGGCGAACCATCCGACGATCGACGACAATCGGCTCGACGGCGCCTTTTACATGGATATCGGCGCCTCCTACGACATCACCAAGGAGATCAATGCCTACGTCAAGGTCGACAATCTGTTCGATCGCGATCCGGAGCCCTCGGTGATCTTCAACAACCCGACGCTCTACGATGAGATCGGCCGGGTGTACCGCGCGGGGGTCCGATTCCAGTTCTGACGGCCCGGCACCGGGAAGAGTTGAGGGAAGGGAAGGCGTTGCCGGCACTGCTCCGTGCCGGGACGCCTTTTGTTGCGTCGATGTCGTAACCCGATATTAAGTCGATCCGGGGATCGTCCCGACACGCGCGGGACGGGGGCAGGGGGACAGTCATGGTCAATTTCATATTCGCGTCTGTCATGCAGACTTTGCGGAAATATGCCGACTTCACTGGCCGCGCGTCGCGCGGCGAGTTCTGGTGCTTCCTGGGCTTCGTCGTCGTCGCCCAGGCGCTTGCCGGCTTCGTCGGCCTGATCTTCGTCGTCGGGCCGGCGCTCTCGGGGATCCTCGGCCTGCTGCTCCTCATCCCGCAGCTTTCGGTCGCCGTCCGCCGCCTGCACGACGTCGGCAAGAGCGGACGCGAGCTGCTGGTGCCGTGTGTCATGTTCCTCGCGCTGCCGCTGGCCTTCGCCTTTCGCGGCATCCTCCCGCAGATCGTCGCCCTCGGCTTCCTTGGCATGACCCTGATCGTCTTTGCCAACCTGCTGCGGCTTTTCCTGAAGCCGGGTGCCAAGGTTCCGAACCGCTACGGCGGCGCGCCGACCGCCTTTTCCTGGGCCTGACCCGCTCTTCAAGCTAGCTACGGAGTCGCGGGTTATGGATTTCCCCGACGGGAATTAAGTACACTGTCACCAAATCCCAAATTCTCTCAGCCCTGCGCCTCTCGAGTGACTGGCAGGAAGAAGAGTATGGGCATCAGCACCAGACACGCCCAGGCCAGTCGGACATCGAGGAAGGCCAGCGGTATGGCTGCGGCATAGAGCGCCACGGCCGGCCAGATCCTTCGGAACACGCGGCGGTGGAGCGACCGATGGAATTCGTTGCGGCTGATCGTCGCCCCGTGCCTCCGCAGCAGGCTGAACGAAACGGTACAGGTCATGACAATGAACGCATAAGCGGCCGCGGCCCGCGGCGAGAACGGATGCTGTCCAAAGAAGCGTGCAACGATCGGGATCAAGGTGATCCAGAACAACGCATTGTTGTTGAGCCAGAGTGTCGCGCGGTCCGCCTTGGGCAGCGTGAAGATGAGATAGTGATGGTTGATCCAGAAGATCGCGATGACGAGGAAACTCAGCGCATAAGTGGCGATGACTGCCGCGAACCGCATGAGCGCAACCCGGTCGCCACCGAAGGCAAGTTCATCCGGAATGCGGATCTCGAGAATCATGATCGTGACGACGATCGCGAACACGCCGTCCGAAAAGGCCTCTAGGCGGCGGTTGCTCGGTTTCAGCTCGGAAGGGAGCCTTGGCCTGTCGTTGGAGCCGCCGGTCATTGCACGATTTCGGTGAGCGGCTTGTTCCTTTCGACCACATAGGTCCCCAGTTCCGCCGCCTCGGTGCTGCCCGTGTTCTTCGCGGCGTGGACGACCCCATAGGGCACGAACAGGACGTCGCCCGCCTTCAACGTCACCGGCGGCTGGCCGTCGACGTCATATTGGATCGTGCCGCTGAGGACATAGATGATCTCCTCGCCCGGATGCCTGTGCCTCGGAAAGGACGCTCCGGGAGCGAAAGCGACGCGCAGCTGCCACACTTCCCGGCCGGGGATGCTGAGATCGTGGCGTTGCAGGTCGGTGCGCGTTGTCCCCGGCGGTCTGGGCGGCGCGGCGGCGAGCGTTGCGCCCGCCGCGACGATCGTCGCTGCGGCCAGAAATGTGGCGATTTTGACGGGCATGTCTGATCTCCTTGATGCTTGGGCGGAGCGCGGCGCGATGTCTCCCGAACGGCCCGGCGCGGTGCAGCGCCCTTAAGCCTGCGCCTGCGCCCTCGTGCGAAGCCTGCGGTCGAGCGCTGCGCCGCGTGTCAGTGGTGGCTGTTCCAGTCGGGCATGATGAAGCTCACCACCTTGTGCTGTCCGGGAAACAGCTGGTGGTTTGCGTCGACCAGGTCGATCGTCACCTTGTGCGGGCCGGGCGGCAAGCCGAATATATCGATGGTACCGTTGCCGCTCGGATCTGCCCACAGCCAAGGCAGGTCGTCGACACTGACGTGCAGATGTCCCAACCGCGGCGAAGCCTGGACCGCACCCTCGCCGAATACGGATGCGATATGGACATTCTCCGCCCGGTATTGGATCCAGACGAGCCCCTTGGGCAGGCCTTCGGGAAGCGGCGGATCGACGATCAGCCTGGGCGCGGGCTCGCTCTTGAGCTCTATGTACGGCGTGGCGCCGACCGCGTCCTTCGCGCTCTGAGCAAAACAAACCGTGGCAAGCAGGGTGCCCGCCGCAGCGGCGGCAAGCGTCTTGATGAGCATGGCCATGCTCTCTCCTTTCGAGGCAGTGGGCTCAATGGGAAGCTCGGTCGCGGAGACTCGGCGGCCGGGGACAAGATAGCACGGGCCCCGCCGCTCATGCGCGAGCACATTCATCGGTCGAACTCGGGACACCGGCCTCCGCGAAAGTCGGCTCGTGCCCCCGCGCCAATAACCATGCCTTCACCTGTCGCCGCTAAACGGAGCGCGTCGCGACGTGGGGAGTCGAAAATGGCGTCACAACTGGCTGGGAGCGCACCCGGCTTCACTATCGATCCGGACCGTTCGGCCCGCCTGATCCGCTATCGGCTGCAGGGTCTGTGGGATCGTGACATGCACAACCGATACCGGGATGCATCGATCGCCGAAATGCGCAAGTTTCATGCGGCCGGCGTGCCCTTCAACATGCTCGGCGACCTGCGGGACTTCAAAACGCAGGCGCAGGACATGAACGATCAGCGCCAGGACCTGGTCAAGACCGCGCTCGGCCTCGGCCTCAACAAATGCGCGATCATCCTCGCCTCGTCGATCGTCAAAATGCAGCTCAGCCGCCTGACCTCGACCGATGCCATCGCCTTCTTCACGTCCGAGGACGAGGCGAAGGCGTGGCTCGGCATCTGAACCGCCGTTCGGGCTCGCCGCGCTGATCAGACGGTGGCGCGGCTTGCCGTCACGTGCCGTGCGAAATTGTCGAGGATCGCCTGCCAGCCCGTCTGCTGCTGCTCGATCGAATGCGTGGCTTCGGCCTCGAACGTCACGCGAACGCGCACTGCGTCGCCGGCAGGAATGAACTCGACCCGTGCCGTCCGGTCGCCGAACGCATATTCGATCAGCCGCTCGGGTTCGATCTTCGTATAGGTTCCGGCAAAATCGAACCCCATGCTGCCGTCCTTCGCTTCCATGCGCGAGGAGAAGGCGCCGCCGTCGCGCAGGTCGACGCTCGCCGCCGTGGTATGCCAGTCGTCGGACGCCGCGTTCCACTGCATGATGTCGTCCGGGCTGGTATAGGCGCGCCAGACCTCTTCGATCGGTGCTGCGACACTGGTTTCGACGGTGATTGTTTCCTTGGTCATGATCCTTGCTCCCTTGAGAGTGGGGTGGGAAGTCCGCACGCAGCTGGCGTGGCTATTGGTTGATTTCGGGCTCCACGAGCCTGGCGAGCTTGCGCAGCGAATCCTGCCAGCCGAGATAGCAGGCATCGGTCGGAATGAAGTCGGGGATCCCTTGCTGCTCGACCTTGAGCTCGGTCCCGGACGGCACCGCCTTCAGCGTCACCGTCACGATCATCTCGCCCGGCATATTGGGGTCGTCGAACGCGTCGGTGTAGACGAGCTTTTCGCCCGGAACGAGCTCGCGATAGGTGCCGCCGAAGCTGTGGCTGTGGCCGGTCGTGAAGTTGCGGAACGACATGCGGTGCTTCCCGCCCACCTTCGCGTGCAGCTCGTGGACGGTGCAGACGAAGCCGTAGGGCGGCAGCCAGCTGGCGATCGCGTCGGGCTCGATGAAGGCGCGATAGACCTTGTCGGGGCGCGTCGCGAGCACGCGGTGCAATCTCACGGTGCCTGGCATGGCTTTTCCTTTCCTCTCGAAGTCAGTGGGATGATCGGGTCTTGTCCGCCCCCAACAGCAGTTCGACGTAGCGGCGCAGATGGTCGATGCTGTCCGCCGCCGCCGCCGCGCCGCCGCTGGCTTTGGCGAGGATGAAGGCGCCCTGCAGCACGGCCTGGGTGTGCAGGGCGAGCGACGCGGCGGTCCACTCGGGATGCAATCCGCGGCTCGCGAGCGCAGCCTCGATGTCGGCTTCCAGCGTCGCGGCATGGCCGCTGATGCTACGGTTGCAGGCGTCGCGGATGGCAGGCGTAGTTTCGTAGGTCTCCTGCACCATCGTGCCGACGAGGCAGGTGAACTCCGGCACGCCGCCGGCGAGCAGCGCCTTGCGAAAATCGATATAGCCGAGCAGCCGGTCGAGCGGATGGGCGTGATCGTGATAGGGTGCCGCGGCAAACAGCGCGCCGGTCAGCGCCGACCAATGGTCCGCCGCCGCGACGCCCAGCTCGTCCTTGCTTTTGAAGTGATGGAAGAAGGCACCCTTCGTCACTCCGGCCGCGGCGCACAGCTCGTCGACGCTGGTGGCGGCATAACCTTTCGTCCTGATGATCGTGAGCGCCGCGTCGAGCAGCTTCGACCTGGCATTCGGTGCGGCGGGGGCCGGAGGTGCGCGACTCGTCATGAACACTACATACCAACTAGTCGGTATGTAGTCAAATCGCGTGCAGGAAGCCCCGGCCGCGTGCTCTAATCCCGTGTCGTTCCCGCGCGATCCCTGCGGTTTTCCGCAAGCCGCTATTCCGCGGACTTAAACCTTGGCTTGCTAGGCAAAGCCGTCGGCGTTGCTCGACAGTCCTGTGCGGTCCCTGCCATTACTGGCCGGCAGGGACCGCATTTCTTTCCCTTGCTCTCATCCTGCGCGCGACCCCGTTCTCGCGGACCGCCTGCCGTGATAGTCGATCGCGTGACCGTCCAACCCCCGGAGACCGGCGATGCCAGCATGCACCCATCAATCCGGCATCCGCCGCGTCCAGCCAAGCGCCAGGGGCTGCGAGGAGTGCCTGAAAACCGGCTCCTGGTGGGTTCATCTTCGCATCTGCCGGACATGCGGCCACGTAGGTTGCTGCGACAGCTCGCCGAACAAGCACGCCACCGCCCACTTCCACGCTTCGAGCCATCCTGTCATCGAGGGCTATGATCCGCCCGAAGGCTGGGGCTGGTGCTACGTCGACGAAACCTTTCTCGACCTCGGCGACGACACGACGCCGCAGGACGGCGCGATCCCGCGCTTCGTCTAGGCGAACTCCGAGGAAGATGAAGTCATGACAGGCCACCGCATCTACACGATGAGCTTCGGCAAGGTTTATCCCGCCCTCGTCGCCAAGGCTGAGCGGAAGAACCGCACTAAGGCCGAGGTCGACGAGATCATTCGCTGGCTGACCGGCTATCCGCAGGCCGGGCTCGAGGCAATGCTGGCGAGCGGCGCCGATGTCGAGAGCTTCTTCGCGAATGCGCCGAAACTCAATCCGTCGCGGACTTTGATCACCGGCGTCGTCTGCGGCGTGCGGGTCGAGGCGGTCGAAGAGCCGCTGATGCGGGAGATCCGCTACCTGGACAAAATGATCGACGAGCTCGCCAAGGGCAGGGCGATGGCAAAGATCCTGCGAAGCTGATGGCCCGCATCGCCCTCGACAAATTGCGCGGCAAGACGCTTTACTTCGAAACCCCCGAGGGAAGCCTCGCCGAGCTCGTGCTCGACGGCAGCGAGCCGTTCCACGTCCGCCGGCTGATCGTGATCGATCGCCATTTCATCCCCAGTCTGGAGCGCAGCGATTTCGTCGTGCCGGCCGGCGCCGGGCTCGATCTCGACACCGGCAAGGTCGGGCGCGGCGAGGATATGGTCCTGCGCCACGGCGTTTCCGCGGCCGGCCACAGCTACATGAGCGCGGCCGATCGCCCGCGGGCCGTCGCGACCGACAGGTTCGCGATGATCAAATACGCGCCTTTGCTCTCCTCGCCGGCGATCCGCGAGGCCCTCGTCTACCGCGACGAGGATGGCGTCCGCGCCTATGACGATTGGAGCGATGCGCTGAAGGCCGAGCTCGCCAACTGGCTGTGGCTGCGCGAGAGCGGCCAGGATTTCCCGATCTCCGGGCCGCCGCCGCTCGACGAAAATGGCGCGATGACCCAACGCGCGGCGCGCAAGATCTGGCTCGCCCATGTCGCGCAGAGCCTGTGGGTCGAGGCCAATCACAAGGTCGCCTGGCGCCTCAACGAAGCGAGCGCCGAGCATCTCCAGCATCTGTTCGACATCCAGAAGCTGATCTCGTTCACCACCGAGGGGCCGCGCATGCTCGCCATGGGCACCGCGACCCAGTGGGACCCGGTCTTCGCCTGGCGGTTCATGCTCCACGCCGGCTACATCGCCGACACCCAGTGGCAGACGGTGCAGCGGCTCACCGACTGGTGCCGCGACAATCTCCAGCACATCTACGGCTATCAGTTCGACCAGCCGGGCGGGCCGTTCGACAGCCAGGAAGACCAGTGGGAATATCTGTTCGGCTATCGCGGTCCGCCGCCGGTCGACAAGATGATCGATCCGCTGCCCGGCCGCCCGCACGTCACCCACGCCTGTTCGGGGACCAGCGCCTTCTTCGCCGCGGTGCTGCGCACGGTGAACGTGCCGGTCCGCCACGGCTACACGGATTTCGCCGCCGCCGGCCACCACCGCCCCGAATTCTTCACCTGCAACCGCAATCTCGCGCACGGCGATGATCCGTACGGCAATGCGACGCGGCCGGGCGTCAACACGGTCCCGATCTGGCGGATCTTCTACAATGACGAGGATCTCGAAGCGGAGATCGACACCCCCGCTCCGCTGCCCGGCATGACCGTCGGCGAGACGGCGGGATTCAACCATGCCCGCCGGACCATCGCGTTAGCAGTCGAATACAAGACCGATTGGCTGCTGCGGAAACGCTGCGACGACCGGGCGGCCGGCGTCAGCGGTGCGGACTCGTCATTGGGGGAGGCGCTGCGCGACTATTACACCGCCCCGCAGATCGCGCTGATCGAGGCGGCGTGCGATGCGGAGCTGGCCTCGATACCTGGGGCGTGCGATGCGGTGGCGCTTTGAGGCGTCGGCGATCCCTCAGCCGTCAGTCGGAAACGTCGCCCCGAACAGCCGCCGGATGCCGTTGGTGAGCCCGGCATTGAACACGCTCACATGCGTCTCGCCCGGCAACACTTCGTGGGTCAGGCGCAGTGACGGATAGGCCCGCGCCTCGAGCCTTGAGGCGAACTCCCGAAACGCGCTCACCATCCGCGCTTCGGGCGCCTGCGCTTCCTCTGCGCCGCCGACGCAGAGATGGAGCGCCGCATCGAGATCGGCATGGCTGCGCGCATACTCCTCCTCAGCGGCGATCAGCTGGCCGTTTGCCCACCACAGCGAAGGACTGATGGCGAGATGTCCGCGAAAGGCGCCGGGCCGGGTGAACAGGGCATAAAGCGCGAGCGTCGCCCCGAAGGAGCTTCCGGCAAGCGTGCAATCGCCCGTATCGACCGGATGATTGGCGGCCAGCCAGGGCTTCAGCTCGTCGATGATGAAATCGAGGAACCGGTCGCCGCCGCCGGTCTGCACATCGTCCTCGAAACGGAAAGGCGGCGGCGCGGCGCGCATGCGTGCTTCCCACTCCTCGACACGGCGCGGCGTGAGATCGCGGTTGCGCCGGGCGAAATGCTCGCCATGCTCCCCCTCGCCGGCAAGATCATAGCCGATGCCGACCACGCAGGCCGGGCGTGGTCCGCCCGGCTCCAGCGGCAGGATTCCCATCGTCGCCGCCCCCGTCACAAACGCCAGGTTGCCGTCGGTCACGAACAGAACGGGCCACGGCGCTGCGCCCGGCAGGTAAGGCGCCGGCAGGGCAATATCGATGACGAAATCGTCCCCGACATGGCGCGAATGCATTGTGAACCGTCGGCTGAAAGGCACCGGCACGCGTGCGGCCTGGTCCCAGGCGGAAATGGCTCCCATGAAGTCGTCCTCCTCCCCGAAAAAGGAGGCGACCAATTGTGCGAAACTTGGCGCTTTCGCAATTCTTGAAGATTCCGCGTTCGAACCCTATCTCTTAAGGGTCGCAGGAATTACCCCGCCGCCACGCGGCCGCTCACGACAATCCGGCGATTTTCCCAATTTCGACTACGCTTCGGTTGCGCGAGGCCGCACTGCTGCGGGCACTCGATTTCGGTGAGATCGGCAAACATCTCGGGAATTTGGGGATTGTTGCACATGTCACCGTAACCCCGGTCGGGGATCGTTACATGTGTCACTGGAACTACACTGGAACTAAACGAGAGCAGCTGCAACTATTCAGAGTTTAGGAAAGAAATCGGTCTTTTGGAGCGCTCACTCGCCCTTAGACTTGGCTTGTCGCAGCCTCCTTCGGACTTCACGAGACGCATTTGCGATTTCTGGTATGTGTGGATCCACAGTGAAGCTCGAAGTTCGAATCGAAACGGGAATGCGACTCAGTTGCTCGCGGTTTCGCTCAAAAACCTCATTGAGCCAATAACTTAAATTCGGCTGGCTAGCCATGCCAGTTCCTTCCCGTGAGCGTCGGACCTTTCGTGTAAGCATCTCACGTCTTGACAAAGTCGTCTAGCGGGAATGCATTGAATCGGTTGCAAAGAGCTCTGGGGTGAGTGGTCAATAATGCGGGAAGGACGAAGAGAGGCGTTCATTGGTCTGATCGCTCCGATCGGAGTTGATCTGGATGCAGTTTCCCGTGCGCTGGTGCAGGCTTTGAACAGAGTCAGCTATAAGCTACACGAGATTAAGCTCACCGACATCTTCAAAGAAAACCCGACCTGGTACAATATCGAGTATCGCGACGAGATAGAACGGTATCAGAAATTCATTAGGGCCGGCGATAATCTTTGTAGAGATTCGGGGAGAAAGGATGTCCTCGCCCTTTATGGAATTGCTTCGCTTTCGCGATCCCCCGAAAGAAGCCTCGATGGTCCGATTGATACAGAGGTCATACACGTTTTTCGGCAACTCAAAAGACCGGAGGAAATTAGAACCCTTAAGGAGGTGTTCGGTAGGAATATTGTACTGCTGGGCTGTTACTCTCCGAAAGTAGACAGAATAAACTATTTGATGCGAAAGCTCCGTGCTAATGATAGAGGAACAGGGAAGAGTAAGCTGGAAGCAAAAGCCCTAACAATCATAGCGACCGATGAAGACGAGCGCGAGAATCCATTCGGGCAGAGAGTAATAGACTGTTTTCCATCTGCCGACTTCGTACTAGACTGTTCAACACACGACTCTCTTTCCAAATCAGCGGATCGATTCGTTAATATATACTTTGGCTATCCATTCATATCCCCTTCGGTCGACGAGTATTGCAGTTACGTTGCAAATATCGCGTCGTACCGGTCTCTAGATCTTTCGAGGCAGGTTGGCGCAGCAATATATGGTAATAACTGCGAAATAATATCGATGGGCTGTAATGAGGTGCCTAAGGCAGGGGGTGGCACATACTGGGCTGGTGGAGATCATGATTTTCGCGACTACGCTCTCGGATATGATTCGAACCAGAAGGTGCGCGAGGATATGGCGCGGGACACCCTCGTGCGACTACAGCGTCAGAATTGGCTTGCTAAGAAATTTAAGGGAATTAAGCCCGACGACTTAGTAAACCAGGCGCTTTCCGACGACGAAAGGAAGTCAGGGCCCCTATACAAGTCTATGATTTCAGACATCATCGAGTTCGGACGAATGGTTCACGCCGAAATGAACGCCCTGACGGACGCAGCTCGATTTCGGCGAAGCACTAAAGATGCAACACTGTATTGCACGACATTACCATGCCATATGTGCACGAAGCTAATTATTGCATCAGGTATAAAGCGTGTCGTGTATATTCAACCGTATGGCAAGAGCTTGATCGAGGAACTATTTCCTGATTCTGTCTCTGTGGAAGAATCTACTGACGACGCTAAGGTATTGTATGAAACTCTTAAAGGCGTCACGCCGAGCGGATTTAAGATCGCGTTCCATAAGAGCCACGGAAGGAAGGAAAAAGACGGCACTGCTCAAAACTGGAATCCGAACACAGCAAGCCCTACATTCCTCAGCACGTTTCCGTATTACATGCCAATGGAAATCGAGGCGATCGAATATTTGCGCTTAGCCTTGGACGAAGCAGAAACCGCACGTTCGAGTAGACCAATTCTCCGGAAACGCACGCGGTCTAGGGCGTCAACCTCCCGGAGCTCGCGATCGGCACGAACTCGTTAGCTACTCTGCCGCCTCACGTTCTCGCGCAACTTTTCGCCGTTTCGGCGCTTCGATGCGCTCCACCCGCACGCTCTTCCTGAGCAACTCGCCAAGATACCCGCCGGTGTAGCTCCTCTTCTCCCCCGCCACATCCTCCGGCGTCCCCTCCGCCACAACCTCACCACCCTTGTCGCCGCCCTCGGGCCCCAGATCCAAGATCCAGTCGGCGGTCTTGATCACCTCAAGGTTGTGCTCGATCACCACGACCGTATTCCCCTGTTCGACCAGCGCATGCAGAACTTCGAGCAGCTTGCGCACATCCTCGAAATGCAGCCCCGTCGTCGGCTCGTCGAGGATGTACAGCGTCTGCCCCGTCGACCGCCGGCTCAGCTCCTTCGACAGCTTCACCCGTTGCGCCTCACCGCCTGACAGGGTCGTCGCCGGCTGGCCGACCTGGATGTAGCCGAGGCCGACCTTGGCGAGCATCGCCATCTTCTCGCGGATCGGTGGCACCGCCTTGAAGAATTCCACCGCATCCTCGACCGTCATGTCGAGCACGTCGGCGATGCTCTTGCCCTTGAACTTCACCTCGAGCGTCTCGCGGTTGTAGCGCGCGCCGTGGCAGACGTCGCAGGTCACATAGACGTCGGGCAGGAAGTGCATCTCGATCTTGATCAGCCCGTCGCCCTGGCACGCCTCGCAGCGGCCGCCCTTGACGTTGAAGCTGAACCGCCCGGGCTTGTAGCCGCGCGCGCCGCTCTCGGGCAGGCCGGCGAACCAGTCGCGGATCTGGGTGAACGCGCCGGTATAGGTCGCCGGGTTCGATCGCGGCGTGCGGCCGATCGGCGACTGGTCGATGTCGATCACCTTGTCGAGATAGTCGAGCCCGGTCAGCTTCTCGTGCTTGCCGGCCTGGACGCGGGCGCCGTTGAGCTGGCGCGCGGCGGCGGCATAGAGGGTGTCGACGGTGAAGCTTGACTTGCCCGATCCCGACACGCCGGTGATGCAGGTGAAGGTGCCGAGCGGGATGCTCGCGGTGACGTCCTTGAGGTTGTTCGCCCGCGCGCCGTGGACGGTGAGCTTCTTGCCGGTGCCCTTGCGGCGCTCGGCCGGGATCGGCACTGCGCGCCGCCCGGTGAGATAGTCGGCGGTGAGGCTGTCCTTGTTGGCGAGCACATCTGCCAGTTTGCCCTGGGCGACGATCGCGCCGCCATGGATTCCGGCGCCCGGCCCCATGTCGATGACATGGTCGGCGTGGCGGATCGCATCCTCGTCATGCTCGACGACCAGCACGGTGTTGCCGAGGTCGCGCAGCCGCCGCAGCGTCACCAGCAGCCGTTCGTTGTCGCGCTGGTGGAGGCCGATCGAGGGCTCGTCGAGCACGTAGAGCACGCCCGACAGGCCCGAGCCGATCTGGCTGGCGAGGCGGATGCGCTGGCTCTCGCCGCCCGACAGGGTGCCCGAGGTGCGATTGAGGTCGAGATAGTCGAGCCCGACGTTGTTGAGGAAGCCGAGCCGCTCGTTGATCTCCTTGAGGATGGCGCGGGCAATCTCGCGCTGGGTGGGATTGAGCTTGGCGTCGAGGGTCGAGAACCATTCGAGCGCGTGGCGGACCGAGCGAGCGGTCGCCATGCTGATGTCCTCGCCGGCGATCTTCACCGCCAGCGGCTCGGGCCGGAG
>Ga0068859_100002384_pt1 | contig 19137 bp, 13 predicted proteins | sample KBSSwiS22_FD_66585 | JGI IMG/M metagenome (GOLD analysis project Ga0068859, IMG submission 66585) | Switchgrass rhizosphere microbial communities from Kellogg Biological Station, Michigan, USA - KBS Switchgrass S2-2 | ecosystem: Host-associated > Plants > Roots > Rhizosphere > Soil ...
GCGGACACCCTGCGGCTGTACATCCTCTCCGTGGCCCCGCCCGAGATGGCCATGGAATGGACGGACGCCAACATCGAGGGCGAGCGGCGCCTCATCAATCGCCTGTGGCGCCTGGTCGACCGCCACGCGGAGACGCTGGTCGGGGAGGGCGGCGCGGCGGCTTCGCACCTGCCCCCCGCGGGACTGGAGCTGCGGCGCAAGGTGCACCAGACCATACGAAGGGTCACGGAAGACATCGACGAGCGCATCCACCTCAACACCGCGGTGGCCGCCTTCCACGAGCTCGTGAACGAGGTCTATCGGCTGGAGGCCGAGGTCCAGTCCGGAGCGGGACGGCCCGCCCTGCGCGAGGCCCTGGAGACGCTCGTCCTCCTGATGAACCCCTTCACGCCGCACATCTGCGAGGAGATGTGGGCGCGGCTGGGCCACGCGGAGGGGCTGGTGAGCCACCCCTGGCCGGCGGCCGACGAGGCCGCGGCCCGCGAGGAGGCCGTGCAGCTCGCCGTCCAGGTGAACGGCAAGGTGCGGGGCCACGTGATGGTCGCGCCCGACGCCACCGAGGACGAGGTACGCCGCGCCGCGCTCGAGGAGCCGCGCGTCCGCGAGCACCTGGCCGGCCGGCCCATCGCGAAGTTCGTCCTGGTTCCGGGACGGCTGGTGAGCGTGGTGGTGCGTTGAGGGCCCACGGCGCGGGGGCGGCGCTTCTGGCAGCGCTCCTGGGCCTCTCCGGCTGCGGGTACGCGCTCGTCGGGAAGGGCACCGCCACCGATCCCACCATCAAGCGGATCGGCGTTCCCACCTTCAAGGACATGACGGCCAAGCCCGCCCTGGACCAGAAGATCACGCAGAAGGTCATCGAGGAGCTCCTGAAGCGCGGCCACTTCGACGTGGTGCAGACGGCGACGGGCGTGGATGCCCTGGTGGAGGGCGAGCTCGTCTCCTACGCGGTGGTGCCGGTCGGGTTCAGCGACGACGGCACCGGCGAGAACAAGACGCAGGCCAGCCGCTACGCGATCTCGCTGACCGCGCGCGTCAAGTACTCCAAGGTGGGCCAGGAGGAGCCGATCTGGTCCAGCGACTCCTTCCAGTTCCGCGACGAGTACGACATCGGGTCCGACCCCGCGACGTTCTTCGACCGCGAGGACCAGGCCCTGGAGCGCCTGGCGTCGTCCTTCGCGCGCAACCTGGTGGCCGCCATGCTGGAGGCCTTCTAGCGGTGGCGCCCCGGGGACCGCAAGCGGGGATCCACGTCGTGGCGGGCGCCGATTCCTTCCTGGCCGAGGAGGCGCTGGAGGGCCTGACCGCGGCGGCGGTGGGCGGCGGCGACCGCTCCGACTCCGTCCAGGTCTTCCGTGGCGAGGAGTCGACGTGGACGCAGGTCGTGGAGGCGGCGCGCACGGGATCGCTCTTCGCCTCGCGGCGGGCGGTCGTGGTGCGCAACGCCGACGGGCTGAAGGGAGACGGCGAGGAGATGGTCGCCTACCTGCAGGACCCAACTCATGACCTGTCCCTTGTCCTTTTGACCGTCAAGCCAGACAAACGCAAGACGGTCTGGAAATGTCTCATGCAAGCCGCGTCGGTCGTCCCCGCCGAGCCGCTCAAGGGCCGGGCCCTCCGCGCCCGCGTGCAGGAGAGCCTTCGGCGCCGCCGGCTGGCCCTGCGCGACGACGGCCTCGAGGAGCTGCTGGAGCGGGTCGGCCAGGACCTGCGCCGGCTGATGGGCGAGCTGGACAAGCTGGAGGCCTTCGCGGGGAACGCGCCGTTGTCGGCCGAGGACGTGGCCGCCGTCCTGGGCCGGGGCCTGGCCCCGCCGCTCTACCGGCTGGGCGACGCCTTCGCCGGCCGCCGCGGGCGGGAGACCCTGGAGGTCCTGCAGGCGCTGCTGGAAGAGGGCGAGGTGCCGCTGAAGATCCTGGGCACCTTCCACCGCTCGTTGCGCCAGGTCCGGGGAGCGGTGGCCCTGCGCGGCAGCCGCGCGGCGCGCGAGGACCTGGTCTCGCGCCTCGGCGTGCTGCCGTTCAAGGTGTCGGACGTGCTGGAGGCCTCACGGCGCTGGTCGGAAGGCGACCTGCGCCAGGCCTTCGCCGCGCTGGACCGCGCGGACCGGCGGATGAAGTCGGGAGGGGAACCGCGCACGGCGCTGGCCGCGGCGGTAGCCGAGGCCTGCGCGGGGGAGGCGGCTAGGTCCGCGATCCCGCCAGCGCGTTGACCTTGCGGGAGAGCCGGCTCTTGTACCGGGCCGCGGCGTTGTCGTGGATGACGCCCTTCTTGGCCGCGCGGTCGATCTCGCCCACGGTCTCGCCCAGCGACTTCTTCGCCTCGTCGGCGTCGCCCTTGGCGATGGCGGCCCGCAGCTTCTTCACCTGGGTCTTGACCTGGGAGAGGTTCTTCCGGTTGCGGGCCCGGTGCTTGAGGCTCTGCCTCATCTGCTTCAGGGCCGACGAGTGATGGGCCAATCGACTCCTCCTTCAATGGACGTCCCCCCGGCGGACGCCAAACACGCAGTCTACCCATCTTGAGCGCGCCGGTCAACGCACCCCATAAGGCCGCGACCCACATGCGGGCGGCCGGCCTCATCTCGGCCCTGACCCTGATGTCGCGGCTCCTCGGCCTGGCGCGCGAGCAGGTGTTCGCGGCGCTCCTGGGCGCCGGGCTCCACGCCGACGCCTTCCAGGCCGCGTTCCGGATCCCGAACCTGCTGCGCGACCTCTTCGCGGAGGGCGCCCTGTCCGCGGCCTTCGTGCCCACCTACGCCCGCGCCCTGGCCGAGGGCGGGCCGGCGCGCGCGCGGCAGCTCTCGTCGCGCCTGCTCTCGCTGCTGGCCGTGGGCCTGGGCGGCCTCGTGCTCCTGGGACTGGCCCTCACGGTCCACCTCGTCCATGGCCTGGCCCCCGGCTTCGAGCGCGTCCCCGGCAAGCTCGAGGTCACGGTCCTGCTCACGCGCATCATGCTGCCGTTCCTCCCCATCGTGTCCTTCGCAGCGGTGGCCATGGGCATGCTGAACGCCGAGGAGCGCTACAGCACGCCGGCGCTGGCGCCCGCCGTCTTCAACGTGGTGACCATCGCCTGGGCGGCCCTGCTCTGGGCCATGGGCCTCGACCTGTTCACGGTCGTCATCGGCTGGGCGGTGGGAACGCTGCTGGGCGGTCTGGCCCAGTTCCTGGTCCAGGTCCCGCCGCTCGTGCGCGCGGGCTGGCGGTTCCGGCCGCAGTGGGCGCCCGGCGATCCCGGCATCCGGGCCATCGCGCGCCTCATGGCCCCCGCCACCATGGGCCTGGCCGCGGTGCAGGTGAACATCTTCGTGAGCACGATATTCGCGTCCCACGAGCCGGGCGCCGTATCGTGGCTGAACTACGCCTTCCGCATCCTCTACCTGCCCATCGGCGTGTTCGGCGTCGCCCTGGGCACCATCGCCACCACCGGTTTCGCGCGGCGCGCCGCCGAGGGCGACCTCGACGGGATGCGCGAGACGCTGCGGCAATCGTTGCGCATGCTGGCCTTCCTCACCCTGCCCGCCACGGTGGGACTCGTCGTGCTCGGGGTGCCCATCATCCGCCTGTTGTTCGAGCGGGGACGATTCGGGCCGCAAGACACCGAGCGGACGGCGGCCGCGCTCGCTTTGTACTCGGTGGGCCTCGTGGCCTACACCGGCGTGAAGGTCCTGGCCCCCGCGTTCTACTCGCTGGGCCGCCCGCGGGTGCCGCTCCTGGCCAGCGTGTCCGCGGTGGCCACGAACCTGCTCGTGATCTTCTTGCTCCATTCACGCATGGGCTACCTCGCGGTGCCGCTGGGGACGAGCCTGGGCGCGCTCGTCGACGCGGTCATCCTGGTGGTGGCGTTCGAGAAGAGCGTCGGGCTGCGCGGCGGCGGCATGACGGGCCCCGTGGTCAAGATGGCGGCCGCGGCGGCGCTGATGGGCCCGGCCGCGTGGGCCGCGACGTCCTGGATGGAGCGGATCGTGGGGACGCACGGCTTGAGCGCGCAGGCCCTGACGGGCCTGCTGCCGGTCGTGGCGGGCGCCGTCGTCTACCTGGGCGCGGCCCGCGTGCTGAGGATCCCCGAGGCCGGCACCCTGGTCACGCTCCTCCAGCTGCGCTAGGCCGGCCGGGCTCAAACAACCACTCCTGGGACCTTCTTCGCCCTTCCCCACAAAGTATTGTGGTCGCCGCGCCATTCGTGCTACCGTCTCCGAGGCTCGCGCCCGCCGGCGAGGGGGCGCAGGGAGGGCGATGAACATGGCACGATTCCCCCTGGTTCCCGCGCTCGTCCTGCCGCTGCTGGCCGGGCTCCCGGCAGCCGCGACGGCCCAGCAGGACGACCTGCCGCCCCAGGAGCACTACGGCCTGCGCCTCGAGTACCGCGAGTACCGGCCCACGGCCACCGGCGACCTGCAGATGGGCGCGAACGGGGAAGAGGGGACGCTCCTGGACATCGTGGACGACCTGGGCATCCAGGACGAAAGGACCTTCGACGCGCGGGTGATCTTCAAGGTCAAGACCAAGCACAAGCTCAAGGGCGGCTACATGCCCATCGATTACTCGGGCGACCAGGACGCGCCGCGGAACTTCACGTTCAAGGACACCACCTATTTCCGGGACGACCGCGTGGCCACGACGATCAAGGGCACGCTCTGGTCCGGCGATTACGGGTACGAGTTCTACCAGGGGCCGCACGGGTTCGTCGGCGCCCTGCTCGGCGCCCGCATCATGGACACGGACATCGTCCTGGTCGACGTGGACTCGGCCCAGCGCGAGACCCACTCGTCGGTCTCTCCCCTGCCCGTCATCGGGATCGAGGGGCGTGGCTACGCCGGAAAGCTCAGCCTGGAGGCCGAGTTCGCCGGCCTGAGCGCGGGCAGCCTGGGCAGCTTCTACGAGTTCGAGGGGTCCGCGCGGTTCCACATCTCCGATCGGCTGGCCGTCCAGGGCGGGTACCGGCTCTTCTCTGCCGAGGTGAAGGAGGACGAGCCGGACTTCTTCAAGCTCCGGATGAGCGGATGGCAATTCGGCCTGGAGCTCAGCCTCTAGGCCGCGCGCGCGCGCGGGCGGCTCCGGGTCCAACGTCGGGCGCCGCCGCCGCTCGGGGCCCCGAGACCCTCGTGCGCGACTACCTCGACCATCTGCGCGTGGAGCGCGCGCTCTCGCCGCTCACCCTCGAGGCCTACGGGCGCGACCTGGCGCGCCTGGAGGCGCACGCCGCGCGCCGCCGGCGGCCGGTGATCGCACTCCGCCAGGCCGACCTCGCCGCCTTCATGGGCGAGATGCGCGGTCAGGGCCTGGCTCCGCGGTCCGTGGCCCGGGCCGTCCATGCCATCCACGGCCTCTACCGGTTCGCGGTGCGCGAGGGGCGCCTGGAGGCCGACCCCATGGAGAACCTCAAGGCCCCCCGCGCCTTCAAGGCCCTGCCGCGCTACCTCACCGCGGCGCAGGTGGAGGCCCTGCTGGCGGCGCCGGACACGGGCACCGCCCTCGGCATCCGCGACCGCGCCATGCTCGAGGTGCTCTACGCCACCGGCCTGCGCGTGTCGGAGCTGATCGGGCTCCGCGCGGAAGACCTCGACATGCACGTCGGGATCGTCACCTGCTTCGGCAAGGGCAGCAAGGAGCGGCTCGTCCCCCTCGGCGAGGTCGCGCGGTCCTGGGTACAGCGCTACCTGGCCGAGGCGCGGCCGGCCATGGCCGGTCCACGTCCGGTCCCCTTCCTCTTCGTGTCCCGTCGCGGCGCCCGCCTGTCCCGCATGGGCGTCTGGGGCATCGTCCGCCGCCACGCCGTCACGGCCGGCGTCGAGCGCATCCTGACGCCCCACGTCATGCGCCACTCCTTCGCCACGCACCTCCTGGAGGGCGGGGCGGACCTGCGAGCCGTCCAGGCCATGCTCGGCCACGCGGACATCTCCACCACGCAGATCTACACGCACGTGACCCGGGAACGCCTGCGCCAGGTCTACGACCGGTTCCATCCCCGGGCGTGAGGGTCTGCACATGATTAGCGGAGGACGCTCGTCTATAGTCCAATGCACGTTGATGTTCGAGACACGGTTGGCCATTGGCGCGCTCTTCGCCCTCATCGCAACGACGGCTTGGCCGCAGGGTTCTCCCGAGGGCCCGGAGTTCCGCGTCAACACGTACACGGTCGGCGATCAATCGCATCCGTCCATCAGCGACGACAACGGTTTCATCGTCGTATGGACGAGCGCGGGGCAGGACGGTTCTGGCGACGGAGTCTTCGGCCAGATGTACTTTGACTCAACGCCGCTAGGCCCGGAATTTCGCGTCAACTCGTACACAACGAACGCGCAACGATCTCCGGCCGTCGGGGGCTCCGGCGGTGGCCTTATGGTCGTCTGGACGAGCGACGGGCAGGACGGCTCCAGCCTCGGGATCTTCGCCCAGCGTTACGCGGCTGGCGGTGCAGTCGGCCCCGAGTTCCAGATCAACACGTACACGTCCGGCGTCCAGTCGTATCCAGCCGTTGCATACGCCAACTTTGGCGGAGTTTTCGTCGTCGTCTGGCAGAGCTTCTTGCAGGATGGCTCGGGGTATGGCATCTACGGACAGCGCTACGCTAGTAGCGGAACGCCGCTGGGCCCTGAGTTCCGTGTCAATTCCTTCACAACAGGCAATCAGCATTCGCCCGCTGTCGCGGCGGAAACCACTGGAGACGGCGCGTTCGCGGTGGTCTGGACCGGTGAAAACCAGGATGGCTCCGGCGACGGCATTTTCGGCCAACGCTATTCTTCCTCGGGTGCTCCGCTAGGTGACGAGTTTCGGGTCAATTCCTACACGACGAACGATCAGGTCTCTCCCCGGATGTCCCCGGGCGGCCAGGGAGGTATCTCAACAGTGGTCTGGATGAGCGACGGGCAGGATGGTTCGGGGTGGGGGATTTTTGGACGCGCTCTCTTCTTGAACGAAGGGTTTCTTGGTCAGGAGTTTCAGGTCAACAGCTACACGACGGGCTCTCAGTCGTTTCCGGCCGCCGCCGCGGCCGGCCCCGGGTACCGCGTCATCGTTTGGCAGAGCGACGCGCAGGACGGTAGCGGAACGGGAATCTACGGCCAACGTTACGCGGGGTCTGGTGGTAGGATGAGCGGCCCTGAGTTTCGCGTCAACACCTACACATCGGGCGATCAGGCTCGCCCGTCCGTCACGGCGGAGGGTACCACCAGCCAGTTCCGGATCGTGTGGGATGGGCCGGCCGAAGATGGAACTCCCGGGCTCGAGGTTTACGGCCAGCGGTTCGGCCCGATCTTCCCCGTCGAGCTGATCGACGTCTCTGTTGAGTGAGCGAATCCCTCGGGGTGGCGTAGTCTGAGACCGCTGCCAGCCCGCCTCGACGTCCACGTTGACCGTCCGTCGCGGCGGGTGATAGGCTCAAGGCTTTTCGCGGTGCGCACCGCGGGCGCAGGTTAAGGGTCGCCGTCACGGAGGACCGGATAGAGTCAATGGGAAAGAACGGGCGTCATCTCTTCACGTCGGAGTCGGTCACCGAGGGCCACCCCGACAAGATCGCCGACCAGATCTCGGACGCCGTCCTGGACGCGCTCCTGGGACAGGACGCCTACAGCCGCGTGGCCTGCGAGACCGTGGTGACCACCGGCCTGGCCTTCATCGCGGGCGAGATCACGAGCAAGGCCTACGCCGACCTGCCCGGGATCGTGCGCGAGACCATCAAGGGCGTGGGCTACACCCGCGCCAAGTACGGCTTCGACTACGAGACCTGCGCGGTCGTCTCCGCCATCCACGAGCAGTCGCCGGACATCGCCATGGGCGTGGACCCGGGGGGCGCCGGCGACCAGGGGCTGATGTTCGGCTACGCCTGCAACGAGACCGAAGAGCTGATGCCGCTGCCCATCATGCTCGCGCACAAGCTGACGCGGCGCCTGAGCCAGGTGAGGAAGGACGAGATCCTCGACTACCTGCGGCCCGACGGCAAGAGCCAGGTCACGGTGGAATACGACGGGGACCGCCCGGTGCGCGTGGAGGCGGTGATCATCTCCGCGCAGCACAGCAGCCTGGTCAAGATCGAGACCATCCGCGAGGACGTGCTGGAGAAGGTCATCCACGCCGTCATCCCCTCCAACCTGCTGGACTCCAAGACCAAGTACTTCATCAACCCCACCGGCCGCTTCGTGGTGGGCGGGCCGCAGGGCGACTGCGGGCTGACGGGGCGGAAGATCATCGTCGACACCTACGGCGGCGTGGGCAGCCACGGCGGCGGGGCCTTCTCGGGCAAGGACCCCACGAAGGTGGACCGCTCGGCCTCGTACATGGCCCGCCACATCGCGAAGAACATCGTGGCCGCGGGGCTGGCCGACCGGCTGGAGCTGCAGATCGCCTACGCCATCGGGGTGCCCGATCCGGTCTCGGTCATGGTGGACACCGCGGGGACGGGCAAGGTGGAGGAGGCCCGGCTGGCGGAAGCGGTGCGCGAGATCTTCCCCCTGACGCCGAAGGGGATCATCGAGCACCTGAACCTGCGCCGGCCCATCTACAAGAAGACGGCGGCCTACGGGCACTTCGGCCGCAACGAAGACGAGTTCACCTGGGAGCGGACGGACAAGGTCGAGGCCCTGCGCGGACTGCTGAGACGGTAGCCGCGGCGGACCCGGCCGGCGCGCGGTGCTCGTAGTGGCGCGCCGCCACCCCCCAGAACAGTTCAACGGGAGAGAAATGAAATACGACGTCAAGGACCTGGGCCTGGCCGCGGCGGGGCGGCAGCGCATCGAGTGGGCGGGCAACCAGATGCCCGTGGTGGCCTCCATCCTGAAGCGGTTCAGCAAGGAGCGCCCGCTCAAGGGGCAGCGCGTCTCGGCGTGCCTGCACGTGACCAGCGAGACGGCCAACCTGGCCATCGCCCTCAAGGAGGGCGGGGCCAACGTGGCGCTGTGCGCGAGCAACCCGCTCTCCACGCAGGACGACGTGGCGGCGTCGCTGGTGAAGCACTACAAGATCCCCGTCTTCGCCATCAAGGGCGAGAACAACAAGACGTACTACTCGCACCTGACCGCGGCCCTGGCCCACAAGCCCAGCATGACCATGGACGACGGGGCCGACCTGGTCACCATGGTGCTGAAGGAGAGGCGGGATCTCCTTCCCGGCGTGACGGGCGGCACCGAGGAGACCACGACGGGCGTCATCCGGCTCAAGTCGATGGAGCAGCAGGGCGTGCTGGAGTATCCCATCGTGGCCGTGAACGACGCCGACACCAAGCACCTCTTCGACAACCGATACGGCACGGGCCAGTCCACGCTGGACGGGATCGTGCGGGCCACGAACATCCTGCTCGCCGGCTCGCGCTTCGTGGTCTGCGGCTATGGGTGGGTGGGCCGCGGCGTGGCCCTGCGGGCCCGCGGCGCCGGGGCGCGCGTGATCGTGACGGAGGTGGACCCCACGCGGGCGCTGGAGGCGGTGATGGAGGGCTTCGAGGTGATGCCCATGGCCGAGGCGGCCCGCATCGGCCAGATCTTCGTGACCGTCACCGGGAACAAGGGAATCCTCCGCAGGGAGCATTTCCAGGCCATGCCCGACGGCGCCATCGTCTGCAACAGCGGCCACTTCAACGTGGAGATCGACATCCCCGCCCTGAAGTCGCTGAGCCGCACGCAGCGCAGCGTCAAGCCCTTCGTGGACGAGTACGCCATGCGCGACGGGCGGAGGGTCTTCCTGCTGGGCGAGGGCCGCCTCATCAACCTGGCCTCGGCCGAGGGCCATCCCGCGTCGGTCATGGACATGAGCTTCGCCAACCAGGCCCTGTGCGCGGAGTACATCGCCCGCAAGGGGCGCACGCTGGAGAAGAAGGTCCACCGCGTGCCGCTCGACATCGACCGCGAGATCGCCCGCCTGAAGCTCGAGTCCATGGGCATCGCCATCGACCGGCTCACCCGCGAGCAGACGTCCTATCTGGCCTCCTGGCAGGAGGGGACGTAGCCGCAGCGCCGTCCGCGCGATCCTCTCCGGCGCGCCGGCTGGTCCTGGCCGGCGTGGTCCTCCTGGCCGGCGCCTTCGCCCTGCGGGTCGCGCTATGGCGCCCGCTGGAGCTCAGCGGGGCCGAACCGGCCGACGGCTTCACGCGCGTGGCCGGAGTCGTCCACGTCCACACCACGGCCTCCGACGGGACCGGGTCGCCGGCGCAGGTCGCGGCGGCCGCCGAGGCCATGGGCCTGGGCTTCGTCTTCATCACCGACCACAACACCCTCGACGCCAAGGAGGCCGAGGGATACCACGGCAGCACGCTGGCGCTCGTCGGGGTGGAGGCCTCGACGCAGTCCGGCCACCTGCTGGGGCTCGGCATTCCGGACCCCGTCTTCCGTTTCTCGGGCGACGCGCCGGACGCGCTGGACGACATCCGCGTGCTGGGCGGCGCGGCCTTCGCAGCTCATCCCACGAGCGCGCGCGCGGACTTCCGGTGGACGGGCTGGGACCTTCCCGGGCCCTGGGGCATCGAGCTGCTCAACGGCGACAGCCAGTGGCGCGAGGCCGGCGGCTGGGGCCTCGCGAAGTCGGCCGCGCTCTACCCTCTCAACCCGCGGTACGCGCTGCTCCAGAGCCTGGGACGTCCACGCTCCGCCCTGGAGCGATGGGACGCGCTCCTGGCCGTCCGCGACGTGCCCGGCATCGCCGGCGCCGACGCGCACGCGCGGATCGTGCTCCGCAAGGACACGGCGCTGCGGCTCCCGTCCTACCGGGCGATGTTCGGCCTGTTCCAGAACCACGTCCTGCTCGACGCGCCGCTCGAAGGCGATCCGCTGCGCGACGGACGCGCCATCGTGGACGCGCTGGCGCGCGGACGCTCCTATGTCGGCGTGGACGCCCTGGCCCCGGCGGGAGGGTTCTCGTTCACGGCCGAGGCGGGCGGCCGGCGCTTCACGATGGGGGACACGGTGCCGCCGCGGCCGGACCTCCGCCTCCGCGCCGGAGGCCGTCTGCCGCGCGGCGCGCGCCTCGCGCTCCTGCGCGACGGGCGAGAGGTGCGGCAGGCCGAAGGAGACATCGTCCTCGACGCCGTGGACCCCGGCGTCTACCGCGTCGAGGTCCGCGTCCCCGGCTGGGATGCGCCGTGGATCCTCTCGAACCCGGTCTACGTCTTCGCGGACGCGGCGGCGGAGCAGAGGAGGCGGCGCGGCGCCTGGCCGCCCGAGCCCGCGGCGCCGCCCGCGGCCATGGTCATTGACTCCTTCGACGGCGCCACCGTCTTCCAGCCCGCCTTCGACTCGCGCTCCGCCGTCGCCGAGCCGATCCTGGACCCGTCCGCCGGGGCCGACGGCAAGGGAGCGGCGCGCCTGCGCTTCCGTCTGGGTGTTCCCGATGCCACCTATCCGCACGCCTACTGCGCGATCGTGAACCAGCAGGGCCGCGACCTGTCGGGTCGGTCCGGGCTGGTGTTCGCGATCAAGGGTGACGGCGTGTACCGGATCTGGGTCCAGGTCCGCGACGACAACCCACTCTCCGCCGACGACGGCATGGAGTTCTGGTTCGCGTCGGTACGGACGTCGACGGAGTGGCGCCGGGTGGCCATCCCGTTCTCCCGCCTCCGCTCGATCAACAAGAAGACGGACGGCCGGCTGGACCTGGACAAGGTGCGCCAGCTCGTCTTCGTGATCGACCGCGGTGCGGAAAAGCCGGGAAGCCAGGGGACGATCTGGATCGACGACGTGGGCGTGTACTAGTAGCCCTCCTCGTCGAATAGGAGTGCCCGCGGCCTTCCGTGGCCCGCGTGCATGTATTACCGCCCTCTCCGCATGCTCGCGCAGATCCTGAGTAGCGCCGCATTACGTAAGAGCGCCGCATTACGTAAGCGGTCCCGGTGGCGTGGGACGTTCCCCCCGATGTCGTTGCGCGTCCTGGCCAAGGGGGCCCCGTGCACCGTCGATTCGCGACGTCGCGCAGGATGGGGAAGAGTGCGTCCATGGCCTCGCTATTGCAGTTGGTATACACGACACACTAGCGAGAGGTGGACTGATGCAGAAGCTCACGTCGGGTGCCATACGCTTCCTCGGGCTGGCGAGCGTCCTGGTTCTTGGTCTCGTGCCAGTCCGGTTGGCCATGGCCCAGGCGAGTTACGTCGTCGAAGACCTCGGAGCGTTGCCCGGCGACAGCAGTAGCGTCGGCTGGGGCATCAACGAGAACGGCGACGTGGTGGGCTGGTCCAACGGCCCGGCGGGCACTCGTGCCTTCGTGTACACGGACGCCAACGGCATGGTCGCGCTGCCCGGCCTGCCGGCCAAGCCCCGAACCATAGCCCGCGACATCAACGATGAGGGAACGATCGTCGGCTCGGCCAATGCGGGCGGCACCGACCTGGGCCATGCGGTGTTGTGGAGCGACGGTTCCGTCCAGGATCTCGGCACGCTTGGCACCGGCTTCTTCAGCGAGGCCTGGGGCCTCAACAACCTCGGCCAGGTCGTCGGCTGGTCCTACACGAACGGGGGCGGCGGGCTGACGGGCGTGCACGGCTTCCTCTACACGGCGTCGGACGGGATGATCGACCTCACGCCGCATAGCGACACGGGCTCCGCCCACGACATCAACGATGCGGGCCAGATCACGGGCTACAAGACCGCGCTCGGCGGCTATCACGCCTTTCGTTGGCAGGGCGGAGTCTTCGAGGACCTGGGCGTGCTTCCCGGCTTCGCGTACACCTTTGGCTATGGCATCAACGCTTTCGGACAGGTAACGGGCAACGCGACCACGGCCTCGGGAAACACCGAGCATCTGCTCCGGTCCATCGCGGGCGGTGGTCTCCAGGACCTGGGGGGCACGGGCGAGCACAACGCCGCGTTCGGCATCAACGCCGCCGGCACGGTGGTGGGCACTCGCGGGCAATCCGCGAAGCGTGCCCTCCGGTACACCGACGCCGAGGGGCTGCTGGACCTCAACCTGCTGGTCGATCCATCGCTGGGCTGGGTCCTCATGGGCGCCCACGACATCAACGATGCCGACCAGATCGTCGGATACGCGTTCAACAACTTCACCCAGGAGACGCACGCCGTCAGGCTTCGGCCCGCGGGCGGGCCGCCGCCCGAGTGCACCCTCCATTGCCTGCGCGTCACCGCCATCGCGCTGCGGAGCAGGGTCTCGGGCCCCGGAATGCGTCAGGTGATGGGGAGGGTGACGGTCAAGGACGAGAATGCAGCGCCGATGGCGCTCGCCCTGGTTGTCGGCACGTGGACCTGGCCGGACGGCAGCACCCACGACGACAACTTCTGGACCAACGCGAACGGCGTCGCGATCTCGACCACGGTAGGACCTCCCGGTCTCTACACCCTGAATATCGTGAACGTGGTGCTGTCGCAATACACGTTCAACCCGAGCCAGAGCGTTCTGGAGAAGAGCATCACCGTGCCGTAAGACTGTCCCCGGCTCTGCGCCTGGTCAGGTCTCCAGCGTGAGCATCAGGTACAGCCCGGTCGCGCCGAACAGCATGTTCGGGGCCCAGGAGGCCAGGATCGGTGGGAGGAGGCCCGTGCTGCCCAGGGCCTCGAAGATGGCCAGACAGCCCCAGTACACGATGGCGATGACGATGGCGGCGGCGATCCCGTAGAGGGCGCCGCGGCGCGCCACCACGAACGCGAACGGGATGCCGATCAGCGTCATGACCACCGTCACCAGCGGGAACGAGATCTTCCGGTGGAGCTGCACGCGCAGCGCGGTGACGTCGAGGCCCAGCTTCTCCAGGGAGGCGATGTGCCGGCGCAGCTCCTTGAAGCGCAGGGTCTCGGACTCGCGCTCCTCCTGGTTGAAGTAGCCGGGCGGCTCGATCTCACGCGTGCGGACCTGCTCGAACTTCTGGAATCGGGGAGCGGGGTCGAAGGATCGGCGCCAGCCCCGCTCGAGGTCGTAGGCCACTCCGTTCCAGACGGCCCGGGCCGCGTAGAGCCGGTCGCGCAGGTCCCACTTCGTGGCGTCCACGTCGTAGATGGAGAGGCCGTAGAGGGTGATGGCCCCCGCCCGTGGACCCTGCTCCAGGTAGTCGTAGTTGTAGAAGCGCCCGTCGCTGCCCAGGATCCAGCGGCGGTCCATCGTGCTCGAGGTCTGGGGCGGCCGGCCCCGGATGACGTTGCGGTCCTGGTTGGCCACCTTGTTCATCGACGGCAGCACCAGCTCGGACAGGCCGAACATGAACATGCAGACCAGGGCGCCCAGGCCCAGCATGGGCGCGCTGGCCCGGTAGATGCTGATGCCGGCCGCCTTCATGGCCGTGATCTCGTTGCGGCGGCTCATCACGCCGAACGTGATGAGCACCGCCACCAGCACGGCCACCGGGGCCATGAGGTGGATGATGTTGGGGGAGGTGAAGGCGTAGTAGTGCAGGACGAGGATCCCCTTGATCCGGTTGCGCTGGACGTCGTCGAAGAGGTCCATGAAGTTGACGAGCACGAAGATGGACCAGAAGGCCACCAGCACCATCAGGAAGTGCCCCACGTAGGTCCGCGCGATGTAGCGGTCGAGGAGGCTCGGCAGGTGCACCGTCCAGCGCGGGATGCGCAGCACCACGACGGGGGAGCGGGCGCCGGCCGGGCGGGCGGGCCCGGGGCGGACGCGCTGGCCGCGGCGCAGCCGCGGGAGCAGGGCCAGGTAGTGGCGCGCGTCCAAGGGGTCGAAGGCCGCGGCGCGCTGGGTCAGGAGCAGCGCCACCGCCACCACGGTGAGGATGACGTTGGCCCCCCACATGGCCACGATCGGCGGCATGAGGCCGGTGTCGCCCGCCTGCTCGCCGAGCCGGATGATCACGTAGTAGACGAAGATGACCGCGATGGAGAGGCCGAAGGCGGCCGAGCGGGCCTCCTTCTTGCTCCCGAGGGAGAGCCCCAGGCCCAGCAGCCCGAACACCACGCAGGCGGCGGGGATGGCCAGCTTCTTGTGGTACTCGACGTCGTAAGGCCCCCACTCGATGCGCTTCTTGCCCGCTTTCTGGAGGGCAGCGCTCCGGTCCTTGAGCTCGCCCATGGTCATCTCGCGGTCGCCCTTGGCCAGGGGGATGGTGGGGAAGAGCTCGGCAAAGGGCAGCGGGAAGTACCCGGAGCGGAAGCTCTCCCAGACGTAGCCGCCGCCCGGGTCGGCGGGGTCGAAGGAGTGCATGATCCCTTCCCGCAGCTCGAGGCCCACGCTCTTGCGGGCCTTGTCGATGACGAGCTGGCCGGAGCGGGCTAGAATCAACCGAGGCTTCCCCGCTACGCGCGTGTCGTGGACGAACAGGTTGCGCCACTCGCCGGTGCTGGCGGGGATGTCCGACACGTACAGCACCATGCCGGGGACGAGGTCGTCGGTGAAGACCCGCGGCTTCATCTCGGTGCGCGCCCTGCTCACGATCAGGGAGAAGAGGATCTCGCGGTAGGCCTGGTTCGAGGCCGGGCCCAGGACCGCGAACACGTAGAAGGTGAGGAGAGAGGCCACGAGCGAGAGGCCCAGCACGGGACGCAGCAGGCGCGCCGGGCTCACGCCGCTCGCGCGCATGGCCACGATCTCGCTGTCGCTGGCCAGTCGGCCGAAGGCCAGCAGGACGCCCAGCAGGAAGGCCATGGGGATGGTGACGGAGAAGATGCTGGGCAGGAGATACGCGAAGGCGCGCACCACCGTGGGCAGGTCGGCGCCGCGCGAGACCAGCACCTTCATGAGGTTGGTGATCTGGTCCAGGAGCAGGATGAAGGTGAAGAGCAGGAGGCCCAGCCCGGTGGGCGGAACGACCTCGCGCACCACGTACCGGTCGAGGATCGTGGGGCGCGGAAGGGCGAGTCTCACAACCGATGAATCGTAGCATCCCCTTCCCGGCGGGCGTGACGCGGTGAGCGGCGTCCGCGTCGCGCTGCTCTGGCACATGCACCAGCCGCCGTACCGGGACCCCGCCACCGGCCGTCCGATCCTGCCCTGGGTCCGGCTCCACGCGCTGAAGGACTACCTGGGCATGGTGAAGCTGCTGGAGGCGACGCCCGAAGTCCACCTCACCTTCAACCTGGTCCCTTCCCTCCTGGACCAGATCGAGGCCTGCGTGCGCGGCGAGGCGGTGGACGGCCACCAGGAGCTGTCCACCAAGCCGGCGGCCGAGCTGGACGAGGGCGAGCGCGTGGCGGCCCTGCGCATCCTCTGCCTGGCGCACCCGAACCTGATCGGCGCCATCCCGCGCTTCGCGGAGATCGTGGAGCGCCGCGGGCCGCGCAGCGACGAGGCGTCGCTCCGCGAGGCGGCCGGCCGCCTTTCCGTCGAGGAGATGCGCGATCTGCAGGTGGTGGCCAAGCTGGCCTGGTTCGACCGCGGCTGGCAGGGCTCCGATCCCGTGATCAAGGGCCTGCTGGACAAGGGCCGCGCGTTCGACGAGCAGGACAAGCTGCGCCTGGCCGAGCGGGAGCGCGCGCTGTTGGAGCAGGTGATCCCGGCCTACCGCCAGGCCGCCGAGCGAGGGCAGGTGGAGATCAGCACCTCACCGTACTACCACCCCATCCTGCCCCTGCTGTGCGACACGCGCGCGCACCACGAGGCCCATCCCGGGGCGCCGCTGCCGCGCCGTTACTGTCATCCGGAGGACGCGGCGGACCAGGTGCGGCGGGCCTTGGACCGCCACCAGTCGCTCTTCGGCCGCCGCCCCGCGGGCGTGTGGCCTTCGGAGGGGTCCGTCTCCGAGGCGACCGTGCTGGAGCTGGCCCGCGCCGGTGTCCGCTGGACCGCCTCCGACGAGTCCGTGCTGGAGCGCAGCGTCGAACGCCCGCTGCACCGGGACAGCCGCGGCACCGCCTACCCGCTCGAGCTCGTCTATCGTCCGTGGGTGCGGCGCACCTCGGCCGGCGACGTCGCCCTGCTCTTCCGCGACCGGGCCCTGTCGGATCTCATCGGCTTCTCCTACGCGGGCGTGGACCCGGCGCACGCCGCCGCGGACCTTCTGGACCGGCTGAGGCGGATCGGCGAGCGCTGGCGTCACGCCGGCATCGAGGGCGAGCCCCTGGTCGGCGTCATGTTGGACGGCGAGAACGCGTGGGAGAACTTCCGCGAGGGCGGCCGGACCTTCCTGGGCGAGGTCTACCGCGGCATCCAGTCCGACCCGGGCCTGACGGCGGTGACCGTGAGCGAGGGCCTGGCCGCCTCGTCGCCGCGCGAGATCCCGCGGGTCTTCGCGGGGAGCTGGATCCACGCGGACTTCTCGGTATGGATCGGCCACGCCGACGACCGCCGGGCCTGGGACCTCCTGAAGGACGCCCGGGACGCGCTGCAGGCGGCGGAGAAGGACGGGCGGGACGGGCTGGAAAGCGCCAAGGAGTCGTTTCGATCGGCTTGCGCGAGCGACTGGTGCTGGTGGTACGGGGACGACCGCTCGTCGGAGAACGACCTCGAGTTCGACCGGCTCTTCCGGCGGCACCTCCAGGCCGTGTACGCCGCCCTGGGCCTGCCGGCGCCGGCGGCTCTCGAGAACACGCTCATCACCACCCGCCAGGTCGGCGTGCGCCAGAGCCGGCCCACGGGCGCCGTGCAGCCGGTGCTCGACGGCGAGGTCACCGCGCCCGAGGAGTGGGTGGCGGCTGGCGTGCATCGCCCGCCGCTCACCGGCGCCATGCACCACGGCTCGCAGCGCGTCCGCGCGCTGCGCTTCGGCGTGGGCGCCGAGCGGCTGAACGTCCTGGTGGAGGCCGCACTGCCCATGGCCGAGCTCCTCGCCTCGGCGGATCTTGCGTTGAGCTTCCCCGGGCCTCAGCCCCTGCGCTATCGTTTCCATAGGGGCGATTCCGGCGGCGTCGCGATCCTGCGGGAGACCCGCAGCGCGATGGGATGGATCCCCTCTCCGACCGGGGCCGCGGCGGCCGCGGGGTCGGTGCTGGAGATCGGCGTGCCGCTGGCCGAGCTGCAGCGGGCGCCGGGCGGCGCGGTGGAGTTCCGCGCCCTGGTCCTGGAAAACGGGACGGAGCTGGAGCGCCACCCCGAGGCCCAGCCCCTCTCGGTCGTCCCCGAGGAGGTCACCCGTGATTGACATCGAATCCCTGCTCAAGGAAAAGCGGGTCTTCCCTCCGGCCGAAGAGTTCAGCCGCGCTGCGCACGTCAAGAGCATGGAGGAGTACCGCCGGCTCTACGACAGGAGCGTGAAGGACCCCGAAGGGTTCTGGGCGGAGCAGGCGCAGGCGCTGACCTGGTCCCGCAAGTGGGACCGAGTCCTCGAGTGGCAGCCGCCCTTCGCCAAGTGGTTCGTGGGCGGGACGCTGAACCTTTCGGAGAACTGCCTGGACCGCCACGTCGCCGCCGGCCGGGGCGGCAAGACCGCCATCCTGTGGGAGGGCGAGCCGGGGGACACCCGCGCCGTCACCTACGCGGAGCTGCTGGCCGAGGTCAAGCGGTTTGCCAACGTCCTGCGCGGGCTCGGCGTGGCCAAGGGCGACCGCGTGGGGATCTACATGCCCATGATCCCGGAGGCCGCGGTGGCCATGCTGGGCTGCGCGCGCATCGGGGCCGTCCACAGCGTGGTCTTCGGCGGCTTCTCGTCGGAGGCCCTGCGCGACCGCATGAACGACGCGGAGGCCCGGCTGATCGTCACCGCGGACGGCGGCTACCGCCGGGGCGCGGTGGTCCCGCTGAAGGCCAGCGTGGACGGGGCCCTGGCCGGCGCCGGCTGCCCGTCCGTGAAGACCGTGGTGGTCGTGCGGCGCACCGCCCAGGACGTGCCGATGGAGAAGGGCCGCGACCACTGGTGGCACGAGCGGATGGCGCAGGCGGGCCCGGAGTGCCCGCCCGAGCCGCACGAGGCCGAGCACCCGCTCTTCATCCTCTACACGAGCGGGACCACGGGGAAGCCGAAGGGCGTGGTGCACACCACCGCCGGCTATCTGCTGCAGGCGGCCTTGACGTCCCGCCTGGTCTTCGACCTCAAGGACGAGGACCGCTATTGGTGCACGGCCGACATCGGCTGGGTCACGGGCCACTCCTACGTCGTCTATGGCCCGCTGGCGAACGGAGCCACCGTCGTGCTCTACGAGGGAGCACCCGACTGGCCGGAGAAGGATCGGATGTGGGACATGGTCGAACGCCACGGCGTGACGGTCTACTACACTGCGCCGACCGCGATTCGGGCCCACATGAAGTGGGGCGCCGAGTGGCCGGCGAAGCACGACCTGTCGCGGCTCCGCTTGTTAGGCAGTGTGGGCGAGCCGATCAATCCCGAAGC
>Ga0068859_100002391_pt1 | contig 19100 bp, 17 predicted proteins | sample KBSSwiS22_FD_66585 | JGI IMG/M metagenome (GOLD analysis project Ga0068859, IMG submission 66585) | Switchgrass rhizosphere microbial communities from Kellogg Biological Station, Michigan, USA - KBS Switchgrass S2-2 | ecosystem: Host-associated > Plants > Roots > Rhizosphere > Soil ...
TAGAAACCAGACAGACGACTGCACAGATGTCTCAAAAATGCCCATGATTCCGGAGACTCCCGGCTGCAGGCATTCCTCTATATTTCTTTGAATTTGTTAGGGCCAAACGGTTTCCGGGCGCTCGGGAAAATCACGTGCAGCCAGATATCCGGAGGTGTGCAATGAGATTCAAGGCATTAGTTACGGCGCGATGGTTTATCGCCGTAGCCGTTATCGCCGTGTTGCCACTGGCCTGCGCCCCCAAGCCCGACACCACGGATAAGACTCCCGCGCCCGCTACGAAGGATCATGCTCTTGTAAGGTTCGTCAACGCGACGACGTATACCGACCCGGTGGACATCTACGTTGACGAAGCAAAGGTGCTGCCCGAGGTGAACAGGGACAGAGTCACCGACTATTCGGATTGGCCTGCGGACCGCCACGAAATAGAATTGCGTGTCACCGGTAACGTCTCGTCCAAGGCAACAGACTCCGAGAATCTAAATGCTGAGGAGCATTACACCGTGGTCGGCTTCAGCAAGGCCGACGGTACGCCTGGGGTCCAGGTATTCCATGACACTGCGGGGCAGCCCGACGCAGGTAAGGCCAGGATACGCCTCATCCATGTGGCGGATGGCGCTGCAGAACTGGGCGTCTTCCCCGCCGGCGGGAAGGATTCGATTCTCGATGGTGTCAACTACAGCGATGAGAGCTCAGCTGACGTTGATCCGGGAGTTCGAATGCTGGAAATTCGTAAGCAAGGAGAGAAGGTTGTTGCTGTGAAGATTCCTGAGCTATCCCTGCAGGCCGGAAAAACCTACACGATCGTGATCGCTGCGGATCAGGACCGCAAACTACGCGCTATCCAACTCGATAATACGGGTCTTCAGCAGGGCTCAATTCGATAGACATTGGTCTATCCCGCTCGCTAGCGGGACTTCAAGGCTGCGAGGTACCTCCAAGCTACTGCAACAGCCCTGAAGAAAAATCCCGCTAGCCCCACCTTGAAAAGGAAAGAGGAAATGGCCTATGCCCGAATCACTGAAGACGAAGAGAATCGCGATTCTGGTAACAGATGGATTTGAACAGGTGGAACTAATCGAGCCTCGCAGGTCTCTTGAACGGGCCGGCGGAGAAACTCACATCGTCTCACCCTCCCGCGACAATGTCCGGGGATGGCATTACAAAAAATGGGGCAAGCAGTTCATCGTGGATCGCCCTCTCGAGGACGTCAACCCGCAGGATTACGATGCGCTGCTGTTGCCCGGCGGAGTGATGAACCCCGATCGCCTCAGAATGAATAAGGACGCCGTCGCGTTTGTCCGCCATTTCGTCGATAACAACAAACCGATTGCAGCGATATGCCATGGCCCGTGGATGCTTGTCGAAGCGAATGCAGTTGCTGAGCGCACGCTGACGTCGTGGCCTTCACTCAGGACAGATATTCAGAACGCCGGCGGCAACTGGGTGGATCAGGAGGTCGTCATCGATCGTGGCCTCATCACAAGCCGGAAGCCTGAGGATCTTCCCAGCTTCAATTCGGCGATGGTATCCGAATTTGCGAAAGCAACAGACGAATCCACGCAGGCGCTCAGGATTGCGTGACCATGTCTTTCTGAAAACTGTTCACGCAGTGGGCTAGACCAACAATTTCAAAGCAGAGTCAGGAGCCGTGGCTATGCGAGCGAATCGTTCTGCCTCCCGCAGGAAGTGGCGGCGACGCACAATCTGGATCGCATCCACGATTCTTCTGCTCGTTGCCGCTGCGACAATACTGATTCACACCGATCCGGTTCAGCAATTCGTCTTGCGGCAAGCTGAAGAAATGGCTCGCACGGCGGGATATTCTTTTACCGCCAGACATCTCCGGTTCAAACCGTTTGACCTGGAATTCTCTCTTTCGGGATTCGTTTACGACAATCGCGGCGTTCGCATTGAGATTGACGAACTCGCGATCGACGTTCCCTGGAATATCTATCGAGCTGACGGCATCGTATTGAACGCGCTTTCAGCCGATGGGCTTCGCGTCGCTATCACGTCGCCAGAGCCCGTCCTGCCCGAGCCATCCGGCGAGACTACGCGAGTTCCACGAATTGTCGTTGACCGCATGTCGCTGCGCAACGCCAGTTTCTCTTACGTCAACCAGGCTACCCGCGTTGATGTTCCGTCATTTGAGATCGAGGCTGTGAAAGGCAAGGGCTCGTTGAAGTTCTCGGATCCTATTTCGGTTTCTCCCGACACCATGTTTCGGATTCCTGAAGTTGCCGTGCAGTTGCTACCGGAAAGTCTGCTGTTCGGACCGACGCAATGGTCGGTTTCTTACGGGCAGCATAGTGGTGGCGGGTCCGCGGGCGGCGCCTTGCGGTGGTCGCCTTCGATTGGCATCAATGTCAATTTCGAAACGGAACCGTTAACCATCCAGCAATGGGACCATGTCGTGGCGCAGGGAATCCTCCGATACGAGGATGGTGTCTTGAACATCGAGGGCTTCCGGGCGACTCGAAACAATGGAGAGCTGACGGCCAGCGCAAAGATTGCCGATCCAGGCAAATCCGCTTCTCTGGACTGGAAAGGGATTCGCATCGATCCGACGGGCTTTCCGGGTCAGACTGGCGGACACCTCGACCTGCAGTGGCGGGCATCCGACTTCAGCGATATCGCCGGAAGGGGCCGTGCCACCGTTGCCACTCGCGATTACGGCAACGCGAGCGGCATTGTGGAAATCACGAATGGGCGCGCGAAACTCGACATACGCGCCGATTCCCTGGGCGCCCAGATTCGCGCGACAGTAAACACCGGCCTCGATCAAAGGCTGGCTGGAACGTTTCAGGCAGCCTATCGAAAGTATGGGTTCATCGCCGCTGACGGCAGGCTCTTCGGAACGCTGACCTCTCCCCTTGTTGACGCTCGAGTCACCGCGGAAGGTGTGAACTACAACGGCATCGGTCCGATGAGCGGTGCCGCTCACGCCACGTATAGTCAGAACGTTCTTGATGTGACGAGCATCATGGCGCAATTGCAGCGTTCTGCGATTCCCGATGGACATCTCCAGATCAATCTGAAGTCCAGGGCGATCAATGGTGCAATACCTTCGGTCGTCGCTCAGCTTGGAGACTTCGTGGCGGATGCAGATGGCGAAATCCGCGCGGCCGCCGAAATCTCCGGTTCACTCAATGCGCCCGCGGCAGCCTTCACAGCGTCATCCGATGGACTCGATATCGGTGGCACACACATCGATTCCGTCGAAACAGAGGCGTATCTGGCGGACGACCTGCTTCAAGTCAGGCGCCTCGCAGTCCGACAAAAGGAGGGAAGCCTGGAAGCTTCCGGGACTGTGAATCTCGCGACGGAGCAGGTGGAGGGTGGCGCGAAAATATCGAATCTTCAAATCACGGAGATCCGCGATTTTTCCGCAACCGTCAATATGGCTGCGGATGTTTCCGGCTCTTATCGAGAGCCTGCTGCAAGCTTGAAGGGCGAATTGGCGAATGTTACCTACGACGGGCACGAGCACGGTTCCGTGCGTGTCGAAGGTACCGCAAATCGTCAGGCGGTGGAGTTTCGACTTGAGAGTCCGAAATACAGCGCCACAGTTGATGGTGCTCTTGGCACAGCGGCCCCCTACCCGTTTACGGCGACGCTCGACGCACGACAGAGTCCTGTTGATTACAACCAATACGACTTCGTTGCGAATGGCCGTCTTCAGGCCGCAGGAGCGCTTGACCCTCGTGTGCTGGATTCGCTTCGCTTCGATGACTTTTCGCTCGTCGGCGAAGGTATCGATCTTAAAGCCAGCGGGTCGCTCGACAGTGGAGTAACCATGAAGCTGGCTGCCGACCTGTCGAATCTGCCCCTCGAAGGTGTCACGCTGACTGGAGGAGCGCAGGTGCTCGCCGTTGTCCGAGGTCCAATCGACAATCCGACGATTGACGGTGGCCTTCAAACGCGTGATGCGACCGTCCAGACCGCTGAAATGCCGGAGGCTGCCACTGTTGAAACGGATATAGCCTTCACTCGAGATCACTTCGTCATCCGGGAAATGCATGCTCAATATGCGGATGCCCGGGTTGCGATTGGCGGCGAAGGAACGTTCAAAGGAACGGGCGAGTTCTCCTTCGAAGCCGAGAACATCCGGCCAGAACGTCTTCTCGCCGGCCGCCAGCTTACCGGTCTCGTTGGTGTTCAGGGACAAGTGAGAGTGAACGCCCCGCGTGTGGACGCCATTGAGGGAAGGGCAGTAGTCACCCAGTTCGAATTGAACGCGCGTGGAGTAGAAGTTCATCAAACGCAGCAAAGCGAGTTCACAATTGAGAACCAGATAGCGACGATTCGGAACTTCATTCTGGAAGGCCCTGAGACGACCGCATCTGCCGCGGGCACCGCGAACCTCGCGACCGGCGAGCTTCATGTCGATGTGCAGGCGGATACCGATTTACGTCTGCTCGAGAGCCTGATACCTCGCTCGAGCGCTTTTGGTCGGATTGAGTCGGAAGTAGCGATCCGGGGAACAACGAGTCAGCCCGATATGAAAGGGTTTGTCAATCTTGACGATGCGCAGATTCAGATTGACGAACCTCCAGTGCTGCTTTCCGAGGTGAGCGCGCGTGTGGATCTTTCAGGAAATCGTCTTCAGGTGCAAAAGGCGACGGGGAATTTGAATGGCGGCGCCTTCGAGATCACTGGCAGCACTGCGCTCTCGTCCGCAGGTCTGCAAAACGCCGATATTCGGGTCCATCTGGATGACACGACCCTCGAGTATCCCAAAGGCCTCCAAACGGGAGTCGCGGCCGAACTCATGCTGAATGGAAGTTCTCCGAACCTCGAGTTGAATGGAGCAGTCCGCGTTCTCGATGCGATCTATCGCGAAAACATCAATCTCGGAGCTCAGGTATTTGAACAATTGACGCCGGAAGCGGAAACCGGCGGCGCATCGGCTCCCATGCTTGGCTTTGCGGGCGATATCAATCTGGATGTAACGGTGGAGAGTACGGGTCCGGTCACAATATCGAACAACGTGGCGAAATTGGACCTCTACGGGACATTTCGAGTTCGTGGCACGGTCAGCGATCCCGTTTTCCTTGGACGCGCGGATGTCCTGGAGGGAGGCGAAGTCTACTTTGGTCCTTCGTCCGGTGGTGAAGCCACAGCCCTGCGCGAGCGCCGCGACAAGTACATCATTGAGCGCGGTACTGTCGAGTTCAACAACCCGCTTCACACCGAGCCGACGATCGATTTCGAAGCAACGCACGACCTTCAGGTGAAAGACGAGCGTTATGCGATTCGGCTGAAGGCAACAGGGACTCCCACAGACCTTCGGACGGAATTGACCTCCGATCCCTTTCTGTCCGAACCCGATATCGTCACGATGCTTCTCACCGGCAGAACCTTCGCCGACTTGCAGGGCGCGCAGGTCGCGGTTGCGCGGGAACAGTTGCTGGATTATGTGTCCGGCCAGCTCACCAGCCGGTTCTTCCAGGGAGCAGGAGCGGTGCTCGGGTTGGACACGGTGACGATTGAACCGGTAACAGGAGCCGCTGAGGATGACGTCGGGGCAAGACTCACGGTTGCAAAAGATCTTCGCAATGACCTGAGCGTAATCTATGGCCAGACCCTCGCCGGCCCTCGCGACCAATCGTGGATTCTTAATTACACCGCAATGAAGAATCTTGTTGTCCGCGGAATCAGCCGGCCGGACCAGAACGAAGTTCGAATGGAACTGCGCCATGGCCTGGAATTCGGAGGTGGCCCAGCGCTGCCGAGGCGAGTCACGCCTCGTTTTGAGCCTCAGCTCGACATCGTGACCTTCAGCCAAACGAGCTTCTCCATGGAGGAGCTTGCGAAGCACGTCGCGAAGACGGGAAGTCCGTACAGCGTGAACAAAATGAACGATGACGTTCGTTCCCTTCACGAGTTTTTCGCTGATAACGGTTTTGCCGACGCGAAGATCCGGACGACGCGTGAGTCCGCCGGAACGAAGGTTGATGTCCATTTCACAATCGAAGAGGGGCCGAAAGTGGCCTTCGAGTATCGGGGCATGAAGGTCCCGGAATCCGTTCAGAAGGAGGTTCGCCAGATCTTCGTGGACAACCGCGCGGAACTGCCGGCGCTCCGGCAGGGTTCTGCGCTCGTGCTCCGCCACCTGCGCGATGAGGGTTATCTCGAGGCCCGGGTGTCCAGCGGAAATGAATCCAGGAATACGGAGGAGCGCCTCTACGTTTTTCAGATAGAACCAGGTCCGAAGTTCCGCGATCCGAAATGGGTCTTTGAAGGGATTGAACCGCTCGACATTACACGCAGTGCGGGAGCCGTTCTCGAGAACCCGGACGGCATACGGGAGGAAATCGAATCTCAGTTGCGGGGCAAGGGCTTTCTCGACGCGAAAGCGACGGTGCCGGCGCTTCTAACGCAGCCGACACCACGTTTTGTGGTTTCGGTGGACCGCGGTGTGCAATACATGGTGAGCGCACTGAAATACGACGGGAACTCCGCCTTTACCGCACCCCATCTCACGAATGTCGTGATCGTTGGACCTACGCTGATCTTTCCGCCCGATGAGTCTGGGGCCACTCGTCCGCCGGAACGAGAAGAACAGCTCAAGCCATTTCCGTACACATCGGACTGGGTGAGTATTGCCCGGCGCAGGATCATGACCGAGTACTGGCAGCAGGGTTTCAACGATGTCCAGATCGGCGCAATGACACACTACGTTCCCAACAGCGGGAAGATCGAGGTGAGTTTCGACATAAAGGAAGGTGAGCGCCAGCAGATCGCGGCCGTGAGGATCACAGGCGACGAAAAGACTCTTCGCTCCCATGTGCAACGGTACCTGAGAATTTCTGAAGGCGATCCGGTTGACTACTCGCGCATCAGTCTGACGCGGAAACGTCTATACGACACCGGCCTCTTCAAACGCGTCGATATCCAGGTCGTGAAGGAAGCGCAGGGCAACGTAGCGGAGATCAATCTTAACGAACGTGCCCCGTGGAGCGTGAAGTACGGGTTCACAGTTACGGACCATCGGGAGAACCAGGTACGCGATCGCGATTTTGGAGTGAGCACCGAGCTGATTTATCGGAATCTCTTCGGAAAGGGGGTGGTGGCCGGCTTCACCGGAAAGGTCGATCGGAGTTTCCGGGAAGCGCGGCTTTTTACGTCATTCCCGGTCTTCTTCGATCGTGATGTGGCCAGCACGGTCAGCCTGTTTCGAAACCGCGAGACTCTTGACGATGCTATCGCCAACACGTGGGGGATTACGCTGAAGCAGCAATGGCGGCTCCGCGACTTCTATCTTCTGTCCTACGATTACTCCTATCGCCGGGTCGGGACGTTTGAATTGGATCTTGCGGACGATAATCCCGATATCGTTGATGGCGTGCTTCCCGTTGCGCGGTTCAATGTGACCCTGACTCGTGACACCCGCGATGACTTCTTCAATGCGACACGCGGAAATTTCTTTTCCAACAGTTTCGATTTGGCGCCGCCGGGAATAGGGTCTGCCGTGAAGTACGTTCGCAACTACACCCAGTACATGCGATTCAGGGAGGTGCGTCCAAGACTGATCTGGGCGAGCGCGTATCGGTTTGGCGTAGCGCGAGGATGGGGAGGCACAAATCTTGTCCGGAGTGATCAGTTCACGGCCGGCGGGGCGACCTCGCTTCGCGCGTTCGCTCAGGATGCGGACGCTCTGCAGCCCGGTAACGCTTTGTTCATAACCAACCAGGAATTGCGCTTCCCCCTGTTCTGGCGATTTGGCGCCGTGACCTTCTTCGATGTCGGAAATGTCTACAACCGCATTGGCGCGGCGAACCCTTTCCGACAACGTTACTCTCCGGGAGTTGGGCTCCGCATTGATACACCCTTCATCCTTCTTCGTGTTGACCTCGGATTGAATCTTTGGCCGCGCACAGGTGAGGACCGGCGGCGAATTTCTTTTGGAATTGGGCAGGCCTTCTAGAGGTCCGGCTACCCAACCTGAGTGGATTTCAGTCCCAGGGCGAGTAGCCTGAACCGATTACTATGCGGCGTCGATTTCGATTTTCCTGGTCTGGTCTTTGCTCAGGGGCGCCGTGAATCTTCAGGATTCCAGTTCTGGCTCGGACAAGTTTGTAGATCGTCAGGCCGCGCGGCGCTCGAGCAGGTACCGTTGGATGCCACGTCGTGTGAGAGCCCCCTGAGTGTGGAGATATAGAATCTCGCTTTCCTTCAGTTCGACGCGGTCGACGATGTAAGTATTTTCACCGGACTTACTGGTCTTGCTGAGGAACGCTATCCCCTGGATTGCCAGGGCAGACAGCGCGTCGTTCAAGACCGTAGCGCCGGTACCGGATGATTCAATTCCAGAGCGAATGGCTTCGGCGATTACTTCGCCGTCTCTGTCCTCACCGGAAAAGCGTCGTTCCCAATGAGACTTCCGGGGACCATCGACTTCCACATCCCAGGCATTATTCCGGGGGTCTGGGCGGATGGAGACCATCCAGTTGCCCTTGGTTTCCGACAGCCTCCGCCGGATCTTACCGGCGATGATTTCTCGAGTTGTATGGGGTAGTTCCTTTGTCATTACGGTAACGGCCATGTTTGCGCCTCCTGCTGGATTTGAATCGCTCGTTCACTATGCACACGACGTGCCTAAACCCGATGTGCCGCAGTTCGTGGGTTTTAACGGAGTCGTGAATTCTGGAGTGTGTCGTTGCGAGACAGAGAAGACATTGCGGGATTGGCGGCTACATAACTTTTAACAACCCTCACAGCATTGTCATCCGGCTGAATGCCGGGCCCGCGGTGCCTTGCATACACCTGGGTGAACTCGCCACATAGAAGAAAGATCTGGGCAGAATAGTAGATCCAAAGAAGGAAGATGACGAGGGAACCTGCCGCCCCATAGGGAGTCGCCGCCGAACTTCGTGCCAGATAGATCGCAATCAGCGTTCTGCCCAATGTAAAGAGCAAAGCAGCCACGAACGCTCCGATCCAGACGTCCATCCACGCGATCTTCACATCGGGGAGGACCTTATAGATGACGCCAAAAGCGAGCGTAAGAATCCCAATCCAGACAACAAAGTCGGCGACGACCAGAGGCTGGCCGACCCTCGGAAAGGACGAGTTGGCCGCAAACTCCCGCAATGCGGCAATCGTCGTACTGACGATGAAGGACAACACCAGAATCAATCCAAGGCCGAGAATCATGACAAACGAAAGCAGCCGCTTTCGAAAGAACGGCCAAACCTGCAATCCCGGTTTCGCCGCAACGCCCCAGATAGAATTCAGGGCATCCTGAAGATTGACGAAAACTGCGGTCGCCCCGAAACCGAGCCCCAACAAACCCACCAGGGTTGCCGCAGCCGAGTTGGTGCGTGCAGCGTCCAGAGCGGTCACGACCGTTTGCATGCCACCTGACCCGATGAGCCATTGAAACCGATCCGCAATACCTGTGCGCGCCGTCTCTTCACCGTAAAGTGGGCCGATGATTGCCAGCAGGATCATGAGCGTTGGACCGAGCGAGAATATCGTGTAAAAGGCAAGACTTGCGGCGAACTTGGAAACGTCGCCTTCCATCCATTCGTTGAAGGTCCCAGAGATAAGTTTCCATCCGGTACGCAAGACCATTGTGAGTTCCAAAGCAAAGGCGCCACCAATGCCTATGCGGCAAGCGCCTTGCGAACCTCGACCAAATCCTCAATAATCTGTTCCATTCCAAGACGCCGCGCCGCTTCGTCGGCTCGAAGCAGCGATGAGGGATGAATCGTAGCCAGAACGCGCGGGGCAAGTGGCGAGGCAAAAACCTGCCCTCTGGATTTAGTAAGGCGAAAATCCGGGCCGAGGATCGCTTGCGCTGCCGTAGCGCCCAGGCAAACGATGAGGCTGGGCCGCAGCGCCTCTATTTCCGCCACGAGCCACGGACGGCACGCTCGAATTTCCTGAATGTTCGGTTTCTTGTGGATTCGGCGCTTGCCGCGAGGTTCAAACTTGAAGTGCTTCACAGCATTTGTGACGTAGACCTGCTCACGGTCAATGCTCGCACGTTCGAGCGCCATGCTGAGAATACGTCCCGCGGGTCCTATAAAAGGATGGCCGGCGAGGTCTTCCTGGTCCCCGGGTTGTTCTCCCACCAGCATCAGGCCCAGGCTCTGACGGCCCTCTCCGAAGACAGTCTGGGTCCCGTGTTCCCATAAATGACAACCTTTGCACTCCCTCGCGGCAGATCGAAGATCGTTGAGCGAGGAACTGTTGGGAACATACGGAGCAGCGGTCGGAACTGATTTCGTCGGCATTGAAACGCTTGCCGGAAGCAGAACAGGCGCGGCCGATATGCCGCCGCCTGTTCTGATAAGTGTGTCTAGACTGGCGTGCGGCCCTGAATGACACGGATGAGAACCGCCGCGATCGCCAGGATCAAGAGGATGTGAATAAACCCACCCAGCGTATAGGACGTAGCCATTCCCAATAGCCACATGACCAACAGGATGACAAAGATCGTCCAAAGCATCGTGACCTCCTTCAAGTTCAAACTTCCGAGCTAAACGACTGCAATCGCCCGACCAAATCCAAAACAGGTAAGGAAAATCAGCAAGTTGATCCAGGCATCCGCAGTCGGGCCAGCAAGCGATGTTGCTTCTGTCTGCATTCGAGGCACATTCACAGCGTTCGACGAAGCGGGTAACCATAAGTTCACTTCATTGCCGGTCTGGAAACGCGCGTGCAGCGTTTGAACCGGATGTATTGCGTTTCGCCTTTCGCAACTTCTGATAACTGGAGGTGCACATGTCGATGAGATCTTATGACTCGGAAAACACTGGCGGCAGTAATGCTGTTGCCCAGACTGCCGCACGGGCTGCGTCAATGATTGACGAGGGAGCGCATCGTAGCGCGGATGCGGTCGCGAACGCGGCGCATCATACCGCCGAGCAGGTGGGAAAAGCGTCGGACTACATGTGGAGAAAGAGCGGACGAATCCGTGAGAAGGCGTCCGGTGTTGCCGAAATGGCCAGTCAGCATCCGGCATATTCCTGGATCGCACTGGGACTGGTCGCGTTTGGGCTCGGCTATTTCTTGCGAGGGAGCCGCACAGGGACAAGGTAATTGTTACGTAACCAAAATCCGGCGCGTGGCGCGCCGGATTTTAAACCGGAGTGGTAATGAAAGCGACGAATCCGACAGAGAAGAAACAGCTGCCAACAGCTGTCGCAGAGATCCGCAAACACGCGCGCGCTAATGTTGAAGACGGAGCGGTTACCGAAGGATATCGGGCCGACCGCGAGACAGTATTGCGGCTCTTGAATGAATCGCTCGCGACGGAGATGGTCTGCGTGCTTCGCTACAAACGTCACTACTACATGGCCTCAGGAATTCATGCACAAACTGCAGCGACGGAGTTTCTCGAGCATGCAACGATGGAGCAGGCTCATGCAGATCGCATCTCGCAGCGGATAATTCAGCTGGGGGGAGCGCCAGATCTGAATCCCGACACCCTGTCGGCGCGAAGCCATGCGGAATACGTGGAGGGCTCCACCCTGGTGGATATGCTTCGGGAAAATCTGGTTGCGGAACGGATCGCAATCGAATCGTACACGGAGTTCATCCGGTATCTGGGGGATGCCGATCCAACAACGAGACGCATGATAGAGGAAATATTGGCAACCGAAGAGGAGCATGCCGACGATCTCAAAACACTGATGGAACGTTTTCGCGAACCATAAAAGCAGCCGGCAGCTACGGAAGGAGGCATTATGCATCGACCTATGAAGGGTTTGAAGTCTGCTGGTTTTGGGCTGCTGTTGATGGTTGCGATTGCCTTTGGGAATGGAACAAGAATCACGGCGCCGAAGAATGGTTACAGTCCGGCCGACGACGTCAAGGTGGGGAAAGAAGCGGCGGCGCAGATTTCGCGGGAGCTGCCGCTGTTGCCGGAGAATGGAGAAGTTGATTCCTACGTTGAGAGCGTCGGGCAAGGTCTGGCTCGCGCTATCCCACCTGAATTTTCACATTCAGAGTTTCGTTACGAATTCAGCGTCGTGAATGCCAAGGACATTAACGCCTTCGCGCTTCCCGGTGGGCCGATGTTCGTCAATCGCGGGATGATCGAAGCCGCACACTCCGAAGGCGAGATGGCGGGAGTCATGGCTCATGAAATCAGCCATGTGGCCTTGCGCCATGGTACGGCCCAGGCGACGAAATCTCAGAGTGCGGGCATCCAGCTCGGGGCGATAGGCGGCGCGATTCTTGGCGCAATTATTGGTGGAGATGCCGGCGGCATCGTGGCGCAGGGCACGCAGATTGGACTCGGCACCTATCTTCTGAAGTTTAGTCGTGAGTATGAGACGCAGGCCGATATCCTCGGCGCGCAAATACTCGCTCGGGCTGGATATGACCCGAACGATCTGGCGAAAATGTTCCAGACCATCGAACAGCAGGGGGGATCTCAGGGACCCGAATGGTTGAGCAGTCACCCTAATCCGGGCAATCGGTACCAGCGCATCGCTGAGGAAAGCCGAAAACTTACGGTTGCGCAACCACCCCACGGGCAATCACCACAGTTCACGCGAATACAGGCGTCGCTGAAGCGAATGGCACCGGCCCCGACGTCGGACGAAATTGCCAAATCGCGGAAACCGGAGACGAGTCCCCGATACCCTGACGACTCCCGAATGGGTGGCACGATTGAACGCCCATCGACTCAATATCGTACGGTCACTCTCAATAACGCATTCCAGGTCGCGGTGCCTTCGAACTGGAGGGATTTTCGAGACGGTTCGTCAGTAACCGTCGCACCCGATGGCGCGTACGGAAACGTGCAGGGACAGTCTGTTTTCACCCACGGTGCGATTATCGGCAGTGTTCCTGTCTCATCGCGGGATTTGCCTCGAGAGTCGGACCAGTTGATCTCGGGAATACTTGACGGCAACGCATACCTGAGCGTGAACGGGCGCTACCAACGAATTCGCATTGACGGGCGTGACGCTCTTCGTATGCGCCTGACAGGAACGTCCCCCGTTACAAATCGGCAGGAGATCGTCGATGTCTATACTGCGCTAACCGGCCGCGACCAGCTGTTTCATATGATCCAGGTGGTTCCTGCCAATGATCAGTCATACTTCCGTACGGCATTCAACGAAATGGTGCGGACGGCCAGACTGGCCAATTGAGGATGGCGATGTTAAGACGAACACTGAAGACTTTAGGACTCGCCGCAACTGCGGCGAGTCTGTTTTGGGCTGTATTCCGGCTTTACAAGAAGTCCAGTGCGGCACGTCTCGAAGAGGCGGTAGACGAGGCATCGCGGGAGTCCTTTCCGGCAAGTGATCCTCCAGCCTGGAATTCTCGCTAGGAAACGTGTCTCGTTATTTCTAGGATGCGTAGGAGAGGCTTCGTCTGACGACCGTTCAGTTCCCCGGGCCCCGACGTCAAATTTCTCTTGTGGAATGTTTCGCTATTGTGTGGGTGAGTGAAACACGAATCCGTTCAATAGTGTCAAACGTGTTTCAAGATGATACAGAGAGTGACTCACGGGGGATCCCCCGTGAGTCATCTCTGAGATTTAGATAGGATGGTGGACCGCCTGGCCGGTTGATCGTGGCGTGGCGGCGTTAACCGTCAGCACGCGTCCCGAAAGGCGCTGGCCATTGAGCCGTTCTACGGTTGCTTTCAGGTCCCAAGCATCCTGGAGTTCAACAAAGCCGAACCCTCTGGAATGACCGGTCACGCGGTCACGAATCACTTGCGCGAACGTGACGGAATGGCCCTGATCTTCGAACCACTGCCGTAGCTCTACTTCGCCGCATGCGTGCGGTATATTTCCAACAAACAATCTCAACATCGTGTTAATTCTCCTCTCCTAACAATTTTCAAACTGATGGTTCGGCTCCGCTAATTAGCAAGGGCGATTTGGTGCGAGCAGAATTCCCGCCGCCCCCTTGTTGCACATCCGCACAGCTGGCGTTCCCTCGTCCGCCGTGTTTGTCATGGCTTTTGCATGAGCAAGAATGATGCCAATGGTCTGTGGCAGTCTGTTGAATTTGGGTGTTTAAGCCGTTTGAGGCTCCTCATGCACATACTCGGCTTTTTCGCTTTCAAAGATGGTCAGAGCAGCTCGCCGTTTGGCGGGGTCATCCGTATGGACTGCGATCAAAATCTCACCTTTGGACACACCCTCGTGGACGCGCTTCGATATTTCTTCCGGCAAGCCAATGCGTCCTAGCGCACCCGATCCCCCAGCCAACCCACCGACCGCACCGCCTGCGGCCGCCCCGGTCAACGCTGCGAGGAGAGGTCCGATGATCAGTGCTTCGCCTATACCGGGAAGCGTGAGAGCGACGAGTGCGCCGACGATCGATCCAATCTTCGCGCCGCGCGCCGCGTCCTCCTTCACCGACATATTGCGACTTACCGCCTTGTCTCCGATAAGCACGGATATCTCGGAACTGAATCCTGCGTTGCGCAGGGCGGTCAAAATTGCGTTCGCCCGATGTTCATCCGGCGTCATGGAATACACTCCCGTGGCCATGGTCACTCCTTTCGAAACCGATTACTTGGCAGTATGGCGAGCTGTTTAGTGCATGTTGATCGCCGAATTCAGCAGTAGAGGATTACTAAATTCGAGTAATGTTCAGAAATCCGACATCAGGATCAGATCTGCCCAGCTCTGTTCATCGTTGATCCTGGCTGAAGTCGCTCAACCGCCAAACACTTCTGCCGATGGCTCCAGTCTTGCGTCCTGAAATTCGGGAGGCTCCGTGACAATCCACGGAAGCGCCCGGATCTAGAATCAGGAGGACTCACATGAATCCAAGGAACCTGTTTTTTGTGGTTGCCTCGGTGATCGTCATGGGCGCTTCTTTCACGCTCATGAGTCAAGGATTGACCGATGGTGTGAAAGTAACTCTTCCATATGCCGTCACCGTCGGTGACGTTGTGCTTGATCCGGGAGAGTACGAAATTCGAAGACCCTCGCAGACCAATGATCAGATCTTGCGATTCTTTAGTAACGATAAGCTTCGTTATCAAACCGTCGTACAGACGATACCCGCTGCAGAGGAGAAGGCGCCGGAACAAACCAAGGTGTTGCTGCATCACATCGGCGACACCTACTATTTCGACAAGATCTGGATGGAGGGCAAGAACTATGGCTACGAATTCCCGTTGCCCGACAAGGTCCGCGCCTTGCAACGTGAACTTGCCGTAACCGTACCGGCAAAATACGAGAGCTCGCGGCAAGCCGACCTTGCAAATAGCGCGCAAGAACCGCCGGCGTCTCTCTCGACGCAGGCAAACGATCGTGCCGACGCGCTTGCCGTTCCGGCGCGGGAGCCGGAGCCCGCAAATTCACAGGACCGTGAAGTTCCGTCCACACAGCAAGCACCCGAGAGGCAGCAGATCGCCGCAGTCCAGCGAGAGGAACCTGAAACCCGAACACCGGCTGCAGTGGAAAGTCGGCAGGATGCTGCCCCGAGCAACATTCAGCGAGATCGAACCAATGCCACCTCTGATACTCGGCCTGACCAGAATCAATTACCGGCTACGGCTTCCAACTGGGTCGTCTACCTGGTGAGCGGTGTCCTGTTGCTTGCACTTGCCGGATTGACTCTAAAGACTAGGGCGCAGGAGTAGAGCTTCGTGTTGAAGCGGAGCCAGCTTTCCTGGCTGCTGGCTATCGCAGGGGCTCTCCTTCTCGCGAAGGGGAGCTTCGCGGTATACCCTTTTCTGTTTTCCTCCAGCCAGGCGGCTGAAGTCTCGCTAGCGCCGAGTGCGCTTGGAGGCGCTCGACGCTTTGAGCCCGGAACACCGCTTTTCAGACTATTGCTGCCACGTCAGCGTGCAGACTTTACCGTTGTCGAAGGCACCACCAACGCAGCACTTCGAAAGGGACCTGGACACCTGGAAGGAAGTCCTTTTCCCGGTGAGAACGGAAACGCTGTCATTGCCGGCCACCGCGACACACATTTTCGAGTGTTAAAGGATGTACTGATCGGCGATGCGATACGTGTTGAGGTCGGCGCCCAGGACTACACCTACCGGATCGTCGATATTCGAGTGGTTCAACCCACCGACACACGCGTTCTGTTGACCCAGCCGGGACGCACGCTGACGCTCATCACGTGTTATCCCTTCCGGTTTCTAGGTTCCGCGCCCGAACGCTACATAGTTCAAGCCAGGCTTTTCGACAACTAAGAATCTAAAGGCGCCGTTCGCATAGTGAACCGTCAAGCTCAACGCAGGACGGTGGTGCAAACGGTGTTACCGACGGAGGTACAGAGGCGGGAATTGGCAGTGTTTCCGGGATTCTGACATGAATCTCAATCACAACGGGCTGCGGGGTCGATGGTGTTTTGTGTTGCGACAGTCCGACGCCGAATCCAACAGCAAAAAGACCTAAACGGACAATCCACGGCAGTGGTCGCATGCTGTTCTCCTTCCTGACTGGGCGGTTGCAATGACCGGTGTTAGCCCTGCCAGAATGATGTGCATTTGAATTTCCTCGGCACAAGAGGACGGCATCCAGAGGAATCGGCCTCGAAACCGTGTATGTCGGGGCCGGCTAATGAAATTTCGATTGTTTTTAGTTCAGGTTCGGCATCGGAGCAGTCCAGCCCAAAATTCCCTGTTCCTTGCTAGAGTTCCCTGCGGCCTTCGATGGCTTTTGCCATAGTCACTTCATCCGCATATTCCAGGTCCCCTCCGACAGGAAGACCAAGCGCAAGACGAGTGACGCGGATGCCCAGGGGCTTGATCAGGCGGGAGAGGTAGAGCGCTGTCGTTTCGCCTTCCACGTTCGGGTTTGTAGCGATGATCACCTCTTCAATGGTTTGTGACTGGAGTCGTTGCAGCAGCGACGTAATCGCGAGTTGATCGGGCGTTACTCCCTTCAAAGGGGAAAGCGAGCCCATCAGCACGTGATAACGGCCGTTGAACGTGTGGGTCTTTTCGACGGGAAGAATGTTGTTGGATTCCTCAACGATGCACAGCATCTTGTCCGACCGCGTCGGCGCCATGCAGAACTGACAGGGATCGATGTCGGTCAGATTATTGCAAGTCGAGCATCGCCGGATCGATCGTTTGACTTCCAGTATGGACTCTGCGAGCTGGCCCGCATCTGTGGCGTCCATTTTCAGCACAAAGAATGCGAGACGCTGGGCGGATTTGGTTCCGATTCCGGGGAGCTTCTTAAACTGTTCGATGAGCCGGTTTACCGGTTCTGCAACGTCCATGCGCTAGAACATTCCAGGAATCTTGAGGCCGCCGGTCAGGTTCCCCAGTTGGCTGTTCATCGTCTCCTCGATTTTTCGAACGCCTTCGTTGACGGCTGCGACGATAAGGTCCTGTAACATTTCCTTGTCTCCACCTGCGAAGACCTCGGAATCTACCTGAACGGAAATCAGTTGCTTGTTGCCATTCATCTTTACGGAGACCATTCCGCCTCCTGCGGTGGCTTCAACAACGGTTGACTCCATCTGTTTATGCAGCTGTTCCTGCATCTTTTGAGCCTGTTTCATCAGTTGCTGCATGTTCATGTTGTTTCTCCCTTGGGTGGTTTGACCTGAGCAATATCCCCACGAAAAACCTCGAGAAAGCTTTTTACGAGGGGCTCTTCTCTGGCTGAACTCAGTGCGCTATCGTCGGCCTTTCGGATCGGCGATGACGGGCGAGCTTCGCGGTTCTCGACAGGTGCCTTGACTTCGGGTTTGTGGACTCTCTGAACTGCGGGCGCGGTAGCGGACGCCATTGGAGTTGGCGATTTGAGCGAGGGCACCGACGGCAGGACGATGGAAGTGGCTTTTGCTTCCGGTCGGGGTTGAGCTGTTGTCGGTGGCGTCGAGGGTCGCGCAGGTGATGAAGCCGGTGCCGGCCGCCCGGCCGGCGGTCCAGACGGAAGTGAAGACGGCAATTCCTGCTTAAGATCCCGGAGGACCTCTTCGATGTCGCGCATGTGGCCGGCCTTGGCCAGTTTTACGAGTCCGACCTCCAAATGGAAGCGCGGCTGAGACGTATATTTGAGGTCCGTTTCAAGCCGAAGCAGCAGGTCAAAGTAGCGGATGAGGTCCTGCTCGGAAAAGCCTTCCGCCCGTCGCCGTAATTCGGCCCGCTCTTCCTCGCTACCCAGAACTTTGTCTGCGAGCCCCAGCTTCATCATGAGCAAATCGCGCATGCGGGCGATTAACTCCCGTACGAATTGCTGCAGCCCGAGACCCTGGTCCATGACGATGGCGACTGTTTCAATGAGCTCCGGAGAATTGCCTGAAGCAATCGAATCCATCGTTCGGTCCAGCAGTTCATTCGGAATGAACCCCAGAACATCGCGGACGTCTTCGCTTCCGACGTCCTGACCGCCGAACGAAATGATTTGATCCAACAGCGATTGTGCGTCACGCATGCTCCCCTCGGAAGCCTTGACGATATAGCTGAGTCCGCTGTCGTCGATCCTGGCGCCTTCACGCTCCACGATTTTTTTCAGATGTGCCTGAATCTCCGCAGGCGCGATCGTCCGAAAAACAAATTGCTGGCATCGCGACAGGATCGTCGCAGGAAGTTTCTGCCGCTCCGTCGTTGCCATGATGAAGATCACGTGCGGGGGTGGCTCTTCAAGAATCTTCAGCAAAGCGTTGAAGGCTGAAGTCGAGAGCATGTGCACTTCATCGATGATGAAGATCTTGTTGCGGTCGCGGGAGGGCGCATACCGCGCGCTGTCGCGCAGCTCCCGGACGTTATCGACGCCCGTGTTTGACGCGGCGTCGATCTCGAGAACATCCATGGATTGGCCGGCCGCGATCTCCTTGCACGACGCACACTGGTTGCACGGCTCGATCGTCGGTCCCTGCACGCAGTTCAAACCCTTTGCCAGGATGCGCGCCATCGTCGTCTTGCCGACTCCGCGAGGGCCGCAGAACAAATAAGCATGCCCCGTCCGATTGAGTTTGATGGCATTTTGCAGTGTCTGCACTATGAGTTTCTGGCCGATAACTTCGCCGAAAACCTGCGGGCGGAACTTCCGAGCTATAACCTGGTATTTCATCGTTGGGTCAGGCACGGGGGATACTGCGTCACATTGGATGACCTGCTACCGTTGCTTCCTTCCGGACCTGGCGGGGTTTGCGGGGTCCAATTGCACAGCCCCCCTTTGCCTGATAAGCGGA
>Ga0068859_100002393_pt1 | contig 19096 bp, 22 predicted proteins | sample KBSSwiS22_FD_66585 | JGI IMG/M metagenome (GOLD analysis project Ga0068859, IMG submission 66585) | Switchgrass rhizosphere microbial communities from Kellogg Biological Station, Michigan, USA - KBS Switchgrass S2-2 | ecosystem: Host-associated > Plants > Roots > Rhizosphere > Soil ...
TCCCACTCGTAGTGGTGCGGCGCGATCTCCGTCTCGACAAACCGACGAACCTGGTCGCGGAAGGCTTCGTGGTCGGAGGTGAACAGGTCGCGTTCGATCATAGGGGGGTCCTACAGGCTGTAAGGGGTTCTGTCGGGCATCAGGCGCGCCGCGCGCGCGCTCGGGCGATGAGAGCGCGGGCTCGGATCCTCACCGGCTCGTCGACCATGGCGCCGTCGACCCGGGCTACGCCGTCGCCGCTGGCCAGCACCTTCTCGGCCCATTCGATCTCGGCCTCGCTCGGATAGAATGCCGGAAGGACGTGCTCGACCTGCCGCGGATGGATGCAGAGTTTGCCGCCGAACCCCATCTCGCGGCTGTGGGCGGCGTCGTCGGCGATGAGGGCGGCGTCCTCGAGCGAGGTGGTGACCCCGTCCACCGGGGCCGTCTTGCCGCCGAGGCGCGAGGCCAGGACCAGTTCGGAGCGGGCGGCCAGCAGGGCCTGGCGGGTGTGGGCGCAGCCGAGGTCGGCGCAGAAGTCGATGGAGCCGAACACCAGGCGGGCGACGCCGGGGAGGGCGGCGACGCCACGGGCGTCCGCCAGTCCTTTGGCGCTCTCGACCAGGGCCACCACCGGCAGAGGCAGGTTGCGTTCGATCACCGATTCCAGCGCCCCGCCGAGTTCCGACTTGGGGATCATCACCGCGGCGAACGGCAGCCGCGCGACGGCGGCCAGGTCGTCCGCATGCCAGGGCGTCTCCGGCGCGTTCACCCGCACGATCACAGGCAGATCGGTGAAGTCGGCGACGATCGCCTCCCGCGCCGCGGCCTTGGCGGCGGGCGCGACGGCGTCTTCGAGATCGAGTATGACGGCATCGGCTCCGGACTGGGCCGCCTTGGCGAACCGCTCGGGCCGGTCGCCCGGAACGAAGAGCGGCGCAACCCAGTCGCAATCTCGAGCCATGGTCCTCCGCCGTGCTGCAAATCGCCCACATCGAGGGCGGCTGATGTATAATGCATCTTTTTGGCATTGGAAGCTATTCGAGCGGCCCGTAGCCGCGTAGCCTGGAGGCGCAGATCGGCGATGGCCGGTGGAAGTGAGCCCGTTCGGGGGGGCCAGGGAATGGACTACCAGACCAAGGAGGAGCGGATCGCCGACTTCCTCCGGGAGGCGATCATCTCGGGTCGATTCCCGAGGGGTACGCGCCTCAAGCAACTCGAGATCGCCAAGCTGCTGCAGACCAGCATCACCCCGGTGCGCGAGGCGCTGAAGTTGCTGTCGGCCGAAGGCTATGTGATCGGCGACTCCTACCGTGGCGCGACGGTCGCGCCGTTCGACGCCAGCGCCTCGAACGAGATGCTGAAGCTGCGCATCCTGCTGGAATCCCAGCTCGTCCAAAGCGCGGTGGAGCGCGCCACGGCCTCCGACATCGACGACCTGCGCCAAATCCAGCACGAGTTCCACCAGGCGGCGGCGGCCCAGGACAGCGAAGGCGCCCGCGCCGCGAACTACCGCTTCCATCGCCGTATCCACGACATCGCCGCCCTGCCGATGACGTTGAATTTCGTGCAGATTCTCTGGGCCCGGTACCCCTTCGACCTGATCAATCGCATTGGCGGGCGGCCGGACCGCGCGGGCGGAGAGCACGACGAGCTGCTGCGCGCCTTCCTTGAACACGATGCGCCGGCCGCCGTGCTGGTCACCCGCCGCCACATCGAGTCGGGCTGGCGGGAGTTGCAGAAGATTCTTGCGCCGGGCGACAGGGAGGCGCATTCGCCCGCCAAGGCGCAGGCCCGCTAGGCCTCGCCGTCAGGGCTCGGCGCCCTCGCGGCGTTGCGGCGCGGACGAACGCCCTTGATCTCGAACGCTGGAGATGCATGATGCATTCTCCTTTCCGACCCTCAAAACCTCCAGGCTGGCGGCGAACCTATGACCAAATCGATTCTCCTCGTCATGGACATGATCAACGATCTGGTCGGCGAGGACGGGCCGAATAAGACCACCTACGTGCCTCTGATGGCCGAGCGTAAGGTGCTGGAGAACACCCGCGACGCGATCGCCGCGGCCCGCAAGGCCGGCGTGCTGGTCGGCTACGTGCGGGTCGGCTTCTCGCCGGACTACCGCGAATGCCCGCCCGCCTCGCCGGTGTTCACCGGCGCGCGCAACAACGGCCTCTTCAAGCTGGGCGAGAAGGGCACCGAGGTGCACCCGATGCTTAAGCCCGAGCCCGGCGACTTCGACATCGTCAAGCACCGCGTCAGCCCCTTCTACGGCACCTCGCTCGAGCCCATCCTCAGCGCTCGCGGCATCGAGCGCATCTACCTGTCCGGCGTCTCCACCAACGGCGTCGTCCACACCGGCGCTCGCGAAGGCCACGACCGCGACTTCGAGATGATCCTTCTGGAGGACTGCTGCGCCGGCTCGACCCGGGATGAGCACACCAACGCCTTGGCCTGCGTGGCCCGCTTTGCGGCGATCAAGTCCAGCCGCGAGATCGACTTCAGCGCGTAACCGAGACCTAAGGCCGAGCAATTCCGCCCGGCGCCAGATTTCCGAAAAAGAGACAAGCCCATGAACGCAATCAACCCCACGGTCGGCGACGCTCCCGCCGAAGGCAAGATCACGGACGAGGCCATCGCCGCCGCCCGCAAGATGATCGGCGTGCAACTGCGCCCCGAAGGCCCCTATCTGCAGGACGCCACCTGCGACACCATCCGCAACTTCTGTAACGGCATCGGCGACCTCAACCCGCTGTTCCGCGACGAAGAAATGGGCCGCCTGTCGCGCTACGGCTCGATCGTCGCCCACCCGATGTTCCCGATGGCGTTCGGCTGGGTCGGCCGCACCCGCTGGGGCCTGCCGGGCGTCCACGGCTTCTACGCCGGCAACGACTGGGAGCTCTTCCGCCACATCCGCCCGGGCGACCGCATCACCGCCATCGAGCGCGTGGTCGGCCTGGAGGAGAAGGAGAGCCAGTTCTCGGGCCGTCTGGTGCTCCAGTACGTCGAAGCCAGCTACTACAACCAGCGCAGCGAGCTGGTGGCCCGCACGCTGGGCACCTGCACCCGCCACGAGCGCAAGGCTGCGCGTGACGCCGGCAAGTACAAGGACATCGTCCCCTACGAGTACACCGCCGAGGAGTACGAGAAGATCGACGAAGCCGTCGGCAACGAAGAGAAGCGGATCCGCGGCGGCCAGGTCCGCTATTGGGAAGACGTGCAGGAAGGCGAAGAGCTTCCCGCCATCGCCCGCGGCCCGCTGTCGCTGATGGACACCATGGGCTTCCTGGTCGGCTGCGGTCGCGGCTGGACCCACGGCATCGTCTTCCAACAGGCGATGAAGCACCCGGGCCACTATTTCCGTAACCCGGAGGCCGGCGGCGGCTTGGAGTACACCGGCATCGGCCACCACCGCGAATCCACCGCCAAGGAAGTCGGCGTCCCCGGCACCTACGATTACGGCCCCCAACGCTCGGCCTGGATGGCCAGCCTGGTGACCAACTGGATGGGTGACGCGGGCTTCCTGAAGCGCGTCCGCACCCAGATGCGCCGGTTCAACACCATGGGCGATACGACCTGGGCCCGCGGCTCGGTCACCCGCAAGTACGTGAAGGACGGCCACGGCCTGGTGGACATCGAGATCCGCGGCGAGAACCAGCGTGGCGAACTGACGACGCCGGGCATGGCGACCGTGCTGCTCCCGTCTCGCGACGTGGCGCACAAGGTGGCCCTCGACGGCTCGAGCTGCGACCTCGAGCTGCCGACCGTCCGCTGATCGTCGGAGCGAAGCGTATGCGACAAGAGCCTTCAGCGGCTCCGCTTGCTGGGCTGAGGGCGGTCGTCTCGGCGTCCGGCGTGGCTGCGGCCTACGCCGGACGGCTGCTGAGCGTGCTGGGCGCGGAGACGACGCTGGTCGAGCCGCCTGGCGGCTCGCCGCTGCGGCTCGAGCCGCCCTTCCTGGACGCGCAAGGCCAGGCCAGCGCCCTTTTCGCCTATCTGGCGACGGGGGCGTCCAGCCAGGTCTGCGACCTGGAGACCGAGGCGGGGCGGAAGGCTCTTGGCGCGCTGCTCGACGCGGCCGACATCTTCGTGGACGACACCCCGCTGGCCCAGCGCCAGGCGCGGGGCCTGGACCAGGCGACCATCGCCAAGGCCCATCCGCAGCTCGTCCATGTTTCGGTCCTGCCGTTCGGCGCGATCGGACCCAAGGCGGATTGGAAGGCCGAGGAGATCAACGCCCTGCATGCCTCGGGGGAAGGCTTCCTGCTGCCCAACGGGCTGACCCTGGAGCTCTTTCCGGACCGCCCGCCGGTGAAGATCTACGGCAATTTCAGCCTGATGCAGGGCGGCATCGCCGCGGCGCTGGGCGCGCTTTCGGCGGTCTGGGCGCGGCCCCAGGCGGGCGGCCAGTTCGTCGACATCTCCGTGCAGGACGCCGGCCTGGCGGTCGGCTGCTTCGCCGTGCAGCGCTACGGCGACGGCTCGGTCGAGAACCGTCACATACGTTCCTTCAAGTACGGCGGCGTCATCGAATGCGCCGACGGCTTCGTGGAGCTGCTCACGCTCGAACAGCGCCAGTGGACCGGCCTGGTGGAGCTGCTGGGCCGGCCGGATTGGGCGACCGATCCCGCGCTCGCCGACAGCCTTGAGCGCAGCCGCCAAGGCGCGGCCATCAACGCCCGCCTGCGCGAATGGGCCAAGGGGCAGAAGGTGGCCGACGTGGTTTCGAAGGGCCAGGCCCTGGGCGTGCCCCTCGCCAAATACGCCGAGCCCAGCGACCTGCTGAGCAACGAGCACGAGAAGGAGCGCGGCTTCTTCGCGCCGATCTCCGTCCCCGGCGCGGGCGAAGTCCAGTCGCCGACGGCGCCGTTCCGCTTCCGCGGCGCGCCGCTGCCGCTGCGTGGCGGTCCCCCGGCGCTCAACGAACATGACCCGGCGCGGCCCGCATCGGTCCCGGCCGGACAAGGCGCCTGACATGACCGGACCCCTCGCAGGCATCCGCATCGCCGACTTCACCATCCACGCGGCGGGCCCCTTCTGCACGCACATGCTGTCCCAGCTCGGGGCGGAGTGCATCAAGGTGGAGAGCGCGGTCAGGCCCGACGCCTTCCGTAAGCCCCACCCGGTCTATGGCCGCATGGGGCCGGCGACCTTCGACCAGGTTGCGTCCAACAAGCTTTCGGTGCGCATCAACCTGAAGAAGCCGCAGGGCGTCGAACTCGCCAAACAGCTTGTCGCGGTCTCCGACGTGGCCGCGGAAAGCTTCCGTCCCGGCGTGCTCGCCAGGCTCGGCCTGGGCTTCGACGCCCTCCAGCAGGTGAAGAAGGACATCATCCTTCTGTCGATCTCGTCCTCCGGTCAGACCGGACCGGACGCGCACTTCGCGGGCTATGCGCCGCTGTTCGGCGCCTGGGGCTCGCTCGGCACTCTGACGGGCTACGCTGACGGCCCGCCGGTCGAGATGCGCCATGTGATGGACCACACCATCGGTTTGAACGGCGCGCTGGCGGTGGTCGCCGCGCTGAACCAGCGTCGGGCCACCGGCGAGGGCGGCCACGTGGACGTCGCCGGGCGCGAAGTCGCCGCCTCGCTCGTCGGCGAGGCCCTGCTGATGGCCGCCAGCGGGCTCCCGGTCGGCCGCCTGGGCAACGACCACCCGCGTATGGCGCCGCACGGCGTCTACCCGGCCAAGGGCGACGACGTTTGGGTCAGCATCGCGGTGGGGACCGAAGCGGAGTGGCGGGCGCTGGTGAAGGTGATGGGAGCGTCCGCGCTGGCCGCTGACAACCGCTTCGCCACCGCCGCCAAGCGGCACGACAACCGCGAGGCCCTGGACGCCGCCGTCGCCGCCTGGACCGCCACGCTTCCGCCCGAGGAGGCCGTTTCGCGCCTGCAGGCCGCCGGCGTGCCGGCGCACGCCTCCTGGTCCACCGAAGAGATCGTCGCCGATCCGCACCTGCGCGAGCGGCGCGCGATCGTCGAGGTCGCCGAGCCGGACGGGCGCAAGCGGGCGGCCATCGGCGCCCCGGTGCGGATGTCCGGGACGCCCGACATCGGCATCGTGCGAGGCACGCCGGCTCTCGGCGAGCATGAGGACTACGTGTATGGCGAACTCCTGGGCCTGACCCGCGCCCAGCGCCAGGCTTTGCAGGACGAGGAAGTCATCCACTGACGCGGTCGGCGGGTGATGCGAGAGGACGCAAGATATGAGCGCTGAGGACTGGACCGCCTGGGTGGGCCGCACCGAGACGGTGACGGAGGACATCTCGCCCTGGCGGGTCGGCGCCTTCGCCGCCAGCCTCGATTGGGAACGCGCCCCCGCCAGGGGCGAGGCCCTGCCTCCCGGTTGGCACTGGCTGTTCTTCAACCCCACGGTGCGCCGCAGCCAGGTCGGCCCAGACGGCCATCCCAAGCGCGGCGGGTTCCTGCCGCCGATCACCCTTCCGCGGCGCATGTGGGCCGGCGGCCGCGTGAACTACCTCGCCCCGATTCCGGTGGGCGCCGACGCCGCCAAGCACAGCGAGATCCTCAAGGTCGAGAGCAAGTCCGGCAAGAGCGGGGACCTGACCTTCGTCACCGTGCGCCACGTCGTCGAGGTGGACGGCGTGCGCTGCGTCGATGAGGAGCAGGACATCGTCTACCGCTCGCCGCCGCTGCCCGGCGCGTCTCCGCCGCCGAAGACCCCTGCGCCTCAGGGCGCACAGTGGAGCGATGAGGTGGAGCCCGACGAGGTGCTGCTGTTCCGCTACTCGGCGCTGACCTTCAACGGCCATCGCATCCATTACGACCAGCCCTACGCCACCAGCGAGGAAGGCTATCCGGCGCTGGTGTTCCACGGGCCTTTCACCTCGACCCTGCTGCAGGACCTGGCGGTGCGCGCGCGGCCGGACATGCGCCTGTCGCAGTTCAGCTACCGCGGGGCTGCGCCGCTGTTCGTCGACCGGGCCTTCCGGATCGAGGCCGCGCCGGTGGACGGCAAGCCGAACGAGCTGTCGCTCTGGGCCAAGGATCCGGACGGAAACCTTGCCATGCCGGCCACGGCGGTGTTCGTCGCCAAATAGTCGGGCGCGCCGACGGACAGAGGTGGGTTTAGGGAGCCATGGTTCACGCGATCCGCATCCATGAGACCGGCGGGCCCGAGGTCATGCGCTGGGAGGAGATCGAGCTTTCGCCTCCCGGTGCGGGCGAGGTCCGCATCCGCCACACGGCGATCGGCCTGAACTACATCGACACCTACCATCGCTCCGGCGTCTACGCCCTGCCGCTACCGGCCATCTTCGGCAGCGAGGCGGCGGGCGTGGTCGAGCAGGTCGGCCCGGGCGTGAGCGGCCTCAAGGCCGGCGATCGGGTCGCCTACGCCATGGTGGTGGGCGCCTATGCGGAAGCCCGCAACATTCCGGCGGATCGGCTGGTGAAGGTCCCGGACGGCGTCTCCGACCAGGAGGCCGCGGCGTTGATGCTCAAAGGCCTGACCGCCCATTACCTCCTGCGGCGCAGCTACAGGGCGCAGAAGGGCGACACCGTCCTCTTCCATGCCGCGGCCGGCGGCGTGGGACTGATCCTCTGCCAGTGGGCCAAGCACCTGGGCGTCGCCGTCATCGGCACCGTGAGCAACGAGGAAAAGGCCAAGCTCGCGCTCGCCCATGGCTGCGCCCACGCCATCGGCTATGAGGACTTTCCCGCGCGGGTCGCCGAGATCACCGGCGGCGCCAAGGTGCCGGCGGTGTACGACGGGGTCGGCAAGGATACCTTCGCCGGCTCGCTCGACTGCCTGGCCCCGACCGGGTTCATGATCCTGTTCGGCGCCGCATCAGGCCCGGTGCCTCCGGTGGATCCGACGACGCTGGCGGGCAAGGGATCGCTCTACCTTCAGCGTCCGAGCCTCGGCACCTATGTCGCGCGGCGCGCCGACCTGGAGGCGGCGGCGGCGGAACTGTTCGAGGTGGCGTCGAGCGGCGCGGTCAAGGTCGCGGTCAACCAGACCTATCCCTTGCGCGAGGCCGCCCAGGCGCACCGCGACCTGGAAGGCCGCAAGACCACCGGCTCGACCGTCTTCCTGGTCTGAGCCTCAAATTTCGACATCAACACGCAGAAACACCCGGAGCTTTTTCAGATGGCCAATATTCCAGTCAGCGGCCCGGCTCGCCTCGACGGTCAGGTGGCGCTGGTGACCGGCGGCGCCGGCGGCATCGGCTTCGAGGTCGTCAAGACCCTGGCCGCCGCGGGCGCGACCGTCATCGCGGCCGACCTCGCCGAGGCCGACGTCAGCGGCGTTCCCGGCGGCAAGGTCGAGGCCGTGCGCTACGACGTCACCTCCCAGGCGGACACCGACAAGGTCGTCGACAAGATCAAGCGCGACCACGGCAAGATCGACGTCCTGGTGCTTTGCGCCGGCACCATCGCCAACACCCACCTGGTGGATTCCACCGATGCGGAGTGGGAAAGCATCTGGAAGGTCAATGTGATGGGGGTGGTGAACCCGCTCCGCAAGATCTTCCCGCTGATGCGCGACGCCGGCTACGGCAAGATCGTCTGCCTGGGCTCGGTCGCCGTTCGTGTCGGCGGCGTGGCCTCCGGTCCGGCCTATGTGGCGGCCAAGTCGGCGGTGCACGGCATCGTCAAATGGGTCGCCAAGAACGGCGCCAAAGACGGCGTCTTCATCAACGCCGTCGCCCCGGGCCCGGTCGAGACCAACATGTGGGCCAAGGTGACCGAGCGCGCGCCGCCCTCGCCCAACGCCAGCGTGCCGCTCGGCCGCTACGGCCAGCCCGAAGACATCGCCCAGGCCATTCTGTTCCTCGCCTCACCGGCCTCGAACTGGATCACCGGCCAGACGGTGGACATCAACGGCGGCAGCTACTTCAGCTAAGGCGAAGACCATGCAGAACCAAACGATCGGCTTCATCGGCCTGGGGGTCATGGGCGGGGGGATGGCGAAGAACACCGTCCGCAAGCACGGCGGCCAGGTGCGCTTCTTCGACCTCAACGCCCAGGCCATGGCCGACGTGGGGACCGCCGGCGGAACGCCCGCCTCGTCGGTCGCCGAGGCGGTCCGCGATGCGGATGTGATCTTCCTGTCGCTGCCGGGCGGCAAGCAGGTGAAGCAGGTCTGCCTGGGCGAGGACGGGATCGCGGCCTCCGCCAAGCGCGGCGCCGTCGTCGTCGACCTCTCCACCACCACCGTGGCTGACGCCCGGGCCGTGGCGGCGGGGCTGGCCGAGAAGGGCGTCGAGTTCGTTGACGCGCCGGTCGCCCGCGGGCGCCAGGCGGCCATCGACGGCACGCTCAGCATCATGGTCGGGGCCACCGAGACCCTGTTCGCCAAGGTCGAGCCGCTGCTTCGCTACATGGCCACCGACGTCAGCCTCTGCGGCCAGGTGGGCTGCGGCCAGGCGGTGAAGCTGATCAACAACACCCTGCTCATGGAGAACATCACGGCGCTCGCCGAGATGATGATCGTGGGCGAGCGCGCCGGCGTCGCGCCGGGCGTGCTGCTGGACGTCTTGTCCAAGGGCTCGGCCGACAGCTTCGCCCTGCGCAACCACGGCATGAAGGCCATGCTGCCGCGGCAGTTTCCGGCGAAGGCCTTCCCCGTGCCCTACGCGATCAAGGACCTGAGCTATACGATGGAGCTGGCCAAGGACTGCGGCGTCCACGCCAAGCTGCCGGATCTGGCCATGAAGTACCTCGAGCGGGCCCTGGAGAAGGGATATTCCGACGAGTACTTCCCGGTGATCATCGAGGTCGTCGAGACCGACTGACGCCGGCGAACGGCGCTCAAAGGAAAAGGGCGAGGGAATGCAGACGTTCGATCTCAAGGCGCGCCAGGTCACCGACGGCCTGGCCTTCCCCGAGGGGCCGGTCGCCATGCCCGACGGCTCGGTCCTGGTGGTCGAGATCGCCGGCGGGACGCTGACGCGGGTGATGCCCGACGGCCGCAAGGAGGTGGTGGCGAAGGTCGGCGGCGGCCCCAACGGCACGGCCATCGGCCCCGACGGCAAGGCCTATCTCTGCAACAACGGCGGCTTCAAGTGGACCCGGCACGACGACGGCTATCGTCGGCCGATCGGGCGCGCCGACGACTACACGACCGGCTCGATCCAGCGCGTCGACCTGGACACCGGCGAGGTCGAGACCCTCTACACCCATTGCAACGGTGAGCCCCTGAAAGGGCCGAACGACCTCGTCTTCGACGGCAAGGGCGGCTTCTGGTTCACCGACCTCGGCAAGACCTATGACCGGGTGATGGACCGTGGCGCGATCTATTACGCCAAGGCCGACGGCTCGATGATCAAGGAAGTCATCTACCCCGTGCTCACGCCGAACGGCGTGGGACTCTCGCCGGACGGCAAGACGCTCTACGCCGCAGAGACCGAGACCAGCCGCCTCTGGGCCTGGTCGATCATCGGCGAAGGCGAGGTCGCCAAGGAGCCCTGGCCGTCTCCGAGCGGCGGCAAGTTCATCGGCGGCCTGCCGGATTACCAGCGTTTCGACTCCCTGGCCGTGGAAGCGGGCGGCAATATCTGCGTCGCCACCCTGGTGAACGGCGGGATCAGCGTCTTTTCGCCGGAGGGCGGCGTGATCGAGTTCCACAGGGCGAGCGAAGGCTACTGCACCAACATCTGCTTCGGCGGGCCCGACCTGAAGACCGCCTTCATCACCCTCGCCGGCTATGGGACATTGGTCGCGGTCGACTGGCCGCGGCCCGGCCTGCCTCTGGCGCACCTGAACGTCTGAGCCGGATCGGAGAGGCGAGGTGAGCGAACGCAGCCTGCGCGGCAAGGCCGCCATCATCGGCGTCGGCGAGACCAAGTACTACAAGCGCGGCCAGTCGCCCGACACCGAGTTCAAGCTCGCCCTCGAGGCGATCCTGACCGCTTGCGAGGACGCCGGGATCAGCCCCAAGGAGATCGAGGGCTTCTCGGCCTTCTCCAACGAGAGTTCGAACCCCAACCGCATGGCTACGGCGCTCGGCCTGCCCGAGCTGAAGTTCTCCGCCATGGCCTGGTCCGGCGGCGGCGGCGGCGGTTCGGCGGCGGCGGCCAGCGCCGCGGCGGGCATCGCCGGCGGGATGGCGGACGTGGTGGTGGTGTTCCGCTCGCTGACCCAGGGCGCCCAGCGTCTCGGCGGGGCGGGCTACGCCGGCTCGGTGTCGACCGACGCGCACTACCGCACCTCCTACGGCGTGATCTCGCCCGCCCAGCAGTACGTCATGCGCGTGGTCCGCTACATGCACGACCACGGCATCGGGCAGGAGGCGCTGCGGGCCATCGCCATGGCCTCGTACCACCACGCCCAGACCAATCCGGACGCGGTGATGTATGGCAAGCCGCTGACCGCGGAAGCCTACGACGCCTCGCGTTGGATCGTGGAGCCTTTCCACCTCTACGACTGCTGCATGGAGAACGACGGGGCCGCCGCCTACGTCATGGTCTCGGCGGAGCGGGCCAAGACGGCCAAGCGCAAGCCGGTCTATCTGCTCGGCGCGGCGCAGGGCTCGGAGTTCCGCAACCAGGCCGCCGCCCTCAACGCCCCATTGCTGGGCAGCGCCGGCTTCACCACCGTCGCGCCCCGGCTTTACGAGATGGCCAAGGTGCGCCCGCAGGACCTGGACGTGATCCAGGTCTACGAGAACTTCACCGGCGGGGTGCTGCTGGCCATGGCCGAGCACGGCCTCTTCAAGCCTGAAGAGGCGAACGCCGTCCTGACCCTGGAGAACCTGACCGTCGGCGGTCGGCTGCCGCTCAACACCAGCGGCGGCAACCTGGCGCACTGCTACATGCATGGCATGGAGCACCATATCGAGGCGGTGCGTCAGCTCCGCGGCGAGGCCCGGAACCAGGTGGCGGGGGCCAAGCGGGCCCTGGTGGTCTCGGGACCGATGGTGTCGCCCACCTCGTCCATGATCCTAGGCTCCGAGGAGGCGCTCTGATGTCCGACGCCCCAGCTCCGCGCGTCTCCACAACCCACTACCTGCCCGGCGCCCCGGCGCCCGTGCGGCCGGAGCCTGAGCTGGACGCGCCCTATTGGGAGGGGACCCGGCGGCACAGGCTGCTCGTCCAGCGCTGCCGCCAGTGCCGCACCTGGCAGTGGGGGCCGGAGTGGATCTGCCACAACTGCCTTTCCGCCGACCTCGCCTGGACGGAGATTTCCCAGGAAGGCGTGATCTACAGCTACGAGCGTGTCTGGCACCCGGTCAGCCCGGCGCTGAAGGAGCAGACGCCCTATGTGGCGGTGCTGGTGGAGCTGCCGGAGGCCGGCGGAATCCGCATGATCGGCAATCTGCTCGGCGACTCCAAGGCCGAGGTCCGGATCGGCGACAAGGTCCGCGCGGTGTTCGAGCCGCACGACGAGGGCGAGGAGCCCTACACCCTGGTGCAGTGGGAGCGGGTGTAGGACGCCAGCCGGGCGGAAAGCTATCCTGTCGCCCATGCTGTGTCCGGCGATCCATGCGCAAGACGAGGTTCTCGACCCGGCGTTCGCCGAGGAGATCCTGCGCTACGCCCTGGATGACGAGGCGGCGTTCGAGCCGTCGCGGGTGGGCGACGCCAGGTACGATGCAACGATCCGCAGCTCATTGATCCGTCGCGACGGCCTGGGTCGTCTTAGGCCGAGGTTCGAGGCCGCGATGTCGGACGCGCTTAGTCAGGTCTGCGTCGGCGTCGGCGTCGAGCCTTTCGTCCCGGACCGCCTGGAGATCGAGCTGGTCGCCCACGCCGATGGCGGTTTCTTCGGCCGCCACCGCGACACCTTCGTAGGAAGCGACAAGGGGCTTTCGGGATTCCGCAGGGTGGTCAGCGCCGTGGTCTATCTGCACCGCATGCCGAAGCCTTTCGTGGGCGGCGAGATCGACTTCTACGCCTTCGATACGGACGCCGTGTGCCGGACCGTCGAACCGTCGCACAATCGGCTGGTGGCCTTCCCCGCCTTCGCCGAACACCAGGTGCGGCCGGTGCGGCGCCTGGCGCCGGAGTTCGCCGCCTCGCGCTTCTCCGTCAACTGCTGGTTCTGCCGGAAGGCCGGGGACGAATCCGGGCGTTCATAAAGCTTGCGGCCCCTGGCGCATTGGCAGCGGTCTGAACCAAACGGCCTTAGCCGCGTTTCGACTTCGCCCGTATTCCCGAATCCTGACCAGGAGAAAAAACCATGCTTCGCAACGCGTTGTTCGCGTCGCTGCTCGCCTCGAGCGCTATCGCTCTGGCCGTGACCACTCCGGCCGAGGCCGGGAAGGGCGATCGCGCCCGCCAGGCCATCGCCGCGGCGGAAGCCAAGGTCCACACCGCCGAGTCCCTCGGCACGGGCGTGGAGGTCCCGGCTGCGACCGCCGCCGCGCGGGCGGCGCTCGCGACCTCGAAGGAAAGCCTGGCCGCCGGCCACAAGTCCGACTCCATCGCCCAGGCCATCCGCGCCTCCGCCCTGGCCGACACCGCCATCGGCGAACTGCAGCGCCGCAAGGAGGCGTCCATGGCCGCGGTTCAAGCGGCCGAGCGTGACCGGGCCGCCGCGGCCCAGGATCAGGCCTCGGCCGCCCAACAGCAGGCTGCGGAAGCCAATGCGCGCGCCGATGCCGCCCAGCAGGCCGCGGCCAGCTCGGCCGCCGACGCTGCGGCCGCCCGGGCCGCCGCCGCCTCGGCGCAGGTCCCGCCCCGCGTGGAGACGACCGTCACCACCGAGCAACGGGCCGCGCCTCGCACCTCGTCGAAGACCCGGGTGACGCGGCGTACGACGACCGTCACGCCCGCGCCCGCAGCGACGAACCAGGTCACCACCACCACCACCAGCGTGACCCCGCCCTGATCGGCGTGCACGCCTGAGGCGCGCGGCCGTTCCGACGACCGCGCGCTCCGCCCTTCAGGATGGCTGTCGGCCTTAGCGGGGCAGGGCGTGGAAGCCGGGCAGCTTGTCGGTGCCCGCTTTGTTGACCACCTTGACCATGGCGTCGATCAGTTTTTCGTCGGTCAGGAAGACGGTCTCGCCTTTGACCAGGTTGCCCTCGAACTTCATGAGGATCGTCAGGTTGCGGTGACGCGGATAGTCGTCCGCGAACAGCGCCATGTGGAAGATGACGTGGTCTTCGCCCCACATCGCCACGCGCGGGTCGGTGACGCCCTTGATCATTTCCTCCGGCCCTTCCGGTTCGAAGGGAAAGTTACGCCAGTACATCTCGCGGACAGTGTCCCAGCCCTTCCAGTAGCCGATGGGGTGCAGGTCCCATTGCGGGTTCGGGCCGACCGTCGCCATCAGCCGCTCGAGGTCGTTGTCCTTCTCGGCGAGCATGTGCTCGACCATGTTCGCGATCCGCGCCTCGCGGGTCACGGGCTCGCGAAGGCGGACCAGCTGCATGTCCCGGGTGACGCGCGGGGCGTCTTTGTTCGCATCCATTCTATTTCCTCCTGGTCGAAAGCCGTCTTCGATCCGCTCTTCTTATTGGCAAACGGGTCTTTGGAAAGCCATCCCCTCCGCGCCTGCGGCGCAGGCTGAGCTGGGTGCGGCTTATCGGCCAGCCGGCCGGAGGTCACGCCGAAATATCGAAATCGCGGTTTTCGCCTCTGCGCGCGCGACCGCGTCAGGCGGGTTTCCCACAGGCGGCATTATGGGTTAATCGAGCCGTCGGGTTTTGCCGCCCTGGCCGCTGGCGCTTAAGCGACCGGGTCCGACGGGCTGCTCAGGAAGACATTCAAGTCCCCGCCGGCCGACCGCGGGGATGACGTTCGGGAGTTGGGAATGGCTAAGGACTTCAGGGTTTATTTCGGCTCGATGGGCTCGGGGGTCTTCGCCAGCTCCGACGGCGGCCACACCTTCAGCCAATCCGCCTTCCGCATGCCGGTTCCGCCGTGGGGTCCCTGGATCGACGTGCGGGCGGTGGAGGTTTCGCCGCACGATCCGAAGCTGGTCCTGGCCGGCTCCCACATCGGGGTTCACCTGAGCGAGGATGGCGGCAAGAGCTTCGACTACCTGCCGTCCCCGATGCACAACAAACAGGTGTGGGCGGTGTCCTGGCATCCGGCCGACCCGGATTTGATGTTCGTCGGCATCGCCGGCTGGGACACCGACTATCCGTTGTTCCGCTCCAAGGACCGCGGCAAGACCTGGGAACAGCTCCCGATGTTCGTGTCGCACTTCACCCCGCCCATCGGGGCTTCCCACGTGACCAAGATCGCCATCGACCCAGCCGACCACGACACCATCTGGGTGACCTGCGAGATCTATGGGACGTTCGTCAGCCACGATCGCGGCGACAGCTGGAAGAAGATCACGCCGCTGGGAAGCCATGTGCTCTACGGCGACAACCACAGCGTCGCTGTGCACCCCGCCGGCTATGTCTATGTGACGAGCCCGCTCGGCATCTTCGTCAGCTGGAACCGAGGCGAGAGCTTCGAGCGCTTCAACTTCCCCGACGTCTATCCGTTCGACGAGACCTGCTGGCTGCCGACCGCGCTGAAGATGAAGCAGGAGCTGAATCTCACCCAGTACGTGCGCCACATCGCGCTGAACCCCAAGGATCCGGACGTCATGTTCGTGGGCACGGGCGACAACACGCCCGGCGTCATCGGCGACGTCCAGCGCAGCCTCGACGCGGGCAAGACCTGGGAGACTTGCCAGTTGCCGGCGAGGCCCAATTCCCACGTCAACACCGTGGCGGTGAATCCGGATCTGCCGGGCGTGGTGGCCTGCGCCAGCCTTTATGGCCAGGTCTATGTGAGCACCGACAACGGCGAGAACTGGATCAAGGGCAAGACCGATTACGGCGAGATCCGCGGCCTCGCCATCGGCCCCGCCGTCTAGATCTTCTCGCTGACGCGGATGGCGGCGCGGCAGCCCGCGCCGATCACCGCTGACAGCAGGCGGTAGCCCGGGGCCTCGCGGGCGCCCTCGGCGAGCGCGAGGTCGCGATGGGCGAGCTCTTCGTCACGGAAGCGCGAGAGCTCCGCCGCAAGCTCCGGCTCCACCTCGGCGAGCTCCTGAGCCTGGCCCGCGTAGTGCTCTTCGATGGCGGTCTCCACGGCCTCGGTGCAGGCGTGGGCCGCCTTCTCGCCCATCAGGGCGGTGGCGACCCCCAGGGTGAAGCCCGCTAGGCGCCAGACGGGCGCGAGCGCGGTGGGCCTCACCCGGCGCTCGTTCAGCAGTTGGTCGAAGCGGGCGAGGTGGACCGCCTCGTGGGCCTCCATCTCCGCAAGCTGACCGCCGATGCGCTCGCATCCCTGCGCCTGGGCGAACACCGCCTGCTGACCGCGATAGATGGCCACCGCGCCGATCTCGCCGGCGTGGTCGACGCGCAGGATCTCGGCGAGGCGCGCGCCGAGCGCGCCGGCGCCGGGCTTGGCGGGCAGGGGCTTGCCGGTCATCGCTTGGACCTTTCGCGAAGGGCGGCGCAGACGCTCAGGACCGAAAGCTTGAGCGAGACGAGCGTGTTCCATCCCGCCATGGACAGTCCCAGGAACACCCAGGCGGGCTTGTCGCATGCCGGCGGCGCGATACGCGCGCCGGCCAGCAGGTTCTGCAGGTCCGCCGCCTGCACGCCGGTCGCGCCGGCGCTCGAACAGGTGGTCGGCCCGGGCCAGAACTTCCATTCCACCCCGGCGTGATAGGCGGCCAATCCCGCTCCGCCCAGGAAGATGAGGCCCAGCATCCAGCAGCTCGCCTCGCGCCAGCGCGGGCCGCCGGGAAGGCGCACGATGATCATGCAGGCCAGGGCCACGGCGGCGGCCGCCCAGTAGACCTCGCGCTGGCGCAGGCACAGCGCGCAGGGCGCCAGGCCGCCGAACGTCTCGAAGGCGTGGGCGGCGGCGAGCATCACCGCCGAGGACGCCAGCGCCGCCAGCCGCCACCGGTCGAGCAGCAGACGGAGGCCGCGCGTCATGGCGAGGACGCCGGAAGCCGCCTCATCCCACCGCCTTCAGGGCGACGACCACGCCCACCACCAGCACCGCCGCCAGGGCGGCGTAAAGGCCCATCCGCCGCTCGACCTCGGCGCGGATGTGCGGCCCGAAGTGCTTGAGCAGGGCCGCGGTCAGGAAGAAGCGCGCGCCCCTGGTCAACACCGAGGCCCAGACGAAGGTGAAGAGGTCGAAGCGGGCGAGCCCGGCTGTGATGGTCACCAGCTTGTAGGGGATCGGCGTCAGGCCCTTCACCAGGATGATCCAGACGCCCCAGCGCTCGAACCAGGCGTGGAACTCGGCCTGGCCCTCGGGGTGGCCGAAAAGGGCCAGGATCTGATGACCCAGGGGCTCCAGGAACACGCCGATCGCATAGCCGAACAGCCCGCCCAGCACCGAGGCCGCCGTGCAGAGGCCCGCGTAGAGGTAGGCCCTCTCCGGCCGCGCCAGCACCATGGGGGCCAGCATCACGTCGGGCGGAACGGGGAAGAAGGAGCTTTCGGCGAAGGACACCGCGACCAGCGCCTTGGGGGCGTCACGCGACCCCGCCAGGCCGATCACCCAGTCATACAATTTGCGCAGCATCGGAACCCGGCCATAGGGATGTGCGCGTTGAGCTAGCAGGCGGCGGCGCTCTTGTCTCCCGCGCCGATCGTTGGGTCCATACGATATGCCGGACGAACCGATGGCCAGCCTGGCCCAAGACCTGCAAGCCGCGGCGCTCGACGAAATGGAGCGGGCCTGCACGCTCGCCTGGCCTGACCTGGCTCGTCATCTTCCGTGGGGGGACACCTTCGAGGGGTTCACGCCGCTGGGTCGCGAGGTGGCCTTCGAGCGCAGCTATCTGTGGGACGCCGCGCCGGGCGAAGATATCCGCGTAGAGGTCGTGGTCTATGCGCCGTTGGCCTACGAACAGGGCGTCCGCCTGGTCCGAACCATCGCCAAGCCGGGCGGTTGAGGGCTTAGTGGATCGCGGCGCTCTCGCCGACGCGCACGCCCCAACGGTGCGAGCCCTCGCCGAACGGCAGGTGGAAGCCCAGCGCCGCACGACGGCGTTCGTCCCGCCAGGCCTGCTCGAAGGTCTGGATCAGCGCCGTCTGCAGGTCCTCCGGGATCTGGCGGACGTCGTGGCCCAGGGAGCGGGCGACCTGCTCGATGACGATCGTCCGGTGCGCTTCGCCGCCGAACGACAGGAGAACCTCGCGGACGCGCTTGGCGAGGGTCTGGCTGACCCGGGCCGGCTTCCTGCAGGCTTGGATGATAGGGGAGGTGTTCAGCTTCTCTGACATGGCCCCAGACTGTCTTCCCTCGTTTGACGTCCGGTTAAATTCGAGGTTGAACAGCAAGTTAACGCATATCGCAACTTAGCCAAGCCCCGCCGTCTTGGCGACTTCGTAGGTGATTAGCGACGCCGCGTAGGCCAAGGCGGTCATGTAGACGAACATCACCACCGGCCAGCGCCAGGAATTGGTCTCGCGCTTCACGACCCCGAGCGTCGAGGCGCACTGCGGGGCGAAGATGTACCACGCCAGGAACGACAGGCCCGTGGCCACGCTCCAGTGGTGGGCGAGGGTGGTGGCGAGCGCGCCCGGCGCGCTGTCGGCCGCGCCGACGGCGTAAACCGTGCCCAGCGCCGCGACGGCCACTTCGCGGGCGGCGAAGCCGGGGATCAGGGCCACCACCATCTGCCAGTTGAAGCCGATGGGGGCGAAGACCGGTTGCAGCAGGCGGCCGAGCTGACCGGCGATGGAATAGTTGATGGCGGGATCGGTCGCGCCCGTAGGCGCGCCCGGGAAGGACGACAGGAACCACACCGCGATCATCAGCGGCAGGATGATCCTGCCGGCTCGCATGATGAAGATCTTGGCCCGCAGCAGCAGGCCGCGCGCCACGTTCTCCGGATCGGGGGCCTTATAGGTGGGCAGCTCCATCAGGAACGGCTCGACCGCGCCGCGCCAGAAGAACCGGCGGGTGACGAACGAGACCGCCAGCGCGCTCAGGATGCCGGCCGCATAGAGCCCGAACATCACCAGCCCCTGCAGGCTCATGCCGGCCACCCGGCTGTGAGGGATGAAGGCGGAGATGATCAGGGTGTAGACCGGGATGCGCGCGGAGCAGGTCATCAGCGGCGCCACCAGTATGGTGGTCAGCCGGTCCCGGCGGTTGTCGATCACCCGGGTGGCCATGATGCCCGGGATGGCGCAGGCGAAGGAGGACAGCAGAGGGATGAAGGCACGGCC
>Ga0068859_100002396_pt1 | contig 19088 bp, 30 predicted proteins | sample KBSSwiS22_FD_66585 | JGI IMG/M metagenome (GOLD analysis project Ga0068859, IMG submission 66585) | Switchgrass rhizosphere microbial communities from Kellogg Biological Station, Michigan, USA - KBS Switchgrass S2-2 | ecosystem: Host-associated > Plants > Roots > Rhizosphere > Soil ...
GCTGCCGCCGCGACTTCGGAAGTCTTGCCGAGCATGCCCCGCGCCGACGATGCCGCGCCGCGCGCCTGGACGCGGATGCGGTTGCCGAGCGTGGTGGCTTCCTCGATCGATTCGGCGATCGACGCACGAAAGTCGTTCGAGCGCGTCTTGCGCTCCTGATCCGCGAGATGCGCGTCGTGGCCGCCGAGGTGCGACGACATCACCGCGGCTTCGATGAGCGACATGCGCTGCACCACATCGATCAGCCGCGCCAGCCGCTCGGCTTCGGGCACGCGCCCAGCGAGCAGGCGGATCGTCGCGCTGTTGGCCGCGCTCGAAGCCGCCATCATTGCCGAAAGCGGCACCATCGACTTCTGTATCGCTTCGGCGTGATGGATTGCGGTTTCGATCCAGTGCGCGGCATAGGGCGTCGCGAACTTGGCGCGGACGTAGCCGGTCGACTCTGCGACGCGGCGGCGCAGCAGTTCGCCATGCAGCACGGCCTTCAGATTCGCGGATTCGCGCTGCGCGAGATATTGGTTCCAAAAGGTGCGGGCGATCTCCTCGTACGAATCGCCGAGCAGCGCATCGATTTCGGCGCAGCCAGGGCGAAGCGCGCCGTCCCAGTCATAATCGCCGACGATTTCCTCGACCGGACGGCTCCCGCCGCTCCATTTACCGAGCTTCGTCCCGTCCCTCATTTCACTCTCCTCAGGCGGAAACGCGCGCGGCGAATTCGCCGGCTCCGCTCTTCAAACTTCCCAATTGGCTATCGAGGCTCGCGAAGCCCTGGCCGACCCGGTCGATGTCGCGCGCAACGGCCTCGGTGTCCTCGCGGATGGCACCGATGGTGGCGGACATCGAATCGGCGGCGAGCGCGGTTTCGTCGACGGCGGCGGTGATCGCAGTGACGGTCTGCGCCTGGACTTCCATTGCGCTGCGGATGCGGTTGGCGCTTTCCTGGACTTCGGCGACGGTGGCACGGATCGAAGCATTGGTCTCGACGGTCGAGCGCGTGGCGGACTGGATCGAGGCGATCTTTGAGGCGATGTCGTCGGTGGCGCGCGCGGTCTGGTTGGCGAGGCTCTTCACTTCCTGCGCGACGACGGCGAAGCCGCGGCCGGCGTCGCCGGCGCGCGCTGCCTCGATCGTGGCGTTGAGCGCGAGCAGGTTGGTCTGGCCGGCGATGTCGCGGATCAGCCCGAGGATCGATTCGATCGACTTGGCATGATCGGAAAGCGTTTCGGACATGCCGACGGCGTTGGTCGCCTGGCTCGACGCCCGCGTCGCGATACCGGCGGCGGCCTCGACTTCGTTGCGCGCATCCTCGATCGCGCGGATCAGCCCGGCGGCGGTCTGCGCCGCCTCGCGCATCGCGACCGCCGACTGCTCAGCTGCCGCCGCGACTTCGGAAGTCTTGCCGAGCATGCCCCGCGTCGATGCCGAAGTGTGCTGCGCCTGCGTGCGCAGCGCGTCACCCTCGCGCATCACGCCTTCGAGCGTCGCGCCGATGCTGCCGCGGAAGGATTCGGCGAGCCGATCACGCTGGCGCTGCGCCGAATGGCGCGCCAACTCGCCGTACATGCCGTAGGTCACGTCGGTCTCGAGCGCGAACAGCCGCATGACGACATCGATCATGCTCGGCAGCCGCGGATCGTCCGAGCCGACATGGCGCATCAGCGACGCCAGCATCGATCGGTCGCGCGCGTTGGCCATCGACAGCATCGCTAGCGGCGGCACCTGGCGCCGATAGGCGGCGAACACGGCGTTTTCGAGCCCGTTGACCCAGCTTTGGCCGGCGACGTCGAGGAAGCGATTGCGCAGAAACGTCACCGCAATATCGATCATCTTCTCATTGTCTTCGGCGGACCAGACGGTATTGCCGCTGAAATGTTCGACCCATTGGGTCCAATAGGCCCGAGCGATGTCGCGAATGTCGCATTCGATCGCCTCGAGGATCTCGCGCGCGGTCGCAAGGAACTTGCCGTCGATTTGGAAGACGCGCGCGCGGGCCGCCACGTCGATCTGGGCGCTGATCGAGCCGAGCTCGGGCAGTTCCTCGTTCAGCGAATCGGTCACGCAAAGCTCCTTCCGTCCGGCGCATGCAATTCGCGCCCACTCGCCTCCGGCCTAGAGCAGCAGTGGTTAAGGCGTGGTTAGTCATGGCCTTGGGGACAGCCGCGGATGCTGGGCTGGCGTTGCAGCTTGCATCCCTGCCGCTGACGATTAAGGGAGGCGGCGTCGACGAAAGGAACCGGCCTTGGCCAACCCTAGAAACCCCGCGCGACCGTTGTCGCCGCACGTGTTCCATTACAAATGGGGACCGCATATGCTGGTCTCGATCGTGCACCGCGCGACGGGATCGGGCATGGCCACGGTCGGCACGATCCTGCTTTTATGGTGGCTCGCGGCGCTCGGGGGAGGCGAGGCGAGCTATGCCGCTTTCCGTGGCTGGTTCGCGACCGACAAAGGGCTCAACCCGCTCGGCTGGATCATCGGCGTCGGGCTCACGCTCGCTCTGTTCCAACACCTCGCGAGCGGCGTGCGCCACCTGTTCCTCGACGAAGGCGCGCTGTTCGAGCTCAAGCGCAACAAATTGACCGCGCAGTTGACGATGGTCTTCTCGGTTCTCGCCACCGCGGCCTTCTGGTTCGCGATCTGGAGCAAGGTTCATGGGTGACGGCACCAGCCTGGGGCGTGTGCGGGGGCTCGGCTCCGCCAAGCAAGGCACCGAGCATTGGTGGCATCAGCGCGTGACCGCGGGGTCGAACCTGGTGCTGATGCTGTGGTTCGTGACCAGCCTCGCGCTGCTGCCGGGCTATGACTATGCCACGCTCGGCATGTGGCTCGCCTCGCCGTGGGCCGCGGTGCCGATGATCCTGCTCGTGCTCTCGGTGTTCAGCCATTTCCGGCTCGGGCTGCAAGTGGTGATCGAGGACTATCAGCATGATTCGACGCGCGTCGTGCTGCTCGTCCTGCTCGACTATTTCACGATTGCCGCGATCGTGCTCGCGATCTTCTCGATCCTGCGCGTCGCCTTCACTGCCACCACGGGAGCACCGGCCTGATGCCTGAGGCCTATCAGATCATCGATCATACGTACGACGCGGTGGTGGTCGGCGCCGGCGGATCGGGGCTGCGCGCGACGATGGAGTGCGGGCAGAACGGGCTCAAGACCGCGTGCATCACCAAGGTCTTCCCGACGCGCAGCCACACCGTCGCGGCGCAAGGCGGCATCGCCGCTTCGCTCGGCAACATGGGGCCGGACCATTGGACCTGGCACATGTACGACACGGTCAAGGGCTCCGACTGGCTCGGTGACCAGGACGCGATCGAATATATGGTCCGCGAGGCGCCGGCGGCGGTCTATGAGCTCGAGCACGCGGGCATGCCGTTCAGCCGTACCGAAGCAGGCCGGATCTATCAGCGGCCGTTCGGGGGCATGATGCAGAACATGGGCGCCGGCCCGCCCGCACAGCGCACCTGCGCCGCGGCGGACCGTACGGGGCATGCGATGCTCCACACGCTCTATCAGCAGAGCCTGAAGTACGACGCCGACTTCTTCATCGAATATTTCGCGCTCGACCTGATCATGGAGGGCGGAGAGTGTCGCGGCGTGATCGCGATCTGCCTCGAGGACGGATCGATCCACCGCTTCCGCTCGCACGCAACGGTGCTCGCGACCGGCGGCTATGGCCGCTGCTATTTTTCGGCGACGTCGGCGCATACCTGTACCGGTGACGGCGGCGGCATGGTGCTGCGCGCCGGGCTGCCGCTGCAGGACATGGAATTCGTCCAGTTCCACCCGACCGGCATCTACGGCGCGGGCGTGCTGATCACAGAGGGCGCGCGCGGCGAGGGTGGCTATCTCACCAACTCCGAAGGCGAGCGCTTCATGGAGCGCTATGCCCCCTCGGCGAAAGACCTTGCCTCGCGCGACGTGGTGTCGCGCTCGATGGCGATGGAGATCCGCGAAGGCCGCGGCGTCGGCCCGAAGAAGGATCACATCTTCCTGCACCTCGATCACATCGATCCCAAGGTGCTCCACGAGCGGCTGCCGGGCATCACCGAGACCGGCAAGATCTTTGCCGGGGTCGACCTGACCAAGCAGCCGCTGCCGGTGGTGCCGACGGTGCACTACAACATGGGCGGCATCCCGACCAATTATCATGGCGAAGTCGTCCATGTGCAAGACGGCAATCCCGACGCCGTCGTGCCCGGACTGTTCGCGGTCGGCGAAGCGGCATGCGTGTCGGTGCACGGCGCGAACCGCCTCGGATCGAACTCGCTGATCGACCTGGTGGTGTTCGGTCGCGCGACCGGCAAGCGTATCGCCGAGATCGTCAAGCCGAATTCGGCGCACAAGGCGCTGCCGAGTGGTTCGGAAGAGCTCGCGCTCGGCCGGCTCGACCATTTCCGCTTCGCAACCGGCGGCACGCCGACCGCGCAGCTGCGGCTCGACATGCAGCACACGATGCAGAAGCACTGCGCGGTGTTTCGTACCGACGGGCTGATGCGCGAAGGCATCGAGCAGATGGACAAGATCTACGCCGGCATGGCCGACGTGCATGTGACTGACCGGTCGCTGATCTGGAACACCGACCTGATCGAGACGCTCGAGCTCGACAATCTGATCGGCCAGGCGCTGGTGACGATCCGCTCGGCGGTCAATCGCAAGGAAAGCCGCGGCGCGCACATGCACGAGGATTTCCCCGAACGCGACGATCCGAACTGGATGAAGCACACGATCGCGACGTTCGACGGCTGGGGCGGCAAGGGCGGGAGCACTTCGCTCGATTACCGCCCCGTGCACGACTACACGCTGACCGACGACATCGAGTATATCGCGCCCAAGAAGCGCGTCTACTGAGCCGCCCTACCGTGATCGCGTGCCAGCTGATAATGCAATCGGCGGGGACTTGATCGCGGGGGCGGGGTGAAGACGATCGGCGAGCTCATCGAGCATCCGGACGAATTCCAGGAGTGGTTCACCCATACCCGGGCAGCGATGACGGTGCTGCATGCGCTTTCGAGCATGCGGCTGCTCGAACTTTGGGATGCCGAACCGATCGCGCTCGCTGATCTCGCCGCCGGCGCGGATCTGCCGCTGGTGGCGATGGGCCGGATCGTCGGTTTCCTCGCTTCGCAGCGCATTCTCGAGCTGCAGCGCGACGGACGTGTCGCGCACACGCAGCGCTCGCGTACCTTGCGCGACTGGTCCCCGGCGCTCGCGTCGTCGCGAACCATCATGCAGGCGAGCTTCGAACTGGTCGAGGCGCTCCGCCAGGGCATCACGCCGTTCGAGGCGCGTTATGGCGCGCCGGTATTCGCCTATTTCGACGAGCACCCCAATGTCGCGCGGGTGTTCGGCGAGCATATGAGCCTGACCACGGCCTGGGCCGAGGACGTGATCATCGCGCAGCACAGCTTCCGACCCTTTCGACTGGCAGTCGATATCGGCGGCAGTCACGGCACGTTGCTCGCGCGGCTGCTCGCGGAGAACCCCGAGGCGCAGGGTGTCCTGTTCGACTTGCCAGCGGTCGCCGAACAGGCCGGCGCCCGGCTCGACTGGATCGCCGAGGGCGGCCGGATCGACGTGGTTGGCGGCGACTTCTTCCAATCGGTTCCCTCAGGCGGCGATCTCTATCTGCTGAAGCAGATCCTGCACGATTGGAACGACGACGAATGCACTGCGATTCTCCGCTCGGTGCGCATGGCGATCGCGCCCGGCGGCCGGCTCGCGGTGATCGACCGGCTGTTACCCGAGGAGAACGAGCCCGATCCGGTATTCGCATCGGACATCATGATGATGGTCTGGACCACCGGGCAGGAACGCAAATTGTCGCAGTTCGAACAGCTGTTCGCGGCGACCGGCTTCGCGCTCGACCGCGTAACGCGCAACTACCACCATGAGAGCGTGATCGAGGCAGTGCCGGTGTGAGTTTTCATTGCTCCCGGAGGCAAGCTCGGCGAGGATTATTCGATTTTCTTGACTTACCGGGGCACCATCCCTAAGTGCCACGCCTTCTCCATACACCGTAGCCCAAGGAAGCGTTCATGGCGCGCGTCACTGTCGAAGATTGCGTCGACAAGGTTTCCAACCGTTTCGATCTGGTGCTGCTCGCGGCGCAACGCGCGCGGCAGATCTCGGGGGGCGCCGAACTGACGATCGACCGCGATCGCGACAAGAACCCGGTCGTCGCGCTGCGCGAGATCGCCGAGGAGACGGTACGCCCGGTGCAGCTCCAGGAATCGCTGGTCAACAGCCTGCAGCGCGTCCAGGTCGACGACGAAGAAGCGCCCGACGAACTCGGCTCGCTCTCGGCTTCGGCCGAGGCGCTCCGCCTCACTGCCGCCGCGCCGCCGCGCAACCAGAATTTGGGCAGCGACTACGACGGCTGATCGCCGGATTTCGCAAAGCATTCAGGCCGGCTCCGAAGCGATTCGGGGCCGGTTTTCATTTGCCCGGCCCAACGTTTCCGCGCCGCCGTTTTGATTTTTCGCGCAGAGCCGCGGAGACGCAGAGATGGCGTATTCGCGCAAGGACGTCGAATACTTGCCGTAGCGCTCGTGATGCCGGATGCAGGCTGAGCGACGTGGTCAACCTCTGCGTCTCCGCGGCTCCGCGCGAACAAATCTTTTTCAGGACGGCTCCGTGGGCGCCTTGAACCCCTGCGCCACCAGATACCATTCCGACGAGTCCTTACGGCTGGCCGGCGGCTTGGCGTGTTTCACCGTCGCGAACTGCCGCTTCATCTCCGCGACCAGCGTCGAATCGGCACCGCCGGCGAACACCTTGGCGACGAACGCGCCACCGGGGGCGAGCACCTGCGTCGCGAAATCGGCGGCGGCTTCGACCAGCGCCATGGTGCGCAGCGCGTCGGTCTGCGGATGTCCGACCGTGTTCGCGGCCATGTCCGACAGTATCAGATCGGCCTTCCCGCCGAGCGCATCGGTCAGCAGTGCGGGCGCGGCATCGTTCAGGAAGTCGAACTGGAGGATCGTGACGCCGTCGATCGGATCGACCGGCAACAAGTCGATCCCGACCAGCATGGCCCCGGGAAGCCGCTTGCGCACTACTTGCGCCCAGCCGCCCGGCGCGATGCCGAGATCGAGTACGCGCTTCGATCCTTTGAGAAAGCCGAACTTCTCGTCGAGCTCGACCAACTTATAGGCGGCGCGGCTGCGATAGCCTTCGGCCCGGGCGCGTTTGACATAGGGATCGTTGAGCTGGCGCTCGAGCCAGCGGGTCGATTGCGCAGTGCGCCCGCGCGCAGTCCGCACCCGGGTATGGCCCCGCCCTCCGCCACGGCTCATGGTTTGCTCCGCATCAGCCGGCGGAGAATGCCTTCGCGGATGCCGCGGTCGGCGATCCCGAGCCGTTCGGCGGGCCAGAGGTCGAGGATCGATTCGAGGATCGCGCAGCCAGCGACCACCAGGTCGGCGCGCTCGCCGCCGATGCACGGCACCGCCACGCGTTCGGCATGGCTCATCGTCGCGATCTCCTCACTGACCTTGCGCATCGACGCGGTCGGCATGATCAGCCCATCGATCGTCGAACGATCATAGCATTCGAGCCCGAGATGCACGCTGGCCAGCGTGGTGACGGTGCCGCTGGTGCCGAGCAGCCGCCGCACGCCGGGGGGAGGATCGAGCCGCTCGGCGAACGGCGCGAAGCTGCGCCGAACCTCGTCGCGCATCGCCGCATAGGCGCGTTCGCGCGCCTCGGGCGCGTCGCCTCCGCCGAGCGCTTCCGTGAGCGACACCACGCCCCAGGGTGCACTGTGCCAGTCGAGGATTACCGGCGCGTCCTCGCTCGACGCGACGAGCACCAGTTCGGTCGAGCCCCCGCCGATGTCGAACACCAGCGCGGGGCCGTCGCCGGGTTCGAGCAGCGCGTGGCAGCCGAGCACGGCGAGGCGCGCTTCCTCCTCGGCGGTGATGATGTCGAGCACGATGCCGGTCTCGTGATAGACGCGCTCGATGAAATCCTGGCCGTTGACGGCGCGGCGGCAAGCCTCGGTCGCGACCGAGCGCGCGAGCGTGACGTTGCGGCGCTTGAGCTTCTCCGCGCAGATCTTGAGCGCAGCGAGGGTGCGGTCGATCGCTGCGTCGCTGAGCCGCCCGCTGGTGGCGAGCCCCTCGCCCAGCCGCACGATGCGCGAAAAGGCGTCGACCACTGCAAACCCTGCGCCCTGGGGGCGGGCGATCAACAGTCGGCAATTGTTGGTACCCAGATCGAGCGCTGCATAATGGCGCACGTCGGGCCAGCGCCCGCGCACTCCGGAAACAGCTGCCCGCGCGGGGGGAGTGCCCTCGCGCCGCGGCATTCGGGCGGGATGATCCCCCATGCCGACCTACTCGCTTATGTTCTTCCTTCGCGGCGTCTTCTCGGAGAAGGCGCCGTCCGGTGCCTGTGGCGAGCGGTAGCGCAGCCGAGCGCGGCGGGCAAGGCGAGCGACGCCAACGCGGAATTGACAGGCCGGCGCGGCCCGCCTATCTGCGCGCCCCTGTCGTCGATCGACTGCGATCCGCGACGTGCGATTGGTGCCCTGTCGTCCAACGGTAGGACAGCGGACTCTGACTCCGTTAATCGAGGTTCGAATCCTCGCGGGGCATCCAATACTTTTCCTATAAGATGCAAAGGCTTATGCTTCGGAGGGTCCCTCGAGGCCTGCGAAAGCGTGTTGCGGCCTGTTGCATCTGAATACCGCGGTTTTCCGCCAATTTTCGCGTGGTTCCGGCCACTCCATGCAACATGCCATGCAACAGAGCGAAAGAGCGGCGGACCGTGCCGACATTCTACATCAAGTGCTTACAGCGATCGAAGTCGGTCTGTGCCGAGGGGCCGTTCCGTGCCTCGAACACGAATATCGTCCCGTCCGGCCGTATCTCCAGCCCCGCAACGTCGACACCAGCGCCGCGCGCAGCTTCAACGACGCGGCAGATCTCCGCTTTCGTCGGATACGTCCGCGACCTCTCTTTGCTCATCGGTTCACCAGCAGGCGGTCCAGAGGATTGGCGCGTTGCGGGGCTTGGGGCCACTCGCCGGCTTCGATGGTGATCGTACCGTCCTGCGCAATGATGACGCGCACCTGCGCATAGCCGGCTTCGCGCGCGGCCTTCATGGCGCGGGCGACGTCTGCTTGAGTGAACCGCGCCTTCGCGCCCACTAGCTGTTCCTATTCCTTCTTTGGCCGGCGCTGCGCTTCAGTGAGGTGTTCGAGCGCGTCGGCAATCGACGCCCCGCGACGCGGCCTGGTTCGCAGTTCAGGATTGTAGAGCTTCGAAGTCGCCCGCCAGTCCTTCTTTTCTGTGACGGCGGCATAGTCTCCGAAATGGAGGATGATTTGTCCTTCAGGCGTGATCTCCAGCTTCGAAACCTGTCGCCCGGCCGCCTCGGCGCCCTTGAGCGCTCGGACGATATCGGTTTGGGAGAATCGCGCGGTCATGTCCAATGCTGCGCCGCCGATTAGTCCCACGCAAGGCGAGGTTCGATGGTCTACGATTTCCTAAACAGGCACCCGCTGCTTCACCTGCACGAGCGGCTCGAGCGAAAAATCCAGCAGGGAAAGAGCGTGCAGTTGACGGCCGACGATGTTGATTGGCTAGCCGCATCCGGCGCGTACGAAGCTATCGCGCTGGCAGCGGCGCGAGAACTCAAATCAGCGGCAATTCAACGCCTCAGGGATCGAGGAGAAGATCTTTCGATCCTAGAGCGACTTGAAGGTCGCGGGGCGGATGCGGAGCCGGACGATCAGGAGCCCCCGGCGGAACCGAACAAACCGAAGGGAATGCCTGATGTCTATAGCGTGAAGACTTTGGCCGAGTGGTGGGGCGTCAGCACCACGTCCATCTACACGCTCATCGCGAGCGGCAAGCTGCGGTCGTTCAAATTGGGCAACAAGCTCGTTCGGATCCAACGCGGTGCCGTCGAAGAATACGAGCGTGAGCATATGGGCCGGCGGTGAACGGCGGCCACCAAGGGTGAATCCAACTGAGATGCGCGTTGCGACCGAGCCTTATGCGCATGTATCGCTTGACCTACCGTTGAAGCTCTGATTCAAAGTGAAAGGACCGCCGGGATTGCTCCCGACGGCCCCCCCGCAGACTAGAACGGCTCAGTTCTTCGGCCGACCGTTCTTGTCCTTGTCAAAGGTTTCGACGATCGCCGTACGAGTACGGCGCTCGGCGACCTTGACGGGGATGAACTGGCCATTGCCAGCATCACGCCCGCGCGTGCCCTTGGACATCGGATTTCTCCTTCTTCCATCGAGCGGATGGGCCGCTCGCCCTGAGGCGCCCCACGCGCCTCGCCTCGTAAAAGGCACTGCGGGGTCCAGGTGAGCGATCCGGTTGCGTGATTCGCGACATGTTTCGCGATTGTCGAGTCATTTCGTTCGCTGTCCACAACTTGCAGACATAAAGAAGTCTTTAAATAGCGGCGATACTTTCATCTAGCATACGCACGAACGCCCGCCCGAAGTGACTCGGGCGGGCTTCGGCATAAGGGGGTTAGTACTCGTCGACGGGTTCGCCGTCTTCCTCGCCGCCTTTGTCGGGGTCGCTGATGATGCAACCCGGACCGGCATGCAGGTCCGCGAACCAAGCGACAGGTTCGTCCTCGGCGAAACTACCATCCTCTTCGTCGCCGCCGGGCTCGTCATCTTCGGTCGAGCTTGCTCCGGCGCGCATTTCGTTCTCGCCGGCTACTAGCCTGTGCCTCCCGCGCGCGTGCCATTCCGGCCAGGCAGCATCGGCATCGTCGCCGCTGCTCTCCAGTGGGTCATCGTCCTCGAGGTCAGGATCGCCGCCCAGGTCGTCGAGGAACGCGATCAGGCCTTCGATCGTGTCACCGAGTTCCCTGGCCGCGCGCTTCCGACCGAGCGCCGCGGGAAGATCGAATAGCGGCATGTGCCCGCCGCCCGACTTGATGTGGAGGTCAAGCATGGTGGGCCTCCACGATGAGTGCGTAGAGTATGACCGCCGGATCGCCTTTGCCCGGAGGCGTGTGAAGATCGACGTCGGCGAGCAGGTGGCCCGATTCTGCCGGCAGCTCGAGTTCAGACATGGATGCGAGCCAGGCGTCTAGCGCCGGCCCGCGTTCTGCGCAGATCGCTAGTTCGAGCGCCGCCCCGGTGAACCGCGGCGCGGTCCACTTCTGCCAACCTGCCGTCGCAATCTCGATCGGACAACCGGCTCGTGCAGCGCTCGCCAGTAGCGCCGATTTGAGTTGATCGACCGGCTCAGCCATGGCGCGCCTCCATTGACGCGAGGATCTCCTCGAGTTTCGCGATCAGATCGGGGCGGAGTGCCCGCCCCTGGCGCGCCTGGAAGATCAATGCAGGGTCGTTGGCCAGACGCCGGCCGAGCCGTGATGGGGCCTCGCCTGTGATCTCAAGGTATCGATCGATACGCGCGAGCAGCGCAGCTTGGGGGGATCGTGCGAAGAGAAAGGCTTCGCTTGGTGCGTGGAACGTCCGCGGTGGAACCTGCCTTGCGGCGGGATTCGTCCTGAAAAGTTGCATGGTCATTCTCTCGGTTTGGCCTTCCACAGCCATTTCCCGGTGGCGGACCGGGTGCCGGGAGAGTGGAAGCCGGCCGAGAGACCGGTGGAGCGTTTTTACCCGAAGGCTATTGCATGGCGCCCGCACTCCCGACATAAGTCGTCGGTGAGCGGTGGACGCCAATCCACGCTCTGAATTTCGGCCTGAATCCCGGCGCCAACCGGTTTGCAGGCCTATCTCGGTCCGGGCTTCCACACCCATCGGGCACATTGCCCCCATTGAAAAACAAGCGCAAGTCTTCCTCCGCCAAGGGGAGGCTTCCGCGCGCGCACATGTCATCGATCGAGCTGCTCACGGAGGTTGAGGCTGCGGCGCATCTGCGCCTTTCAGCGAGAACGTTGCGGAACCTGCGACGGCGTGGCCTGCTTGGCCACGTCCAAATCGGCCGTAAAGTTCTCTACCGGCGCCAGGATTTGGAAAATCTGATCGAGGCGAATGTGGTCGAACCACGGCCGCCGATTGGAGGCCCACTCCGCCGCGCGAGGAAATCGCCCACTAATCCGCCGAGCATTGTGCCCTTCTCCGAATACGAGCGACAGATTCGGAGCAAATGCGAGCGCGCTCCGGGGCTGGGTAAGACACGCCCTCGCAACGGTGATTGAGGTCTGTTCGCTGCACCGATCTACGATCGGCTCAACGCGAAACATGGGTCGTCGGCGATTCACCAACCGTGATTCGGCAGCGGGTCCGGTGCCTCGTATTCCAGATGATCGAGCCGCTCGGTGATGATGTCGGCCGCGGCATCAAGCGCACGGCTGCGGACGTTCTCCGAGCCTGCCAGGTCGCGGAGGACCTGACGCGGGAGCATCTGAAGACCGCGCTTTACCAGGAAGCGCAGTTCGGAGCGGTTGATTCGTCTCATGCCGATTGTGGAGCAGGCAAAATCCAACAAGACCAGCAGGCGACTCGACTCCTCCCGAGACCGGTGCAATTTTGTGTGAATGGCAGAGTCGGTGACAACCAACCCCACGCGCGAGAGGCTCGTGATGGCGCTCGGCGACGCTGGCGCAGATGCCGTGATCCGCACGATTTTCCAGATGACCACGGATCCGGAATTGACGCGCTATTACGAGGAAACGGACGGCCGCGAGGGTAATCCTATCGCCGACCTACTCGCGGTCGAAATGGAGCGGCGCGAGATCGACTTCTGATGTGCAACCGGCTGCATCAATCGGACAAGGTCGTCGAGTACATGCGCGCCAAGGGCGTCCACGTAGAACCCGACATCACGATACCCCCGCCAAAGCTGTTCCCGTCCAGCAAGAAGACGCCCCGCCTCGGCTGGACGATCCGGCGCGAACCCGAAGGCAACCGCGCGCTCATTGGCGAACCGATGGCCTGGGGCGTGCCGTGCTTCGTGAAAGGCGCGAAGCCGGGAACGATGCTGGAGAAACTTGCGACGAACGTTCGCAACTACGGCTACTCGATTTGGAAACCCCTGATCGCGGATCCGGCGCACCGTTGCTTGGTGCCGTTCACGCATTTCGCGGAGCCCCATCCCGAGGGCGGCAAGGGCGACGACGGATTACCGAAACACGCCTGGTTCTCGCTTCCTCGCGAGCCGGTGGGAATGTTCGCGGGTGTCTGGAAGGACTGCGAGCGTGGCCGGGTGTTTGCCTTTCTCACGACGGCGCCGAACGACCAGATGCGGCCGATCCATCCCAAGGCAATGCCGGTGATCTTGAGACCTGAGCATCAGGAGATTTGGCTTGAAGGGCCGCACGAAGCAGCGTTGGCGCTCGCGCGTCCCTATGAGGGGCCTATGCTGATGCAGGCAGAGACGCCGCCCGCTTAGTCGTCAGACGTAGCGCTTTCGACCGCCGCTGGTGATGCAATATGTCCCGCCGCGTGGCCCGACGCACACGTGGGAGCCGCTGCAGGAGCAGCTCCCGTCTTTGCTCTCAGATCTGATCTTCCGCGGCGTTGGCATCGACCAGGCCGCACGCGAAGATCGCGATCGGCCCTTGCGCTTCGCATCGGCGGGAGCCCAGGTCAGCAACATCGCCGCACCGGCGACAAACGTGACGATATGCCGTGCGATCATCGTTTCGCCCCGGCTAAATCACTTCGGGCATGGAACGAACTTACCTCCCGCACCGTGACACTTGCCGTTCTTGTCTTTCGTGATGCCGGCTGCCGGCGCTGCGCCCTTCTTCGGACAGGTCATGAATTTGCCGGTTTTCGGGTCCTTGCACGGTGCCGCGAGGGCCGGGGTGCCAGCAAGCAGCGTGACGGCGGACAAAGCGACGATGATCCTGCGCATTCGTTCCTCTCCCTTCGAGTCGGGAGCCGAGTTTAGCGCCATGACCGGTACGGTGCACCTGATCGAACGATAGCTTTGCCGACCCGCAAGCGCCGTGATAGCCTCGCTTTGCCTCCATCGTTGCGGAACCTTGGCGGCGGGCTCGCGGCTTCGGCTGCGAGCCCCAGTCAAGTCTTCCTTCGCCAAGGGAAGACTCTGCCCGTGGCGCTCAGACGCCACCGCGTCGGCGCCAAAGCGATGAGGGATCCATGACGGAACTGGCCGAAACCCTGAAAGCAGCCGAAGGGAACATCGCCGCCGCCCGTGTGGCGCGGCATGAGGTTGAGCGGAACGCGATCAACGTATTGGCGAGGAGTCTGGCAAATGAATTGCGCGCCATCGCTGACCGCGACTTTGCGCAAGATGCGTATCTCCGGGAGAAGGCCAGCCAGTTCGGGGAGCACATGGCTGCCGCGGTCGGGTTCGGCGAAGACAACGGACACGATCCGGAGCAGCATCGCGTTTGGGCTTTGGGCGCGCTTTCAAGCTATGAAGGCCGGGCCGCCCAACTCGAGCGCGGCGAGTAACCTCGAAGCGTCATGGAGCGGCCCGACGGGGTCGCACCGTCCTCGCACCCCCTGGACGGGGGCTCGTCCGCTGGACGGGCCGCATAAGCGGCTGGTGCCGCTGGTGCCGGCGCTGCGCAACTGGTGAAATCGCCTGAATGGTCAGTCGATATCGATGACCTGATGCACTTGCACGATGCGGTAGGCGATCGGCCTGCCGTTGCGCTCCTCGACATTCACGTCGACGTCAAACGCCTTCTTGTACACGTTTTCGTCCGCCTCGGCGATTTCGTGACGGATGCGTTCTTCAGCCAGGTTGGACGCGTACACGATAGGTAGATCAGCCTTGTGGATCGCCTCAATCCGCACGCGCTCCCCGGAGCGCTGGCCGGCCTTTGCATGCCCGACGTTGGTTCGGGTAAACGTCATCAGTACCCGCTTGTGATCCGCGTCGGTCGTGCGCTCAAGCTCGGCGCGATGCTCGGCTAGATTATGTTCGGCGGCGCGCGCCTCCGGCGTGGTGAACTGAAATTCTACGCGCTTCTCGCCTTCCTGCCACACCGCCATGCTCATTGATGCGTCGGTGTCGCGGGCGACGGCCGCCACCGTCTTGAGATAGTCGGCTATGTCGCCCTTGGTCGCATCCTCGTCCCGACCGCCCTTTTTGAAATACCTCGCCAGCTTGCCGCCGTACGTCTCCACGAACTTCAAAAGGTCCTCGGCGTTTTTCACCACGGCCGCCGTCGCCGCCAGGATCGGCGCCGCCGGCAAAATATAGGGCACAAGCTCGGCGACGATCGAGCCGGCGCGCACTTCCTTCACGTAGAATTTCGCGTCGCGGCGAGATGTTGGATGCTGAGCGTCGTAGAATGCCTCGAACTGGCTTCCCAAGCCGACAAACGCAGCGACAAAATCGCCGAGCTCAATTGGCGCGTCCGTCTCGATCGTCAAAATCAGGTGAGGCGTCGCGTCCATGCGTGCGCAGTAAGGACCATCAACCGGCCGGAAAGCAAGTCGCATCGGATGACCTCCTTGAACGCGCCAGCGCGGCCCCGAGAGGCGTTCAGGCATAATCCGGCTTGGGGAAGGGCCGCGCCGGATGGCGGCAGCCGCGCGCGAAGCGGGGCTTGAGGAACCGCAGATATCGGAACTGGCGCAGCTCGTGCCGGGTCGCCCGATCGCGGTTGGCGATTAGGTGCGCGGCGCGCGGGTTCGCCGCGTCCTTGCGCCTGGTCATCAGCGAGTTGTGATAGAACTCGCCATCAAGCTCCCAGAAGATGCCCTTATGCTCGCCGTGATAGGTGAAGCCGGCCGCCTGGTACACGGTGCCGAACAAGCCGCAGCGCTCGTCGGCGAACGACTGGATCCATTTCACGGCCGGCCGCGCGCGCCGGATGAACCGGATAGAGCATGCCAGCGCGCGGCTCTCGCTGTTGCGCGCCGCGCGATCGTCGAGCCACATGCGGTTGAGCTCGAGATATTCATGCATTGCGGTACCGGCGACGACGCTGCCTGCCGAAGCCGGGTTCATAGCATAGCCGTATTGCAGCACGCCGAACAGCTCGCCGCCGATGATGACGCCGAGATGTAGCGTCGACCCACGATAGATGCGGCGGCTGTAGTGGTTGGCAATGATGATCGCGTTCGCGGCGTCGCGATCGATGATTCGGACATAGAACGCGGGTTCGCCGAAGCCGAGGGCCTCGCGCCGACCGAGCAGATCGGCGGCAGGATCGAACAGGTATCCGGCGCACTCGCCGGCAGCGCCGCCGACGAACGTCAGCGGCTGATTGTCACTCGGTAACGACTCCATAGGGGAATTGGCCTCAGGGATGCCCAGCCCGTGGCACGGGTGCGGGGCGATGCGGCGCGGCCGGCCGCTAGTGACGGGACGCTATCCCGTCGGTTTCCCGGTTGGCGCCGGGAACCCCCGCTCGGCCGATATGGGATTTGCCATATCGGTCAGCGGACGTGTTCGTTATGCGCTCGCTGCGATCTCGCGCGCGGCGCCCTCGGAATGGCAGACGCGCGGGTCGCGCGTCACGCCGTAGACGAAATACTCGCCAGCGATCAGCCAGCACTCGACACCGTTGCCGTGGTCGAAAATCAGCCGAGGCATGTGTCACACTCCGCTAGTGCGTCGATGCCCCGGAAGGCCCTGACTGCAGCGCTGACGGCCGCGAGGCTATCGAAGTGACGGACGCCGCCACCCATGCGCGCGGCCCGCAGCGCGAGGCGCTGGCTGGTCAATTCCCAGCGTCCGAGCGGATCGAGGCGAAGGCGATATTCAACGCCGCGCGATTCGGTCGCGAACTGGTTGTCGCCGAGCATCTGGATCATGCCGACCATCACGCTGCCTCCCCGCGGAAGTCATAGGCGAACAGTTCGCAATGACCGTTGCGGACAGGTGCACCGCCGCAGGGTCCGCCGAAGCCGGCCGCGAACAGCTGCGCCGAAGCGAGGTCCATTTCGGAAGCGTCGGCCACCACGACGCGGAAGGCGAAGCGCTGACGGGCAACGCGGGCCTTGCAGCCGATCCGGGCGAGCTCCGCGCGGATCGCGTCGGCGCGGGCGGCAGTGGGATGGAAGCGGAAGGGCATTTCGTGTACTCCGTTGATACACATTCCCTACACACAAATGCGAAAGGATGCAACGGAAAAATGTGTATTGGATACACATAAAATGCTTGACCCTTGCGCGGTCCATGTGTATTCCATACACACAAGGAGCGAGACAATGGTCAGCAGCCGGTACGTCATCAGCAAGATCGAAGCCCACGGGTGGTACGAAGTTCGCCAGAGCGGCAGCCACAAGCAGTTTCGGCACGCGACGATGCCCGGCACCGCCACGGTCCCGCACCCGAAAAAGGATCTTCCGAAGGGAACGCTTCGGTCGATCAGCAGACAGACAGGGGTGCCCCTCCCATGAGGGGCGCCCTCCAAGCCAAGGATGGCACGATGGCAACGGTATTCTATCCAGCGATCATCGAACGCGGCGAGGCCGGGTTCGGCGTGTTCTTTCCCGACCTGCCCGGTTGCGTGTCGGCCGGCGACACGATCCAGGAAGCCGCCGAGGGCGCCGAGGAAGCGTTGTCGGGACATCTCGCGGTGTCGATCGAGCACGGCGACGCGATCCCCGATCCGACGCCCCTCGACGACGTGAAGGTCGATGATGATATCGACGAAGTCGCGCGCCTGCTGGTGCGCGGCGAGCGTCCGGGGAAATCGGTGCGGGTGCAGATCACGCTCGAGGAAGGGCTGCTCGCGCGCATCGACCGCGTTGCCAAGAACCGGTCTCGGTTCCTCGCCGACGCGGCGCGCGCGGCGCTGGTCGCGGGCTGACGTGGCGACGAGCAATGCCCTTTTTCAGCGGATGCGGGCGGTCGCACTCGAAATTCATCTGCACAACCCGTTCGGCGCGCTGCGCCCCTATGTCGAGGATGGGACCTGCGAGGATGAGGACCTAGAGACGTGCCTTGCGCAACCTGAGCTCGCCCCTGACGAACGTTCGTTCGCCGAGCGCTTGTTGAACGATCTTAACAAATGGGAGCGCGCAGGCGCCTGGGCGCTATCGTCGTGCGAAGATATAGTCGCAGCCGCTGACCAATTGAGGCGCCTCGGCGACGAGTGAAACAACAAGGGCGGCCGGATCGCTCCGACCGCCCCGGATAGGATTCGACCGTGATCATATTCGCCTGCCTCGTCCTCGCCGTGCACGACGGTGACGGACCGTTGCGGTGCGCCTCGGGCGAGAAGATCCGCATTGCTGGTGTCCAGGCGCCGGACTTCACCACCGCCGAACCCTGCCAGCAGCACCGCGCCGAATATGTCTGCGACGATGCCGCAGCCGAGCACGCGCGGGACATCGTCTCGCGCATGGTGCTCAACCGGACGTTGCAGTGCGAGCCGTACGGGATGAGCTACGCGCGCGTGGTCGCGCGCTGCACCCTGCCGGACGGCCGCGACCTATCTTGTGCCGTGATCGCGGCCGGCGCCGGCGCGCGCTGGGATCGATATTGGCAGCGCTATCGACTGCCCGAGTGTCGCTAAGCGATTCTCGTCACGTCATCCAGGCGTTGAGGGAGTAGAGGAGCCCCTTGGTCCCGTCGTCACCGCCATGCGCAAAGGTGATTTTGGACAGTTCGGTGTGGTGCACCGGGTCCATGTAATATTTGTTATAGTCGATGTACTGCGCTCCGTAGACGGTCTTGGTGCCGTCGACGACCAGGGTCGGATCCCACAGGGCAAGCTTGCCGTCATAGGTCTGACCCGGGCCAGCAAGGCAGTCGTTGAGCGCGTTGTTGAACACCTTCCGGTTGAAATAGCCGTTGCCGCTGGCGCCGCTGGTGTCGTTCTTGCGCGGTTCGAGCACCCACATGATCTTGACGCCGCGCCCAAGCATCTTCTTGATGAACGTCACGTAGCCGTCCAGTTGGCAGGTCAGGACAACGCCGCCCGACAGCGCGCTGCTCTGCGCCTGCGCCATCGTGCCGCCGGTCGGCGTGCTGCCGCTCAACGTGATCGTAACGACGGACTGCCCGGCATCTACAGTCCCGCTGCCGCCGCTGCCGCCGGTGATCATCGAGCCGTCCAAAATCGTGCCGCTCGGGCTCGTGATGGTCAGCGTCTGGGTGTTGACGGGGACGGCCGCGGTGAAGCTGCCGGTGTAGCCGCCGCTATTGCCATAGATATCGTCGATTTGGGCGTTTGTTGGCACAACACCAGCTGTGAGGCC
>Ga0068859_100002399_pt1 | contig 19074 bp, 20 predicted proteins | sample KBSSwiS22_FD_66585 | JGI IMG/M metagenome (GOLD analysis project Ga0068859, IMG submission 66585) | Switchgrass rhizosphere microbial communities from Kellogg Biological Station, Michigan, USA - KBS Switchgrass S2-2 | ecosystem: Host-associated > Plants > Roots > Rhizosphere > Soil ...
CGTAGCCGAGATCGACCCCTCGCTGGTCGAGCGCACCCGCACCGAGTTCCCCGTCCTGGCCGACCGTCTCGACAACTACGGACTCCTCAATCCGAGAAAGGTTCTTTCATGACCGGCACCACCACGGCGGTGCTCACCGTCGCCGTGCTCGGTTCTGGCGAGCAACTGCAGTTCGGGCCCGTGCGCACGCTGGTGGCCGGCTACACCGGCCGCGACGAAACCGCCGTGCGGCACCATATCGATGAACTGTCCGCGATCGGTGTCGCTCCACCGCCGCAGGTTCCGATGCTCTATCCGGTCGAGCACACCACCGTCACCACGTCCGCGTACATATCGGTTACCGGTGCGGAGACCTCGGGTGAGATCGAACCGGTGATCCTGCGTCACCGGAGCCGGTTCTTCCTCGGCGTTGGCTCCGACCACACCGATCGCCGGTTGGAGACGATCGACATCGCCGAATCCAAGCGAGCGTGCCCCAAACCGCTCGGCGCCACCGTTGTCGAGATCCCGGACTGGGCGGTGTTCGACTGGGACTGCTGCCGGGCCCGCAGCTGGGTCGACGGCCAGCTCTATCAGGACGGCACCCTGGCAGGGCTGCGGACACCGCAGAACCTGCTGCCGATCGTCGCCGCACGGCTCGGCGACAACGGCGAGGACCTCATCTGCTTCGCCGGCACCCTGCCGCTGCTGGACGGCGCGTTCACCCCCGGTGCCCGGTGGGATCTGGAACTCACCCTGCCCGGCGGCCGCACCCTCACCCACACCTACAGCACCGAGGGACACCGAAACATGCGCACCGGATCCGACTACCTGGCCTCCCTCGACGACGGGCGGGTGGTGCTCGTCGACGGCGAGAAGATCGACGACGTCAGCACCCATCCCGCGTTCGCTCCGGTGGCGCACACCATCGCCGAGCTGTTCGACCTCGCCGCCGATCCCGCCCACAACATGCAATACACGGCCCCGAGACCGGCTCTGTCGCCAACCGGGTCTTCGGGATCCCCCGCAGCGCCGAGGAACTGCGGCTGCGCCGCGAAGCTGTCGAGACGTGGGCTCGCCACACCCACGGCTGGGTGGGACGCAGCCCCGACCACGTCGGAACCTTCCTGGCATCGTTCGCCGCGCACCCGGAAGTGTTCGCCGCCGGCGAGCGTGACTTCTCGGAGAATGTGACTGCCTTCCACCAGCGGGTCCTCGAGGAGAACCTCTACGTCTCCTACGCGATCATCCCGCCCCAGGTTTCGCGCGCTACCACCGCCTCCGGCTGGGAAGGGGAGTATCTGCAGGTCGGTGTCGTCGAGCAGACCGAGGCGGGCATCACCGTGCGGGGCTCGCAGATGCTGGCCACCGGCGCCGCCATCGCCGATTAGATCCTCGTTTCCTGTATCAAGCCGCTGGGACCCGACGATCAGGATTTCGCGGTGTCGTTCGTCGTGCCCGTCGCCGCCGAGGGTCTCAAACTTTATTGCCGCCGCCCCTACGCTCCCGCGGCCACCAGCACCTTCGACTATCCGCTGACCACCCGCTACGACGAACCCGACGCGCTCGTCGTCTTCGACGACGTACTCATTCCGTGGGAACGGGTGTTCGTCAACCGCGACATCGCCGGGGTGCGCAAGCAGTTCTTCGACACCGGCGCCCACATCCTGGGCAATTGGCAAGCACAGATCCGCTTCGCCACCAAACTGCGATTCATCGCCGGCGTCGCCCGCCGGGTCACCCAGGTCAACGGGGTCGACAAGATCCCCAGTGTCCAGGAGAAACTCGGCGAACTGGCGGCGCTGGTCTCCAGCGTCGAATCGGCCGTGCTGGCCGCGGAGTACACCGCCGAACCCGACGACGCCGGCCAATGGCTGCCGGGCCGCCGCGCACTGTATGGGGCGATGGGGCTGCAGTCGGAAACCTATCCCCGGGTGCTGTCGATACTGCGTGACCTCGTCGGGGGCGGGGTGTTGCAGCTTCCCTCCAGCGTGCAGGACCTGACCAGCCCGCTGACCGCCCGCGACATCGAGCACTACGTCCAGTCTCCCGGTGTCGGGTCCGAAGAGCGGATCAAGCTGTTCAAGCTGGCGTGGGACATCATCGGCTCCGAGTTCGCCGGCCGTCACCAGCAATACGAGATGTTCTATGCCGGTGCCCCGTTCGTCGTCAAAGGCGCCTACACCTATCGCAACTGCGGCTAGGACGCCACCCTGGCCGAGGTCGAGAAGTTCCTCGGCTCCTACAAGCTCGAATCCGCCTGAAAGACGGTGCACATCATGGCAAAACCCGAATACGAGTTCTTCCCCGTCACCGCAGTCGACTACACAATCTGCCCCGGCGGAGACCCCAAGATTACCGAGCGGATCCTCTCCGCCGACCCCGAAGCCAAGGTCGCCACACGCATCCTGCGCTACGAGCCGGGCGCCGACTCCACTCCCATGGGCGTGCAGAAGCACGACTTCTGGGAAGAAGTCTACATCATGGAAGGCTCGTTCACCGACCTGAGCCTGGGGCAGACGTTCACCGCGGGCATGTACGCCTGCCGCCCGCCGGGGATGCCGCACGGTCCCTGGCGCACCGACGAGGGGGTCCTCACCTTCGAAGTCCGGTACCGCAGCAAGTAAGGATTCCGCGATGTCACTGTCGGTTTTCCACCCTCCGACCGCAACCGACATGCGGCGCAGCATGGGCCAGTTCACCACCGGCGTGGCTGTGGTCAGCGCCGACGGCGACGGCGATCCGAGCGCGATGACGATCAGCTCACTGACCTCTATCAGTCTCGAACCGCCGATCCTGCTTGTGTCGTTGACCCACGGCTCACGAACGACCGACGCTGTCGAAACTACCGGCAGGTTCGCCGTTTCCATCCTCAGTTCCCGCCAAGAGGCTCTCGCCCGCCGCTTCGCCACGCGCGGCGGCGCCCGGTTCGAAGACCTCCCCTGCGACCTCAGCCGCTCGGGTCTTCCTCTGGTCAAAGACGCGCTGGCGCACTTGGACTGCACCGTCCACAGCGCCCACGACATCGGAGACCACCGCGTCTTCTACGGCCAGGTCAACGACCTGCGCTGGCGAGACGGAGCCGGCCTGGTCTTCTACTCCGGCCGCTTCGGCGACTTCCACGACTTCGGCCACGACGAGGTGCCCTGGCTGTTCTGACATTCCGCAACACCCCCGTTCCGCACCCGCACAAAGGACCCGCCTCAAGCGGGCCCCGCAAGGTCCTGGCGGTCCGCCCGCCCCCGGTGGGGCGGGACGCTCGCGACGCTTTACGCAGCCGCGGCCACCCACCCGCGATGACTGCCCCTCACGGCGCCGAGCCGGCGCGAACGAGCACACACCGAACCCCAGTCCTTGGTGACGGTTTCGGTTCTAGAAAGGAATCCCACCCATGCCAACCCAACCGACCCCTGAACTGCTGGAGATCCCCGTCGGAGACGGGGTGACCCTGTCGGCACTGCGCTTCCCTGCCGCCCGGCATCCCGCGCCGGCAGCGGTCACGTTCACTCCCTATCGCAAGGAGTCGCCGTTCGGGTCCCTGCTGCAGGCCCCCCTCGCCCACATCGGCTGCGATTTCATCCTCGTCGACACTCTCGGCACGGGCGGCTCCGGCGGCGTCTGGGACGGACCCTACTCACCCACCGAGATCACCGCCGCCGCCCGAGCCCTGGAATGGATCGCCGAGCAGCCCTTCAACACCGGCCGCACCGCGTTGCTCGGCGCCTCCTACTGCGGCGGCATCCAATATTTGATCGCCGCCCGCAAGCCCCGTGGCCTGCGGTGCATCACCCCCCAGATCGCGCCGGTCGACTCCTACCGCGATTTGTGGCATCGAGGGGGCATGCCCTCGCACGGCAACTGGGGCGCGCTCGCCGCGCACCTCAACCAGCACCGCGCCGACACCAAGAACAACATCCTCACCGACTTCTACACCAAAACGATCGTCGACCTCTACGACAGCGACCGCTTCCGGAGCCGCTCCGGTGAAACCGTCCTCGACGACATCGAGGTCCCCGCCCTCGTCACCGGCGGCTGGTACGACTACTTCGTGCGGGCCACGATCCGCGCCTTCGACCGCCTGTCGGTGCCCAAGCGGCTGTTCATCGGCAACTGGTGCCACGAGGAAGTATCCCCCGAACCCGAAGTCGAAGAAGTCCTGCGCTGGCTCGCCTACTGGCTGCTCGACGAGGGCGATGACCCCACCGAAGGTGACAACGTCGTTCTGCAAATGGTCGGCACTGATGAATGGGTCTCCTACCCGGACTGGCCGGCCACGGGCAAACTGCACTGGCAGAGCTGGAACCCGATCAGCACCCCGACCCCGGTACCGGTGGTCACCTCCCCCCACCAGCTGCCACCGGCCCACATGTCTCATCTCCCGATGTACCACGACCTGCACACGGACTCGGGAATGCGGCTGTGGGGCGAAATCTGGACCGCTCAAAGCGACCCAGTCGCCGAAACGACCCGCTACCGCGGGCCGGTGGCGGTCCGGGTCGAACTGCAAACCGGCTCCGCCACCGACCTCGACCTGCACGCCCGGCTGAGCCTGGTCCGCGGCGACGGCAGCGTGCACCAGGTCACCGAAGGCCGGCTGCGTGCCTCGCAGCGGGGAGTCGACATCGACCGCAGCCAGCTCACCGGCGACGGCGAGATCGCCTGGCCATGGCACACCCACGAAACGGCGACGCCACTCGTGCCCGGCGAAGCAACAACGGTGGACATCGAGATCTTCCCCATCCACCTGCAACTCGAACCCGGCGACCGTCTCCAGGTGGGACTGTCGATCGCCCGCAAGGACCCTGTGGTGGCGCCCGAAACCATCGCCCTGCTACCCCAGACACGCGTCCTGCTGCCCCGCGAAACCGGACAGCGCACCCCCGTCGCTTGATCGGAAACCGCCGACCGCGACGCGATAGCGCAACGTCAGCGGAATCGGAATCCCAACGTCCGATCGAACGCACGCCCGGGATCCTGCTGCTCCCACCAAGAGCGCATAGCGATCCCGCCGATCCGCCGCCGGTGTGGTTGGGCTTGCACCCCAGGTCCGGACCCGACCACACCTGCACCCCCGAACGTTGCGCGGATCCGCCGAGGTGTTCCTGGACCTCCTTGCGATCTCCCCGGTCAGCGGGTCGAGAAGCTGCTCAGCGAGACTAATGCCGTGTCGTGCCCCCTTCCCGCGGGCCGCCGGGGCTCACCCGTCCAAGAGGTCGATTAGTTGCTGTGCGTTGGTCGGGGCGTAGTCGGCGTAGCAGTTGTTCATGAGTACGTGGGTGGTGGCCGTCTGGTCGGCCAGCTCGCGTAGCCGGGGCGCCCATTCCCGGAGCTCGCGGTCGCTGTAGCGGTAGCCGAAGCGTTCGTGGACGTCCTTGCTCGTCCAGGTGTCGGTGCGGCCGTGGAACCGGACGACGGCGAGGTCCGCGGTTGCGGCCGCGACGGGTGGTATCGAGGTGGGATAGCCCTGGGGCATGTCGACGCAGACATAGGGCACCGCGTAGGAGGCGAGGAAGTCCAGCGTCTCCTGCTGGTTGCGTTGGTCCATCCAGGTTCGGTTGCGGAACTCGACGCAGACCGGCAGTGGCGCGCAGCGGCGCTGGCATTCGAGGATGTACTTCTTGTTCGCTGCGCCGATCGGGAACCACTGCGGGAACTGGAACAGGATCGCGCCCAGCTTGCCGGCCTCCGCCAGGGGCTGCAGCGTCGTCAGGAAGCGGTCCCATACCTCGTCGACGAGGTGCGCGGGGAGATCTCGGGCGTAGAGATTCTTGCGGTCGGATGGCAGCCTGTCGCGCAGGTCGGCATATAGTGCCGCTGGCCGGGTCGGGTGCTGGGTGAGCAGGGAGAATGCCTTGATGTTGAAGGTGAAGCCCGGCGGGCTGCGGTCCACCCAGGCGCGTACCGCGGTGTCGCTCGGTGGGGCGTAGTAGGTCGCGTCGACCTCGACGATCGGGAACTGGCGGGTGTAGTAGCGCAGCCGCTGCTCCGCCGTCTTGACCTCTGGCGGGTACCAGCCGGAGTCGATCAAAGTCGGATCTGTCCAGGACGCCGTCCCGACCAGGATCTTTCCCATGTCCGGCTCACTGCCACCGTGACGAGGTCTTCTCGGCGTCCTCGTACGGATTGACGTCGGGAAGCTCCTGGGCGAGTTGTTCGTCCAGCGGCGAACCGGCCTGTCGCTGTGCGGCGGCCGGCCGCGCGCGAGTCTCTGGGCTGGGCTGGTCTGGTGCGGTCCAGCTGTCGTCGAGCGGGTCCCGGCCCGCGTCGGTGTCACCCAGATCGTCGCTGTCCAGGCTTTCCTCCGCGCTCAGCGGCACGTCATCGAGAACGTCCGACGACTCGACACCCTCTGGGCGCTCCTCGGGCTCGGTCATGGTTTCCTCCCGGCTCTCCAGGCAAGGTCCTAATTCAGCTGGCGACCCCACAGCCAACATCCGTCGTCTGACGGTCCGGTTCCCCACAGGATCGCCGGGAACCATCAGGCCCAGCTCGTCCCGCTCACCTCCCAGGGGGCCTCGACCGAACATCCGATTTGGGGGTTGGGCCGTTGGTCGCTGGGCATCTCCCGCCCATGCACACAGGGATTCGCGGCCATGGCCGTTGAGCTGCCGACGGCCGGCCCATCCGCCGTCGGGGAGGGCCTGTCCGCCGCCGGGGAGACGGTGCCGGCGGTCCGCTATGGCACCGTGCTCGGGCCGCGAGACCTGGCGCCGAGCGGCCTGCCGGCAGCCAGGGGGACCCTGAGTGAGTACCTGCTGCGCCAACTGGCCGGCCCCACGCGGCCGCTGTCCGGCTGGCCAGCTCCCGACGACGATGCGCTGTTCGGCGAGGACGGAGCCCTCGCGCTGTACTGCCTCTACGAGCTGCACTACCGGGGCTTCGCTAGGGTGGACGACCGCTGGGAGTGGGAGCCGACGCTGCTCGCACTGCGCGCCCAGTTGGAGGACGACCTCGAGACGCGGCTGCGGAAGCTGGCCGCCGAGGTCTGCCCCGCCCGAGACGGGTGTGACGGGACAGGCCTGGCCGTAGGTGACGGGGTGGACCCGGCCGATGTCCCCGCCGCCCTCCGGGAGATCATCGGCTGCTCGACGGGACCGTCGCTGTCGGGCTACCTCGCCGAGGAGGGCTCGTTGGCGCAGTTCCGCGAGTTCGCCGTCCACCGCTCGCTGCTGCAGCTCAAGGAAGCCGACCCGCATTCCTGGGCGATCCCGCGGCTGTCCGGCCGGGCCAAGGCAGCCCTGATCGAGATCCAGGCCGACGAGTACGGCGACGGCCGGGCGCCGGACGTCCACCAGAACCTGTTCGGTGTGACGATGCTGGCGCTTGGCCTCGACCCGGGCTACGGCCGCTACCTCGACCGGGTCCCCGGAACGACGCTCGCGACGGTGAACCTTCCAACCTTCCTCGGCTTGCACCGCCGCCTGCGCGGCGCCCTCGTCGGCCACCTCGCCGTCTTCGAGATGACCTCGGTCGAGCCGATGGGCGCCTACGCCGCCGCCCTTCGCCGCCACGGTCTCGGCGCGGGCGCCCGGCATTTCTTCGAGGTGCACGTCGTCGCCGACGCCCACCACCAGAACGTGGCGGCCGACCGGCTCGCCGCGGGCCTCGCCCGCGGCGAGCCGGACCTCGCCGACGGCATCCTGTTCGGCGCGCGGGCGATCATGGCCGTCGAGGGCCGGTGCTCGGCGGCGATCCTCGGCGCCTGGCGCGCCGGCCGCTCCTCACTGCGCGCCGGCTGAGGCGCGGCGCCAGGTACTTCGCGAAACCCGGACGGCTCGACCCTCGGCCGCCACGTCAATGGTCAGCCACTCACCAGCAGCTGGACGTAGGTCCCTAACCGCATGGACGCGTTCCACACCGTCGGCGAGGTCCGTCCGGAGCTGCGCGGTGACGCCAGCGGGAGGCGGTGGCCAAGAAGATCTGTACCGGGTGCCCGGTCCGAGTGCAGTGTCTGCTGTGCGCGGTGGTCGCCGGGGAACGGCACGGGATCTGGGGTGGCACCACCGCGGCCGAGAGGGTGACCGACGTCGAGGGGCTGCTGCGGCGGCGGAGCGCGGCGTAGGCCAGGCCGGCACCCGTCGCCAGGAATGTCTAGACAGCGGTGGACTCATCTGTGCCGAATCCGACTCGGCTTCGCTGTGCGTTCTCGGAATCGGGGGTGCCGATCGCGGTGGCGTGGCCGGTGGTCAGGACTCGGGTGAGTGCCTCGATGTCGTCGGGGCCGGTGGGGTCGGTGGTCCAGGTGACGCCGGCGATCACGTAGGTCTCGGGGGTGAAGTAGGCGTGACCGCTGCGGGCCAGCGCAGCGAGGCGGCGGCTGACGCGGCTGTCGCGGGTGTAGGTGCCGAAGGTGATGGGCCTGGCCATCCAGTCCGACACCCGGTAGCCGGCTGCCCGGGCGTGGCGGAGCAGGCCGACCGGGTCGGAGATCGAGGAGATCAGGAGCAGGACGGTCTCGAAGCCCTCGGACAGGACCCGTCGCGAGACTTCGGAGCCGGTGTCGCCGCCCCACAGTTCCGGGGCGTTGCCGGCTGCGGGGAGGTAGGGAGGGTTGCCGACGGCGCATCGTTCGTGGCCGGTGTGGGCGCCGTCGAAGAAGTCGCCGTGGACGATCGTGTAGTTCGCCAGGCCCGACTTCTCGACGATGCGGGTGGCGAGCTGGCTGGAGGGTTCGTCCTGTTCGAAGCCGCGGACCGGCACGGTGGACTCCTCGCGTCTCAGTGCGGCGACCATGGGGATGCCGGTGCCCGCGCCGAGTTCCACCAGCCCGTCGGCCAGGACCGGGTCGAGTCGCTGGTCGGCGAGCAGGTTGCTCAGGCACGACGCGTAGAAGCCCGACTCGATCGGATCGAAGAACGTCACAACAGCCTCCGGACTGTGGCGTGGCGGGGTGCGGCAGTGCGCCCGACGGGCCGCGTCAGCAGCGGATACCCGCCATGCATCTCCCCACCCCTGTTCCGATGTCGCAGGGGTGCGAGGCGCCGGCCACGCTGGGCCCGGAGGTTGGAGGCGCCCGCTGCGGGCGTCTCGGGGCGATTGTCTCGCGCCCCGCGATGGGCCTGGGCGAGTAAGGCGGGGTGATTGGGGCAGAGGACGGACAGCCGCGAAGCTGTCAGCAGTACGACACTCTTCGGTGATGTCGCCCGCCAGGCAGTGGGACTTCGAACAAGGCGGTGGGACTTCGAACAAGGAGCCGGCGCTCGCCGCGGCGAGCGCTACGCCGCGTCCCGAGGTTCCTCGCGACCTGGCGGTTCGCGCCGCGGACCGCCAACACTGCGACGTGGGGGGCAGTTCATGACCAGCACCGGCGCCGTTGGCGAGCGCCTCGACGCCCTGGACCGTCAGACCACCCCGACCCGGCACGGGCCGCGGACCGGGCGCCTTCTGGGGATCTACCTTAACGATCACCTGGCCGGTGCGACCTCTGGAGTGCGCCTGGCTCAGCGCGTCGCGGCCGTGCACCGGGATCTGCCGACGGGCGCGGCGCTTCGGTCTCTCAGCGACGAGATCGACAGTGACCGATCGAGCCTGATCTCGATGATGCGCCGGCTTGGTGTCCCGCGACGGCGGTACAAGGTGCTCGCGGGCTGGATCGCCGAGCTGGCCGGGCGGGCGAAGGCGAACGGGCGGGTCCTGCCTCGTTCACCCCTGAGCACCGTGGAAGAGCTCGAGGTCCTGCGCCTGGGTGTCGAGGGCAAACGAGTTGGCTGGAGCACCCTGCGGACGATCGCCGCGGCGGACCAGGACCTGGACCTGGACCCCACGGAGCTCGACGACCTCATCGAGGGCGCGACCAGCCAGATTGAGCGCCTGGACGACCTGCACCGCCAGGCGGTCCGCGAGGTACTGGGCTGATCCATCGGTCGTCGCGTCCCCTTGCTCGCGGAACTGGGTCCAAGGAGGAGACGAGTCCGCGAGAGTAGCTGGCCCCTGTGGCTCACTGCCGCCAGCGCTGAAACCCCGGCGGCGCCTGCGGCGCATCCGGATCCGCATGCCGTTCCTGTCTCCCGGTGCCTGCCAGGAAAACGTGGACTCGGCACGCGCCGCGGTCCACCCCAGACGAGGTGCTTCCGTCGTCGGATGCCGAATCTGGATGTGGTCCCCGCTGTTTTGGAGGCAGCTACGCGGGGAGACGCGCCGTAGCTGGCGCCCACCCTTGCCTACTCCTGGGAGTTGATGCGGTCTGGCGGTGGATGCGCAGTTCTCGTAGCAGCAGTGCGGCGGTGTGGAACCGGAACGTGGCCTGGTTGGCGACGTGGCTGCCGACTCCGGGACCGCGCGGCGAGGACGGACGGCTTTGCGACGGGCGGCCACGGCCCGCCCGCAGAGGGATGGGCGGGCCGCTGACGACGCCTCGTTTTACCAGTTCTGGTCGGCGAGTAGCAGTTTGGCGAGCGGTTCGAGGGTGGTCATGAGCTCGTCGAGTTCGTCGGACCCGAGGCTCTCGTATGGCTTCGCGGCGAGGTCGTCGGTGAGCGCCTCGACCCGCTGCTTTAGGGTGCGGCCCGTTTCGCTCAGCCAACCGTCATCTCCGATCAGGTTGCGAGCGCGCATCCCGTCGATCACGGCGGCGAGCTGCGCTGGGGGGAGGTGGTGGATCCGTCCGAACTTCTCCGCGGGCATCCCGATACCGAGGGCGTGCAGTACGTGAGCCTCCAGGCCGCCGACACCTTCGATCATCAGGGCGGCGATGTGCCCGTCGCCACGGTGCTCGCGCAGCAGGGAAGCCGCGTGGAAGAGGCGAGCGACCACGTCATCGGGGATCGGGATCGCGCGCAGCGCGGCGTACATGGGCCGACCCTCGAACGGTGCGCTGGTCGCAGCCCGTAGCAACAGGTCGGCGGCCCGGGCGAAGGCGGGCGAGTCGACGTGATCGCCGAGGATCCGCCGCAACGCCTGCACGCAACCCAGCTGACGAGCGGCGAGTGCCGCTTCGGGCGTGGTCGTGTCCCACACCTTCGGGATGTGGCGGGCGACCTCGCCGGGAGCGAAGTTGTAGAAAAGCGCGTCCACCACCTCCGCGGGGACGAGACCCAGGGGCGCCGCCCGGCCGGCGAAGTAGGTATCCCAGTAGTTGGTGAACCCCAGGGCGAACATCGTCTCATTGGGTTCGTCGGCGGCGTAGGGGATGACACCGATCGGCTCGACCAGCTCGAACATCCGGCGTGCCATCGAATTCATGACCTGACCCTCCTGCTGCCCAGCGCATCTTGCGGACACTCACGATCACTTAGACCCTTGACCCCCGCGAAACTCATCGGTGGGCATGGCCCGCTCGACGGCGCAGACCCGCCTGGAGGCTTTGGCCCGCGGTGTTGCGTCGCCAGGTCGGGTGGCCCGGTTCGCCGTGTTGGAGCTCCGGATCAAAGTCGGCTCCGGACCGGCCAGCCACCTGGCGCCCGTCGTCGCGTGGCTGTGCTCGGACGCCGCCGCCACCGTCACCGGCAGGGTCTTCAACAGCGGCGGCAGCAAGATCAGTATTTGCTCGAGTTCCCCCGGACCGTCCAGCACTGGTGTCATCGCCCGCCGGAATGACGGAGGCGGCAGCGGCTCGCCGCCGGTAGCCGGCCGGCAAGATAGGTACCTGTCGAAACACCCATCATCGCGCGGAAGTCTGCGTTCAGGTGCGACTGGTCGTAGTAGCCGAGCTCGATGGCCGCACGTGCCCAAGGTGTATTCCCGGTATACGAGAGGACGTTTCGCAGCCGTTCGACCCGGGCGAAATGTTTCGGCGAGAGGCCGACGGCGTCGATGAACAGGTCACGCAGGTGCCGCTCGCTCACATGGAGCTGGCTTGCCGTGGCGGATACCAGCGCCGGTCCGCCTGCCGCGGCGTCGTGGCCAGTCAACAGCCGACCCGCGCGGTGCGCCAGGTCGCCACGGGCCTGGTCTCGCGGCGACAGTGCCGAGAGCCTACTCATGACCGCCCGCTCGATCCGTGCGAGCAGCAGTGGTTCGTCGATCTCGACGGGGTCCGAACCCGCACGGGCGAGTTCGTCCTCCAACCGGGCACCGGGCGGGCCCCACAGCTCACTCAGCGGGACAGCCCGGTCGAGGAGGCTGGCTGTGGATCGCCCCAGGAGCGAGGACGCCCTACCGGGCTGGATCCTGGCACTGACACAGAACGGGCCCGGCTCGCCGACGTGGTAGACCGCCCGCGGGCGCGGACCCATGACCACCAGGTCCGTGTGCTCATCCGGGAAGACGCGCAGGGCCAAGGTCGTCGAATGGTCCGGTGGCTCGACGACGGTCCGCTCGCCGTGGCCGGCGGGAATTGTCGCGATGCTAATTCCGGAGATCCATGGCCGCAGGGCGGCTGAGACCGGGATCGAACGTTCGACAACGTGCACGAACTTACGATATGCGGCACGTGGTCGGCGTAGGTCTGCCGAAACTTCCTAGACGGTGCCGCGTCGGCCCGGACATCGTCAGGACATGATCCTCGTAACCGGTGCCACGGGCACCGTGGGCGGCGCGGTGCTCGAGATCCTGACGGCTCGTGGCCAGCAGGTCCGAGCCATGACCCGCCAGCCGAGTAAAGTACCCGCACATCCCGGTGTAGAGGCCGTCCGGGCGGATTTCGACGAACCCGCGTCGCTCCGGCAGGCGGTGTCCGGAATCCAGACGGTGTTCCTGCTCACCACGCCCGCCTCACCTACCCCGCGCCACGACCTGGCCATGCTCGCCGCGGCACGGTCAGCCGGAGTACGCCGGGTGGTGCGGCTTTCCGCCATCGGCACCGGTGAGAAGTTCGGCCCCGACGTCGTCGGAGAATGGCACCTGGAGGCCGACGATGCGGTGCGAGAAAGTGGCATGGCGTGGACCCTGCTGCGACCTTCCAGCTTTGCGTCGAATGTTCTGCAATGGGTCGACGCGATCGGGGGCGGCCAGCCCGTACCGAACGCGACGGGCGCTGGGAGGCACGGAATCATCGATCCCTATGACGTTGCCGCCGTCGCGGTCGAGGCACTCCTGTCGCCAGCTCACGCCGAGAAGACCTACGCGCTGACGGGACCAGAACTGTTGACCGTGGCCGACCAGGCCAGCTGCCTGACGCGTGTGCTGGGACGCCGGGTCGACACCGTCGACCTGAGCCTCGACCAGACGGCTGGTCAACTGCTGGCGGCCGGGATGGACAGGTCCGCCGTCGATATGATCATCGTGGGCATCGCCTGGGCCCGTGCCGGCCACAACGCGATCCTGACGGACGACGTGGCTGCCGTCCTTGGCCGTCCCCCCACCAGCTTCCAGACCTGGGCCAGCCGACACCGCCACGTCTTTGACGCCTCCTGACCCGCGCGCCGAGGCCGGACGGGAAAACGCCCCGGCCCTGAATCGCCTGGCCGCCGCCTGAGAGACAGGCCCCCGCGGGGCAGCCGTAATGTGGGAAGGTGCGCGGTGGCGCGGTGGTGCTCTTCCTCTGCGGCGACGTGATGTTGGGTCGCGGCGTCGACCAGATCCTGCCGTATCCGGGCGATCCGTCGCTTGCCGAGCCGTGTGTCCGGGATGCCCGCGAATACGTCACGCTGGCGGAGGCGGTGAACGGACCGATTCCGCGCCCGGTCGACGTCGCCTGGCCCTGGGGCGATGCACTGGCCGTGCTTGACGAGGTCGAACCCGACGCCAGGGTGGTGAATCTGGAAACCAGCATCACCCGATCTGCCGAACGTGCGGTGGGGAAGGCCGTTCACTACCGGATGTGTCCGGACAACGTCGCCTGCCTGGCCGCCGCCCGGCCGGACGTGTGCGTGCTGGCCAATAACCATGTGCTGGATTTCGGTCGCCAGGGGCTGGTCGAGACCCTCGACGTGCTCGCCGGTGCCGGGCTCGCGGCGGCGGGAGCCGGCCGCGACGCGGACGAGGCGCGCCGCCCCGCGATCATTTCGGGCGTCCGGGGCGGGCGGGTGGTGGTGTTCGCGTTCGGCATGCCCTCCAGCGGCATCCCGCCGACGTGGGCCGCCGGAGATCGGGCCGGCGTCGAGGTCGTGCCGGAGTGGTCGCGGACGTGGGCCGCCGAGATCGTCGACCGGGTGCGGAAGGTGAAGCAGCCCGGTGACGTCGCGATCGTGTCCGTCCACTGGGGATCCAACTGGGGCTACGAGATCGGTGACGACCAGATCCGCTTCGCGCACTGGCTGGTCGACGGGGGTGTCGACGTCGTGCACGGGCACTCCTCGCACCATCCGCGGCCGGTCGAGGTGTACCGGGACAGGCTGATTCTGTACGGCTGCGGTGACCTCATCGATGACTATGAGGGCATTACCGGATATGAGAGCTTCCGCGACGACCTACGGCTGGCGTACCTCGTCGCCGTGGACCCGGGCAGCGGGGCACTCCTCGACCTGCGGATCGTGACGCTGCAGGCTCGGCGGATGCGCCTGACGCGGGCCTCACCGGGTGACACCACCTGGCTGCGCGGCACCCTGGACAGGATCAGCTGCGGTTTCGGCGCGCGGTTCGAGGTCGCGGCGCCGGCGCTGATCTCGCTCCGCCGACCGTGACTCCGCCGACCATGAGTGGCGGGGAGCTCGGGGATCTTACCCCGGGCTCCGACAGATCCGGCGTGACGATCCTTTAGAGGCTACGGCTGTGGTCGGCGGTGGCGCCTAATGGCCGTGCACGGCGCCTTGGTGGAGCGTCCGGTCGGGTCGTGCGGGCTGCCCGCGTGCATCCTGCGTACCACCCCGTCGGCACGGCAGGCAGGTATCCGGCCATGCTCAGCGGTCGTTGTTGTCGTTGTCGTCGTCGTTGCGCGCCGGGCCGAGCAGCGCGACGAAGATGTCTTCGAGCCAGCGGGTGAGTTGGGCCTGGCTCCAGCCTCGCTCCTCCATCAGCAGCGCGATCGCGTGCCAGTTGATCAGCGCCCAGATCGTGTCGGTGGCGCGCTCGACGGACAGTCCGGGCCGCAGACCACCGATATCGGCCACGGCGCGGACGATCTGTCGGATGTCGGTGCGCCGGCGGCGCTGGTACTCGCGCCAGGTGTCTCGCAGCTCCGGGTCGGTCGCTGCGGCCTGCTCGAAGGCGCGGTAGATCGGGTAGAGCCGCAGGAGCCCGGGCGCGCCTAGTCGGGCGGCAAGCCGGGCCTGCGTCCGTGGGTCGCGCGCGGTAAGGAGGGCCCGCATCTCGGCGCGGTCGGCCAGTGCGACGGGTTTGTCGTCGCCGACGATGGCTCGGTCTACGGCGAGCAGCAGGAGCTGCGGCTTCTCGGCCAGTGTATAGACCGACTTCGGCGTGACCCGGGCTTCCGTCGCAATCGCTGCCATGGTGGTCGCGGCGTAGCCGCGCTCGGCGAAGAGCTTCGACGCGGCCGTGATGATCGCGTCACGAGTGGCCGCGGCTTGCTCCGCGCGTCGCGGGGCATGGTAGGAACGCCCCTCTTTCGCTACAGTCATGCTAACCTCACTTCACCGTCGCTTTAGCGAAAGGGTATGGATCATGTTCGTTCTCGCCGCCGCCGTGTCTACGTTGCTCGCCGCCGTCATGGCGCAGTCCGCAGTTCGGAAGGCTAACCCCGGCAAGGACTCGTTGCTGCTGCGCGACCGGCTGCGGGTCGCGCCGAGACTGTGGGCCGCGGTGGGTGTCGTAGAAGCGCTCGCCGCCGTCGGTCTCGTCGCCGGGCTCTGGTGGGTGGCCCTTGGCATCGCGGCTGCTGTCGGTGTCGCGCTGCTGATGGCCGGCGCCGTCGCGTTGCACCTGCGCGTGCGTTTCCTCGGATCCGCGCTCATACCGCCGACCGGCGTCGCCGCCCTGGCCGTCGTCGCGGCGGTGCTGCGCACCGTTGCAGCCTGACGTGGCACGCGGAGATCCGCGGCCGACCTGGCCTGCTGTCGCAGCCGGTGCGGCGGTAGGCGTCATGGCTATGTGGTCCCCCGTTCCCGCCGGGGCACCTGACCACATGCCGAGATCGGCATCCGTCCGCCATCACAGGAAGCCCGCACCGAGCGGCTATCCGCCGCGCAGATAGAACCGGATAGTCCATGACCGCCGCCCAGGCGTCCTGCTGGTCGTTCGGCTTCGCTACTTTCGCCGCCGCCAGGCTCTTCGACGGATTCGAAACAGTGGGAACTTCCCTTCACGCGTTCACTATTTTCGTGGAGCTATCACTGACATGACCCACGTCAAGACTGCCGCCCGCCCTGATCTCTACCCCCTCGGCCGCACTGATGCCGAGACCCGACGGCTGATCCTCCAGCACCAGATCTATGGTCCTCTCACCCGCCAGTTCCTCCGCGCCGCCGGCATCACGTCCGGGATGAAGGTCCTCGACCTCGGCAGCGGCGCCGGCGATGTCGCTCTCCTGCTGGCCGATATCGTCGGCCCCCAAGGCCGCGTCGTGGGCGTCGACATGAATCCCGACATCCTTAGTTTTGCCACTTCCCGCAGTGAAGCCGCCGGTTGGAGCACCGTCACCTTCCACCAAGCGAACCTGGCGCACGTGGATTTCGCCAGGGACCTCGACCTCGACCTCGACTTCGACTTCGACGCCATCGTCGGCCGATGGGTAATCATGTACGTCCCCGACCCAGCCAACCTGCTCGGGCGCGTCAGCGCCCTCCTACGTCCTGGTGGGATCGTCGCCATCCAGGAAAGCGACCTCACAACCCCGGTCCGCACGTACCCCTCGACGCCGCTGCATGACCGGCTCGCCCACCTGATGCACGTCGACGAGTCCCGCACCGACGAGTCCGGCTCCGACGAGTCCGGCCCCGACGGTGCGATGGGCCTCAAGCTCTTCCGAACCTTCGTCGACGCCGGCCTGCCCGCGCCCCAGCTATGCCTGCACACACCCGCGGGCGGTGGGCCCAGCTGGCCCGGCTACGCCTACCTCACCGCCAGCGTGCGCAGCCTCCTCCCGCACCTCGAACAGGTCCGTGGAGTCCAGCCCGAGGACCTCGACCTCGACACCCTCGAAGAATGCCTGCGAGACGAGATCGTCAGCATCCACGGCATGCAGATCCTCACCAGCGTCATCGGAGCCTGGACCAGAACCTGACCGGAGCCGTCCCCGTCGTCAGCAGCGCGAAAGGCGTTCGTGGCGCCGAGGTGGGCCAGCCGAGGCTGCGCGAAGGTACATCTTCGGCGTGACCAGGCGGTGTGACAGGACCTCTCCGGGCCGCGCAACCCGAGGGATACTGCCGGCGGCTGCCCGCGTTCGCCGCATGGTTGATCGCCTTCATGGCCGGCGCCGCCTCAACGTGGATCCGGTACTTCGGCTCTCTTCGGGTTGTAGGTGGCGATCCACTCGTCGACCTCGGCCTTGGGCCAGATCCGCAACTCGGCCATGCGGACCGGGCAGCGGGCCTCCGAGCATTCGGGCCTCCGAGAGAAGCTCGATGGCGGCATGTGCGGCGGCCCCCGCGGCTGATTGACGTACCGTCGGGCGCGTGCGGGGGACAGCTGCCCAATGGGCGTTGCCTGAAAGACTCGGCGTGGGCGGAGCGTGCCCGATTGGTGGGTGGGTTCTTGTCCACTGATCTCTCTGGCCGGCGGCGGGGTGGCGAGTCGACGCTGCCCGGGGACGGCGGTCCGCCGCTGGTCGGCTACACGCTGCGGTATCTGCGGGATCCGGCGCCGCACTGGCGGATGCGCTATGACCGGTACGGGCCGGTGTCGTGGGAGCGGACGTTCGGGCTGCGGGTGGTGACCCTGCTCGGTCCGGACGCGGCGGGCCTGGCCCTGCGCAACCAGGAACGGGCGTTCGCCAACGGCCCTGGCCAGGAGCTGCTCGCCGGGCCGTTCTTCCGGCGCGGTCTGACGATGCTCGACTTCGACGAGCACCGTCACCATCGCCGGATCATCGCCGCGGCCTTCGCCCCTGACCGGTTGCGCGACTACCTGGTGGGCATGGGCCCGGCCATCACCCGCGGCCTGGCCGGCTGGCGGCCGGCGGAGAAGTTCCGGGTCTATCCGGCGATGAAACAGCTGACCCTGGAGCTCGCGACCGAGATCTTCATGGGAGAGCGGCTAGGCCCGGAGGCCGACCGGTTCAACGCGGACCTGTTCGACTGTCTGCGGGCGGCGGCGTCGGTGGTCCGGGTACCTGTGCCGGGGCTGCGCTGGTCCCGTGGCCTGGCCGCGCGCCGGCGGCTGGAGGAGTTCCTGAGGCCGCGGGTGTCGGCGGCGCGGGAAGCCGGCGGCCCGGACATGCTCAGCCGCCTGTGCCACGCCCGGGACGAGGATGGCAACACGCTGAGTGACGACGACGTCGTCAGTCACATGATCCTCATGATGGCGGCGGCGCACGACACGTCGACGGGCACGATGACCAGCATGATCTACTTCCTCGCCCGGCACCCCGAGTGGCAGGAACGCTGCCGCGACGAGTCGCGCTCGCTCGGTACGGGCGAGGTGGGCCACGCCGACCTGGCCCAGCTGCCGGCGCTGGACATGGTGATGAGGGAGTCGTTGCGTCTGATCACCCCGGTGCCGCTTCTCGTGCGCCGGACGGTCCGGGCCATCGACGTGCTCGGCGTGCCGATACCGGACGACACCCTCGTCGCCGTCGTGCTGAGCTTCTCTCATCAGATGCGCGAGTACTGGCCGGATCCGGAGCGCTTCGACCCGGAGCGCTTCGCGGAGCACCGCCGCGAGGACAAGGCGCACCCCCACGCGTGGCAGCCGTTCGGCGGCGGTGCGCACACCTGCATCGGGCTGCACTTCGCGGGCCAGCAGGTCAAGGCGATCCTGCACCAGATGCTGCTGCGCTACCGATGGAGCCTGCCCGCGGGCTACCGGCTCTCACTCGACCGGTTCCCGCTCCCTGTCCCGCGCGACGGCCTGCCCGTCCAGCTCGAAACGATCACCTGACCCGATTCGCGTCTGTTCAACTCGCGGGGAGCGGTGTTCCGCCAATACCGACGCGACGTCCGCGAGGCCGGCGGCAGTGTGCGTGAAGTATACGGAACGTGGGCGGCCTGGCACGAAGCGATCAAAACGATCAGATGAGGCCTACAGGGAGTGTGGCGGCGATGGAGCAGGACCGCACGACAGGTGGCTGGGACGTCCGATCGGCGGCCGAGGATGCGGCCCTGCCTGCGGATTCGGTTCCGGAAGGTATCGACATCACCGTTCCGCACTCGGCCCGGGTGTGGA